>Ga0210383_10000441_pt1 | contig 38463 bp, 31 predicted proteins | sample IncBWC14OmetaG_FD_160072 | JGI IMG/M metagenome (GOLD analysis project Ga0210383, IMG submission 160072) | Forest soil microbial communities from Barre Woods Harvard Forest LTER site, Petersham, Massachusetts, United States - Inc-BW-C-14-O ...
TCACCGCTTGGCCTTCGGTGATGCTGGCGCCGGGCGAAATCATCAGCCGGACGAGATCTCCCTGATCGATGTTTTCGCCGAGTTCCGGTAGCTTGAATTCTGTCACTTAACTTTTTCTCCGTTGTTGTTCTAGCATCGATGCTAAGTGTTGGCCGGGTTTGCCTTTTCCGGATTAATGCCCAAGTCTTTGATTGCTTTCTGGAGTATTTCCGGATTGATCTGCTTGTCGTGGGCCAACGCAGTTAACGTCGCCAGCACGATGTGCTTCGCGTCTACTTCAAAGAAGTCACGAAGCGACGCGCGATTCTCGCTGCGACCGAAACCATCTGTACCCAAAGCCACGAGCGGCCGCGGCACCCATTGCGCAATCGATTCCGGAAGCACTTTCATGTAATCGGATGCGGCGACGAATACTCCCGGCGCGTCTTTGAGACACCGTGTGACAAAGGGCACGCGGGGAGTCTCGCCGGGATGCAGCATGTTCCAGCGCTCGCAGTCGTTGCCATCGCGATAGAGGCGTTTGTAGCTGGTCACGCTCCAAACGTCGCCGGCGACGCCGTACTTCTCTTCGAGAATCTCTTGTGCCTTGAGTACTTCGAACATGATAGTTCCGCTGCCGAAGAGTTGGGCGCGGAGCTTTGCGTCCTTTTTCTCGGAAGCTTTGAAGCGATACAGACCCTTGAGAATGCCGTCCCGGACATCAGCACCGTGCGGCATCTCTGGCATCGGCAGGGGTTCATTGGTGACCGTCAAATAATAGAAGATGGATTCCTGATCGACATACATCCGCTTGATGCCGTCTTGAATGATGACGGCAATTTCGTAGGCGAAGGCGGGATCATAGGCGAGGAGATTCGGCACGGGAAGTGCCAGCACGTGACTGTGACCATCCTGATGCTGCAAGCCCTCGCCAGCTAACGTGGTGCGGCCGGCGGTGCCGCCGATCAGGAAGCCGCGGGTGCGCATGTCGGCGGCTGCCCAGATCAGATCGCCGATGCGTTGGAATCCGAACATGGAGTAATAAATAAAGAACGGAATCGTGTTGATTCCGTGATTCGCGTAAGCTGTTCCCGCGGCGATGAACGAGCACATCGAGCCGGCCTCGGTGATGCCTTCTTCGAGAATCTGTCCGTTCTTGGCTTCCTTGTAATAAAGGAGAGTGTCCATGTCGACCGGTTCGTAGAGCTGGCCGACACTGGAGTAGATTCCGACTTGCCGGAACAGGGCTTCCATGCCGAAGGTGCGGGCTTCGTCGGGGATAATGGGTACGATGAGCTTGCCAATCTCCGGGTCGCGCAATAGCTTTCCCAGCAGACGAACGAAGACCATGGTGGTGGCCACGTCCCGGCCTTCGGTGCCTTTGTAGAATTCCTCGAAGTGAGATTCCGAAACCGGATTGATCGGGTTGGCCCGCACTTTGCGCTCCGGGAGATAGCCGCCAAGTTGCTTGCGCCGCTCCTTCATGTATTTAATTTCGGGGCTGTCGTCGGCGGGCCGATAAAAGGGCGCGTCATGCAGTTCGGCATCAGGGATGGGTATCCCGAAGCGCGAGCGGAACATCTGCAACTCATCATCGTTGAGCTTTTTCTGCTGATGGGTGATGTTCTTGCCTTCGCCCGCTTCGCCCAGACCATAGCCCTTAATGGTTTTCGCCAGAACAATAGTGGGCGAGCCTTTGTGGTCCACGGCCGCCTTGAATGCGGCGTGGACTTTGATGGGATCGTGGCCGCCTAGCCGCATCCGGGCGAGTTGCTCGTCGGAAAGATGCTCGACCATCTTGAGCAGGCGGGGATCGGTGCCAAAGAAATTTTGCCGAAAGTAGGCTCCGCTTTCGACGAAGTATTTCTGATATTGACCGTCGGCGATCTCGCCCATGCGCCTGACCAGGAGCCCGTCGCGGTCGTTGCGGATAAGGCTGTCCCAGTCGCCGCCCCAGATTACCTTGATCACGTTCCAGCCGGCGCCGCGGAAGATGGCTTCCAGTTCCTGGATAATCTTGCCGTTGCCGCGGACAGGGCCATCCAGACGTTGCAGGTTGCAGTTGACCACAAAAATCAGATTGTCGAGCCGCTCTCGGGAAGCTAGCGTGATCGAGCCCAGAGACTCGGGCTCATCCATTTCACCATCGCCCATGAAGGCCCATACCTTGCCGTCGGTCGACAGCTTCAGACCACGGTTTTCCAGATAACGGGCGAAACGCGCCTGATAGATCGCCTGGATCGGTCCTAATCCCATGGAGACAGTGGGGAACTCCCAGAAATCGGGCATCAGCCAGGGGTGAGGATAGGAAGATAGACCGCCTCCGGGTTTCAGCTCGCGGCGGAAGTTCTCCAGTTTCTGCCGAGGAATGCGGCCTTCGAGATAGGCGCGCGCGTACATTCCGGGTGCGGCGTGGCCCTGGAAATAGACAAGGTCGCGGTCACCGGTTTCGGTTTGGGCTCGCAGGAAATGGTTGAATGCTACTTCGTAAAGAGTTGCCGCCGAGGCGAAAGTCGAAATATGTCCGCCAATGCCTTCCTGAATCTTGTTGGCGCGTACAACCATGGCCAGCGCATTCCAGCGCACCAGGCTCTTTATGCGGCGCTCCATTTCCTGGCTGCCGGGGAAGGGCGCCTGCTGAATTGCCGGAATGGTGTTCTGATAAGGAGTGGTTGCGGTGAACGGCAGATTGACTCCCGCGGCCCGTTTGGCGTGCAGGGACAACTGCTGTAGCAGACGTCCGGCGCGCTCCGGGCCGCCTTCGGCTAATACATAGTCCAGCGAATCGAGCCATTCCCGGGTCTCGAGCACTTCCAATCCATTGGTCTGAGTCTCAGCCACGTCTGTTTCTCCATCCATCGAGCAGGATTATTCCATGATAGACAATCGTAGGGAATTTTGCTGGCGGAGAGCCGGGTCGGACTGGGATTGGGCTTACATTTTGTGCGCAAATGGGAATCCAGAAGCTCGTCAGGATCATCGGTAACAGGGGGCGGCGCCAGTTCCCGATCATTTTTCGATTATTGATGACAGGCGTCACCGATTCCAGACCGTTGGCATCCAAGTAAGGCACATTCAAAAGCACACACCCAAACTCGAGACTAACAGGAGACTCCCCATGCCGAAGAAAACTGGTTCAAAGCTTAACGCCCAGCCACGCATTCATCAGAGGGCGCGCGAGATTCAGGAATATGGCACCGTGACTCATGCGTTGCCTTTGGAGTTGGAAGAGCCGGTTCGCCTGGAAATGACGGAACGACTTAACCAATTACTGGCCGATGCCATGACCCTGCGCGATTTGTACAAGAAGTCGCATTGGCAGGTTGCAGGGCCGACGTTTTACCAACTTCATCTCCTTTTCGACAAGCATTTCGGCGAGCAGTCGGAGCTTGTCGATACCATCGCCGAGCGGATTCAGTTGCTCGGCGGCCTCAGCATCGCCATGGCCCACGATGTGGCGGAAACCACGCGAATCGAACGCCCGCCCAAGGGAAGGGAAGAAGTTCCGGTGCAGATATCCCGCTTGCTGGACGCGCATCAGATCATTCTCCGGGACTGCCATGAACTGGCAAAACTGGCTTCCACGCTGGGAGACGACGGAACCAACGACCTGGTCGTCAGCGATGTACTGCGTACCAACGAGTTGCAGGTATGGTTCCTCAGCGAGCACCTGGTGACTATGCCGTTGGTGGAAGCCATCGATAACTCGGCTGCCGCGGACTGATCTGGAAGTTCCACAGTTGATCCGGGCTGGCCTCGCGCCAGCCCTTTTCATGTCATTTTGTGGGCCGGGTCCACTTGACTTCGTTGAAACTGGCGTGCAAGATGGGAAGCACTTTTGGAAGCAATCGGTCCGGGCCGCCGTCCTTTTACGAATTCGGAACAGGCCGCGTGCGACCGCTGCTGACGCTTCACGAGTGGCGAGCTTAGGGCGTTTCCCTGATAATAAATGCGATTCTGAGCGCCGCAGATGCTTCTAAGTTGCTATTATTAGGTTACTTCTGTCGAAGTAAGAGGGGGGCCAATGTTTCCAGGCGGACAGAACTTGCGCGTCCTGCGCGAGCAACTCGGATTGACCATGCGGGATGTCGAAAACGCCAGCACGCGAATAGCTCAGAAGCGTGCAAATGACGAATTTGTCATTGCTCCGAGCCGGCTTTCGGATGTCGAGACGAAAGGTGTCATCCCGAGCATCTACCGATTGTATTCGCTGGCCGTGATCTACCGCAGGGATATCCGTGAACTCTTGTCGTGGTACGGCGTTGATTTAAACGGAATGGCGACAGATCTGGACTTCGTTATCCCGCCGAAATCGCATGTCTCGCAAGCTCTGGCAAACCTCTCCAGCATTCAAATGCCGATCCGGCTGGATCCCAGCTTCGATCCCCGCCGTACAGTGAACTTTGGACGGATGGTGGAACAGTGGGGGCAGGTCCCATTGGCGTACCTGGCGCAATTTGCCAGTAGCCAATACACCTATGGTTACATTGGCAGCGACGATTTGACCATGTATCCGATTCTGCCGCCGGGGAGTTTCGTGCAGATCGATGAGTCGAAGAGCAAAGCGGCCGACGGCGGCTGGAGGTCGGAGTACGAACGCCCTATCTATTTTGTGGAAACGCGCAACGGCCATACCTGCTGCTGGTGCACGATGACGCGGGAAGAAATTATTCTGCAGCCCCACCCGCTTTCGCCAGTTGCGGCTCGCGCCCTGCGTTACCCGCAGGAGGCAGAGATCATTGGCCAAGTCGTCGGGGTAGCGATCAGGCTGGGGGATTGGCGTCCGCTTTTGGATTCTTCAACAAACTTGAAAGCGCGTGAAGTACTGAACTGAGATGGCGTGCGGAGCCAGCTCCAGGGCCCTCGGGCAACAGACTCGGACTTGCGCTCGCAAGCCGTTCCACGTAATCAACGGGGAGTACACCAGTTGCTTCGCTGGATTGTTTCACATCTTCCACTAACGTCCGGATTGGCATCGCCAGCACCTTGGACAGCTGCGAGCGGTGCGCCCGCGCCAGCGCCTTCTTAGCCGCCAACTCCCCGTAAACGCGGGTAAGACCCCAATGCTCGTAGCTTCCCTCTTTGCCCCGCAATCCAGAAAGGTACTCCAGCTTATTGAGACAGCCAGCGAAGGCTCTCAGCGTGGTTTCTTGCAGGTCCTCGAGGGCCGAATGCAGGGTCATTGTTACAGTTTTGGAAATTCGAAATTACTTTCGTGATCTGTTCGAAACAGCACTTGGCAACACATTATCACGGTGTAGTGACACATTGGAAAGGAAATTACACCGTGAAAAAGCGCCTTCGTCAGTTGGCTGTTGCGTTACTTCTGACCACGATTTTCGTACCACTCACTGCATTTGCTGACGGCGACCCCACTGGTCCGCCCTGGCTTCGCCCGGTCGGTAGGGCTGCGGCGCGATAACACGCGCTGAAGATTCGGTTGTGGGCTACCGCAAAAGGGTGTATATTCTGCGCGGTAGCCCATGATTTTTGCCTACACGCTCGGGTATTACCTCTGGATCGCTCCCAAGGTCTTACTCGTCATCTTGCTATGGGGGATGGTTCGTCGTGGGCTGCATCGGCAGTTCCCGATGTTTTTTGTTTACGGGGCGCTACAGGTTCTGCAGTCTGCCATTCTTATTGCCATATCCCGATCACATCTTGGATTCGGGGATGAATATCACCGCATGTTTTCAGTCACAGTAGCCGTTAGTAGTGCGGCTAGATTTTGCGTTATCCAAGAGTTATTCAATCGTTTCTTTCGCGACTACCCCGTGCTCGTCGGACCTGGAAAGGTGCTACTTCGCGGCGCGACAATAGCCCTTCTTCTGGCTGCGGTAGGGTTGGCGACAATAGCACCCGGTGAGAGTGCGAATTTTCTCTTGAGAGCCACCTACGTCTTGGATCGAACGGTCAGCGTATTACAATGCGGGTTACTGATCTCCTTGTTCTTATTCTCCCGTTACTTCGCCCTATCGTGGCGCAGCCATGCTTTCGGCATCGCGTTGGGCTTGGGAATCTTCGCCAGTGTGGAACTGGCCGTTTCGGCTGTCGCGCTCCATTTGGGAACTTTTAGCAACCGAACAGTTATCCTTATCACCATGGCAACCTACCACTGCTGCGTGCTGATTTGGATGTTCTATCTCCTGCTGCCAGAGCGGACGGCATATTTTACCCGGAGAGAATTGCCCAAGCAGGATCTGGAAGTTTGGAATCAGGAATTACAGCGTCTCTTACAAAGATGATTACTACAGCCATTCTCGTTTTCGTCGCGTTGCTGGCACTGTTCTGTTTGCTTTGGTTGGCGAAGGCGCACGCTTCGACCTCCGAAGCTCTACAGAATCCGGCCGAGCACATCCACGCGGTCGACGTTGAGGCATTTCGGAATCTCGTCGATCCCGAGGAGGAAGAGTTTTTGAGGACCAATCTTCGCCCGGCGGAGTTCCGGAGAATTCAGCGGGAACGCTTGCGCGCGGCGGTGGAATACGTCTCCTGCGCCGCTCAGAACGCGGCGATCCTACTGCGGTTGGCGGATGCAGGCCGTCGCAGCCCCGATCCCGCGACAGCGGAAGCGGCTCAAAAGCTGGTAGACAACGCGCTTCGCCTGAGGCTTTATGCTCTCCATGCAATTCCGAGGCTTTATCTCGGCATGATTCTTCCTGGCTCACGCATCTCTTCAGTTGGCGTTGCGGAAAGATACGAGCAGATGACACGACAGGTCGTGTTGCTCGGATGCCTGCAATATCCCACTCGTGGCGTTTCCGCCGCGCTCTGAACCGGGCGCGCGATTTCCAAATCCAAGGAAATCGCAACGCGGGTAACTTCAGATCTGTTCCCGCGTTTCAGCGGATGCTATCGATAAATTCCCGGATATGGCTTTCGAGTGCTTCTCCGCCCACCGTTACGATGCCATCGTGATCTGCCCCCGGGACTAGATACAGCCGCTTGGGTTGATTCGCAGACTGGAACAACGCGCGCGCCATTTGCGGAGGCGTCACCGTGTCTTCGGTTCCAACGGTTATGAACAACGGCACGTGAACCGACCTGATCTTCGAGAGGTTGTCAAAGCGGTTGTGAATGAAAAGGGAAACCGGAAATGGCCGCAAGTACCAGATTGCTTTTGCAGCCTCGGGAACGCTGGTGAAAGGGCTCTCCAAGATCAGCCCTCCGGCATCAGGATGCTCCACGGCAAGTTGTGTGGCCGGTCCGGTTCCAATCGAGCGGCCCATAAAAATGATGTCGTGAATCGGCACGTGACGTTGATCGAGGAGGTAAGCCAGAGCCGCGCGGGCATCCTCATACACGCGAGTCTCGTTTGGAGTGCCCGGAGTGCTGGACCCGTATCCGCGATAGTCCACCAGCAATAGATTCGGACCGAGACGATGCAAAGGTATGACCTCGCCGGCCGGGCCAGTTGCCTGCTCCAAAACGTAGCCGTTGCCGTGAAACATCAACAGAACTTTGTCTGAAGGTTGGCTCGCAGGGATCCACCAGGCATGCAGTTGTTGCGACCCGGCAACCGGGACGTGGAGGTCTTCAAACGCGATGCCGTCTTCCGCGGGAGTCGCATTTGCGTAATGCGAAGGCGCAGGGAAGGTCATTTGATCTTGTTGGAAGTAGAAAAGCGCACCCAATCCAACGTAGGCCAATAGCAGAATAGCCAGAAGCGTGATGACGACGGTGCACAAGATTCTGTTGCCGTTCAGAGCGATGTCGACAGCCATCCTTTTCGCAGGCGCGGGCGTCGTCACCCGTGCGGGACCGCGCGCGCCTACACCTTCCGGCCGATCATTATCAGGAGCACCACGGGAAGATAAATAACCGAGGCGTGAACCACGCGGCTGGCCAACACCTTCGAAGCGGAGCGTGTCAGCTTGGCCACGGGATAGAACAGGAAGGCTCCCGACAGAAGCATACCGGTCAGATAGAGCGGCCCAGTGCGACCTGCGAGCGGGAGCATCGTCGCAACGATGAGGATCAGCGTAAAGGCCACGATCTCAGCTCGAGTGAATCGAGAGTCGAGATCAAAATCGGGCAGCATCCGATAGCCGGCTCGCGCATAATCGTCGCGATACATCAAGGCGATCGCAAGAAAGTGGGGGAACTGCCAGAGAAAGAGAATCGAAAAAAGATACCATGCATGCCGGTCGATGCCAGCGGTTGCCCCAGCCCATCCAATCAAAGTCGGCATAGCGCCAGGGAAGGCCCCCAACAGCGTGCAGAGCGGCGTCTTCCTCTTTAACGGGGTATAGACGAGCAGGTAGGACACCAGCGTCGAGACCGCCAGAAGGGCCGACAACAGATTAACCGTAAGCGCCAGATACAGCCCTCCGGCAACGCTTAAGGCCAGACCAAACAGAAGCGCCTCGCGATTGCTGAGTCGCCCCGACGGCAGAGGCCGGTTCGCAGTGCGGCGCATCTGGCCGTCCCACACTCGTTCCATCCATTGATTGAGGGTCGCGGTACCGCTGGCAACAAGAAGCGTCCCGACCAGCGTGTTCACCAGGCCTGCGACCCTGAAGGGTCCACGAGAGGCAAGATAGTACCCTGCTGATGTGGTCATCAAAATCAGGAGATTCACCTCGGGCTTGGTTAGCGTGTAGTAATCCCTGAGCCTGGAAGTGAGGGTTTGCGGAACGTTGGGATTTGCCATTCGATTCGTGGTCGCCATTCTAACAGTGTTCACCGGATCCGTCTGCTGCTTCGCTCCGCGTACTGTGCTGGTGATGAACCATGAAATCAGCCCAACGATGTGAACGTAGAATCATACGGACCAGAATCCCTGTGCGCAAGTCCGAATCATTCAATGGATCAATTGAAACGCCGCGAGCGCGATCAGGCAAAGGAAGGCGGGAAAAATATGGCAGAATTGACGAAAGAATCACACGGCGAAAGAATGGACCGGGCTGCTCACCAGGATCTTGGCCACGGTGGCCGCCATTTTCCTGGCCCGAAGACGGTCTTGCCCTAACAGGACAGGCCGCACAAAGCCAAACATGAGACCGATCATTCCCACCGCCTGCGCCAAAACGTCGATTGCATCCTGGGGCAGGGTCAGGCAAGATTCGTAGTGTTTCAGTCGCTCTGAGATCGCTTTGCCCCGCATCGAAATCAGAGCCTTGCTAATCACAGTGCCCACGGACGGATCTACGATCGCGCGCGGAATAAATATCCGGAGAAAATCGCGGCTGTCCCACATGCGCTCGACTTCACGGTCGACCAACTGCACGTACTCATCCTCGAGGCTGGAAGCGGGCCGCAACGGCTGGCTTAAGTCCAGCACTTCCTTCGAAAGGCGATGTTCGATGAGCGCGGCGAGCAGACCAGCCTTACCCTTGAAGTAGCGATGGATAAGGCCCTCGGCACAGCCAGCCGAGGCCGCGATTTCCCGCGTAGTGGTTGGTTCGTAGCCCTTGGAGGCAAACAGTTCCAGGGCGGCGAGGATGAGTGCGTGCTTCTTGGCGGCTCGGTCGCGGGTCCGCTTGGGCCTGGTTCCGTTTACCTTTTCACTTCCGGTCCCGGATAGAACGCGCTTGAGCCGGCCAATGGTTCGTCTTTTTCGCCTGGTATCTGCTATCTTCATGCCGGACAAGCGGTACATAGCAAGCGACGGTATCATTCTTGTCCGATTGAGATGTGACAAGTTCGTCTAAATTTTGTAAAAAGATTGTCACCAGAATGTTACAGGACGATTGCGAAGCTCGACGGACACTCGCGACCCCAGGGAAGAAACCCAGACTTCAACTGGGCGTAGTGGGAATGAACTGGCTACCTGTCTCATCTCAATTACAATCGCAGGTACATGGGGAAGATCGACGAGAAGAGGAAAGCTAGCCGTTTGACCGTGACCTGGGGACACTCTCTGCCTGGAAAACACGTTACCTGCCGCCGCCGGCTGGTGATCGCAATGCTCTCGGTTTTCTGGGTGGCCTTCGCGGTCGCTCCGCTTCGTGGTCGCGACCACAAGAAGCGCGAAGACTACGGCCTTGGCTTTTCCATGGAAATCACGGCACCGGAGAGCGAAGTGGTGCAGGCGGTAGAGTCTATTGTTGACAACGGAATTATTCAAGGCAGCTTTGAATACAACAAAGACAAGTACATCGAACACGCCGCTTCCGCCCCGTCCTCGCCGTTGTTCCCCGAATGGAAAGATCCCGGTAAAGTCTTTTATAAGGTTCGCGAGAAGGTTCTGGCACCAGCCAATTTCAAGGAAACCAGGGACGAAGGAACGCTCACAGTGCGTTATGTGGTGCAGAGCCGCGACGCGAGTCGAACGATTTTGCGCATCGATGCAGTTTTCGTTGAGGATTTCCGCCGCACTGTCCATCCTTCGGACGGCACTGTCGAGAGCGCAGAGTACAGAGACATTCAGGATCACGTTGACGCCCTCGAACTACAGAAGAGTCAGGCCCAGGAGGGCGAAAAACATCGGCAGGAGGAGCTCGCCAGGCAGGCGCTCGAACGCAAGAGTGAAGAGGATGAAGCTGTCGCCCTGGCCTCTGCGCAAACTTCCTCCCAAAGTCTGGAACAACATGTTCATGATCTCCGCCGGCAGGCCGAACGGGTGATCAAGTCTCCCGGCGCCCAACTCAAGTCCGCTCCATTCCACACCGCCTCGAACTTGAAGTCGCTCGAAGCAGGTACTGAAGTCGTCATTGTTGTTGCGACTCCCTACTGGTACGGCGTGGAAACGGAAGACGGTCAGCACGGCTGGATTCATCACGATCAACTGGAGCCGCTGCCATGAAGCAAACGCATCGGATGGCAGCGTCAGTTCGCGGCGTGGTTCTTGGCTTCTGCGTCGCGGCCGTCCTGGCAGGGACCTGCGATGGGCAGAGCTCTCCGTACGAACGCACTTTTGCCCAGTCGAGGACAGCGGTGGAGAAGGCTCTCAAGGAACTGCAGCCTTCCGCTTCGGGACGGTTACCGGCGCTTGACGGTTTCACCCCTCCCGGCGACCGCCCGCTGGACCACTTCCAGCGTGGCTACTATCAGTGCGTGACCCAGTTGAGCGCTACGCCCTCGGGCGGAGTGTTGGTGCGAGTCAACGCCAAGATTACCGCTTGGTATGCGGATCCTGATCCATCGAAATCCGGATACCAGGTTCTGCCTTCCAATGGCCGTTTGGAGACCGATTTCCTGGATCGTCTTGAGGATGCGCTTCGCGGCAAAACGCCGTCGTCGACCGCGAACCCTCCCGCGAGTCCAACGCCTTTGCAGTCGAAGAACAAATCCAATCCTTCCGCTCCCGCCGTCTCAGCGCCGGCGCCAAGCAGCAGCGCCCCTGCGGGCTCGATAGCGACCTCGAAAGCTCCAGGAGTGCCCGCCAACTCCCCGTTTAAACTGGGCAGTCCCGTTATCTCGGACCGGGCTGCCTCGCTGGCTACCCAGAAGGCAGTCACGGACAAGCACATGGAAGACCTCACCAAAGAGGCGAAGGGCCTGGAGGAAATTCTCCGCAATCAAGCCCACCCCAATAATCTGGTCGCGGTCAAGAACTCCGGCACGCAGGTACTGGTGAGTCCCGTCGAAGGCGCCAAGGTTTTGTTTCTCGCCACCGCCGAAGACGAGTTTGAGATTCTCGACATGAACGCGAACTGGGTTCACGTGCGAATTTCGGGACTTTCTCGCGGATGGATCCGTCGTTCGGGTGTCGAGATGCCGGGATCCTCCGCTCCCGAGGCCCAGGCCGCCGGGTCGGGAGCAGCGGGCGACCCTGAACATTTTCAGGTGAAGGACGAACAGACCGCGACTTTTCCCGGGACCTGGGAGCCGCTTCAGGGACAAACCGTGAAGATCCTCACCGTGCAGAAATCCGGCGGGAACGCATCGGAGACCGGTGCGAGGGCGAAGATGGAATTCACGAAGTCCCTGTTCGACAAGGAATACGCTGAACTGAAACCGGCCACGACTACCGCCACCGGTGTCGTCGTGATCTTCGATTCAGAAGATGGTGGGATGGTAGCGACGACTCTGCCTGCTCTCCAGCAATGGAAGGCAGGTACACTCTCGGAGCAGGCTTTCTGGCGGCGATGCCTGGTGGATCCGCCCGAGATATTCACTTCCAGGAGCGGTCAATAGTCGAGACTTAGATTGTAGAGGCGGGTCGGAATCGAACAGGAAAACGTGTTTCAAACACGTAAGCTATTTATTCGTTGATAGCCACAAAAACCAAGAAGTGGCGGATGCCCAGCAACAAATTACAGTTTTTGAGTGCGTCCGAAATCAGGACTTAGCGCCGAAACCGCGAAAATTGCCGCCCACTAAATTCGCCATGCCGTGTTCCTGGGCTAAGGCCGTAGCCACCGCTTCCTGGACCTCGGCCACGGCTGTAGCGACCACTTGCCGCATTTCGCCTGCTGATTCGGACGCTGCTGCAGACGCTGTCGCTTCTGGGCTGTTCAAACGTACCCGAAATTCCAGCCGTTCACACGCTGACATGCAGTCATAGAAACAACGGTAGGCTTTCAATTGCTCTTGAAGATCAACTGCCAACTCCGTTTTGCAGATAGCACATTGCGGTGACACTGATTTTTCAAGGTAGTCGCTGCTCTTGAAATCGAATATGGTCCCGTGTCCGCAGTGCGAGCACGTGAGGCTGAGCACGTGGAGCTCTTTGACGCTCAAAATCAATTCTTGTTCGCTCATCCAATGATAATCTGCTTATTAAGAGATGCGTTGCCAGTTACTAAAGGCGGGCATGCCCAAGGGCGAACGAGAATTCTTAGGATTTTCCGACGCCATCATAAAGCCACGCACGGTGTCTGTGAGCTGCCTGTCTGCCTCGTCCGCAATGATTATGACGGCTAACAGCGTCTTGGTCTGGTCCAGTTCGCTCCGATGGAGATGTAGCGTGCTGAATGCGCTGACTTCAAATATCCGCGACTCCTCAACTAGCATGGCAGCAGTGTAGCCCTGTGAGAATCGCTCTTTGCCGTGCGTCATGGCGCTAATGGAAATGATCAGCGGTGCATCTTTGCCAAGTCGCAGGCGAGTAATCAACTCGGCAAACAGTTGAGGCAGGTGGCCCGCGCGGTCCGCGTCGCTGAGGGGAATGTTGGCTAGTTCTGAAACCAGATTCACCCGCCTGAGCCATTCCGCAATCACAGAATTGCGTTCGCGGTCCAACATAAACGCAACTGTCCGAGGCACGTCTCGGCTTTTTCTTCGTGCGCTCCGCAACTCAGGACTGGGCTCCCGAGCGGACATAGCGACTCTCGGCCTGGCCATTTCCTTGGCCACTTCGGCGAGCGTTGCCTTTGCCGATGATGGTGGCTTGGTTTTTTGCCTGAACACGACCTCCAGAAATAACACCGCTACGAATTGATTACTGTTCAATTTTGACCACTACCCGTCCTTCTTTTTCAAGCACTATTTAATAGCCGCCTTGCTTCCTCCCCGACCTGATTGCAGCCGCGCATGTGGCGCACAAAGATTTAAAGATAGTGAATTACGGGCACATTCATACCCTTACCCTGGCACGGATTGAGCACAAACAAGGGATGACCGGCAATCAGGCAGCGAAAATGCAGATTGTAGGTTGGAGGCGCGGGTCGGAATCGAACCGACGCATAAAGGTTTTGCAGACCTCTCCCTTACCACTTGGGTACCGCGCCCTGTTACCTAAATTAGCGTGATAGGCGGCAAAAGTCTACTCGGTTACTGCAGAACGCCTGGCAACCCCTCCCGCCGCCAGATCGAGAGTCCGCGTGATCCCAGCGCGAGCGACCCCAGCGTGGCAGGTCGCGAAGCCGGGATAGTTAGCAGTGCTTTAGGTTCTTCGATCGTGTTATCCTCTGGCACTTTGGTCTGGCCCGCGATGATTGCCTTGTTCGGGATGGTCTCGTAGGCGTAACCGGTCAGAGTGGCAATAATCTCACGTCCTATCAAGACTTTGACGTTCAGACGCGCCCAACCGTAGTGGAATTTCCCATCGATCTTGAACTTCAGACCCAGGTAACGATTGGTGACATCAACCCACGGACCAGACGTGCGGATGCCGGTGTGACTGGCATTGCAAGCGCCGCTGCACTGTAATGCCATTCTCGCGGCGCGACCGAACTTCCCCGCATTGGGTATCCGTGCGCCTCGTTTTAAGGCTGCGGCCAAGTAAACGTTGCCGGTGGTACCTTCCACCTGGTTGACCGAGCGGCCTATGTCCCTGGCCGCCGCGACGCTAAGCTGGCTCCGCCAGGACGAATTGCAAGTTTCGGAGTAGAGACAATAGCTGTTTCTGATGATGAAGTCGGGGGTTCCATGGTTGAGTGCGAGCGGGTAGCTACTGTTCTTTCCGATTACCTTATGTGTGGGCGTATACACGATCTTCGCCTCAGTGGGTTGTGCCAATGCCAGCAGTCCTACTCCCGCCGCGCTGGCGGCAACTGCATACATATTGAGCTGCCGATGGACTGAATCGGAAAGATTCGCTGTATTGCGGGGCCGGGACGAGTGCTTCATAGATTCTCCGTCCGAAGAGCTGGATCGATCTTACTGTGCGCTCTGCGCGCTCACGACCCAGTCTCGCTGCCGCCATATCGAAAGACCCGGGGCTCCCATCGCCAGTGCGCCTAGCGTGGCAGGTTTCGGAGTCGGTACATTTAGAGTTTTCTTCGATTCTGGGACGTTGGCGTTGTCCGGCCCTTTCGTTTTACCCGCGATGATGGGCTTGTTGGGGACGGTCTCGTAGGCGTAGCCCGTCAAAGTCGCTGTGATCTTCTGCTTGAAAGTGACGGTGAGCCGCGCCCATCCGTAGTGAACTTTTCCCTTGATCAGGAACTGGAAGCCGAGGTAACGGTTTTTTACGTTCAACCAATTTCCTCTGCTGGTGCAGGTGTGAATGGAGGTGTTGCATCCCCAGAAAGCCATCCCTCCTTGCTTCGGCTGAAAGTGTGTTTTGTTTGGACGGATCTCAAACCCTGCCTTCAACGCCGCCGCGGAATTCTTCTCACCCCATATAAAGTTGGCCTGGGACGTGGTCAAGAGCCCCAGTCCTCCCGCGTGGCCACTTGAGCAACCGTAGAAAGTGAAATCGGTAATCCCGTCGTGGTTGAGATCAAGATCGAGAATGTCGCAGAACGGAATCTGCACATGCGCTGGTGTGTAAACGATCTTTGCTTGCGCCGGTTGCGCCAGCGTCAGCGCGCCCACTCCGGCCGCACTCGCGGCAAGAGCGTAGGTGTTGAGTTGCTGAAGTATTGGCTTAGAAAGCCTGACCGTTGTTCGGGGCGGGAAAGGGCGCTTCATGGAATCCTCCGTGCTAAGGGCGACGATAAATCCTCCGTCCGAGAAGGGCAACATTATGTTGCTCGCCTGACCGAGTGTCAAGACAGAACTGCTCAAGAATTTGGGAACAAATTGAGCGAGCTTTCAGGGAGAGAATAGCAAAAGGCGATCGCACAACCGGGGTTTAAATCTGGAGCGGGAGACGGGATTTGAACCCGCGACTTCGACCTTGGCAAGGTCGCACTCTACCACTGAGTTACTCCCGCTCATTAGCCTCTTCGGGGGCGAGATCCTTCGCTTGCGCTCAGGATTTCGGCGCGCGGCTCAGACGCCGCGCAAACGCCTCAAGTTACTCCCGCTCGGCACTTTCGATTATAAACAAGCCGTCACTTCGCGGCAACGGCGGGCGCTTTTCGTGACTTAGTAGGCGCAACCCGCCTTGGGTTTCGGCATGGACTCGTTGGCTTTAGCCGTGATGTGGTTTCGCACGTCCCACAGTTCCTTATAGAACAGGTGTTCCATCCGCTGGTGCAGAACCTCAACCGGCGTACCCATCGTTCCGATAACGCCGCCGCCAATAATCCTCTGTGCCAGCTTGAGATGATGAAAGCGGAAGAGGTGGACGCGTTCGTCAAAATCCAGCAACCGCTCGGCAACGTCGTGCAGTCCGAAAAATTCTTCGTGGCGACGATAGATGTCATCCACGCTCAGGCCCGCTTTGTGCAACCGAGAGTAAAACGCCTCTCCAAGACGAGGGCCGACGTGAAGCAGAGAGAGGAAACCGGGCGAGTCCAGTCCGCTGCCGTGTCCGAGTCCCGCCCGGATGATGTGGTAGTCGTAGGGCGTGATTGTTTCCAGCACATGCAGCATCGAGACCGGGTATTCGAGCATGTGGTTGGCGCGTCGAATCAACCGGGCTGAATTCTGGTAATCGCCTTCTTCGATGAGGGTGCGAGCCCGTCCCAGTTCCCAGGCAACACCTTTTAGCAGCAACTCCGAAGCCTGATGGACGACCTGGAAGGTCATCTCGTCTTTGTGAAGAAACTCCTCGGGAGACTTCTGCAGAGACAGCAACTCGTCCGTGTGCAAGTAGCGCTCGTAGTCGGAGGCCCCTTTGCCCGGCAAAATCGGTTTTTTCAGATCATCCATGCTGCCTTTCTCCAGACGGTCGCGAACACATTCGCGAGATAGTTTACTTCTGCGCCCCGGTCCACTGCGGGTCGTTTTCCGGAGCCACGATCTCGCCATCGCGCATGTGAATAATACGGTCCCCGTAGCTGGCGGCTTCGGGGTTATGCGTGATCATGAGCACGGTCTGGCCCAGTTCCCGGTTGGAGTGCCGCAACATATCCAACACAATTACAGAGTTCTTTGAATCCAGGTTGCCGGTAGGTTCGTCGGCGAGCACAATCGCTGGCTTGTTGATCAGCGCCCGGGCCAGCGCTACCCGCTGCTGCTCGCCACCAGACAATTCGGAAGGCCGGTGCGGCAGGCGTTTTTCCAGGCCTAGCAAGCTCACGATCTTGTCGAAGTAGTGTGAGTCGCGACTTCCATTTCCCGCAATGTCGATGGCAATATTGATGTTCGAACGCGCATCCAGGGTCGGAAGCAGGTTGAACTTCTGGAACACGAATCCGATCTTGCGTTTGCGCATGCGGGTGCGTTCGGCGTCGGAGAGTTGCGCGAAGTCGTCCCCGTCGATGGCAACGCGCCCCGAATCCGCCCGGGCCAATCCGCCCAAAAGATAAAAGAGTGTGGACTTTCCGCTTCCCGAAGGTCCGACGACGCTGACAAACTCTCCCTTCTGCACGCTGAAAGAAATTCCGCGCAAGGCGGGCACTTCGACCTTACCTACTCGGTAAGTCTTGCGCACGTCCACGGCTTCGATGAGGACAGACATCCAAACAATCGATATTACACGAAGCCTCGACTGGCGGCACGCATGGAGACTGATTGGCAGCGCCTTAGTGCCAGCAGACTCGAAGATTCCTCAGTTGTGGCTCCGCGCACTCGGCGGCAGTTCTCGGCGGTCTCTGCGTTTTAAGGTTTTGAAGGTCGGCAAACCCAAAGTCTTAAATCGCGGAGATCGCTAAAAACGGCTGCAGAGTGCGCAGAGATCGGATTTCTCGGGTCACGCGGCGCTAGTCTGCGAAGGTGTTGATTGCGGGCGCGGTTGAGCACGCTTCGGTCCGCGCTTCCGGACCAGCAGCACGCGAATTTTTTCCAGCAGCTCGACCGGCGCGTACATTCCTTTGGGGAGAAAGACGTCTGCTTTGGTGTCGCGGTCGTAGAGTTTGACCTTGCCCGCCAGAAGAATAGCGGGAGTTTGCGGCGAGAGGCTCTTGATCTCTTCGATAAGCTTGGATCCATCCAGACCGGGCATGGTCAGATCGGTTAGCACCAGGTCGACGTCGCCCTTCTTGAATCGTTCGAGGGCCTCCTGGCCGCCAGTGCAGGTGATCACGTGATAGCCCCGCGTTTCCAGCATGATTTTGCGGATGGAGAGCGACTGTTCATTGCCGTCGACGCAGAGGATCGTTCTTTTCGGTTTCATTTGTTTCCGAGGTGATGCACCGGCTCACGCGCGGCCGGGGAGATCAGAAAACTTTCTTGTTAGAGAATTCAGAGCGACATGAATCGTAAAGGCGAAGCGAGCAGATGTAAAGTGCCGCCGATGCCAATGGGAGGTTCGCCCCATTGAAAAATATCAGTGGTTGTGCATGGGAGCATTTCTACTGCACATTCACACACGCAGCATTCAGAAAGTAACTTCGCCGTGAAGCATCTCGACAACATTTCCACCGATCCGCACATTAACCACTCTGTCATCCTGGCGAGAGGCGCGGACAAAAATCCGGCTGGGGCGCTTCATCTCGATCCCCTGTTCGATCAGCACGTGTTCGTCAGGTTGAGCGACGCCATGGGCGACCATCCATGCGGCCGCGCATCCCGCCGCCGAGCCGGTCGCCGGATCCTCGCCGTTGTAGAACATCATGCGAGCATGCAAACGGGCTGCGGGATCCGCGGTCTCGCGACTGACAAAATAGAAAAACTTTCCTCCCGAGCGTTCCAGATACTCCTCTGACCCTTTCATGTCCAAGCGCAAGTTGCGTATGATGTCCAGCCCGCGCAAGGGAACAATCGTGTAGGCTAAGCCGGTCGAAACCGTCTGGATGGGCAAGGACGGATCGATATCGCCATCGCGCAAACCGCAGGCGCGCACCACTGCCTCGCGATCATGGCGCGGGCCGAACTCCGGATTGACCTGGGTCATCTCGCCGAATACAGGCTGGCCGGGCTTTTCCTCGAACTGAACTGGCACCCTACCCACATCGAGGTCGAGCACGATTTCCCGCGCGCCGGTTGCTCCCCGCAATTGGAATGCGGTTCCCAGCGTCGGGTGGCCGGCGAACGGCAGTTCTTCCTGCACGGTAAAGATTCGCACCCGCACTCCGCGTTCGTGTTCGACGGCAGATTCACGGGGCAGGATAAACGTGGTCTCGGAGAGATTCATTTCCCGAGCCAACGCTTGCATTTCCGGGTCGCTGAGCCCGCGGCCATCGAGAAAGACCGCCAGGGGATTGCCTTTGAAAGGCTGCGAGGTAAAAACATCCAACTGCACGAAGTGAAACCGCCGGTGCGCCATGGTTCATTGTAGCGCCTGCTCTAGGTCCGGATTTTGTGCCCGCCAGGTTTCCTTTGTGCACCTTCGTGTCTTTTGTGGGTATTGATCTTCCGTCTGCAACCAGAGAACTTGCCCACCGATTGACGCAATTTTGGCCGCCGCGTATCCTGAGTGATGTATGCGCATTTGCTCCACGCCATGCCCGATGTGCTGTTGTACGCGGGCTCCGGCGTGTGGGTAGAGCGAACAGTTTTCCTACAACCCACCCGGCGGATCGAGGGTGGGTTCTGTGCTTTTATACAGACGCCACCTTTCGAGAGCCGCGATGAGTCCTGATTCACCCTCTCGGACCTTCCGGGAAAATTTTAGCGCGAGGAGAAACCATGAGCACCGCAACTCTAACCGACACCACCCCGAAAATGCTTCGTATCAACGATACCGCCCCCGACTTCACTGCCGAAACCACACAAGGCACCGTCAACTTCCACGAATGGATCGGCGACGGCTGGGCGATTTTGTTTTCACACCCCAAGGACTTCACGCCCGTCTGCACCACCGAACTCGGCTACATGGCAGGTCTCCAGCCCGAATTCGCTAAGCGAAACTGCAAAATTATTGGGCTCAGTGTGGACCCGGTCAGCAATCACAGCAAGTGGGCCGCCGACATCGAGGAGACGCAAGGCCACAAGGTAAACTACCCGATGATTGGGGACTCCGATCTGAAGATCGCAAAGCTCTATGGGATGCTGCCGGCGGAAAGTGGAACTACTTCCGAGGGCCGCACTCCCAACGACAATGCCACCGTGCGAACGGTATTCGTAGTTGGTCCGGACAAAAAGATCAAGCTGATGCTGATTTATCCGATGAGCACCGGGCGCAACTTCGACGAGGTCCTGCGGGTTCTCGATTCGATACAACTCACGGCCAAGCACAAAGTCGCCACTCCCGTGAACTGGAAGCAAGGCGGCGACGTCATTATTTCGCCGGCAGTTTCAAACGAAGAAGCGCAGCAGAAATACCCTGGGGGCTGGAAATCGCCCAAGCCATATTTGCGCATCGTTCCCCAGCCGAAGTAGATGGATCTCTGCCTTGCGTGCCGCACGCCCGCAAGGTCGTCGCTACGAATTGGGACGGATGAACGCTGATGTTTGCGTGTAAATCCGTTCCATTCGTTAGCCGCTCTTCGCCGAACCTAAATCTGACCCGAACCTAAATCTGATAATCAATGTCTTCCATGATTCTCTGGATGGATGCGGAGAGCGGCTCACTTACCATCTCCTCGCCTTCGAGTTTCTGAACCCGATCACGCAACTTGTTCACCTCGGTCGCCACTGCCGCCAGCGCCTCGGAGAGCGGATCGTTGATTTGCTTAGGATCGGTAATGACCACTCGTTCGCCGTTGCGAAAGATGATGTGGCCGGGAACACCGACCACAGTGGAATTCTCCGGGACACTTCGCAGCACGACCGAACCGGCGCCGATGCGGCAGTTCCGGCCCACGGTGATATTGCCCAGAACCTTCGCACCGCTACCGATTACTACATCGTTTTCAATTGTGGGATGCCGCTTGCCATGTTCCTTGCCGGTGCCGCCGAGAGTCACTCCCTGATACAAAGTCACGTCGTCGCCAACGATCGCGGTTTCGCCGATAACGACTCCAAGCCCATGGTCGACGAACAGGCGCCTTCCGATCATGGCTCCGGGATGAATCTCTATTGCAGTAAGGAAGCGCGCCACCTGCGACATCCAGCGCGCGAGAAGGAAGAACCCGTGGTTCCACAACCAATGATTAATGTGGTAGAACCACACTGCGTGCAGCCCCGAGTAGCATAGGAAAACTTCCAGGCGCGACTTGGCTGCGGGATCGCGCTCCAGCACCGTGTTTACGTCCTCGCGAATTAGGGACACGAGACTGGGCATGAATCAGACCGGGAGCGCCGATGTCGGAATCTGCAGCGCCTGATTGCGGAGCGCGTCGAACAGAATACTGGTGAGGTAGCGTTCGCCGAAATCCGGCAGCACAACCACCAGCAACTTGCCCGCATTTTCTTTTCGGCTGGCGACTTTGAGGGCAGCAACCACCGCGGCCCCCGACGAAATCCCCACCAGAAGACCTTCTTCCTTGGCAAGGCGACGCGCCATATTAATCGCTTCGTCATTGGTAACGGTAATGACTTCATCGATGTAATCCCGGCGCAGAATGCTGGGCACGAACCCAGCACCTATACCCTGGATCTTGTGCGGCGAAGGTTTTCCGCCGGAGAGCACGGCGCTATCCGCCGGTTCGACAGCCACCGCCTTAAAGGACGATTTCTTCGGCTTGATGTACTGGCAAACCCCGGTAATGGTCCCACCCGTGCCGACGCCCGAGATCAGGAAATCGACGCGGCCGTCGGTGTCATTCCAAATCTCGGGTCCGGTGGTCTCGAAGTGAATCCTGGGATTGGCGGGATTGTCGAACTGCTGCAATATGAAACCGTTCGGGGTTTTGGCGAGGATCTCCTCGGCCTTCGCGATCGCACCCTTCATTCCGTTCGGCCCGGGAGTGAGTACGATTTCCGCGCCGAACGCAAGCAACAGGACGCGCCTCTCGAGGCTCATGGTTTCCGGCATTGTCAGGATGAGTTTGTAGCCTCGCGCAGCCGCAACGAAAGCCAGGCCGATACCGGTGTTGCCGCTGGTCGGTTCGATCAGGGTGGTTTTGCCGGGGTGAATTTTCCCCGCCCGCTCGGCTTCGGTGATCATGCTGACGCCAATGCGATCCTTTACGCTGGCGCAAGGATTCGAGCTCTCCAGTTTCGCGACTACCTCCGCTGCGCTGCCTTCGGTGACTTTGTTAAGCCGGACGAGCGGCGTGTTTCCGATCAGTTCGGTGACGTCATTAGCAACTTTCATAGCCAGCCTGGTCCTCCCAAGCATTGGATGCAGCAGATTCTTATTTAACTCTACTAAAACTACGAGCGTGCTGGCCTATGGTCTGGGACTCAGGGACCTGAGACACAAGGGCCTAAGACACAAGTGGCCTGGGAGACAAGTCATGGAAAATTAAAATTGTACCCGGCCCCTACCGACCCAAACTCCCGGACAGAACGATTTCTAAAGAAAAACGGTGAACCGACGATAGGGGTGTTAGAGGGAGACTGAAGAGGTCATTCCCTCGCCATGGAATCTTGCATACCCCAGGGGATGCATGTTCTGAGAGGCGAAAAAAAGCAAGCTGTGACACATAGCCTGCCGGCCCATGGAGAGCAACTCCAGCCTGGAAAGGAACGGCAGCGATGAGCGATGGCGACAGCGAAATCGTAAAAGAGTTCCTGGTGGAAAGTTACGAAAACCTTGACCGGTTGGACCGGGAACTGGTCGGTCTTGAGAAAAATCCCGACGATCGCGATGCGCTGAGCAGCGTATTTCGCACCATTCACACGATTAAGGGCACCTGCGGTTTCCTGGGTTTCAGCAAACTGGAGGCAGTGGCGCACGTAGGAGAGAACCTGCTGACCCGCTTGCGGGATCGGCTACTCGTTCTGAACCCGGAGATCACCACAGCACTGCTGAACATGGTGGACGCCGTCCGCCAAATATTAAGCCACATCGAAACCACCGGTCAGGAAGGCGAGCGCGATGACTCCCTTCTTATCTCCAGGTTGACCCGCCTGCAGCAGTCGCCGGAAGCGCCTGTTCCTGAGCCCAACAGCAGCTCCGAAGCGGCCGCCCTTCAGCCTTCGATTGGCGACATTCTGATGCAAACGGCTGGAGTCACCCGCGGCGAAATCCAGCTTGCAACCGAGAAGCAGAACGAAGGCGACCCCCGTCGCCTGGGCGAGATCCTGGTGGAACAGGGCGCGGTGCGGCCAGCCGATATCGTGGATGCTTTGCGCATTCAACAGTCTTCCCGGGTGCAAGCGACCGCCTCTGACAGCAGCATCCGCGTGGATGTCGGACTCCTCGACAAAGTCATGAATCTGGTGGGGGAACTGGTGCTGGCGCGCAACCAGGTCCTGCAATTTTCTAGCCGCATGAAAGATGCCTGCTTTCTGGCTGCCTCCCAGCGTCTGAACCTGATCACCACCGAACTGCAGGAAGGAGTCATGAAGACCCGCATGCAGCCGATCGGGAACATCTGGGGTCAGTTCCCGAGAACCGTCCGCGACGTCGCGATGGTATGCGGCAAGGAGATCAACATCGAGATGGAAGGAAAGGAGACCGAACTCGATAAAACAATTATCGAGGCGATCAAAGATCCTCTTACCCATCTGGTGCGCAATTCCGTGGACCACGGCGTCGAGCTTCCTGAGGTCCGCGTGAAGGCGGGGAAGGAGCGAGCCGGACGCCTCATACTGCGCGCCTTTCATGAAGGCGGCCAAGTCAATATTGAGATCAGCGACGATGGAGCCGGCTTGAATGCGGAGCGCATCCGGAAGAAAGCAGTCGAACGCTCATTGATTACCTCCGAACAGGCGGCACGCATGGCGGATCGGGAGATTTTCAACTTGATCTTCCTTCCCGGATTTTCCACGGCAGAAAAGGTGACTAACGTGTCCGGCCGCGGAGTTGGTATGGATGTGGTGAAGACGAACGTAGAAAAGATTGGCGGCACCGTGGACGTTCAATCGACCCTGGGGCGAGGTACGACGGTCCGGGTGAAAATTCCCTTGACGCTTGCGATCATCCCTGCGCTGGTCGTGACCTGCGGCGGCGATCGCTACGCGATTCCCCAGGTGAGTTTGCTCGAACTGGTGCGGATCAAGGCGGATGATGTGGCCAAAGGCATCGAATTGGTTCATGGCGCGCCCGTATACCGGCTCCGCGGACGGCTCCTGCCCCTGGTGTATCTCAGCCGGGCACTGAACTTACCCGCCGATTCAAGGCGCGCAACGGAAAAAGACGGCGCGGTCAACATCGTAGTGGTGCAGGCCGATGAGCGGCAGTTCGGACTGGTAGTGGATCAAATCAACGACACCGAAGAAATCGTGGTGAAGCCGCTACGCAAACAACTCAAGATGCTAAAGACGTTTGCGGGATCAAGCATCATGGGCGACGGGAAGGTAGCGCTCATCCTGGACGTGCTCGGCCTGGCGCAGCGCGCCAGCGTGGTTACCGAAGGACGAGCGCGCGTCCCGGCGGAGAAGGTCGCAGAATCGGCGGCGGCGACCGAGGGAGAAAAACAAACTTTCTTGCTGTTTGCGGGGCCTGGCGATTCTCGCATGGCGATACCGCTCGGCAGTCTAGAGCGGTTAGAGGAGTTTCCGGTGGCGAAAGTCGAAATGTCCGGTAGCCAGTGGGTGACTCAGTATTGCGGCCAGATTCTGCCCTTGATTCGCCTCAATGTGGTTCTGGAGGAAAGGCGCAATAAACTGCGGATTTTGCACGCTCTTCCCGCGGCAGACTCCGGCGCAATTCAGGTGCTGGTGTTGGGCCACGAGGGACACTACTTCGGCCTGGTCGTGGAACGCATTCTGGACATTATCAAAGACCGGGCGGACGTGAGGTCGGCGGCGACACGGGCGTTGGTCCTCTATTCCGTCGTAATTGGGGACCGAGTCACGGAATTGCTCGACATCCCCGCCATCTTGCGAAGTGTGAATTTAAATCCGGCGCGGCCAACTCCCGCGACCAGATCGGGGGAGGTCGCACACTAGCCATGTCACAAACTTCGCAGTTTTGCACGTTCTATCTGGACAAGTTGCTTTTCGGCGTGGAGTTAAAAGGTGTTCAGGAAGTCATCCGTTCTCTCGAAATGACCAAGGTTCCGCTGGCCCCCGCGGTCGTCAGTGGACTCATAAACCTGCGCGGGCAGATTGTCACGGCGGTCGATCTACGGCGCCGGTTGGAACTGGAGCCGAGCCCACCGGGCACAATTCCGATGAATGTGGTGGTGCGCTCCCAGGACGGCGCGGTCAGCCTGTTGGTGGACGAAATCGGCGACGTGGTTGAGGCCGAAGAAATCACATTCGAGCCACCACCAGAAACCTTGCAGGGTTCGGTCCGGACGATGATTCTGGGTGTCCACAAACTGAATGGCCGGCTGCTGCACGTGCTGGATATAGAGAAAGCCTGCCAGATGACGGAACTGGCCGAGAGCGTGGCATCAGGCCGATAACGATTGAATGGGGTTCTAAGACAGCAGTGCTGAGACAGCGGTATGGATGGGGAAAAACTGTCGCAAGCAACAGAGAACTGAGGCCGATAGTCGGTATCCGCGAGAGTGCGATTTTCTTGAACGTTTGAAGGAGAAGAGGAAATGAAATTTACACTTGCGAAAAAACTGGGATGGGGCTTTGGAATCGTGATTGGCCTCATGGTTCTCAGCTCGGTGCTTGCTTATATGAAGGCGAATGCAATGCGGCAAAAACAGGATCACGCCTTCAGCGAGGCCCTCAAGAAACCCCTGGGCGAGATGGCAGACTCCTTCGATACTGTGCTCCAACAGAGCCGGGACGACATGAGTTCAGGCACCCGCTCGCTGAACTTGACGCTGCTTTTCACGACTTTCGCCGGGCTGGTGATCGGAGTGTTTGTGGCAGTCTTCGTGATTCGCGACGTCGCCGCCGCGGCTGTTGCGGAGAAGGCAGCCAGTGCTGATTTCTCTGGCCAGATTGCGGCGATCGGAAAATCTCAAGCGGTCATCGAATTCCAGATGGATGGGACCGTGGTCACGGCCAACGAGAAATTCCTTGAGGCCCTGGGCTACACACTCGACGAGATCAAGGGCAAGCATCACAGCATGTTCGTGGATCCGGCCTACCGCCAGAGTGTCGAATACGGCGAATTCTGGGCCAAGCTCAACCGGGGCGAGCACCAGACAGACGAATACAAGCGGATCGGCAAAGGCGGAAAGGAAGTTTGGATTCAGGCGTCCTACAACCCAATCCTGGACTTCAACGGCAAACCCTTCAAAGTGGTCAAGTACGCCACCGACGTCACGGGCCAAAAACTGATTAACGCCGACTACTCCGGCCAGATTGCGGCGATTGGCAAATCTCAGGCGGTCATCGAATTCAAGATGGATGGGACCGTGGTCACGGCCAACGACAACTTCCTCGAGACCTTGGGCTACACGCTCGACGAACTCAAGGGTAGAAACCACAGCATGTTGGTGGAGGACGTTTACCGCCAGAGCTCAGAGTACAAAGAGTTCTGGGTCAAGCTGAACCGGGGCGAATATCAGGCTGGGGAGTTTATGCGGATGGGCAAGGGTGGCAAAAAAGTCTGGATTCAAGCCTCTTATAACCCGATCATGGATTTGAACGGAAGGCCCTTCAAGGTTGTGAAGTATTCGACCGACATCACCCAGCAAGTCAGAACCATGCACGAAGTGGCCGAGACGGCGGTGAATTTGTCGTCGGCCTCGGAAGAGTTGACCACCGTAAGCCAGCAGATGAGCGCCAACGCGGAAGAGACGTCCGCACAGGCTACGCTGGTCACGAAAGCTTCCGAGCAGGTCAACAAGAACCTGCAGACTGTGGCCACGGGGACCGAGGAGATGGGTTCTTGTATCAGGGAGATTGCCAAAAATGCCACCGAGTCGGCGAAAGTCGCGACCGCGGCCGTGAGGGTTGCGGAGACGACGACAGCCACAGTGGCCAAGCTGGGTGAATCGAGCACCGAAATCGGGCAGGTGATCAAGGTCATCACTTCGATTGCGCAGCAGACCAACTTGCTCGCTCTCAATGCCACCATTGAAGCCGCGCGTGCTGGAGAGGCGGGCAAAGGGTTTGCAGTGGTCGCCAACGAGGTGAAGGAATTGGCGAAGGAGACAGCCAAGGCGACCGAAGACATCAGCCGCAAGATCGAAGCCATTCAAGATGACACCAAAGCCGCAGTTGAGGCGATTGCGTCGATCAGCCGAATCATCAATCAGGTGAACGATATCTCAACCACGATTGCCTCGGCGGTCGAGGAGCAAAACGCCACCACCAACGAGATGGCGCGCAACGTGAGCGAAGCGGCGCAGGGCAGCAGCGAGATTACACAAAACATCGCCGGCGTCGCCGAAGCCGCCGCGAGCACGTCGCGTGGAGCGAGCGACACGCAGCAAGCGGCACAGCAGTTGGTGGAGACTTCCAAAGCACTGCGCGAGCTGGTCGGGAAGTTCAACATTGGCGGCAGTGGCGCAAATAGCGGAAAGACCGGGGGAAGCGGTTCGTCTGCGAAAGGTCGAGCGGCGCACGCCTCGGCGTAAATGCAGCAGCGCGCCAGGCTGCAGTCCGTAGGATCGCTTGCCGACGGCACTTGTCAGATACTCCGACGATTCGCAAGCTGATTCGGCGCATGGAAGTTTTTCGATCCGGAAAGGGAAACGACGGCATTGGACAAGGCTCCCACACGCGTGCTCGTGGTCGACGACTCGGTGGTGATCCGCAAGCTGCTTTCCGACACTTTGTCAGGCGATCCTGCCTTGGCGGTAGTGGGAACGGCCAGCGACGGGCGAATTGCCTTAGCGAAGATTCCAGTCCTCAAGCCCGATCTGATCACCCTCGATATCGAAATGCCTGTGATGAACGGGCTGGAGACTCTGGCGGCGATCCGCAAGTTGTATCCCAAATTGCCGGTTATCATGTTCAGCACGCTTACCGAACATGGTGCGGCGGCAACCCTGGATGCGCTCTCCCTGGGGGCGTCGGACTATGCCACCAAGCCCAGCAACAGCGGCAGCATGGCAGCCGCGGCCGAAGCTGTTCACAACGAACTGATTCCCAAGATCAAGGCATTGTGCGGCGTAGCCACCCTGAAAGTCACGCCTTTAGCCCGGCCTCGTCCGGTATTGCAGACTCCGCTGCGGTTCAAGCCGCGTATCGAAATTGTGGCCATCGGTACATCAACCGGCGGTCCGAACGCCTTGGCTGAAGTCTTGCCGCGGATCCCGAAAGACTTTCCCGTGCCGATCGTCGTGGTCCAGCACATGCCGCCAATTTTTACCCGTCTGCTGGCGGAACGGCTGGCTAGTCGATCCGCCATTCCGGTGGAAGAAGCGACTGCGGGCGTGATTCTCTCACCCGGGCGTGCCTGGATCGCACCGGGAAACTTTCACATGCACGTTATCCGCGTAGGAGTAAGCCGGCGCCTGAACTTGAATCAAGCTCCGCCTGAGAACTTCTGCCGCCCGGCGGTCGATGTGCTGTTTCGTTCGGTGGCGCTGGCCTACGGCTCGAATGTTCTCGCAGTAGTAATGACCGGCATGGGTTCGGACGGCACCCTTGGAGCGCAAGACATTCGCGACGCCGGTGGAGACGTCATCATCCAGGACGAGGGTTCCTCCGTCGTATGGGGAATGCCTGCGCTGGTTCATGCTTCGGGACTCGACGATGGCGCCTTTCCTGTCGATCATTTGGCAGCAGAGATTACTCGCCGGGTGCTGCAGAGCCGTGGTCCTCGATCCCCGCTTAACCTGAAAAATTACGCCGCCTTGGAACATCCTGCAAAATGATGCAATGCCCCCACTGTTCAACCATTGCTTTTATTGGACGCAACGAAGCTGTCGCTCTGATTTAACGCTTGCCAGTTGCTGCACATCGACAGTTGGTTTAATATAACATTATGAATGTCACGCACCACCCTGATGTCACTGCTTGCAGAATTGCGGCGGCAATCGGCGAGCCGGCACGCGCACGCATGCTCTATTACCTGCTGGACGGCCGTGCTCGAACCAGCACCGAACTGGCGATGGTCGCGGAAGTGACCCCGTCAACCGCGAGCGTGCATTTGCAGCGGCTGAAGATGCAGCGATTGGTCAAGGTGCTCGCCCAGGGGAAACATCGCTACTACAGCCTGGAAGGGTCAAACGTAGCGACTGCGCTTGAAGCCTTGAGCGTACTTGCTGGCGGACCACGTTCCGTATTCGTGCCGAATGCGCCGAACCCGCTGCGGGCCGCGCGCACTTGCTACGACCACATTGCGGGAACCCTGGGGGTCTCGTTGCATGATCGCTTTAAGTCGCTGGGATGGATATCAAATGGTTCGAAAGGCCATGACAATGGATACGACCTCACTCCGTCCGGAGCTAAAGCGTTCGCGAGTCTGGGGATGAACATTGATGCAACTCGCGCGCTGCGACGCCGTTTCGCGTTTGGCTGCGTAGACTGGAGCGAGCGGCGCCCGCACGTTGGAGGTGCGGTCGGAGCGGCTCTTCTGGAGGTCGCTCTCAAACGAAAATGGGTGATGCAGGATCTCGACAGCCGCGCGTTGACCGTCACCCGGGTTGGCCGGCAAGAGATGCTGACTCGCTTTGGCCTTCACGTTTGAGACTACATGGGCACAGGCAAGCGTTTCATGGGCAATTGTTGATCATCATCGCGCGACAGTGGCGTGCGATCTGTCGCTCTTCCTGCGTCGGGACAATCTGAATCTTGTCTGGAGTCAGGCCAAGAAGTTCGAGGCCCTCCGTTGCTGCGGATCGAACGTAATCGCTGTGCTCTCCGATGCCTCCCGTGAAGACGAGAAGATCCGCACCTCCCAGCAGAGCCGTGTAAGCCCCGATCGTTTTTCGTACCGAGACGGCAAATACATCCAAAGCAAGACGGGCATTTGGATCATCCGAGCGGACGCGTTCTTCGAGCGCTTTCACATCACCCTCGCCGGACGAGAGAGCGAAAAGACCGCTCCGATGATTGAGCAGATCCTCAAGTTTGTCGGCGTTGAGCTTCGCATTTCGCATGAGGTAGATGAGGACGCCGGGATCGAGGTCGCCAGATCGGGTTGCCATTGGAATGCCGCCCGTGGGAGTGAGGCCCATCGTAGTGTCGATTGATCTTCCGTTTCGAAGGGCACAGAGGCTCGATCCGTTCCCCAGATGCGCAAAGATCGCTCGCTCGGGAAGCCGCGCACCGAAGTGATGTACGAGCGACTCATAAGAAATACCGTGGAAGCCATAGCGTCGAATCCCTTCGTCGAAATAGCGGTGCGGGAGAGCGAAGCGCGATGCGACTTCCGGGATGGTTTGATGAAAAGCGTCATCGAAGCAGGCGAAGTGCGCGGCCGACGGGAAGATGGATTGCGCCGAAGCGATGAGCGTTAACGCCTGCGGGATGTGCAACGGCGCAAAATGCGTGGCGGAACGTAGTTGATCCAAAACTTTCGGTGTGATGAGTTGGTGCGTGCGAAGATGAGGTCCTCCGTGCACCACGCGATGGCCTACAGCCGCAGGCATGTCGCAGATATGTACCCGCATAGCCGAGGCGAGAACGCTAAGCGCGTGGCTCTGCGATTCGTGGATACTTTCGCGCTGCACCAGCGCGGTTCCGTCGGTCGCGCGAATGTGGAGGGCGCCATTGCTGCGTCCAATGCCGTCAGCGCTTCCGGTCAGGAGTGGCTCTTCGTCGCTGGCTCCGCGATAGTACACGCCGAACTTCAGCGACGACGAGCCGCTGTTCAGCACGAGAATCAGATCGCCTTTTCCGCCTGACTTTTCGACGCGGCCTACTTCGTCCATTTCCAGTTGCGAATCTCCTCTTTGTCAATGCCCTCCGCATGGGCGTAGTTGATGCTTTCGATAATCTGATCCTTCAGCCACTCTTTAACGTGGGCGCCTTTCGGATGCAAGCGCGGAGCGCGGTCGATAACATCGATCGCCAGATTGAAACGATCTACCTGATTGAGAATGGCGAGTTCGAGCGGAGTGTTGATATTGCCTTTCTCCTTATAGCCGCGCACATGAATATTGTCATGATTCGTGCGGCGATAGCTGAGCTTGTGGATTAGCGATGCGTAGGAGTGAAAGTTGAAGATCACAGGTTTGTTGCTGGTGAACAGGGAATCGAAGTCGCGATCAGAGAGGCCGTGCGGGTGTTCGGTTTCCGGCATGAGGCGGAAAAGATCTACGACATTGACGAAGCGGATTTTCAGATCCGGGAAGTGCTTCTTCAGAATCTCGACCGCAGCAAGCGATTCCATGGTTGCGATATCACCGGCGCAAGCCATCACCACATCAGGCTCCTCGCCACCGTCCGTCGAAGCCCAGTCCCAGATGCCGATGCCCTTGGTGCAATGCGTCACCGCATCTTCCATCGTGAGGTACTGGAGATGTTCCTGCTTGTCGGCGACAATGACGTTGACGTAATCCCGCGAGCGCAAGCAGTGATCTGTCACGCTGAGCAGGCAATTTGCGTCGGGAGGCAAATAGATGCGCACCACCGCAGGGCTCTTGTTGGTCACCACATCGAGGAATCCCGGATCCTGGTGCGTAAATCCATTGTGATCCTGCCGCCACACCAGAGATGTTATAAGAATGTTGATCGATGGAATGGGCGCTCGCCAGTTGATTTCTTTCTTGGATTTCTCCAGCCACTTGGCATGCTGGTTGAACATCGAATCGATTATGTGCACGAAGGCTTCATAAGTTGAAAAGAAGCCATGGCGGCCGGTTAGAACGTAACCTTCAAACCAGCCTTCGAGCGTGTGCTCGCTCAACATCTCCATGACGCGCCCGGAGACATCGAGTTCGCCGCCGTCGGCATCTTCCGGCTTATATTCGGCGAGCCATGTTTTCTTCGACGCGGCATAAATGGCTGTGAGCTTGTTGGAGGCAGTCTCGTCGGGTCCGAAGACGCGGAAGGAATTCATGTTGCGGCGCATGACCTCGGCGAGAAAGTGTCCAAGCACGTCGGTGGGCAGTGCATAGGCCCCGCCCGGCGCCGCTACTTCGACGGCATAGTCGCGAAAGTCTGGCAGCTCAAGTTCCTTTCGCAACACTCCGCCATTCGCATGCGGGTTAGCGGAGATACGGCGTGGCCCGGAAGGAGCGAGTTCCTGCAGTTCGCGTACAAGCGTTCCCTGGGCGTCGAATAGCTCTTCTGGTTTGTAGCTTCGCATCCAGTCTTCCACGATCTTCAGATCATTCTTATTCGTGATCGGGTCGGACACGGGAACCTGGTGCGCGCGCCACGAGCCTTCTACGTTGTGGCCATCCACCTCTTTCGGTCCGGTCCATCCTTTCGGAGAGCGAAGTACGATCATGGGCCAGTTCGGCCGCGTGGCGTCGCCAGTGGAGCGGGCGTGCTGCTGGATCGAACGAATCTCCAGAATGCATTGCTCCAGCGTCGAGGCCATTTTTTGATGCATCGCGGATGGGTCGCCGCCTTCGACGAAATAAGGTTTATGGCCGTATCCGATCAGCAAGGCTTCCAATTCTTCGTGGGGAATACGCGCGAGAATCGTTGGATTCGCGATCTTGTAGCCATTCAGGTGCAGCACCGGCAGGACAGCGCCATCGCGAATCGGATTCATGAATTTGTTGGAATGCCAGGAGGTCGCAAGCGGACCGGTCTCTGCCTCGCCGTCGCCAACTACGACCGTGACGATGAGATCGGGATTGTCGAAGGCTGCTCCGTAAGCATGCGAGATGGAGTAGCCGAGCTCGCCGCCCTCGTGAATGGAACCGGGCGTTTCCGGTGTGCAATGCGAACCGATCCCACCTGGAAACGAAAACTGCCGGAAGAACTTGAGCAAGCCCGCTTCATCACGGCTCTTATCCGGATAAATCTCAGAGTAGTGGCCTTCGAGATAGCAGTTGGACAGTGTGGCCGGCGCCCCGTGACCGGGGCCCGAGACGTACATAACATTCAAGTCATATTTCTTGATGAGACGATTCAAATGAACCCATACGAACGACTGGCCGGGATCCGATCCCCAATGACCGAGCAGACGGTTCTTGATGTGTTCAGGCTTCAGGGGCTCGCGGAGCAGGGGGTTCGCGCGAAGATAGATCATGCCCGCCGAAAGATAATTGCAGGCTCGCCAGTAAGCATCCATCTTCCTGAGTTCTTCGGACGCGAGAGGGGCCAAGACTTCGGTTGAGCTAGCCATCAGATATTCTCCGACGATTGAGAGTCTGGGTATTGCGGAGCGATACTTCTGCCTCAAAACCTAAACTATCTGATGCTGAGGGCTTGCCGTTCGATCTAAGGTGTGCGGGACGCACCGGAAGAGGGACTCGATAATCCCTCTGCGGCGAAGTCGCAATCTGAAGCTAGCTTCTGCGGCGCCGGCCGTTTCTCGAAGAGTGACTCGCGAGAAGACGACCGGCTTTCGCTTACTTCGATAGTTACTGCGGGGGTGGCGGACCCTGCCGGTCAGAGCCTGCGCCGGGACCCTGGCGATGCTCCTGCATCCATTGTTCACGCTTGGCCTGCATTTCGTCCCATTTCTTTTGCTGGTTGGAGTCGAGAAGCGCACGGATCTGTGCGTCGCTGGTCTTGTGGATCTCCATCATTTTGGCATGGCGATCCTGCTGCGAACTGGAAGTATCCTGCCGCAGGCTCTCCATCTGCGAGCGTTCGGATTGCAGCGCGTCCTGCACTTTGGTTTGCTGATCAGAGGTGAGCTTCAGTTGTTTCGTCAGTTCCTGGGTACGCTGTGCGGGGTCGGGCGGGCCATGTCGCCAGTGACCGTTATCATGCGACGGTGGGGATTGTTGGTCGTTGGATGGGCTGTCCTGGGCCGCCGCGAAGGACGCGCCGACCGAGATGAGTCCGGCTGCAACAAGAACGAGCAGGCATTGCTTGAGCATAGAGATCTCCTTTAGAACACGAACTGTCTACATGTATGAATGCATTATGAGCCGGAAGTTGCGCGGGAGGATAGCCAGTAAGGCAGGTTTTGCATAACTTTACAAACCGTAGCTTCGATCCGGGATACGGGAACAGATTTCAACTTCGCTTTTGCTCAAACATGACCTTTCGGATCTCAAACTCATTGAAAACGCCACAAAACTTTACAGTTTTCTGGCAGGCGGGAGCGGTATGATCCGAGCAAGAGAGCGCCGCACCTCTGCGCCAAACTATGAGGAGTTCCACTCTTCACATTCTAGTGATCAAGGGCAGGCTGCGCCCTAAGTTTGTTTTTCTGCTGCTCTTCTTATTTTATGTTCTGACGTTTCACTCGCATCCTTTGCTGGGGCAGGCGCCTCCAGCGGCTGCACGGAGAATTATTCACGGCGTTGTGAAGTCGGGGAATGTGCCGATTCCCGGTGTGACGGTCACGGCGACGAATAGTGTCACCGACCAAAAAGTGACAACCTCGACGGATGTAGACGGCAGCTATTCGCTGCAAGTCACATCCGACGGCCACTATTCGGTTCGCGCCCAAATGGCAGCCTTTGCGCCGGTGACAAAAGATGTGACGGTCGACGCGACAAATAGTAACGCAGAGGTAAGTCTTGAGTTGCTTCTGCTCTCACGTGTGCAGAAAACCGAACCAACAGAACAAACCGCGCGGCGGCCATCCGCGGGACCCGGAGCGGCCCGCGGATTCCAGAACCTCGCCGTGATGCAAAGCGCCGAAGGACAGGAAGCAGGTGGCAATAACACAAGTGACATTGTGCCGCCCGGCATGCCCGTGCCCGGCATCGCGCCCGACAGTGCCACCGAGTCCGTTGCCGTCTCTGGCAACAACTCCAGCCCTTTTGCCGGAATGAGCAGTGCCGAAATGCAACAGAGGTTCAACGATGCCCGGCAACAGGGAGGGGGATTTGGTGGGGGAGGGTTTGGCGGAGGCGGGGGTGGCTTCGGAGGCGGCGGCTTCGGCGGAGGTCCCATGGTCTTCGGCAGACGAGGCTTTGACGTCAATAAGCCCCACGGCTCGATCTACTATGCGATCGGAGACTCCGCTCTCAACGCCGCTCCCTATTCTCTGACCGGCCAGCCTGTGATCAAGCCCAGCTACGAGCAGAATACCTTCGGCGGATCCATTGGCGGGCCGTTGAACATTCCCAAGATCTACCATGGCGGGGACAAGACATTCTTCTTCGTCAACTACAACGGAAAACGTGGCGAGAATCCCTTCGATCAGTTTTCTACCGTGCCCACCTTGCTTGAGCGCCAGGGCAATTTTTCCCAGACCTTCTACACTTCCGGGTCCAGTGCCGGACGGCCGGTCCAGATCTTCAATCCCACTACCAACACGCAGTTTCCAAACAACACAATTACGCAGATCAACCCTGCCGCCGCCGGGCTACTGCCATACATTCCTTTGCCCAACCTGCCGGGGGATTTTCAGAATTTTCATTTCATCACTTCAGCCAATAGCAGCAGTGACGACCTGAACATTCGCATAAACCACAGTTTCGGCGCGGCATTGCGGGGACGGCGTCAGGGCGGGCGCAGAGGTCCGCAAAACAACCTCACGTTCGGATTCCACTATCATGGATCGAGCGCTGAGCTGACCAATCCTTTCCCCAGCGTCGGCGGCCACACCGACATCCGCAGTTTCGATATTCCGATTTCCTATGTTCGCAGCTTTGGAAAGTTAACCAACATCGCCCGCTTTGACTTCAACAGAAGCCGTACCAGCACGCAGAACCTCTACGCCTTTGTGAACAACATCACCGAATCTCTGGGGATCACTGGCGTCTCGCGGGATCCCTTTGATTGGGGTCTGCCGGGTCTTTCATTCACGAATTTTGGCGGTTTGCAGGACATCAATCCGGCGCTCCTGCGCAACCAGACCTTCACCTATTCTGACAACATGATCTGGAATCACGGAAAGCACACATGGCGATGGGGAGGCGATTTCCGCCGCATTCAGGTCAACACGGAAACCGACAGCAACGCGCGAGGCAGTTTCATTTTCACCGGATTGAATACTTCGGAGATCGTGGGTGGTCAGCCCGCCGCTGGTACCGGTTTCGACTTCGCTGATTTTCTGCTTGGCCAATCTCAGCAGACCTCGGCCCAGTTTGGCGAAAACAATTACCACTTCCGGGGAAACTCCTGGGATCTGTACGCACAGGACGAGTGGAAGTTGCGGGGCAATCTCACGCTCAACCTGGGCGTGCGTTACGAATATGTTTCGCCCTACACCGAGATCAACAATCGCATCGTGAATCTCGATCTGTCGCCCGGCGTGTTGAGCCTCTCGGCCGGACCTCCAGCCGTAGCGGTGGTGCTACCCGGTGAGACCGGCCCTTACAACGGAAGCTTTCCCGCAACGCTGGTGCGGCCCGACCGCGACAACTTCGCACCGCGGGTTGGCTTTGCCTGGAAACCATTCTCCAAAACCGTGGTGAGAGGAGGCTACGGCATCAACTACAACACCGGGGCGTATCAGGGAATCGTGCAGCAACTCGCATTCCAGCCACCGTTTTCGTTTACCGAAACCAACGTGCAGTCCAGCCCCGGGCAACTCACCTTGCAGAATGGATTTCCGCCAGCTCAGTCCGTCGGGATCACCAACAACTACTCCGTAAATCCCAACTACCGGCTGGGCTATGTTCAGATCAGGAACCTGGACATCCAGCAGCAAATTAAACCTACTTTGCTGCTGAACATCGACTACACCGGAACCAAGGGAACTGATCTTGACATTCTGGAAGCGCCGAATCGAACTGCGACAGGCATTCGCATTCCTGGGGTGCAGGCCTTCAACTATCAAAACTCGGTTGGCGACTCTGAGGCCAACGCCGGGTCAGCGCGACTGCGCAAGCGGCTGTCGCAGGGTTTTTCAATCGGCGGCACTTATACGTTTTCGAAATCCATTGATGACGCGTCCACAATTGGAGGCGGCGCGACTTCAGGATCAGGATCAGCGGGCCTCGGCGCGGGAGGCACTGCCGCTGGAGGCGGTGCCAGCAGCGGGTCTTCCAGCGCGGGCGCGAACAACGTCGCCCAGAACGCGTTTGACCTTTCGGCGGAACGCGGCCTTTCCAGCTTCAATCAAACCCAGAGATTTACCGCCGACTATTTGTGGGAATTGCCCTTCGGCCACGACAAACACTGGTTCACCGGAAACAGCGCGCAGCGTGCCGTATTCGGCGACTGGCAGTGGAGCGGCGATTGGACGCTCGCTTCTGGACTTCCGTTCACTCCTCGGCTCCTCGGTGACTTTTCGGATGTACAGCGCGGGACGAACGGCACGTTGCGGCCGAATCTTGTGTCCGGACAGTCGATTTCAATTTCTAATCCTTCGATTGCCCGCTGGTTCAACACCGCGGCATTCGCTGCACCGCCGACCGGACAATATGGCGACGCACGGCGCAACAGCATCATCGGCGCCCCGACCAAGGTTTTCGATATGGCATTTACCAAGATATTTCCATTGAAGGAATCTCGCGTATTGGAATTTCGCGCCCAGGCAACCAACATCTTCAACATTCCACAATACACCGGCATCGATAGCGTCGTGAACTCTCCAACCTTCGGCCGAGTTACCGCGGTAGGAGCTATGCGCGCCATACAGCTGACGTCCAGGTTCCGGTTCTAAGAACTCTTATGACGATTTCAACGCCAACTCGCCAACCCGCCATACGAAAGCTCCTCGCGACGCTCCTTGCTCTCGTTTTGTCGGCGTCCTACCTGCCGTCGCAGACCGATTACACCTTCCACGCCGAAACCGAGATCGTTCTGGTGAATGTCACGGTGCGCGACAAGAGTGGCAAGTATGTCCGCGACCTGAAAGCCGAAGACTTTCAGATCAAGGAAGACGGCAAATCCCAACAAATCGTCTCCTTCGATGTCGAGAATGTCGACGCGGTTCCTGCGGTCGATGTCGCCCAGGCGAAACCGCTGGAGAATCCCCCTTCGCCAGCTGCAAGCTCCGCAGGCCCGCAACCCGCAGCAGACACTCAGTTCAAGGATCGCCGCTTGATCGTCTTGTTCTTCGATCTTTCCGGAATGGAACCCGATGAAATCGACCACTCCGTCGCGGCTGCCCAGAACTACGTTGATAAACAGATGGCTCCGGCCGACCTGGTTTCGGTTGTGTCGCTCGGAAGTTCGCTGCAGGTCAACCAGGATTTCACTTCCGACCGTGCATTGCTCAGGAAAGCTTTGCAGTCTTTGAATCCCGGGGCCGGGCAAGGATTCGAAGAAGGGTCGACCGGCACAACCGAGGGCACACCGGACACGGGCGGATCGTTCACAGCCGACGACACCGAGTACAACATCTTCAATACCGATCGTCGGCTGGAAGCGTTGCGTTCCGTCGCCGAGCGGCTTTCTCACGTGCAGCAGAAGAAGTCTTTGATCTATTTTTCCAGCGGCATCGATCGCACCGGGATCGAGAACCAGTCCGAGTTGCGGGCTGCGACCAACGCCGCGGTTCGGGCCAATCTTGCTTTTTACACCATGGACATTCGTGGGCTGCAAGCTCTGGTGGCCGGCGGCGAGGCGCAAAACGCCAGCCTTCGCGGCACGTCTCCGTACTCCGGACAGTCGACGCTCAACGCTCTGAACTCGAATTTCACGACTCAGGAAACTCTGGTGACTCTGGCCGCTGATACCGGCGGCCGCGCATTCCTCGATTCCAACGATTTCAGCAAAGTATTCAAGGGCGTGCAGGAAGATACTTCGACCTACTACGTTCTCGGATACCACAGTTCCAATCCCGCGCGTGATGGAAGATACCGTCGCATCACCGTGGGCTCGAATCGGCCCGCGGTGAAACTGGAATTCCGGCGCGGGTACTACGCTCCTGCCGATTACCAGCATTCGACGCGGGAAGACCGGGAGCGCCAGCTTGAAGAAGAAATGAATTCAGATCTACCTGCAACAGATCTTCCGCTTTACCTTGCCGATGGCTACTTCCGCATCGGCGACAACAAATTCTTTGTCCCCATCTCGCTGGCTGTGCCGGGATCGCAGATCCCCTTCACGAGCAGCAGCAATCAGGACAAAGCCACGCTCGATGTCATTGGCATGGCGCTCGAT
>Ga0210383_10000444_pt1 | contig 38338 bp, 56 predicted proteins | sample IncBWC14OmetaG_FD_160072 | JGI IMG/M metagenome (GOLD analysis project Ga0210383, IMG submission 160072) | Forest soil microbial communities from Barre Woods Harvard Forest LTER site, Petersham, Massachusetts, United States - Inc-BW-C-14-O ...
CCCGCCAGCGCCGACCCCGCCGAGCCCGACCCCGCCAGCGCCGACCCCGCCAGCGCCGACCCCGCCAGCGCCGCCAGCGCCGAACGGCGGACCGGCCGACCCCGACGACGTCGAGGGGCTGCGCCGATCGCTCGCCGCCGAGCGCAAGCGGGCCGCCGCCGCCGAAGCCGACCTAACGAAGCTGCGCGCCGCGAACATGACCGACGCCGAGCGGCAGATCGCCGAAGCGCGCGCCGCGGGTAAAGCCGAAGCCGAAACCGCCGCGGCGCTGCGGATCGCCGCCGCCGAATTCCGCGGGCTCGCCGCGGGCCGGATCGCCGACCCCGACGCCGCGATCGAGCTACTCGACCTCGCGAAGTTCGTCAAGGACGGCGAGCCCGACCGCGAAGCCATCGCCGCGGCGATCGAACAGCTCGCCGCCGTGCCCGCCCCGCCGCCGCCGCCCGGCCAGATACCCGCGGGCGCCCGCCAATCGGCCGCGCCCGTATCGGACGACTGGCTGCGCCAGATACGCCGCCGCTAACCCGACCCCGAAGGGACCAACCATGATGCGGACCGCCGCGCTCGTCGTCGTGCTCGCGCTGGCGGGATGCACGGGCTCGACCACGATCACGGTAACGCCGACCCCGCTCACGGCGACCGCCCGGCCGAGCCCGCGCCCGGCGCCGCCCGTGCGCTGCGCGTGGTACTCGCCGACCACGGACGGCGGGCAGCAAGTGATCATCAGGGCGACCGGCCCGGCGTGCGGCGACCCGCCCGTAATCGACTGGATCGCATCGATTACCCGGCGAACGTGGATCACGACCGGATACGAGCCCGCGGCGACCTGTATCGCGCAACTCGCCCGAGCCGGGGCGATCGTGCAAGTGTGGCAGACCGGATTCGCCCCGCGAACCGATCAGGTCGCCGGGCAGATCGCCGACACGCTAGAGCGCGACGGCTGGCTAGTCCAGGTGCCGCCGGGCGGTCCGGGGCCGACCCCGCCGATACTGCCGACGCCGATCGGCGCTTGATCGGCCGCGCTCGCGGGTTTACTCTGGCCGGGATGCCGCGCGGCGGGATGCGGCGGCAGCCGGTCGAGCCGAATCCGGGCGCTTTACGCGGCGGGATGCCAAGACCGGGCGCGCGTGCGGCGGGATGCGGCGCGCGGCCGGGGGCGCGGAAAGCGGCGAGCCATACCGTCTCGCCCCGATCGGAGCATCCCGCAATGCCGCCAGCGCCGCCAGCCTATGACTATTCCGGCGTGATCCCGCGCGAGATGAGCGCGCAGATCATCGAGGAAGCCGTCGCCAGCTCGACCGTCCTACAGCTCGCCAACCGCGTCCCGATGGGCACGCACATTAACGAGCTGCCGATTCCGAAGACGCTGCCCAAAGCGGCGTTCGTCAACGCGCCCGGCGGGCGCAAGGCATATACCGAGATGGCGCTAGAGGCGCAGACCCTACGCGCCGAGGAAATCGCCGCCGTGACCGCGATTCCCGATCAGTATCTCGAAGACGCCGAGATCAACCTATGGAATTGGGTTCGGCCGCGGCTCGCCGAAGCGGTCGGCTATGCGCTGGACGACGCCGTCCTATTCGGCATCGGCGCGCCCGGCTCGTATCCGGTCGGCGGCGTGGTATCGAACACGTTTAGCCAAGCGGTCGCGAATGGCACCGACGCCGTCGACGGCGTCAATCAGGCAATGAGTCTGGTCGAGCGCCAGGGCGTAACCGTGACCGGGCACGGCGCCGATCTCGTCGTCCGCGGCGCGCTGCGCGGCGTGCGCGATGACACGGGCGCGCTACTGCTCGGCGAGACACAAGTCGATCAGGTTTCGCGGCCGACTATCTACGGTCTGCCCGCCAGCTATCACCCGTGGTCGGTACAGGTGCCCGACTTCATTACGGGCGGCTGGCAATTCCTGATCATCGGCGTCCGCCAGGACATCAGATACACGATGGACCCAAACGCCGTGATCGCCGACAATAACGGCGCCGTCGTAGTGTCGGGATTCCAAGACAACGTCACGCCGATCAAGATTTGGGCTAGATTCGCGTGCGCAATCGTGCGGCCGGTTACGCCGCGCGTGACCGCCGGGGCTCGCCCGTTCGCCCGCGCGACCCTCTCGACCCTCGCGCCCGCCGCGGGCGAGGCGCGCGAAGTCGTGACGACCAAGCGCGGCAGCTAGGGCCGGGCCGATGGCCCGACCCGCCGAGACGTGCACCGAATGCCGCGCGCTCGTGGCAGCCGATCAGATGACGGCCCATGTGGCGTGGCATACCGGGCTATCGAACGCGATCGCGCTCGTCACGACCCGCACGGCGACTAACCACCCGCACGGGCCGGTTACCGCGAGCCGAAGCGGCGGCAAGACGTGACCGACTGGCAGACGTGGGCGCCGCCGCTCAACCCGCCGACCGCGGGCGGGCTCGACCTCGCCGACGCCGAGCGGATCGCCGCGCTCTACTGGGACGCCGAGCCGCACTTGTGCGCGGCGCTGCAATGGGAAAGCTACGCGGCAACGCTGCCGCCGGGCTCGGCCGTCTCGCAGGTCCAAACCGGGATGCAATCGGTTACCTACTCGCCAGCCATGCCCGGCGGCGACTACGGGCAAGCGATCTCGCGGGCGAACTGGCATCGCTCGTTCGTCTCGACGCTGGTCACGGTCCCGCTCGACCTCGCGCCGCTCGACCTCGCGGGGATCGAGCCGCCGGGATGGTGGGAAACCGAGCCCGTGACCAGCGGAAACGGGGCGCCCGGCCAGGCCGGGGGCGCCGAAGGGGGCGCGCCGTGACCGTGCTGCTCACGCCCGATCCGGTCGAGCTGTTCGCGCCCGGACACATGGACGCGCACGGCTGGCGCTCGCCCGGCGACCTCGCCGCCGACTGGCGCGGGCGCGGCTCGCTACAGCTCGTGCAAGCGCCCGGCGACCCGCGCGCGACCGCGGGCGGCGGGCACGGCCCGCACGAGCCGCGCGAGATCGCCGCCGGGACGCTGTTCCTGCCGACCGAAGCCGAGCCGCGAGCGGGCATGACGGCGATCGTGCGCGGCTCGGCGTTCGTGCTGCTCGGCGTGCGGTACGTGCCCGATCCGGTCGGGTCCGGGCTCGATTGCTACGCGGCGACCGTGAGCGAGGCGCCCGCCGATGCCTGATGCGACATTCAAGGTAACGAACGCGATCGCGCGGCGGCTCGTGATTCAGCCCGATATCGCCCGGATCGCCGAGCAGGTCGCCGAAGCGGCGCGGGCGAGCACGCCGCGCGGGCCGACCGGGCAGCTCGCGGGCGGCTGGCACACGCTGCCCGGCCGTGACCCCGGAACGACGATCATCCGAAACGACACGCCGCACGGGCGCTATGTCGAGTACGGAACCCGGCGGCGGCGCGCCGATGCGATGCTCGGCCGCGCGCTCGCCGCGGCGAGGGGCGCTTACTCATGAGCGCGCCCGTGGTCGAGCAACCCGACGTCGAGGCGCTCGTCTGGTCGCAGATCGAGCCGCTTAAGGGCGTGACCTCATTCGCCTACGCGGCGACCTCGCTCGACCGGATCGGCTGGCTTTATGCCGTGTTCGTGCAAGTCGACGCGCGGCACGCCGATAAGAAACGCGCACGCGACCTCGCCGAGCGCGTGCGGCAGATCATAACCGGGCTCGGCGGCGCCGATTGGGCAGACGGCGTCGTTTCCTACGTGCAAGCGGTCGAGGGACCGTTCTACCTGCCCGACGACGACAATGGCGCGCCGCGGTATGTGGCGCGTTACGAGATAAGGGTTCATCCCCCGCGCCGGGCTACGGTTCCGGCGCGAATGTAGGAAGGAATCGCGATAATGACCACGCCAGCGCCGCCAGCGCTCAACCCGTCCGAGGTCCAAGTCGGAACGCCGAACGGACCCGGAATCTATATCGCCGAAGCGGGCACCGAGCCGCCCGACGAGACCGACGAGGAATGGGGCTCGGATTGGTCGATACTCGGCTATCTATCGGACGACGGCCCGACCGTGGGCAGCTCGACCGATTCCGAGTCGCTCCAGCCATGGCAGAGCGCCGTCCCGCTGCGCGAAGTCATTACGGGCCGCTCGATCACGATGCAATTCGTTATCTGGTCGCTCAACGAGCAGACACTAGCGCTCTACTTTGACGCCGACGTGCCGACCGCGGGCGCCGATGGCTCTATCGATATGGAGCTACGGACCGACACGCCCGCGCATCTGTACGCGATCGGGATCGACTCGGCCGACGCCGAGCGCGTGTTCCGAATCTCGTTCCGCCGCGCTTCACTGTCGGCGGCGGGCGATATGGCGATCTCGCGCGGCGCCGCGGTTCCGCTCGATTGCACGCTAAGCGCGCTGGACGACGGCGGCGTGCTCGGCCGTGTCCAGCTCGGCGCGCGCGCTTCGGGCTCGGGCGGCGGCTCGGGCAACGGTCGGCGTCGGCACGCCGAGCGCGCCGAAGCGGCGGCGTGACCGCGGCAGCGAGCGCGAACGGTCACAGCGAGGTTTTCGACCTCACCGACGCCGCCGATGCGGCGGCGGGCGAGGGCGAGCCGTTCGCGTTCACATTCAAGGGCAAGCCCTACGAAGTGCCGCCCGCGACGAGCTGGCCGGTATCGGCGCTGCGCGCCGTGTCCCGCGGGGATCTCGATTCGGCGCTCGCCGAGCTGGTCGGCGCCGAGACATTCGACGCGCTGTGCGACGACGGGCTGAAACTCGGGCAACTTAACGTGCTGTTCGGGAAGATCGCGACCGCGCAGGGGCTCGGCGACCTAAAAAATTCCGCGCGGCAGCAACGGCCCGTTTCGACCCGGACGTCGAAGCGGCGCTAATGAGCGCGTTCGGCGTCGACACGCTCGACCCGGCGACCACGACCCGCCGGGTTGCCGTGCTGCTCGACCGGCTGCCGCCGAGCGCGCGTGTCGGCGGCGAGGTCTGGTCGGTCGAGGCGGAATTGCTCGCCGTGCTGATCGATCAGGTCGCCGCGCTCACATGGGTCACGCTGCGCGCCGCCGGGGCGAAGGGCGCTCGACGGCCCCGGCCGATCCCGCGGCCGACCCGCTCGGGCCGCTCGGCCGGGCGCCAGGCGCCCGCCGCCGCCGAGCCGGGCCGGGCGGGCTCGTGGGCGGACGCCGCCCGCGCGCTCGCCGTGATGCCGGGAATGGGGCGCGATGGCGACTTATGCCTATGGCGGGCTAGAGGTCCGGGTTACCGGCGACACGCGGCAACTGACCGTCGATATCAAAAACGCTGCCACGAGCGCGGGCACGGACGCCGCGCACACGATCAGCGAACGAATGGGCGCCGGGCTTAAGGCGGTCGGCGGGCTCGGGCTGGCGACCGGGAAAGCGGTTGCGACCGGGATCGCCGGGGCGACCACGGCGGCGACGGCGTTCGGCGTCGAGGCATTCCGCACGGCGGCGCGGGTCGGCGAGATGGACGCGAGCCTGCGCGCGCTCGCCAAAGCAAATAACGTCTCATACGCGGAAATGCAGAAAAGCGTCGCCGCGATCCGTAAACAGGGAATCGAGGCGAGCACAGCACAAGATTTGGTCGCGCAGTTTACCCGTAATAACCTGAAACTCGCCGACGCGCAGAAACTCGCGACGGTCGCGCAGGATGCCGCCGTGATAAGCGGCCGGAATTCAACCGACGTGCTCGCCGACTTGACGCACGGGATCACGACGCAAAACTCGCAAGTGCTGCGGAATGCCGGGCTCAACGTCCAGGCCGGGCAGGCGATCAGCCAATACGCGGCGTCGGTCGGTAAGTCGGTTAAGGACTTGACCGACGCCGAGCGGTCGCAAGCCGTGCTAAACGCCGTACTGGAATCGGGCTCGACTGTTGCGGGCGCCTACGCCGAAGCGATGACCGAGCCCGGTAAGGTGCTGCGCTCATTCAAGCGGGTAACCGACGATATTAAACTCTCGGTCGGCGAGGGGCTCGTTAAGGCATTCGGCCCGCTGATCTTGCAAGCCTACGATATGGCCAAAGCGCTATCGGCCGCGGTCGGCCCCGGCGGCGCGCTCGCGCCGATATTCGACGCGATCGGCGTAGCGGTCGGCAAGCTGATAACGCCGCTACTCGGGCTCGTCACGCAATGGTCTAAATGGCTGGAAAACCTTAAGCCCGAGCAAATGCAGGGCGTGCTTAAGGTGATCGAGCGTTTCGGCCCGGCGATCCTCGCCGCGGCGGGCGCGATAACCGTACTCGTCGCGCCGGGTCTGCTCGGTCAGATTCCCGTGCTCGGCGGGATGCTGACAAACCTGCTCGGCCCGGCGAAACTCGTCGCGGGCGGCATGGGGTCGATCGGGCAAGCGGCATTGCACAGCATCCCGGCGCTATCCGGTATCGTGCCCGCGGCTGGCGGGGTCGGCGCCGCGCTCGGCTCGCTGGCGCTGCCCGTAACCGCCGTGGTCGCCGCTATCGCCGCGCTCATGCTCGCCAGCTCGGATTTTCGCGGCGCCGTGGTCGAGCTGGGCAAGTCGCTACTAGAGGGGCTGAAACCCGCTCTAATGGCGGTCTGGGAATTGGTAAAGGTTTTCGGCTCGGCGCTCTGGGAAATTCTCGGCGCCATCGGCGATGCGCTCGCCCCGGCGCTGCGCAACCTCGCGCCGCTACTTAAGCAGATCGGCGAGCTATTCGGCGTGAATATGGCGGGCGGCGCCGAAGGGGCCGGGTCGGCGCTCGGCGGTATCGTGCCCGTGATAACCGGCGTGATTAAGGTAATCGGCTGGCTGCTCGATATCACGACGAAAGTGCTCGTGCCGATAATCGAGGTTCCGATTAAACTCGCCACGATGGCGAGCGCCGCGGTCGCCGTCGTGCACCCGCTTAAGCTGCTCGGCGGCGCGATCGAATGGCTTACCGGGATCGCGCAAAAATTGTGGCACTGGATAACCGGCAACTCGCCCGGTTTGATCCCGGCGTTTCACGAGCTATCCGGCGTGGTCGGCCAGGTCGCCGGGGCGATCGGCGGCGTGCTCGCGGCCGGATTCGGCCGGGCGGTCGACGTCGTGCGGTCGGCGACTGGCACGATCGCCGAGACGGCCCGCGAAAAATGGGCCGGGATGACGAGCGATGCGCGGGCGGCGGGCTCGTCAATGGTCGAGGGACTTAAGGCGGGGCTATCGGCCGCTAAGTCGCTCGGCGGCTGGATCGGCTCGAATGTGACCGGCCCCGTGGTCGGGTTCATTAAATCCGGGTTCGGCGTATTCAGCCCGAGCACGGTCACGATCACGATCGGCGGCGACGTGATCGCCGGGCTTAAAAAGGGGCTGGAAGCCGCGCGGCAAATGGGCGGCTGGATACAGAGCAACGTAACCGGCCCCGTGGTCGGCGTGCTTAAGCAAGGGCTCGACAAAGCGGCGATGACCCCGATCGGTCAACAGATGATCGCCGGGCTACAGCAAGGGCTATCCGCCGCCGGGCCGCTACTCGATCAAGCCCGGTCGATCGCGAGCGGCGTGGTCGGCGCGTTTAAGGGCGTGCTCGGTATCAGCTCGCCGTCAACGGTCATGATCGGTATCGGCGTATCGATGGTGGAAGGGCTAGAGGAAGGGCTAGAGGGCGCGCGGCAGATCGAGATCGGCCCCGGTATCAGCGCGCCCGCGCTCGGCGGCGACCTCGCCGGGCTCGGCGCTGGCGCGAACGGGGCAACGGTCAACGTCTACCCGCGCGCGCAGCAAGACGAGCAAACAATCGCCCGGCTCGTATCCCGCGAGCTGGCATGGGCTGCCGCCGGGGGGTTCGCATGAGCCGACCGCCGATCCGCGCCGCCGTGGCGGGTACGCGAGGTTACGATCGCGCGTTCGATTGGGGCTATGCCGACGACGAGCCGGTCGAGCCCGGCGGACCCGGCGCGCCGGGCGGGCTGATTCCGATCATCTTCGGCGGGGTCTGGCTCAATACCGGCGACCAGGCGGGCGGGCTCTGCTCGGTCATAACCGGCGTCGATGGCTGGCTCGACTCGCCGCCGGTCAACGGGAACGACGTCGAGCGGGTCATATCCGATGGGGCCGCGTGGGGTCCGAAGGTGCTTAACGCGCGGACGATCGTGCTGCGCGGCGCCGCGGCCGGGCCGCGCGATCAGCTCGGCCGGTTCCGCGATCAGCTCGCCGCGCTCGCCGCCAGCCGCGAGCCGGTCGAGCTAGTGATCGGCGATTACGATCTCGCGCGCGTGCTGACCGCCGACGTCCGCGCCGGAACCGAGGCATACCGGCACACGCCGCTCGGCCGCGATGGGTTCCGCTGGCAAATGACCGTGACCGCCGCCGATCCGATGCTCTACTCGGGCCGCTGGGAATCGGCGAACCTGACCAACCTCGCCGCCGATGAGGTAACCGGCCGTGAATACCCGCGCGAGTACCCATGGCGATACGGGCAGCCGCTCGTCCCAAACTCCGCGCTGTTGCGGAATGATGGCAACGCCGACGCGCCGGTCTACGCGCTTTATACCGGCGATCTGTCCGAATCGACCCTAACCACGGCCCGCGGCGGATCGATCCGGGTTGTCGCGCTCGACGCCGGGGTCGCGATCCTGGTCAATACCGCGACACTAACCGCCGAGTCGCCGCAGGGCGGGCACTCGCGCGCGTCGTTCCTGCTGCCCGGCTCGCGGCCGATGACCGTTCCGGCGGGCAGCTCGGCGCGCTGGAATCTGCGCGCCGCCGGGCGCGGGTCTGTCCAATTGGCGTGGCGGTCCGCATGGGTCTAACCACGAGCCGCGCGCTCGCGACCTCGCCGCTCGCTATCGAGCCGCGGCCGACAATACCGCTGCCCGACCGCTGGACGTTTTGGGCCGATACGATGATCGGCGCGGTTCCGCTCGGCATGGTCGACGTCTCGTCGTTCTATTGCGTGAAACGGCTAAGCGGGTTCGGTCACGGGAACGTGACCGTAAACCTGCCGTGCGGGATACCCGGCGACGTGCTGCGCCGCTTGTGGAGCTGGCGCATATGGGCTATGTACGGCGGCGAGCCCTATTGGTGCGGCGTGCCGACCGGGCTCGCCGACCAAAACGGCTCGGCGCATGTGCAATTGACGCTAACCGAGCTGCCCGGCTATCTCACTAAGCGGGCATGGGACGTCTACCCGGATCGCCGTTACGTGAATACCGAGCAGACGCAGATCGCGCGGGATATCGCCGAGCCGGTCGGCGACGTCGGCGTGATCATCATGATTGACCCCGGCACGGGATACCGGCGAGATCGCACATACGAGTTTCTCGAATCCGGTAACCGCGGCGTGCTGCTGTCTAACCTCGCAGGTGTATTGAACGGCCCGGAATTCCGCACTGAATACCGCATGAATCCGGCGTCGGCCAGGCCAGAGTGCATTTTGCGGATCGCTTACCCGCGGGTCGGGAATGACGGGCCGGGGCTCGGGATCACGGTTCCCGGCGCGGCGGTCGGATACCGCGCGCAATGGGATTCCGACGAGCTGCGCACGGTTACGTTTGCGGTCGGCGACGTCCCGCACGATGCGCCAGAGGGCACGCCGCGGCCGGTCGCGATACAGCGCCGCAACCAACCCGAACTGCCGCGGCTCGACGCCGTCGATGACTGGCCGGGCACGATCCTACAGAGCACGCTTACCGAGCGGGCGACGACAATGGCCGAGCGGCAAGCGGCGCCCGCGCTGAATATGACCGCGAGCCCGCCCGAGGAATTGCCCGATATCACGGGCTATGGGCCGGGCGACACCGTGACCGTCCGCGCCGTGACGCCGCTCATTCCCGAAGGAATGGAGGTCGCCGGGCGGCTATCGCAGATCGAGGTTAACGCCGCCGAAGGGGTCGCGACGTGGACGATCATCGGCAGCTCGCCCGCGCCGGTAACCCGCGAGACCGTGACCGACCGGCTAGAGCGGATCGACTCGACCGTCGCGCAGATGTTCCACGCGGGCGAGCTGGTCGAGGTCGGCACGCCGATTGCCGAAGCGCACCGCGTGACCGGGCGCGCGACCGCGGGCGCGTGGAATCTCGGCAACTCGACCAACTGGGCTCGCGTGTCGGATTACGGCACGCTGCGCGCGAGCCCGCCGGTCGACGCAATGGTCGTGATCGAGGCGCTCGGCATACTCGATTGGCGGTCGAATGATATCGAGGTCGCGTTGTCATGGCCGGGCGCGACCGGCGCCGGGCAGGTCGCGAGCGCGCGGGTCGAGGGCCGGTCGCTGCCGGTATCGCCTATCGCGATGGTGGCAAGTGTCACGGCGACGGCGATCGTCACGGCGAGCGGGCAGCTACGCGCGCACGTATCGGGGCGGATCTCGCCCGATTACCGGGTCGGGAATATGGCGGGCGGTAACCCGGATATCGTGACCGAACTACAGCTCGGCCCCGGTAATCACTCGCACGGCGCCCGAGCGAACGTTAGCAATATGTTCGTGATGGAGGGCGACACGGGCGGCGTGGTCGGATTCAACCCGGCCGTCGAGACAAACCTAAATATCGTCGCGCGCTTCGGCGCGGGCGGGATCGGGCAGCAATTCGGAATGCGGATAACCCGCGTGCAATGGTACGGCGGCGCGATGCCGGGATGATCGGAAGGGGCAGGATATGACAACGCCGACCGGGCGGCTCGCGTGGGCGCAAGCGCAGACCTACGACGCCGTCGATGACCGGGCAGTGATTACCGCGCTATCGCGCGGCCGGATCGGGCTCGTTAGCCCGCCCGTAGTGTCCGCCGGGTCCGGGTTGCAATTGATCGTCGGCGGCGGCTGGCTCGGCGTGGCATCATGCGGCGACCGATCGAACGCCGTCGTCGGGGATCGCGTAGACAATACCGTGCAAGCCAACCCCGGCGGCGGCACGACCAGCCGCGAGGACGTTCTATGGTGCGACACGTACCCGGATGAGGGTTATTGGGAATTGAGCGTTATCACGGTCGCGCAGGCCGCCGGGCGGTTCGGGCTGCCGATCGCCGGGCTCGTCGTTCCGGCGAACGCCAATCTCGCATCGCAGATGACGATTATCCCGATGGATGCCTCGCTCGACCGGCGGCTAATGAGTCACTCGATATTTAACGGCGTCGTACAGCCCGGTATGGGCTGGAATTACGGCACATGGGCGCAAGCCGCCCCGGTCAACTGCCCGAGCCAACCCGTCGTGATGGAACCCGGACAGTGGTATCGGGTCCGCTACTTTGCGCGGAATCCCGATCTGCTACAGGGGCCGAGCTTTATCGGCCGACTCGGCGTCGGCTATCGCACGGCCGGGCAAGATGTATCGACGTCGATCCTCGCCGCCGAGTCGTGCATCAGTTACGCGGCGATCAACCGCCCGACTAGCGCGGTCGCCGAATGGGTATTCCGGCACGCCAAGAACGACGCGCGGGTCACGCGGGTATTCGACGGCCGAATGTGGCACGAAGGGAACGGGATTTACCGGATCGGCTCGCGCACGGGCGGCGGTAATCAGCCGCATCTGACGCTCACGGTCGAGGACGCCGGGTCATGACGACGCCGGGTCTGCTGCGATGGGGGCAGAGCGGCCGGTATTCCGCCGCCGATGACCGCCAGGTGATCACGGCGCTCGCCGCGGGCGGAACCGGCGTCGTGCGCGGCGCTGTGATGACCGCGGCCGATGGGCTCGCGATCATGGTCGACGCCGGATGGCTCGCGCTCGCCGATGCCGAAGACGGCTCGATCGCCGTGCTCGCTTCGCCGGTCGCCGTGCTCGTGCCCGTGCTGCCCGGCGATCCCGAAGACGACCGGACCGACGAGCTATGGGCCGAAGTTGTCGAGGTCGAGTCGGCGACATTCCGGCTCGCCGTGCTCGCGCCCGACCCCGACCGGCACGGCGTGATGCTCGGCGAGGTCGAGATACCGGCGGGCGCCGACTCGGCCGCGGACATGACCCTAACGCCGCGGGCGCCAGACTACGGACCCGGCGCGCCCGGCCCGCCCGGACCGGCCGGGCCGCAGGGACCGAGCGGCGTTCCGGGTCCGCCCGGCGAGCCCGGCGGACCGCCCGGACCGCAGGGCGACCCCGGCCCGAGCGGACCGCCCGGCGGGGTCGGCCCCGAAGGACCGGCGGGCGGGCCGGGCGAGACGGGGCCGCAGGGACCGGCGGGCGAGGTCGGCGGACCCGGACCGCAGGGACCGGCCGGGCCGACCGGACCGGAAGGGCCGCGCGGACCGCAGGGCGAAGCCGGTCAGACGACGCTGATCGTGGGCACGTTCGGGCAGCAAACCGAGCCCGCCGATCTGCCGCCGGGCGGGCTCATTCCGGCGGATTGGGACGGCCCCGGCCGACCGGCGACCGCGACTCAAGTCGAGATCGGATGGAGTCTCGTTTACGAGCCGAGCGGCGCGCTCTGGACATACGCCGGGGCCGACTGGCCGCAGGGCGAATGGTTTAGCCCGGCCGTCGTGCAAGGTCCGCCCGGTATCGAGGGACCGCGCGGGCCGCAGGGCGAGCAGGGACCGCCCGGCCCGCAGGGACCGCCGAGCGCGGCGACCGGCACATTCCAATCCGATAGCGGCTCGTTCCCGGTCGCCGGGTCGGTCACGCAAGCGATCATGGTTACCCGGCTATGGGTCATACCGGCGGGCGAGCTAATACCCGGTAGCTGGTTTGAGGTTCACGCCGTGGGCTCGGGAACCTGGGCGGGTAGCGGGCTGCTCGTCGCCGGGCAGCGATTCAACGCCGCGCTAACCGATCGGTATATCGACCTCGCCGTAAGCAACTGGCAGGCAAACGCGCCGTTTGCCGTGGCGCTGCGCTCGTTCTATCAAGTCGTTTCGACGGCGCTCATTCTGCATTGGACCGAAGCGCTCATGTCACCCCGGCCCGCGCACTCGACGTGGACGGCCGGAAATATGAGTATCGGCGCGGTAAGCCAGATCGATACTTCGGCGGTCACGCCGGGCGCCGACTTGACTGTCGGGCTCACTGCCCGATGGTCGGCGACCGGCGCGCAGACGATCACATTCCGCGGCTCGCGATTGAGCCGCTTTATCGCTTCGCCAGCCCGCGAAGCGACGACCTATGGAGGTAATCAGTAATGACGACCGCACACGCGCCATTCGTGCCGCCGGTCCGGGCGACCGTGACCGAGCCGCCCGAGCCCGAGCCCGGCGAGCCCGAAGACGGCGAGCTACACGACGAGGGCGCGGGACCGGACCCCGACGCCGAAGACGACGAGGTAGGGGGCGAGGGCTAATGGCGCGGTTCGCGTGCGCTACGTGGCGCCCGATCTCGGTCAACTACGGCGGGAACGTCGCCGGGTATCTCGGCGCGATCTTGCACCATCAGGGCGGTAACGGCGGGCTCTACGGCTGGTTTAACAACCCGAGCGCGAAAGTGTCGGCGCATTTCTGGATCGGCAAAAACGGCGCGATCGAGCAATACGTCGACACGAGCCGCCAGGCGTGGCACGGCATGAGCCTAAACAGCCGCTATGTCGGCGTCGAGACTGAGGGCTGCCCGCCGAACAACCCGACCGAGCCGCTCACGGACGCGCAGGTTTCGGCGTTCGCCCGGCTCTACGCCGAAGGGATGCGCGTGCACGGATGGGCGAACGCGCTCGCGAATGCGGACGGGCAACGGGGGCTCGGCTATCACCGTATGGCGGTCAATACCGCGTGCCCGACTCAATCCCGGCTCAACATGCGCCCCGAGATTCTGCGCCGCGCGACCGGGCAAGCGCCGTCGAGCCCGCCGCCGAGCGGCGGCGGCGGCGGCACGCAAGCGCCGAAGTTCTCGGCCAACCCGTATTTTGACCAGAAAACCAACTCGCGGCACGCCGACGTCCGAACGTGGCAAAGCAAGATGCGCTCGCGCGGCTGGTCGATCGACGTCGATCAGATTTACGGGCCGGGTTCCGAGCGGGTCTGTCGCTCATTCCAGAGCGAGAAGCGGCTAACCGTGGACGGCAAGGTCGGCCCGCAAACGTGGTCGATGACATGGACGGCGCCGATCTCATGACCGCGGCGACCGAAGCGCGGGCGACCTCGCCGCCGGGCGAGGCGCCGCAGGACGTCCCGCTCTACGTGTACCGGGGCGACTCGCGCTCGTGGGCATTCCGGCTATGGGTCGACGCCGATGCGACCGAGCCATACGATCTCGCGCAGGTTACGGCGGTCGCCGCGCAGATCCGCCGCTCGCCCGATGACCGCGCTTCGGTCGATCTGACGTGCGCGATCGTGCTACCCAATTACGTGTTCGCGCATCTGTCCGCCGGGCAATCGCAGAATACGCCGCCGGGCCGCTGGGATATGCAGCTCTCGTTTCCCGGCGGTCGCGTGCTGACCGTGATCAAGGGCGCCGTAACCGTAGAACCGGACGTGACCCGATGAGCGAGATAGATGTAACCGTGCCGCGCCCGCCGGGATTCGTGGACGTGATCTCGGGAATGCCGGGCGAGCAGGGACCGCCCGGCCCGCCCGGCGCGCAGGGACCGGAGGGACCGCCCGGCCCCGGCGGGCAGGCGACGATCATTGTCGGCACGTTCGGCGCGACCCGGACCCCGGCCGAGCTGCCGCCCGATGGGATGATCCCGGCCGATTGGGACGGGCTCGGGCGCCCGGTCGCCGACACGCAAATACAGCTCGGCTGGTCGCTGATTTTCGACCCGCTCGGCGAGCTGTGGACGTTCGTGGGCGAGGGGCTCAACCCCGGCGGGCAGCCGTGGATTACGCCCGGCGTCTTGCAATCGCCGCCCGGCCCGCCGGGGCCGAGCGGACCCGCCGGGCCGCAGGGCGGGCAGGGACCGCCGGGGCCGCAGGGCGCCCGCGGCGAGATGGGGCCGCAGGGCTCGACCGGCTCGCAGGGCATACCGGGCGGGCAGGGCGCGCGCGGCGAGGCGGGACCGGCCGGGCCGCAGGGCGTGCAAGGTCTGACCGGGCAAACCGGCGTGCAAGGTCCGCCCGGCCAGGATGGCGCCGCGGCGATCATTGTCGGGCAGTTCGGCGTCACGAAAACGCCGGCCGATCTGCCGCCGACCGGGTATCTGCCCGCCGATTGGGACCGGCCCGGCCAGCCCGCTTATCAGTGCCGGATCGGCGATGCTCTGCTCTACCATCGCGACGGCGACCCGCTCGACGGCCAGCTATACGGGTTCGTTTCGCAGGTGAATAACCCGCTCGGATGGGTCGATATCGGAACGATTCTCGGCCCGCAGGGGCCGCAGGGACCGCCCGGCCCGGATGGCGCGCCCGGCGTCGACGGGCAGACCGGCCCCGAAGGGCCGACCGGACCGGCCGGGCCGATCGGGTTTCTCGGCCCGCAGGGACCGACCGGACCGCCCGGCCCGCTCGGCGATCAGGGCGAGCCGGGGCCGCAGGGACCGACCGGCGCGGCCGGGCCGACCGGCGCGCGCGGCGCTGACGGCGAGGTAACCCGCGCCGAGCTGGTCGCCGCGCCGTATGGCGTGCCGATCTCGCTCGGCCCCGGATGGGTCGACGGCAACGTCGCCGGTCCGCCCGAGCCGCCGCTGCGGTTCTACTATCACCGCGGCGTCTGCTGGATTGGCGGCTATATCCAATGGACCGGCGGCGGGCTGCCGAACGCCGGAACCGTTATCGGCGCGTGCCCGCTCGGGTTCTACTGCCCGACGTCGATCTACACATGCCCGGCGATCGTGGTCGCGCCGGGCGGCGGGCGGGTAAGCGCGCAAGTGATGATCGTGCAGGGTTATCAGCTACAGATGTACTCGGCCCCGTCCGACTGGCCGGGGGCGACCTCATTTCAAGTGCTGTTTCTCGACGCGATCCGGTTCGTTCCGACCAGCGCGCCGCCGTGGCCGCCGACCGGCGAGCGCCGCCGCGAGACTAACCGGCTCGACCCGCTGCCGCCGCCGTTCCCGCTGCCCGGCTAATGCGCCGGGGGGTCGATTGGCGCGGGGTCGCCGCCGCCGTGCTCGCGCTCGGCGTGGTCGCCGCCGTGATCATCGGCGAGGTTTTCGCGTTCCTGAATAAAGACCGGACCGTCACGACCGAGGAAGTCGCGACACTCTCGACCGTGCTAGGCGCGGCGGTCGGCGCGGTCGGCGGGTACATCGGCGGATACATCGCCGCGCGGCGCCCGCCGCCGAACGGCCCGCCAGCGCTGCCACGATCAACGGACGGCGGCGCTGGCGAGCCGCCAGCTATGAACGGACCCGGCGGCGAAGACGGCGCGTAGCGGGCCGCTAAAACGGCCCCGGCCAGGCCGGGCGGGTTTCTCCGGGGCTGGCGGGCGCGCCCGCCAGCACGGCAGAGCATAGCCCGGAACGGCCCGCCCGCGCTGCCACGATCAGCGGACGCGCGCTGTAGCGGCTCGGGCGCTGTAACCGGATGCACGGCCCGCCGGGGCGCTTAGAAACGCGCTAAGCGCTGCGAGGCTGTGAGCGGGCTAACGATCCGGCGTCGGGCTCGGGACTAATCCGAGCCCGGCCGATATCGTCGGGACGCCAGCCGTGGGGGGCTGGCCCAAACCGAAAGGAAACCACCCGCTATGACGCACTCGATCGTTTCTAGGTTCCGGGCTCGCGCTGTGCTCGTTCCGCTCGGCGCGCTCGCGCTGATCGCTGGCAGCTCGACGGCCGCGTTCGCTGGCCAGACGCCGACCCCGGCGCCGATCGCCAGCTATGGCGCGCACCATCACGCGCCGAAGCATTGCGAGCTGGTCTTGCTGACCGGCTCGGCAGCCGACCACGACAACGCCGGGCAGGACGTCGGCGGCGGGTACGGCTCGCAGACCGCCGCGCCCGACTACGGCAGCAAGGGCAAGCCCGCCGCCGAGCGGGTCAAGGTCGAGCAACTCGCCGAAGTCTGCGAGCAGGGCGAGCATCTGACCGTGTTCGACGTGACGCGCCCGTTCGCGCAGGAAACCGAGCCGACCCCGACCGGATACCCGGCGCCCGACTCGCCGAGCGCCTACGTGACCCCGGCGGCAAGCGCTAGCTAGCGCCCGACGACGGCGAGCCGCGCCCCGGAATTCCGCTCACGGGGCGCGGCTCGCTCGTGTCTGCTCACATATGCCGGGCGATCTTGTTAATCAGCTCGCCGGGCGACCACGCCGAGAATGTCGGCTCGCCGTGCGGCTCGGCGTCCGCGGGCCGGGCGAGCCATTCGACCCGGCCCGCCAGCGCGATAAACCAGACATGCCAGCGCCCGGCGAACCGCTCGTTTAGCTCGACCGCGCGCGCCAGCATCGCGCCGTAATTGAGAATCCCGGCGGGCACGCCGACGTCGTCGGCGAGCTGCCGCAGGGCATCGTCCATCGCCGCCCGGTAGGGGTCGAGCTGTTCGGCCGTGGGCTGGTCGTGCTCGGGACAGTAAGCGCGATCGACGTCGAGCCCGCTATCGGTCGCCGCGGTCGCGCCGATCAGGTGATGCCAGACGCCGCCGGTCAAGACGCAGAATCGGGGCTCGGGCTCGGTCATAGCGCCCGCTCGATCCGATGGATAACCGCGCGAATCCGGTTCTCTAGCCGCTCGGCCGCGGACCGGCCCGCTTGCTCGGCCGCAGGATGGAAGAAACCGGGCGACTCCAGCGCCCGCCCGAGCATCCCGGCGAGCAACCGCCAATCGGGCAGACTCGGGAACCAAACCGGCTCGGCGACATGATCGCCCCGAAGCCGATCGACCGTCTCGGCGCCGAGCCGAACCTGATAACCCTCGCGCAGATACTCGACCCCGGCCGTAAGCGCGTCGACCGGCTCGGCGAACACGAGAGTTTTCGGCGGCGACTGACCGCGCCAGATCAGCACGCGATACTCGGGCCGCGCCGCGGCGGCGGCATCGCCGGTCGCGCGGCGCTGCGCCCCGAGCCCGTCGCGCTTCACGCCGCGCCCGCCCGCTGCGAGGTCGAGGCGGGCCGGGATAGCCGCGAAGCCATCAGCGCGTCCCGCTCGGCGTCGGCGTGCTCGTAACGCGCCGCCATGCGGTAATCAGAGTGCCCGAGACGGTGCATACGCTCTTTCAAGGTCGCGCCGTTCCGGGCGAGCCAAGTCGCGCCGGTATGCCGCAGGTCGTGAAAGTGGAAGCCGGGCAAGCCGACCTCGCCCCGCGCCCGGTTCCAATCCCGGTAAATTTTCGCGCTGTAGAGCTGCGCGCCGCTCGCCGCCGTGAACACGAGCGCATCACGGCCGGGGCCGACGTGCTCGGCCATATGGGCGGCGAGGTCGCCGACCAGATCGGGCGGCACGGCGACCGCCCGGCGACCCGCGGCAGACTTCGGCGGGCCGACGATCAGCTCGCCGTCGACCCGCGAGACTGACCGCCGGATACGGATCACGGCGCTACCGTTCCCGATCTCGACGTCGCGCCGCCGTAGCTCGGCCAGCTCGCCGAAGCGCAGCGAACAGTAAGCGCCGAGCATGACCAGCATTCGCCAGCTCGGCCGCATCGCATCGGCGAGCCGCTCGACCTGCTCGGGCGAAGCGGGCTCGGCGTCGACCGCCCGCCGCGGGTCGGCCGCGCCGCCCCGGACCCGGCACGGCGAACCCTCGCGCAACCCTTCATCGATCGCCGAGCGCATGATCGAGGCGAGCAAGCGGTAAGCGTTCGCCCGCGTGCCGCCGAGCCGCCGACCGTATGCGGCGTGCCAATCGTTCACCATCGCGACCGTAATCGAATCGACCCGGACCGGGCCGAAGGTCGGCAGCAAGTGCCCGTTAAGCAACCCGCGGTATTTGCTCGCCGTGTTCGCCGACAGACCGCCCGCGACTCGCTGCGCGATGATCCGGGCGGCGTACTCGCCGAAGACCGGCACGGCCGACCGGCGGGCCGCGGCGGGCTCGGTCCAATCGCCGCGCCCGATCTCGGTCTGCATACGAGCGAGGAAAGCGCCCGCATCGCCTTTGGTCTGAAACGTGGTCGGCCCGTTATAGCGCTGGCCGCCGACCATGTACGTCGCTTGATACTTACCGCTCGGTAGCTTACGGATCGAGCCGAAGCGGGATCGGCGGCTCATGGCGCGAGTGCCAGAGGCATCGTGCCCGGCGTGCCCGGCGCGAGCCGGTCGGCGGCGGCGAACAGTAGGCCGATGCGCTTACTCGGCCGGGTTCCGTCTGGCCCGCCGATCGCCATCATTCGTAGCTCGGCGGCGAGGTCGGCGTCTGGCAGCACGAGCGCGGCGTCGTAGTGCCGCCGCGCGGCGGCGCGTGTCGCGCCGTTCATGAGGTCACCCGAGCGAACGGGTCGGCGACCGCGCCCGCGGCGGCGAGCGCATCGCAGAGCGCGCAGACCGAGCCGGGCATAAAGCCGTCGTGCCCGTGTTCCTGGCACCATGCCGAATCCGGGTCGGTCGAGCCGACCGCGATCAACAGCACGCCGGGCAGCGCGCAGACTAGCGCGTTGACGTGTATGAATTCCTGCGCTAGCTCGATCGTGCCGAACGCGCGCGACACGCGGTAGCGGTCGCCGCCCGCGTGATGGTAGTAGCTGACTTTGAACATTGGTTTGGTCCCTTCCGCCGTGCGTAAACCGTGCGTAACACAGTCTAGCTTTGTGGTCTGTAGTGGTGCACTGTGGGTAACGCCGATGCGCACGAATCTATGCCCCGACCTGCGCTTATGCCGTCTGACCTGCGGCGATGGGTATTCCCGTTAAGAGATGCGCAATATACGAACATCGCAGGTCAGACCCTATAGCCGCCGCCGCGTGCAACCTACGTGCGACACTCGCGCAGGTCGCCGAGCCCGCCCGAGCTGATCGCGCCGTATGGGTTGACGTGCGACGTCGCCGCGGCGTATTAGTTGCTAGTGAGCGTTCGCGCTCGCCGCCGTACCGAGCCCGGCGTGATCGGCTCGCCGACCCTCGCGAGGTCACGTAGGCCAGACCTCGCCGCCGTACCGAGCCCGGCGTAACCGGCTCGCCTACCCTCGCCGGGTCGCGTAGGTCAGACCCGAAGCGGTTACCCGCTTTGCTGACCGCCGACCCCGGATCGAGGGTTCACCTATGCCGTCTCGCCGCCCGCCCGCGCCGCGCTGGGCGACCCTAGCCGAAGCCGCGATTTACTCGAAAGTGCCGCGCTCGACCCTGCGGCGATGGATCGCGCAGGGATTGCTACCGGCGAAGCGGCTCGGGCCGCGCCGAATACAGGTCGATCTAAACGATCTGGACGCGATGCGCCAGCCGATCCCGACCGCCGCGGTTGGGCAAACGGCAGACGACGAGCACGTCAAGTCTCGGCAAAGTGCGTTTGAACAGGCCGGGAATGGTTAGGGCCGCTAGCGGTCGCCGACCTGCTCGCTCGGCGGCGGGGTCTGGGACCAAGAGCACGAGCGGCGGCGGTATGAGCGGCGGCACCGCGCCGACAACGGCGACGTTGTCCGGGTCGATCAAGCGCCGAAACTACGGCCGAAACCACGGATACCGGATCGACGGCGTCAAGGTGCCCGGCGTGACCACGATCACGGGGCACTATAAGTCGGGCGCGCTGGCGAAGTATCCGGGCACGGCGACCGCCGAATACGCCGTAAACAACTGGGATACCCTCGCCGCGATGGCGCCCGCCGACCGGCTCAAAGCGCTATACGCCGGGCAGTATGCCGAGCGGGACGCCGCCGCCGGGCGCGGAACCGAAGTGCATCGGGTCGCCGCCCGGATCGCCGCGGGCGAGGAAAACGTGCCCTACGCCGACGAGCTGGCCGGGCACGTCGAGGCATACCGCGATTTTCTCGACCGGCTAGAGCCGAAGGTGCTCGCGGTCGAGCTAGTGATCGGGAACCGCGCGCACCGCTATTGCGGGACGCTCGACCTGATCGCCGATCTCGGCCCGATCGAGGTCGAGGGCGCGATCATCCCGCCCGCGCGCTGGCTGCTCGACGCCAAAACGAACCGCTCGGGCATCTGGCCAGAAACCGCGATGCAGGTCGCCGGTTACGCCGGGGCCGAGGTTTTCATCGCCGAAGACGGCACAGAGCGGCCGATGGAATGGCTAGAGGTCGAGCGCTGCGGCGCGGTCTGGATACGCGGCGACGGATGGGATCTCGTGCCGCTCGATACCGGCCCCGATGTGTGGCAAACGTTCACGTACCTAGCTTGGCTCTATCACCACGAGGACGAGCGTAAGGAATGGGTGAGCGCTGCCGCCGGTCCGTTCGCGGCGGCGGCGCTCACATAACCGCATATGCAGCGCGCGGGCCGGTCGCGCTGACACGCCCGGCCCGAGCGTAAGCCCAACCACCGTGGACGAGATTGGACTTGCAAGGTGACCATATCGCAGCTACCCGCGCATACCCGGATTAACCACGCCGACGCGCCGAGCCGCTCATGAGCCCGGCCCGCCGCCAGCCGAACGACGCCGCGCTGCGCGAATGGGTCGCCGAGCTGGAAGCCGCCGCCAGCATCGCCCGCCAGCTCGCGCCGACCGCGTTTCTGCCCGACTCGCATCGCCGCTATCACATGGACGAGCGAGGGTTCCCGCTCAACGGGAAAGATGGGCGCGCATACCGGCTCGACGTCGAGGCGACCACGGCGACCGCCGCCGCCGCGATCATGACCGGGAAAGAACTAGGGCTCGACGTGATGGCTTCGCTTCGCTCGATCGCGATCATCAATAACACGCCAGCCCTAAGCGCGCTCACGCTGCGCGCGATCCTACAGAACGCCGGTCACGATATTTGGGTCGTGGCCGAGAGCAACGCGACCCGCGCGATCGTGCGCGCCCGCCGCGCCGGAACCGACGACGTGCAACAGAGCGTATGGACACTCGACCGGGCGAAGACGCTCGGGCTCTATCCGGGCACCGAGCGCTCGCAATGGCGGCGGCAGCCAACCGCGATGCTGGTCGCGCGGGCGACCGCCGAAGCGGCGCGATGGGTCGCCGCCGACGCGATTCTCGGTATCCCGTATGTCGCCGAGGAATTGACCGACCAGATCGAGGGCGCCGACCCGCTCGCGATCGAGGGCGGCGCCGCGGCGATCGAGGCGGGCAACGGCGAGGCGCCGGGCAGCAAACGCCGCCGCACGCAACGCAAGAGCCGCGCGGCGCTGCCCGCGCTGCCGAGCGGACCGCCGGGCGGGCAGCCGATCGCGCCGGTCGGCGAGCCCGAGCGCGCGGATCTCGACGCCGAGCCCGAGTCGATCCGCAAACCGCAACTCGACCGGCTGCATATCGTGTTCCGCGAGCTGGGTTGGGACCGGGCGACCGCGCTCGCCCATATCGCCGACTGGATCGGCCACAAGATCACGAGCACTAAGAATCTCACCGCGGACGAAGCGCATACGGTGCTCGGGAATGTCGGCGAGCTGCGCAAACTCGCAGGTCAAGAGGCGCCCGGCCAGGCCGCGGGCGCCGAAGACGTGCCGCTGCCCGATACCGAGCCGCCGCTATGATGACCGATGCGGCGCTCGCCGCCATCGCCGAGCGGGTCGGTTTGTGGACCGATTACCGCGATATCGCTTCGCTGCGCGACGACGATCTGCGCGAGCTGCTCGCCGAGCTGGCCGACATGCGGCGGCAGCACTCGCACGACGTCGCGCTGCTCACGAGCTGCCGCCAGCGATACGCGGATCTCGACACCGAATATCGCACGCTCGCCGCGTGGGCGGACCGCTCGCCGCGCCGCCCCGCCGGGCGCGGGCTCGCCGCGGTCGCGACCGACCGCCAGCACGCCGCCGAGATCGGCGAGGCGCCATGAGCCGCCCGGTCGAGCCGCTCGCGATCCGGGCAACCCGGCTCGTCTGGTATCAGACCGACCGGCACTGTTCTATGTGCCATTGGCCCAACCCGTATTTTTGCGGGCCGCACTGCGCCGTACCCGATTGGCCATACGCGAGGGCCGAGTTTTGGTCAAGCTGACCGGCGACCCGTGGGACGACGTGCCCGACGCCGAAGCGCCCGCGGCGTTCGCGGCGTGGTCGGCGATCCATTCGGGCGCGTGGGATCGGCATCTGCTCGTGCTGCGCGGCGCGATCAATGCCCGGCTGTTCGTCGTTAACGACCCGGCCGAGCGGCTCGGCGACGAGCCCGTGCCCTACTGGCCAGCCGCCGGGGCCGCGCCGTGACCGACACTTACCGCACGATCGTCGCCGATCCGCCATGGCCGACCATGCGCGGGGTCCGCTCGGCGAACCCCGGCCGGGGTCACCCGCAACGGCATTACCCGGTTATGACCGTGCCCGAGATCATCGCGCTACCGATCGCCGACCTCGCCGACCCCGACGCGCATCTGTGGATATGGGCGATTAACCGGCTCGTCGCCGAAGCGCACGCCGTAGCCCGCGCGTGGGGATTCCGCCCCGTAACGATGCTCACATGGTGCAAGCCCGGCCCCGGCGTCGGTTACTACCTGCGGAACAATACCGAGCACGCCATACTCGCGACCCGCGGCCGGGCGATGCCGCCCGAGCAGGTGCCGCTATCGAGCTGGTATTGCTGGCCGCGCGGGTCGCACTCGCGCAAGCCCGACGATTTTTACCGGCTCGCCGAGCAGGTGAGCCCGGCGCCGCGGCTAGAGCTGTTCGCCCGCTGGCATCGCCCCGGATGGGCCGCATGGGGAAACCGGGTCGGTTCCGACGTCGAGGTCGAGGGCTGGCAGCCGAACCCGGCGACCCCGGCCGACCCCGGCGACGACCCCGGCGCGCTGTTCGCGCTAGGGGCGCTGTGATCCGGCCCCGGCGCCGTCTGCGCCGAGCCGCCCGCTCGCTGCCCGAGCCGCCGACCGCGCTCATGCCCGCGACGTCGCTCGTATGGCGCGCCGGTCCGCCCGAGCTGGCCGAGTACGTGCCCCGCCATCGGCGCCGCTGTCCGGGTTGCGGTCGGCCGACCGGCGGCGACGTCTGGTGCTGCTGGGTCTGCCGCTTTGCTGCCGATGGCGGTTGGCAGCTCGGCCGATGGAGCGCGCGCGCGCCGTGGCACGACGTGCATACGGAAACGTGCGAGCGGGCCGCGCGGGCGCTCGATCCCCGTTGGTATGCCGGATCGGCGGCGCGCCGTGTCTGATTTTGAGACTCGCCTACGGGCCGAGCTGCGCGAGGTCGCCGACCGGATCGAGCCGACCCGGACACTCGCCGACCTGCGCGACCGGATCGAGCGGCATCGCCCGCGCGCGCGGCGCTGGCGGGCCGCGGTCGAGCGAGCCCGCGCCGTGCTCATGCGGGCGGCGCTGTGACCGAAACCGAGATCGCCGACCGGCTGCCCGCCGACCGCCGCGCCGAGTACGAATGGACCCGGCCGATACTGCCGCGGATCAAGCAGATCGCCGCGAACTATCTCGTAAGCGAGGCGCCCGCCGCCGAAGACATGCGGCACAATACCGATCTGATCGTGCTCACGCTCGCGCCGAAGCGGATCGCCGTCCGAATCCGCCGGGCCGAGTACGCCGACCGCTACGGCGACGAATTCACGCTACGCGCGAGCCGCCCATCGGGCACCGAAACCGAGCTGAGCAAGATCATATCGGGATGGGGCGATTACCTGTTTTACGGATTCGCCGACCCCGCCGACCCGCTCGCTCTGTCCCGATGGCTGCTCGGCGACCTCGCGGTTTTCCGGCTATGGCACGCGACCGCGCTCGGATACCGCGCCCGGCCGTGGCGCGACCGGGCGAACGGCGACCGTAGCTCGGCGTTCCGCGCTTACCGGGTCGCCGATCTGCCGCCCGAATTCGTGATCGCCGCATCATTCAAGGTGCGCCGATGAGCTGCCCGATATGCGGCTATGACGCCGGTCCCGTGCTCGCCGACTGGTGCTCGGGCGCGGGCGGCGCGGGCTACGGCTATCAGCTCGCCGGGTTCCATACGGTCGGATTCGACATTAAGCCGCAACCGCGATACCCCGGCTGTTTCGTGCTCGGCGATTGCATGGACGCGCCGCTAACCGGGTTCGATGCCTATCACGGCTCGCCGCCGTGCGTCGATCACATGCGGTATCGCGCCGCGTGGGCGATCGAGCAAGGGACGGGCTGGCTGCTCGACGCCGTCCGCGAGCGGTTCCGCTCGACCGGCGCGCCATGGGTAATCGAGAATGTGCCCGGCGCGCCGCTGCGCCCCGATTACCGGCTATGCGGCTGCATGTATGGGCTCGGCGCGGACGGATACCTGCTCGTGCGCGAGCGCTGGTTTGAGACATCATGGGGCGGTTTCGCGCTGCGCCCGCCGTGCGTCCACGATGGCCCGGCGATCTCGATTATCAAAAACGGCGCGTTCTACCTCACGCCGCGCGACCCCGGCGGCGGCGGGCACGGCAAGCGGTATATACCGCTCGCGACCGCCCGCCGCGCGATGGGTATCGGATGGATGCGGAAAAAAGAGCTAGGCGAGGCGATCCCGCCCGCTTACACGGCAGATATCGGGGCCGACCTCATGACTCAAGTTCGGGCCGCGGCATGAGCCGGGGCAGAGGGAACCGCGCGCCCGGATGGGTCGCCGAGTATCTGCGCCCGTGGTTCCCGACCGCCGAAGCTACGCCGAACAGCCGGAAGGGCCGCGATCTGCTCGGTACGCCGGGCATCGCGATCGAGGTCAAGACCGGCGCCGAATGGCGCGCGGCGTGGCTTAAGCAAGCGGCGGGCTACGCGGCAGACGGCGAGCTGGCATGGCTCGTCTACCTGCCGCCGGGGCTCGGCGAGCGATCGGTTAACCGGGCGATGGTGATCGTTCCGCTAGAGGTCGCGATCGGATGGGCGGTCGAGGCTGGATATGCACCCGAGCGGGCAGACCCGGAAGGGGGCGAATGATGCCGCGAGGAATCACGAGCGGGATCATCTATATCCCGCTCGACGTGCGCTGGCCGCGGTCTAAGAAGGTCCGCGCGATGATCGTTGAGCACGGCGAGCGCGGGTTCGCCGCGTGGGGGCTCTATCTCGCGATGGCTTGCTACTGCCGCGAGAATCTGTCGGATGGGTTCGTGCCCGCCGCCGAGATCGGCGCGCTCGCCTACCCGCTGCCCGCCGACCTCGCCGCCGGTCTGGTCGCGTTGCTGGCCGACGCGCGGCTGATCGACCCGAGCGGATCGCATAACGGACCGCATAGCGAACCGCAAAGCGATTCGCATACGGCGGGCTATCTCGTTCGTGCCTACGTCAAGCGGAACGGAACGCGCGCCGAGACACTCGACCACGCCGCGAAAGTGTCGGCCGCGGGCCGAACGGCGGCGCTTACCCGCTGGTCAGAGGGCACTGATACGGCGGGCAATGCGAGTCGCAATGCGGATCGTATGCCAGACATAGACAGAGACAGAGACAAACGTCGCGCGCGCGCGCCGGGGCGCGTGGGCGCGCCCGCGCGCGACGACGGCGAGGGCTGGTCGCCGAGCGGCGTACTCGACCAGCCGCCAGCCGCCGCCCGCCGCGGGCGCCCGATCGCCCGGCCCGCCGCGCAGATCATCGCCGACATGCACCGCCCCGGCGGACCCGCAACCGACGATCAGCGCGCCGCCCGAGCCGAGGAAGCGCGGAAGGGGCTAGCGAACCGGCCCGCCCGGCTCGGCGACCCCGAACCCGACCCCGCCGCCCGCTTGCACGGCGAGGCGCTCGCCCGCGCGCAGGTCGCCGAGATCGCCGCCCAACGGCGAGCCGAACCCGCCATCGCGACCGCCGAAGACGACCAGGGCGACCCGCTCGGGCTCGGCGGCGGGCGCGAGGTCGAGGGCGAAGACGGCGAATGGCACGTCGAGCCCGCCGACCCCGAAGACCGGCCCGGCCGGGGCGATGCGGATAACCCCGGCCGGGCCGACCCACCCGAACCCGACCCCGAAGACTTCGGCGAGCTAACCGAGCCCGCCGACGACGAGTACCCGTTTTAGGAAGGGGAACCGATGCCAGACGTCAAGGCAAACGCGATTCTGCCGAAGGGCGAAGCAAACGGGCTCGCGGCAATCGCCGACGAGCTACTCAAAGACCCGACCCGCAAGCGCGCGGCGCTGATTATTTTCGATCTGCGCCGCGGAACCGAGGATTACGACGTGTCCGATACGGTCGCGACCGTGCGAATCCGCCGGGTCGAGCCGCTATTGCCCGATGATCTGCCAAACGCCGAGCTGATGATCCGCCGCGCCGCGCAAGCGCGCACGATCGGCGGCGAACAGCTCGCGTTTGAATTCGAGCAAGAGATCGAGGCGGCATTCGAGGCGATGCGCGACCCGACCTCGCCAGCCGACCCCGACGAGCCCGGCGAGGGCACGATCGACCCGCCGCCCGGCGACCCGCCCGGCGGCGAGCCCGGCGACGAGCCCGGTAAGGGACCGCGCGGAAGGGGCCGCAAATGAGCGCCCGCCAGCCCGGCGTCGGCGCAACCCCGACCGGCGGAACCCGCGTGCGGATCGGCCCGAACGAAGCGCCGCCCGGAATGGTCGAGGTAATCAGCGATACCGAGCTGATCGCCCCGTATATGGGCGGCGGCGACGGCCCCGAAGACGTGACCGTGATCACGAGCGCGGGCACCGCGACCGCGACCGGCGCGTTTTACGCCGAACAGCCGCCCCGCCCGCCGACTATCGAGGCGGTCGAGCCCGATCGCGGGCTCGGCGGCACGCGGGTAACGATCCGCGGAACGGGTTTTCAGCCGTGACCGGCGCGCCGGGCGCGGGCGCGATCCCGGTCACGTATCAGCCGATACCCGCGAGCGCGATGGAACGGCGGCTCGTCTCGGCCGACCGGCCCGGCGCGCATCTGTGGGTTATGGTCGCCGCGTGGATCATCGCCGACCCGCGCTCGGCCGCCGACCCCGACGTCATAAAGCTGATGGACCGCGAGAATCTCGTTCAATTCCAGGGGCCGGGCTGTTTCAAGTGCGAACAGCCGTTTAGTAACCGGCTCGCCCGCAAACCCTGTAGGGGGAAGCTGTGACCAGCACAAACGAGGCGCCCGGCCAGGCCGGGGCGCCCGAAGCGCCGCCCGAGATCGACCCGCTCGACATGGCGCGCAACCTCGCCCGCTCTGTGCTCAAATACGCGCGGCTGCTCGACGCCGCCGATCCGATGGGCCGGATCGAGCTGCATATCGCGCAGGTCGGCGAGCGCGGGCACTACGCCGGGCAGCTCGCCGCGAATCTCTCGCTCGTGTCGCTCGCCGCCGATTTTCGCCGGGTCGCCGACGTGCTCACCCGCGCCGATCAGACACTCGACCGGCTCGACACGCCCGACGCCGACCCGCTGCCGTTCCCCATGCCCGGCGATCCCGAGTGACCCGCGGCATACCCGAACCCGATCTCGACGCCGCCCGCGCGACGGCCGGGATGGCTTTTCATTTCATCGCATCGGACCCGGCGGTAACCGAGATATTCCGCCGATGGATCGAACATCACGCGGGCGACCTCACCGCCGCCGACGTGATCTGGTATCTCGGCGCGTGTCATGATCTGATCTCGCCGACCTGTGAGGACGTCGTGACCGTTGATTACCGGCCCGAGCGGCGCGGGCCGATGCTGTATCTCGTGGACGACCCGTAAGGGGGCATCACCCAATGAGCGGACATTGGTTCATGATCACCACAAGCGAGGCGATGCGGCAGCAAGCCGACGACGCGCTCGCCGCCATCGCCGCGGCGAACGGCGGCGAGGAACCCGAGAACCTGCGCGCCGCATACGATATCGACCCGCAGGCATTCGCGAAGCTGATCGAGGCGCTACTAGCGCTCGGCGCCCGCGTAGACGACGAGATGATCCGGCTCGCCGGTATCCGCCCGATCGGCGAGATACTCGGGTTATCCACATATCGCGCGTCGAGTGTGGAAACCGGAGACGCGCACGGCATAGAGTGATTGCCGGGAATCCGCAACCCCGAACCCAACCCAACCCGATACGAAGGGACCAAATCAGGTGACCACGATTACGAACGTGCTGTTGGTCGATGACCTAGACGGCTCGGCCGCCGAAGACACGATCAGATTCGGGCTCGACGGCCAGGCATACGAGATCGACCTATCGGCGCCGAACGCCGGGAAACTGCGCGGCGCGCTCGCCCGCTACGTCGACGCCGCCCGCATAGCGGCGAACGGCAAGCCGGGCAAGCGCGGCCGGAAACCCGGCGCCACGAGCCGCGGCAGCTCGGCCCCGGCGGCGACATTCCGCCCGCCGACCGCGAACGGCGATCAGCCGCTAACCCCGGCCGAGCGGGTCGCGCTGCGCGCGTGGGCAGCCGACCAGCCCGGCGTCACGGTCGCCGAGCGCGGCCGGATCGCCGCGAGCGTTATCGCCGAATGGCGCGCGGCGACCGGCGGGCGCACCGCATGAGCCGGGCCGATATCGAGCAGGTGCCCGGCTCGCGGCTCGTGCAAGTGCCCGCGCCCGACCTCGCCGCCGTACTGGTCGAGGGCGGCGTCGTGATCACGCCGCTCGCCCCGCCCGAGCCGCCGCCCGCCCGGCGCTGTTACCGGGTCATGCGGGACGGCCAGCGCGAGCCGCTCGACACATTCGACCGAGACGAGTCGGGCGGCGGCGCGATCAACGCCGTCAACCGCGCGCACTGGCACTCGACCCGCGGCGGGCCGGTCACGGTCTATATCGGCGATCGGCCGCTCTGCCGCTACGTCCGCGGGCGCCGGGCCGAGCTGCCGTGATCCTGGTCGTGATTTACGGCGGTCTGCTCGCCGCCGCGCTGCTCGCGCTGGTCGGCGCGATCCTGCTCGTGCTCGACCCGCACATACGGCGGCGGCGTGCCTAGCGGCGTAGGGCCGCGAGCGCTGATCGTTGAGCCGAACGGCTCGACGGCGCTCGTGACCCTACCCGCCGAGCCCGCCGCGATGGCAGCCGCCATACACGAGGCGATCGGCGGTTACCTCTGCTGCCCGGTCGCTGGCGGCGATTGGGTCGCCTACGCCGCCGAGGAAGCCGCCGAGCGGAACGAGCCGCCGAATTTTGTCGCCGACACGATCGCCCGCCAGCTCGGCGGCTGGCACCGCGGGCCGGGGCCGATCCTGCTCGGCGTGATCGTGTTTCTCGGCCGCTCGGGACCAAACGAGGTCGACGTGCCCGAGCGGCTATGGAGCATCGCCGACCCCGGCGCCCGCCCGCAACCGCGCCGCCCCGTGATGCGCCTACGAATGCGGCTCTACATCGACGGCGAGGTCGCCGACGAGACATGGATCGGGCAGCACGACCCCGAACCCGGCAAACCGCACGGCCCGCACGTAGACGGCGCCACCATCGCCGCCAGACACCGCGAGCAAGTCGAGCGGGCCGAAGCCGCCGGGCAGAGCTGGCAAGTCGAGGCATACGATCCGACCGCGCCCGATGGCGAGCAGTATTTCCGGTTCGGAAACGACGCCGCGGGCATGGTAACCCCGATTGCGATCATTCCCGGCCCGCCGGGTCACCCTCCGCAATCAGCCAACTGACCGACTACAGCACGACCGGAAGGGACCAACCCCCAACATGAGCGGAAGACCAACCCTAACCGTCCTAGCGGGCGGGCTCGATCACGAGTGCCGACCCGACCCCGCGAGCGTCAAGCGGACCGTAACGAGCGAGCCCGCATCGCTGCTCGACCCGACCGCTTACCCGCTGATCGCGGTCTGCGCGGGCTGCGCCGAGCCGATCCGCGCCGCAACCTACCTCGCCGACTGGCGGCACGTATGACCGCCGCCGCCGATGGGCACGCGCCGCACGAGCGGGTATCGGTCGACGTGGTCCGGGGCGATGAGGAACCCGGCCCCGGCGGCACGCCGTCGATCAAGATCGCTCTAGTCGCCGAGATCACGGGCGAATGGATCGAGCCCGCCGTCATCGCCGAAACCGCGCGCACGCTCGCCGACAACCTCGCCGGGTCGCTGCGCGCCGCCGCCGCCCGGATCGACGCCGAGTCGCCGCCGTGACCGATCAGCGCACGAACGAGCAACTCGCCGAAGCGCTGCGCGACCTCGCCGAGCGGCTATTCGCCGAGCGCATGATCGGCGATCCGGTCGCCGCGGTCGACGCCGTCGAGACACTCCAGACCGCCGCCGCCCGGCTCGCCGGGCGGCGCGTGGTCCTAACCGGGAATACCGCGCTCGCCGCCGCGCGGGCGCTGCGCTCGGCCGCCGAGCTGGCGACCGACCACGGGCAGCACGGCGACGGGCGGGCATGGCACGAGATCGCCCGCCGGATCGAATCGGCGATCGAGCGGGACGGCGGCGAGCCCGACCGCCCGGCGATTTACTGCGCCGTGCATCTGTACGCCGAGCCCGGCGAGGCGCCCGCCGCCGATACGATCATCGGCGGCGTTGCCGTCTGCATGGATCACGCCGGGCTCGTGGCGCAGGGGCACGACTGGCACGTCATCCTGACCGCCGCCCGACCGCCCCGCATGATGCCCTAGACGGGCCGCGTGCCCGCCGCTGATAACCCCCCCATCGGCGGCGGGCACGCTGCCGTCTAGACCTCGCCGCCGCCCGCAGGGCAGACTAGAGCCCGTGACTACCCGGCGAGCCCGGACCGCCAGCCGCGCGACCCTATCGGCGCGCGGTCGCCGCATGTACGGCGTCGGCGTCACCCGCTCGTGGAAGACCGCGAACTATGCCTACCCGCGCGGCGCCGGGAAAGATCGAGGCAAGCGCCCGAGCTATCCGATCGACCCGCGGCACGTCCGCGCCGCGCTCGGCCGAGCATCACAGCGCAACACGGCGTCGAGCCGGTCGGCGATCGAGGCGAGGCTACGCAAACGCTACGGCTCGGTATCAAACGCGCTCGCCGCCGCCCGCCGTAGCTCGGCCCATCGCTCGACCACGGCCCGCCGCCGCTCGACCCCGGCCCGCCGCTCGACCCGCACGGGCACGGCCCATCGCCGCCGCCGCTAATGCCTACCCGCGCCCCGACCGGATGCACCAACCCCGGATGCCCGGCCACCCAAACAGACCACGGCCGATGCGCAGACCACCCGCACGCTAACCGCTGGGCCGATGGCACGCCGGGCCGCGTGATGCCGCCCGGATGGGCCGCAACCCAAGCCCGGATACTCGCCCGCGATGGGCACCGCTGCCGATCCTGCGGCGCGCCCGCAACCGAAGTGCATCACGTAGCGCGACACGTCGAAGCCGACGAGCTGCTCGTCTCGCTCTGCTCGGGTTGTCACGAGCGGTTCACGCAAGCCGAAGCGGCGAAAGCACGCGCGATCCGGCGGCTCGGCGCTGTGCTGTCGGGAACGGCAATCGCGCCGATCTCGGCGCAGAGGGCCGAACGCGCTCGGGCGCTGCGGCTCGTGACGACGTCGGCCCCGCTCGGCTCGGTCGGCGCTCGGATGGGTGGGGGGTGACCCCGCGGGCCGGGGGGTGAGATGAGCGGACCGCACAGCCGACAGAGCCGCGCGAGGGTTGCGCCGGGTTCGGGGGCGCCGACGCCGCTCGTGCCGCCAGACTTCGGCCGCCAGCTCGCCGCGGCAGCCGAACAGATCGGCGCCGCGCTCGGGCTCATGCTCGCGCAGATGGCGACCGCGCTCGGCTCGATCGGTCTGCCGCCCGGCGGCGTGCGGACCGGGCCGGGCGATCCGTGCGGCGATGGGAAGATCGGGGGCGACCCGTGATCGGATGGGATGGGGGCGCCGATGCCCGGCGAGGTCGAGGGCGACGAGCGGCTCGTCGTGGTCTGCATCGGCTGTCTGTGCCGACCTGCGCGGCCGGGGTCGCTGTATTGCTCGCGGCGCGTGCTCTGTCGCGTATTGCACGCGCTCGGGCGGCTCGGCGCGCTGTGACCTGCGGCGATGGCGGGCTCGGCCAGGCCGGGGCGCTCGGCGCGTTGACAAAGGTTGACAAAACGAGACACCGCGCGGCGGGCGGCGGTTCCCGTTTTGCGACCGCGATCGAGGCGGTTCGGCGGGCGCTCGGGTTGCGGTCGCCGTCCCGCGATCTGGTCGAGGCGATGCGGCTCGCCGACCCCGGCGGCACGATGGCGCGCGAGATCGAGCGGGTTCGCGGCGAGCTGCCCGGCGGCGCCGTGCTCGACCTGCGCGCCGCGTGCCCGATGACCGGGCCGGATTGCCCGGATCGCTGCGCGTGCACGGTCAATCTCTGGTCTTGGCTTCGGCCCCGGATCGTGGCGGGTATCGGCGAGGCGCTCGGCGACTCGTTTACGTGCCCGCGCTGTGGCATGACCAGCCATAACCCGGACGACGTCCGCGAGGGCTATTGCGGCAACTGCCACGATTGGACGCGCCCGGTCGGCACGCTGGCGGACCCGGCGAGCCCTATAAGCCGATGGGTCCGGGGCGAGCCGCTGTTCGGGGCGGGCGGCGATCATGGGTAGCGCGACGTTCGATCTGAGCGGCGATCCGCTCGTGATCGCGGGCGAGGAATTCCCGCGCGTGATCAGGGATACGCGGGCGCTGCCGGATGGGCGGGCGCTCACGGTCGAGTATTCGCCCGGTCAGGTGACGCTTACCGCCGAGCTGCGCGAGGGCGACGTTAACGTGCTGCTCGCGCTCGGGCGCGACCATGGGTAGGTCGGGACCGGCGCCGACGCCGACCGCGCTTAGGGTGCTTAAGGGCGACCGGCCGTATCGGATCAACCGTGATGAGCCGCGCCCGCGTGATGAGCTGCCGACCGAGCCCGATTGGCTGACCGCGGGCGCGCGTGAGGAATGGCGGCGCGTGCTGCCCGATCTGGTCGCGATGGGGACGGCTAAGGCGGTCGACGCTTCGGCGCTGGCGGCGTATTGCGAATCGGTCGCGTTGCTGGCGCGGCTCGTGCGCGAGGTCGAGGCGACCGGGCCGATCGTGGCCGGGCGGGACGGCGATCCGGGGCCGCGTAAAAACCCGGCGGTCGCGATGGTGCGCGATGCGTCCGCGGCGGTCCGCATGTGGGCTCGCGAGTTTGGGTTCACGCCATCGGCGCGGCAGCCGCTTAAGGTCGAGCACGCGATCGGCGGCGGTCTGTCGGCCGGGCGGCTGTTGAGTTAGGCGAGCCCGCGCGCCGGAAGGGACCAACCGACCAGACCGCGCGGGCTCGCTGATCAGCTACGTTAGCGGGCCGGGTTTGGTCTGCGCGCGTTCGGGCAGTTTCGGCGCGCCGCTAGCCGTATTCTCGTAACCGCCGGTCGCGCACTCGCGACGGGCTGATTACCGGAAGGGACCAACCGTCATGATGAGTAGCGATGCGGGCGCCGCCGTGCCCGAGCTGCCCGAGCCGTGCGATCCGCACGAGCCGCACGACCCCGAAGCCGAGCCGCTCGATCTGGCCCGGCCGAGCTGGGTTATCTGCGAGATCACGTTTAAGATCACGCCCGATGACCGGCAAGCCTACGGGCGCGAATTCGGGATCGAGGGCGAGGCGAACGCGCTCGCCGACCTGCGCGAGCATCTGCCGGAACATCTGGCGGCGGCGCTGGCGGGCGATTACATGATTCGGCAGTTTACGGCGCACTCGATCACGACCCGCGTAGGGCGCGGGCGCTAGCCCGGCGCGCGCCCGCGACTGACCGAGCCCGCCGGTCCCCATGCAACGGCGGGCGCTCGCTAGACGGCCCCGGCCGGGAACGTAGCCCGGCCGGGGCTCGTCGTCGTGCCTGCGGTCTGCCCGCCAATCCGCGCGATCCGAGCACTTGCCCGCGAGTACCGCCAGTCTCGGATTCCCCCGCGGCTCGATTGCCGACCGAGCCGCCGCTAGCCGCGCCCGCGCCCCGAAGGGACCAAACCGAAGGGGCGCGGGCACTTACCGCCGATCGTATCGTGCGCGGCGCTAAGCGGGGCTCTAACGGCCCGAGATCGAGCCGGGTCCGCTCATAAGTGACCATTAGCGCCGGGCCGGTAGGCGCGAACGGGGCGCGCTCTGGCGGGCATTCCGGCGGGACGGCATTATGAGCTATGGCCCGAGCCGATCGGCGCCGATTCCCGCCGTGCCGCCGCGTGTTCGATGGCGACGTCTGTATGCGCCGCGGCGAGCATCTGTGCCGCCCGCGCTGGCGGCACGCGCTCGCGTTTTTTACCGAGCTGCTCGTTCACACTAAGGGCGATTGGGCTCGGCGCGCTTTCATCCCGGCCGACTGGGAACGCGACGAGGTTATCGTGCCGCTGTTCGGCACGGTCGAATTCGACGCCGGATGGCAGCGCTACGTCCGCCGCTACCGAGAGTTTTATCTGAGCACGGGCCGCAAAAACGGCAAAACCGAGCTGATCGCCGGGATCATGCTTTACCTGCTCTGCGCCGACGACGAGGAATCCGCCGAGATTTACGGTTTGGCGCTCGATAAGGATCAAGCGGCGCTCGCGTATCTGGTCGCCGTCCGCATGGTGCAACTGTCGCCGATCCTCGCGGCGCGGCTGGCGATCGCCAAAGCGGCGCGCCGGATCATCGATGAGCAGACCGCGAGCGTCTTCGCCGTGACCGCGGGCGATGCGCTCGGCGCGCTCGGCGTCGGCCCGCACGGCGCCTATATCGATGAGCTGTTGACCCAACCCGACCGGAATCTATACGACGCGCTGCGAACCGGGTTCGGCACGCGGGCGCAACCCGTGCTCGTGCTCGCGACCACGGCCGATAACGACCCGAGCGGGTTCGCCGCCAGCGAGCGCGCATGGTCCGAGCGCGTGATCGAAGATCCCGAGCTAGACCGCTCGCGGCTGGTCGTGCTGCATAGCGTGCCGCTCGACGCCGACTGGACAGACGAGCGCGTTTGGAAGCTGGCGAACCCGGCGCTCGGCGACTATCTCGACCCGCGGATACTGCGCGCAGAGTGCGCTAAGGCGATCGAGAACCCCGCGGCCGAGCGCGCGTTCCGGCAATACCGGCTCAATCAGCAATCGCAGCAAGCGGGCCGCGCGATCGACCTCGCCGTCTGGGATAACGCGCCCGGCCAGGCCGCTGACCTTGACAAACGCGAGTGTTACGCCGGGCTCGACCTCGCGTCCACGATCGACCTCGCGAGCTATGCGCTCGATTTTCCCGACCACGCGGGCGGGCACGACGTGCTCTGGCGCGCGTTCGCGCCCGAGTCGGCGCTACCCGCGCTCGACCGGCGGACCGGCGGGCGGGCGACGGCGTGGGCGAGCGAGGGCACGCTAACGATCACGCCGGGAAACGTGATCGACTACGGCGCCATAAAAACCGCGCTGCGCGCCGACGCCGAGCTGTTCGACCTGCGCGAGATCGCGTTCGACCGATGGGGCGCGACGCAGCTATCAAGCGAGCTGATAGAGGAAGGGTTCCCGCTGATACAGCTCGGGCAAGGGTTCGCGACCATGAGCGGGCCGACCAAAGAGTTTCTAAGGCTGATCGCCGCGGGGCTCTACCGGCACGGCGGCGGCGGGCTGATCCGCTGGCAAGCCGGAAACCTGATCGTCCGAACCGACCCGGCCGGGAACCTTAAGCCCGATAAGTCGAGGTCGGCCGACAAAATCGACTCGATCGTCGCCGCGATCATGGCGCTTGACCGGGCGATACGCCACGAGACGGCGCCAGCCGAGCCCGATTACCTCGCGGCCGGATTCTAGAGATAGGGGCAGATCATGACCACGCCAGACCTCGCCGAGCTGCTCGACCTGCGCACGGCAGCCGCGCGGCGGCTCGACACGCAAGCGGGCCGCGCCGCGGCATATCAGGCATACGCCGATTGCGAGCAAGACGTGCTCGCGCTGATGGATACCGCCGAGCGCCGCACGTTCGCGGCGTTCCTGCGCGAAGCCCGCGCGAACTGGTGCGAGCTGGTGATCGCCGCGGTCGCCGAACGTATGGCGGTCGCCGGGTTCCGGTTCGCGACCGAAGACGGCGGCGAGGCTGCATGGGAATTGTGGCAAGCAAACTCGCTCGACGCCGATAGCCAGCTCGCGCAGGTCGACGCGCTCACGACCGGCGCGGCGTACATGCTCGTGCAACCCGACGATGACAACCCGAGCGGCGTATCGATCACGGCCGAGTCTCCGCTAGAGGCGACCGTGCTCTACGAACCGGGCTCGCGGCGGCGCCGCGCCGCCGGGTATAAGCGGTTCGGCGCGGCCGGGGGCGCGCGGACCGAAGTGCTCATACTGCCCGACCTGATCGCGACGTGGTATCCGAACGAGCGCGAGCCCGTGATCGAGCCGAACCCGGCCGGGTTCGTGGGCATGATCGAGATCACGCCGCAACCGCGGACGGTCGGCTGGCCAAAATCCGAGATCGATTCGGCGATGCCGATACAGGACCGGATACACACGACGATTTTCGCGCGGCTGGTCGCGACTGACTTCGCCGCATACCGCCAGATATGGGCGACCGGCGTCAAGATCGCCCGCGAGACAATCGGCACGGCCGAAGACGGCGAGCCGATCGTGCGGCCGGTCGCGCCGTATCAGGTCGGCGCGAATAGGCTGCTCGCGAACGAAAACCCCGACGCGCGGTTCGGCGTGATACCCGAATCGAATCTCGCCGGGTATCTCGCCGCGGTCGAGCAGGATATACACATGTTGGCAGCGATCACGAAAACGCCGCCGCATTACCTGCTCGGCGTGATGATCAACCTATCCGCCGACGCGCTGAAAACCGCCGAAGCCGGGCTAGTCGCGAAGGTGCGGCGCCGTATGATGTTCGTCGGCGAGGGTTACGAGGAAGTCGCGCGGGCCGGGCTGCGGCTGACCGGGAATCCCGCCGCCGCTGATATCGAGTGCGAGGTTATTTGGCGTGACCCCGAAACGATCTCGGAAGGGCAGCGAGTCGACGCGCTCGTCAAAATGCGGACGCTCGACGTGCCGATCGAGGTTCTATGGCAGCGATGGGGCGCGAGCCCGCAGGAAATCGACCGCTGGCGCGAGCTGCGCGCGGCCGAGCAAGCCAGCGCCGCGGCGAGCGCGGCGACGGCGTTCGGGGCGCCCGATGGCGCTTACGCGCGGCTGCTCGCCGCCGCAGGGACCGAGACGGCGTGAACCCGCTAACCGTGCTCTACCGTGACCGGCTCGCCGGGCTAACCGGCGGGCTGCTCGCCCGGCTGCTCGTGGCGTGGCTCGTGATATGGAACCCGGCGCGGCCGATCGAGTCGCTCGCCCGGCTCGGCGAGGTCGCCGCCGACTGGACAGAGGGAACGCAAGCGGTCGCCGCCGCCGAGTCGGCCGCGTACCTCGCCGCGCTCACCGCGAGCGCGCACCGCGTGCCGCTCGCGCGGGTCGGCCCGTTCGCGATCCCGGCCGGGCTGATCGGCACGGCGGCGAGCGGGCAGACACTCGCCGAGCTGACCGGGCTCGCCCCGGCCGTATGGTGGGCTCGGATCGCCGCCGGGGCCGACCGAGCCGGGGCCGCGCACGCCGCCGCGGAATGGCTCGGCCGGGTCGCCGGGTCCGAAACTTACCGGGCGGCGAATCAGACCGTGCTGCATAACGCGCGGCACGATCGCCGGATGACGGGCCGCACGGCCCGCGATACCCGGCCGGGCGCGTGCGATTTCTGCCGCGAGCTGGCCGATCGAGGTTACGGCCCGGCGACCGCCGGGTTTAGCGCACATGGGCATTGCCGATGCACGGCAACGCCCGAGATAGGACGATGACACTATGACCACGCCGCCGACCCCGCCCGCGCCGCCAGCGCCGCCAGCGCCGACCCCGCCAGCGCCGACCCCGCCGAGC
>Ga0210383_10000445_pt1 | contig 38293 bp, 33 predicted proteins | sample IncBWC14OmetaG_FD_160072 | JGI IMG/M metagenome (GOLD analysis project Ga0210383, IMG submission 160072) | Forest soil microbial communities from Barre Woods Harvard Forest LTER site, Petersham, Massachusetts, United States - Inc-BW-C-14-O ...
GATGCAGGCATCCCGCATGTCCTTCCAGCGCGCATTTCTGCCAATACCGGTACGCCAAGGAATATGACCGCAAATAGTTGCGGGCAACCGAACCAGCAAGGTACTCCGCATTGGTGACATTGACAGCGGGGATGTAAGTATTGGCGCGAGCGGAGATCACGTTGTCAAAGTCCGCGATCGCTCCCTTGGCTGCGGCAGGCTCCAATGCTTCGCCTTCGCGCTCATGGATCGAATTGACTAACCTCAGAGCCTCGGCCCGGTAATAATGCGCTACGGCGACGTCGGCCGCATCGATTTTGCCGTTCTTCAGAGCCGAGTTGAATATCTCAACATCGCGCTTCAGTTCTGGAATGTTCTCCTTCCGGCGCTCTGTCTGCCTTTCTAGCCACTGCACCTGCTCGACCGCCGAAGTCAGGTCGACTGCTGATGCCGGGGCCACATGTGCTTCTGTCTTCCCCGGCGCGGAGAGGCCGAGAGTTGACAGAGGTTGACTTTGTGCGCGGACCGCCGCCGGACGAATCCGGGGACCACGTACGGCAATGAGCGCAACTCCAAAAACAAGAAATCCAATGAAAAGAACCGCCGCTGCGCTGGCCAAACCAATCGGGATGAACACGGGCAACCGGGACTCTTCGCCCGTGGCTGGGGCCGTCTCGGGCGGGAGCGATTCCTTTAGCTGCATGCGAGCAATGCGGTAGGCATCGGCGCCCATCAGCATCTGAAACACGACGAGCGCAAGCGAAACCACGCCGCCGAGATATCCCGTGAGCTTCGGTGTGCCGAAGCGTACGAATTGCGTCGCCACAAAAATCACGGTGCCCTTGATACGCTCTCCAAGATAAAAATATCCGAAGCCCGCAGTCAGAAGGTTCAGAGTCACCGCCACTCGCGGATTCTCTGCATCCACCTGGAGATCTCGCCCCCGATTGATCTCGATGGCAGTGAAATAGGCATCGAGAAAGGAGAATATCCAGAGAACGAAGACGACAATTACACCGGTTCCTTTCAACCCTTCGTGTGACGAGAAGGCGAAAATCAGCCCCAGTAGCCAACAGCCGAGCGTGACCCATCCGCGAGCTTTCTTGCCGCAGTACAACTGTCCCAGGCCCGGCAGCAGCAGCGAAAACGCGAAAGCCCGTCCCGCGCTTTTGTGGGGAGTGGGAGGAACGAAAGCTCCCACCAATCCAGGATTGCTTAGTCCGAGGTTTAGTCCGAGAGACATCGCATGGCGGCCGCGATTACGCGGCATGAGTTTAGCACTACTTGTAGGACAGCGGGGGCCGAACATCTGCGGTTTTGTCAACGTCCGGTTATCATGAGGCTTGGGCGCTCTTCTTCGCATTGCAGGTTAGCCTTCGCTTTGCCAGTTAGCGGGACGTGTTCCTCGGGCTCGCCCTTGCAAAGAACGCAAGGATGGGGCAACCTCTGATTGGGCGATCCAACCCCGAACTTTGTGAAGCTACCTTCCATTTTCTTGAACTTTATTGTCGTCCTACTGGTCACGGCGCTCTCAGCCGCCAGTCCTACGCCCGACGTCCACGCCGTCGCGCAGGCTGTGGATGAGCGGTACAACCATTTGCACACCCTGCAGGCTGATTTCACGGAGATTTACCGGGGGGCTGGTATGGAACGTACTGAATCGGGAACACTTTGGTTAAAAAAACCTGGCAAGATGCGTTGGGAGTACCGTTCTCCGAGAGATAAGCTGTTCCTGAGTGACGGCAAGGATGCATGGTTTTACGTCCCCGGCGAGCGGCAAGTGCGGCGGACGGCGGTTAAAAAGCTGGACGATTTGCGCTCTCCGCTGGCCTTTCTTCTGGGTAAGACCAAGCTGGAGAAGGAATTGCAGGGGTTGTCAGTCGCCCCGGATGTAACCCCGTTGGCGACGGGGGATGTGGTTCTTCGAGGTGTTCCGAAGAGTTTGGCGGACCGGGTTAGCCAGGTGTTGTTGGAGATCACGCCCGAGCACTGGATTGGCAGAATAGTCATCGAAGAGGTGGATGGCTCGGTCACGGAATATCGCTTTAGTAATCAGAGGGAGGATTTGGCCGTCCCGGATCAGAAGTTTCAGTTTGTAATGCCGGATGGGGTCGAGGTGATTGATGGGGAGTTGGGGCAATAAGTCCTTCAAGCGCAGCGGCTGAAGCTGGACGCATTCGGGATACTAGCGATCCGGCTGAAGCCATGTCCTGATACGAATCTCGCTTCTCTAGCACTATTACAACAGGCACAAGTAATTGATTTACAGCAGGTTGCGAGGAATCTGGAGTGGGCAGGGTCTTGAGCGAGGGCGGCGTTACTCCCGATACAGTTTGACCGGCGATTAAACAATTAGCCGACAGCCGGGAATGCTAGACTGAGGTGGGCAACGGTAAACGGACAGCGGCATGGCCGAATTTGTGGTCAAAATCGCGGACGAACGTGGGCACCTGCAGGAGCAGGTCGAGAGCGGGTACTCGGAGGCCGAGGTTCGCGATCGCTTCGTGCAACAGGGCTTTCTGGTGTACTGGGTCAAGCCACGGGGAATGTTCTCCGGCGGCTTCAGCCTGCGGGCTCGGGGCAAGGTCAAGCAGGGGCAGTTTCTTATCTTCAACTCGCAATTCCTTACGCTGATCAAGGCGGGGTTGCCGATCCTGAATTCCCTGGATTTGCTGATCAAGCGGCAGCGCGATCCGTATTTGCAGAGCCTATTGCAGAATGTCCGCGACCGGGTGAAAGCCGGGGAGTTGCTCTCCGACGCATTTTCCGGGCAGGGCGCATTTCCCAAGATCTACACCAGTACGCTGATGGCGGGCGAGAAGAGCGGCAACATGGAAGAAGTGCTGTCTCGCTACATCGCCTTCCAGAAAATGGCGCTGACCTTCAAGAAGAAGCTGGCGGTATCTCTGGTGTATCCAACGCTGCTGGTCGTGGTGGTTTCGATCATGCTGGTGTTCCTGGTGACCTATGTAGTGCCGCAGTTCGCCAAGCTTTACGAGGATATGGGCGCGCAACTGCCGGCAGTCACGCTGATCATGCTGAATATCGGGAACCACGCACAACGCTATTTTCCGCTGTTCGCGGCTGCGGTGGTGATTGCGGTGCTGGCTTTCTGGCAGTGGAAGAAAACCGATCGCGGGTCGGAACGCATCGATCGGGCGATTCTGTCGCTTCCTTTGCTTGGGCAAATATGGTTGAAGTACCAGGTGGCAAATTTTTCCCGCATGCTTTCGACCCTGCTGGCAGGCGGAATGCCGCTGGTGCCTTCGTTGCAGACGGCAGGAGCTTCGATGAGCAGCCGGCGCATCCTGATCGGCGTTTCCGAGGCCGCCATTCGAGTACGCGAAGGGCAGCCGCTGGCCAAGAGCCTGGAGCAGCAAAAGATGTTTCCCGAGTTGTCGGTGGAGATGATCGAGGTGGGAGAATCCACCGGAGCCCTGCCGGCGATGTTGAATTCGGTGGCGGAGTTTTACGAGGAAGACGTGCAGAACGCGCTGGGGGCGGCCATGGCTTTGATCGAGCCCGTCATCCTCATTTTCATGGCAGTGATTGTGGGCGGAATACTTATCTCGCTGTATTTACCCATCTTCACCTTAGGTTCTACGATTCACTAGACGAGAAATGTTCCTGGGTTAGGTAGGTTGAGAAATGGCAACAACAACAGAAAACAAAGCAGTATTCGTGGGCGGGAACGGTACGGCGGCGCCCGGCACACACGCCGAGGAGTTGGAGCGGGCGCAGGATATCGCGCGGCGTTATCGCTGCCAGTTTGTCGATCTGCATAACTTCCAACTGCATCACGACCTGTTTAAGACGATCCCGGTTCACCTGATGTTCCGCTACAATTTCGTCCCTTTGGAGGAGACCGAAGACGGCCGGCTCGCTATTGCCATCGCCGATCCCAGCCAGTTGATGATGATCGACGAGATCAGCTTGCTGCTGGGCAAGCGCATCGTCACCAAAGTTTCGACTCTGGCGCAGATCACCGAAATCCTCAAGAAGACGGAACAGTCGAAGCGCGTTCTCGAAGACGCGAGCGAAGGCTTTGCCCTTGATGTTATTCGGGAAGATGACGCGGGCAGCGAAGAGAGCATTTCGATTGATCGGTTGGCGACGCAGCAGGGTGACATCAGCCCCATCATTCGGCTAGTCGACACTACGATCTTCACCGCCTTGCAGCGGCGAGCCAGTGATATTCACATCGAAACTCGCGACGATTCTGTATGCATCAAGTTCCGCATCGACGGCGTGCTGACCCAAGCCATGCCGCCGATTGCCAAGGAGCATCACTCGACCATCATTTCGCGTATCAAGGTGATGAGTGAACTCGACATCTCCGAACGCCGGGTTCCGCAGGACGGACGTTTCCGCGTGCGTTATGGCAGCCCCGAACGGCCGATCGACTTCCGCGTTTCGATTATGCCGTCGATTCATGGCGAAGATGCCGTGCTCCGTGTGCTCGATAAAGAATCGATGAGCGAGAAGTTTCACAAACTCTCGCTCGATGTGGTGGGCTTTGACGAAGACGATTTGCGGAAGTTCCGCCGCTACATTAAAGAGCCCTACGGCATGGTGCTGGTTACGGGCCCTACGGGAAGCGGCAAGACCACGACACTCTACGCTGCGGTCAGCGAGATTAAGACCGACGAAGACAAAATCATCACCATTGAAGATCCTGTCGAATATCAGATTCGCGGCATCACGCAGATTCCGGTCAACGAGAAAAAAGGTCTGACCTTCGCTCGCGGACTGCGATCCATTCTGCGTCACGATCCCGACAAGATCATGGTCGGCGAAATCCGCGACACGGAAACCGCGCAGATTGCGATTCAATCCGCCCTGACCGGTCACCTGGTTTTCACCACCGTCCACGCCAACAACGTCGTCGACGTGATCGGGCGATTCCTCAATATGGGGGTTGAGCCTTACAACTTTGTTTCTGCGTTGAACTGCATTCTGGCGCAACGGCTGGTGCGTTTGATTTGCGAATCCTGCCGCACCGCGACACACTATGCTCCGGAGACTCTCGAGGCGAGCGGCCTCGATCCGAAGACCTGGTCGGAGGTTAACTTCTACGAAGGTCAAGGCTGTATTGAATGTGCCGGGACGGGATTCCGCGGACGAACCGCCATCCACGAATTGCTGGATTTGAGCGATCGCATCCGCGAGATGATTCTGCTGAAGAAGCCGACGTCCGAGATTCGCCGAGCAGCCCGCGATGAGGGCATGCGGTTCCTGCGTGAGTCGGCTCTCGATAAAGTTCGAATCGGGCTGACAACGCTAAAAGAAATTAACAAAGTCACCTTCATCGAAAGCATGCGGTAGATAAATCCTGGCGCATTGTGATTGCGAGCGTTAGGGAGGAATCTGCTTTGCGTATTGTCATTCCGACCGTTAGCGAGGAATGACAAACCAGGTGGAATTCGGAATCACAAACTGGACGGAATTCTGAATCACAGAGGCCTGGCAAGGATGATTGGCAATCCTGAGAGGACACTGTACTCCCGCTCTTTCGGTCAATGACTCTGGTGCTCTTCCAGCTATTGCATTAGCCGCGGCGGAGAGTTTTACTTGTAATATCGCTGCTGGGAGTGGTGTCGGTAATGCGTTCTAATTTCAACTCGAGTTCGAAACCGAAGCTGGCTTGCGAAATTGCCGCCGACCGCGTGCTCGCGGCACGGGTTTCGGAACGGGGCGGTACGGTCGAGACTTGTGCCAGCGGAGAATTGCCCAAGGGCAGCGTGGTCCCGGACCTACTCGAAACCAATGTGCGCGAGCGTAAGGGCCTCTTCGACACGGTTCGAGAAACGCTGGGCAGCCTGAACAGCCGGTCGCGGGACGTGATCGCGGTTCTGCCCGACGCGGCCGTCCGTGTGATGCTGCTGGATTTTGAAACGCTTCCGGCCAACCGGACGGAAGCCGAGAGTGTCGTCCGTTTTCGGCTGAAGAAGTCGCTGCCGTTTGATCTCGATAAAGCCAAGATTTCCTACCACGCCCAAACCGCCGCAACCGGGCTCAGGGTGATAGCAGCGGTCGCGCTGAGCAGCGTGATTGAAGACTACGAATCCGTCTTCCGTGAAGCAGGGTACAGCCCTGGGATTGTTCTGCCGTCGATGCTGGCGGCTTTGGGAGCGGCGGACGCCGAGCAGCCCACCCTGGTAGTGAAAGTGGACGCGCGCACTACCAGCATTGCCATCCTCGACAAGAATCAGCTACTGCTGTTTCGCACTTTGGAGAATCCACGCGGAGTAACCATTACGGGCGAGCAACTGGCGGAGGAAGTTTATCCCTCGGTGGTGTTTTTTCAGGACACTTATCACTTGAACATCGAACATATTTTTATCGCCGGCGTAGCGGATGCCGAGGGCGCAGTTCCCGCGCTGCGCGCCCAGACTGGAGCTGAGGTGACGGAGCTGGTCGCGAATTCGCAGTTGGGAGCAAGCGCGGGTTCGATTCCGAAGTGGCGGCTGGCCGGGGTAGTGGGGGCTTTGCTTTCATAAATGCGCGTCGACATCAATCTCGCGAGTCAACCATACGAGGATGCGCGGCAATTCTGGCTGCGTTGGGGCGGAGCCCTGGTTGCCCTCGGCATTCTGACCCTGTCGCTTCTGATGATGACGGTCAACGGATGGATTGGCGCCCGCAAGGATCGCCAACTGATCCGGCGATACGAAGCGCAGAGCGCTGAACGCGACAAAGAGAAAGCCGATGCCCAGGCCTTGTTGAACCTTCCCCAGAACAGCAGCACTCGCGACCGCTCCCAATTCCTTAACGATCTCTTCCAGCGGAAATCATTTTCCTGGACCAAGGCTTTTGAAAATCTGGAGCAGGTCATGCCGCCGCGGCTGCATGTGGTCTCGATCCATCCCGAACTCGCGCCCGACAATGAACTGGAAATCAAGCTGATCGTTGCCGGGGATTCTCGCGAACATGCCCTCGATCTAGTGAGCAAGATGGAAGCTTCGCAACACTTCCACGAGACTTACATCGAAGAGGAAAATTCCAGCGAAGGCAACGGCACCGCCGGCGATACGGTGCAGTTCCACATCACCGCGCTATATGTGCCGGACGTGGGAACCAGCACACCCGGAGGTTCGCAGTAATGCCTGACCTTCGAGAGACCCGGCGAAAAGTAAAAATCGCGTTGGCCGCTATGGCGGTCGTAGACGTCATTGCGATTGCCGTGTTCTTTTCTCCTCTGGTGGGATCGCAAGCGTCGCGCCGCGATCAACTCGACCAGGCGTGGAGAGAGTTGCAGCAGAAGACGCGCGAGGTCGAGCCTCTGCGCGGGCTGGACAAGAAAATTCCTGTCGCCCGCAAGGAGATCGCTGACTTCTACGCGCAACGGCTGCCAATGCAGGACTCCGCCATTTCCGCTGGTCTGGGGAAGGTTGCGTCGCAGAGTGGCGTCAGAATAGAGAGCATTAAGTACTCCATGAAGGATCCCGAGACCGTCGGAGTACGGCGATTGGAAATCGAAGCGGATCTCGCTGGAGATTATTTACAACTGGTCCGTTTCATAAACGCCCTCGAACGCGACCAAATGTTTTTCCTGGTTGATAGTGTAGTGCTGGGCGGAGAGCAAGGCGGCGTAGTGAAACTGCAACTCAAGCTCGAAACTTATTTGAAGACGGGTGCTGCGTAAGTGAAAGTCGGAGCGGAAAATCGCACGAAGCTGTTCGCAGCCATCGGGCTGATGGTGATTGCGGTCATCGTGTTGCTCTTCAACGTCGGCGGACCCTCTCCGAAAGCATCGGCTCCGGCGCCTCCGTTCACTCCGCCCGCGGCTGCTCGACCAATCGCCCCGGCGCGGACGGCGACGGGAAAAGCTCACGGTAAAAAGGCTGCCACCGCGGCGCGGTCGCTCGATCCCACTCTGCGCTACGACTGGCTAAAGGCCAGTGAAGATACCGAATACGAAGGCAAGGGACGCAACATTTTCATGACCCAGGCGGAAATTCCGCAGCCCGTAGCACCGGCGCAGACGCCAGAAGAAATAGAGGCAGCGAAAGGCCCGCCACCTCCACCGCCTCCGCCGCCCATCAATCTTAAATTCTTCGGCTTCGCCAGCAAACCCGGCGAGTCCAAGAAGATTTTTCTTTCCGAAGGCGAAGATGTTTTCATCGCGGGCGAAGGCGATGTTGTCAATCGGCATTACAAAGTCCTGCGCATCTCGCCCACCTCGGTAGAAATCGAGGACGTGCTAAACAACAACCGCCAAAGCATCCCGCTAACGGGATAAACACGCGCCGTCGTGCCGTAGAAACATAGCTTTCTATGTTTTAGGGGCCTTTGAAGTCTCGAAGTGCATCCAATTGAATAAGACCTGATCGAGAAAAACGTGACGCTCCACCCCATCCCGAATCCGCGCCGTCGCCCCGACCGCGGATACATCCTGATCACACTGATCCTCTTCGTAGCCCTCATCGCCGTCGCAGCCGTGGTCATGCTGCCGGTCATCGCCTTCCAGGTGAAACGCGATCGTGAGGAGGAGTTGATTCATCGCGGCGTGCAGTACTCGCGCGCGATGAAACATTTCGTCAAGAAATTCGGGCGTTATCCCACCCGCATCGAGGAACTGGAAAACACCAATCAGGTCCGCTTCCTCCGGCGGCGTTATAAAGACCCAATTACCGGAAAAGATTTCAAGATCCTGCATATGGGCGATGTGCAGATGGCGTTCGGAGCCGGAATCGCAGGCGCCATTCCAGCGGGCGGTCTTAACGGCGCTCCCGGCGTTCCGGGTGCTCCCGGCGCAGCGGGCGCGCTCGGCGGCCCCAATGGCGCAATGAATAATGTCGCAATGGCAGGAGGTCTGGCGGCCGCTCAGGGCATGAATGCGGGCAGCTTCAATCAGGGCGCAAGCGTAGGTGGGCCTGGAGCAGCGACAGTCGCGGCTCAAAACGGAGGGCAGGACGCGGAAGAAAACTCTGATGAAGACGCCGCACCCGGTGCGCCGAAACCCGGCGCGAGCGCTGCGGCCACAGGCCCCGGCACTCCTGGCGCGTCCGGCGCTTTCGGCACTCCCGGGGCGCAGACCTTCGGCGGCGGACCGATGGTTGGAGTGGCTAGTACGAGCAAAGAAAAATCCATCCGCATCTTCAACAAGAAAGATCACTACAACCAGTGGCAATTTGTTTACGATCCGAGCAGTGATCGCGGCGGTCTTCTCGCCACCCCAAACCAGCCGGGACTTCAAGGAGCCCCTGGCGGATTGCAGCCGGGCGGATTACAGCCGGCGGGCGCACCCGGTGCGATTGGCGGCGCGCCCGGACAACCAGGCGTAGGATTGCAACCTGCGCCGTCGCAACCGGGAATGCAAACCCCGCAAATGCCTCCTGACCAAGAGCAGTAGCCCCCCAATCTAGCCCCGATTCACCGCAGAGGCACAAAGAAAATGCCGCAAAAGGATCCTCTGTGACTCTGTGTCTCTGTGGTAAATAGGACTAAAACCAATTCGCGACCCCGCCAAATCGGTGTACAATCGCTGCCGCTTTTGCTTCCAGAAAGAAAATTGAAAATCGCTTACCAAGGGGAAAGACTAATGAAAGCCTGCAAATCGTTAACGCTGATCGCGGGATTCGTGCTGACGTTCCTGATCGCTGCCACCGCGGCGAATGCGCCGACACTCACTTTCAAGTACACCAACGTGAAAATGCCGGGAGCGCTCACTACCGCTGCCGGAGGCATCAACAATTCGGGAGTGGTCGTCGGACAGTATCAGGCGGGGAAAGGGGTGACGCGCGGCTTCATGATGGCTAACGGCAAATTCACCCACATCGATCACCCGAATGGTTCAGGCACTATTTGCAAAAACATCAATTCCGCCGGATTAATCGTGGGAAGCTACGACGATGCGAAGGGTACCAGGCGAGGCTTCGTCTATGAGAACGGCAAGTTCACGGACATCGACGGCCCCGCCGGATCAATATCCTCGCAGGCAAACGGGATTAATGATAAGGACTTGATCGTCGGTTCTTACGCCGATGCCAAGGGCGCAGTCCACGGATTCCTGTTCAACGGGAAGAAGTACAAAACCCTCGACGTTCCCGGCGGCAATTCCACGAACGCAACCGGCATCAACAATAAGGGGTATATCGTCGTCTATTGGCTTGACTCGGGGCAAAATGCTGAATCGTCTCTATACAACGGCAAGACCTACAAGACGATTAACGTTCCCGGTGCCACCAACTCGATGGCCGAGGATCTCAACAATGCCAATGACGTCATCTATCAATGGTTGGACAACAACTTCCATCCCCACGCCGCGCTGCGCCACGCCGGGAAGTACTATGAGTTCGATCATCCCAAGAGCATGGAAACCTGGGGCATGGGAATCAACGACCAAAACGTCGTAGTCGGAGCCTACACGCCCATCAACAATTACGGCCGCGGTTTCGAGGCGACCTACTAACGACGCCCACAGATACTCTCAAAGACAAAAGCCTCATCGTTTCCGATGAGGCTTTTCAAACTCCAAGGGTTTCCCTGTTTACACGCTGAACGAAGATCCGCAACCGCAGGTGCTCTTCACATTCGGATTTTCGAACTTGAAGCCCGCGCCTTCGAGGGTCTCAACATAGTCGACGATGCAATTGTTCAGGTACATGAGCGACGTCGAATCGACATAGACTTTCAGGCCGTCCATATCGAACACTTTGTCCATCATGCCCGCGCCGTTTTCAAACGACATCGAGTAAGAGAAGCCAGAGCAGCCGCCGCCCACCACGCCCACACGCAGGCCGGCAGGGACGGGATTCTGTTGCGCCATAATCTCCTTAACTTTTGCCACAGCATTCTCGGTCAAGCTGACCGGTGGCTTTTTGGGCGTCACTTCTGGAACGGCTGTCGGGACGGTGGTTGTGGCCATGGGTATCTCCTTGAAATTCCTACCTTACGATTATAACAAAGCCCGGCTCCGGGTCGAGGCAAAAAATCCCTGCCCGCCCTCGGGCTAACACTCGATTAGATGAGCGCAACCCGCCCGTGGTCGCGGCCCAAAACAAAACCTCCCGGGGCTTGCCATCTGGGGATATAATTCGCCCTTGGGGGCCCCTTACCTGTGTCGGTTGTGGCCCACAACCAACATCGGGGTCCACTCGAGATCAGCACCGAGGTGGCTTATGATGTCAATTCTTATGTGGCCGCTAGCTGTATGGGGAGTTCTCACCGCCGTCCTGGTCATCCTCCTCATCTACCGCAGTACTCTAACCATGCAAGAGGACGATCAACTTTTCCTGGGCGAATCTGAATCGCACATGGAAAAGGAACAGATCGAGATCATGGCCAAAGTGAACAAAATCACTCCCCTGGTGAAGTGGCTGGGGGCTGCGTCCGGATTGCTGATCCTGGTGATCGCCGGCATCGCCGTCTATCAGGGATTGCAACAGGCCGCGCAGTGATTGTCGCTGGCCGTCGGGTGCGGATCAGCAGATTTAAGATTGGAAACCGCGTCTGATCCACCAGCAAGAAATATTAAAGGGCGAGACATCGCAACGTCTCGCCCTTTACTTTTCGTGCCCGCGAGGCTGAGCGTCGAATCCGTACGCGACCGCTCGTTCCTGCGCCGGGACCGCGGGAACATACGGCTGAATCTATAGGAAGATAAACTCATGGACTCGGTGCGTATCGACAAATGGCTTTGGGCTGCCAGATTCTTCAAGACGCGATCGCTCGCCGCACGCGCCTGCGAACTCGGCAGGATTCGATCCAATGGGCAGCCCGTCAAGCCGGCGCGGGAGGTTCGGATTGCGGACAGGTTGCAAGTCACAAACGACGGCGGTGACTTTCAGGTGGAAGTCCTTCTCCTCAGCGAGGTGCGCGGCCCAGCTTCGGTTGCGCAAACTCTCTACCGCGAGACCGAGGCCAGCCGGGAGTTGCGGATGAAGGTGGCAGCGGAGCGCAAGGCGATGAAGCAGTTCGAAGAGCTACCCGCGGGCAGACCATCCAAACGCGATCGGCGAAAAATCATCCAGTTCCGCGAAAGAGCCTGACGTCCAGTGTCCCACTTATCGACGCTTATTCTCCAGCCAGCATGACAGTTTTCCCACGCCCTTTTCGCAATGCGTAATGAGGCACGGAGGATGCCTACGCGTTAATCGAAAGGAAAGGAAAGGTGCTGTCTATGAAACACAGATTTTTCGCTCACTTGGTAATGCTTGCGGCTGCCGCATGCTTAGTTCCGTCTGCGTCTGCTACCTGGAGCGGCTTTCGCAGTTTAGGAAAGACCCCTGTAATCGGAGAACCCTCATGCGCTCAAATCGCGGCCAGCGAGGTGATGTGCGTGGCCCGAAGCCAAACCGGTACCTTGATGGCCAACGAATTCAGCAAGAGCGCGTGGTCAGGCTGGACCGATCTAACCGGAACCGTTACGTCTGACCCCAGCTGTGTCAATGACGGCTCGGGCAACATCGTCTGTGCCGTAAGAGGCGACAAATACACCCTGACAGCCATTGTGTTTGACGGCAAAACCTGGGGGGCAATCGTAGATTCGGGAGAGCAAGTTTTTTCGGGCACGTTCGGGGAGGACGCGGTCGTCAGTTGTGCCCTTCTTCATACGGGCAAGGTGCTCTGCGCAGCTCGTAGCGTAGCGGGATCGGTGGTTGCGTCCGTATTCGATGAAACCACCTGGGGCAAGTTTTCCACTGCAATGACCTCCGCCACATCTGCGCCCGGTTGTGGCAGCGATGACAATGGTGATGTGATCTGTATGGCCAACGTGATTATCAACAACACCAACGTTATCGTGGTGAACCGTTTCGACGGGTCCAAGTGGAACGGAGTAATTCAGCTAGCCAATGGTCCCGGCCTCACCAACTCTGTCTGCCTTGCCTTAGGCAATAACAGCACTTTCAAAGGACAAGAGGATTGCATCGCCGTCGCATCCAATTCCGACGTAGCGTTGGTCAACCACTTCAATGGAAGCATCTGGCAGGGGAGCGATTGGTCGGGCTTCGGACAGATTTCCGGCTACGTTGCTCCGACCACCAGTTGCGCACCGGTGTCTACGGGTTCGATCGTCTGCACTTGGATAAATCTCCCGGATTCGTTGCTGTACGAGAACACATTCAACGGAACCAATTGGACGGGGTACGTAAAGGTGGGTGGAACTCCACTCATTAACGGCCCATCGTGCACAGCATTCTCCGCCGGAAAGACTATGTGCGTCGTCGTTGGACTCAACAATCAGGCGCTCAGTGTCACCGGTCCATAAGCGGGGGCCGATCTCAGAAAAAAGTGAAGCCGCCCTTCGGGGCGGCTTTCTAATCGACGAGCATTCGGGCGTCTTCGAGTTGGAGGCTGGAGGCTGGTGCCGGGAACAGGACTCGAACCTGCACGCCTTGCGGCACTGGATCCTAAGTCCAGCGCGTCTGCCAATTCCGCCATCCCGGCCCTTCTCTAAGTAATTCATTCTAACCCGTCAGTGCTGATTAGTTCACCGGTGCACCCCTTGCAGGCGTCTCGATTGTAACCGGATTGTCACTAAAATTGATTTCCGGTGCGTCGGCTCTCTGAAATTTCTGCATAGCTACGCGATGTCATCCTGCCGAATGATCGAGTACCTATCGAACACCGCACGCGTTTTCCACCCGCCGATTTGCATGATGACTTTTTTCTGGAACGCTGGCGCGCAGCATAGCGCGTGGCCGATTCTTTGGGCTATCCAATAATTCCCAATCCTCGTCTTTCGGCTTCAATCTCGATCAAAGACGGTGCACAATTCGTATCGACCCTCGATTTCCGATCACCGCATCGCGTGCGGTTGCGACCCGTGGGGTTGAGAGTAAACGCGCCGTCGCAACTGCCGCGGCAATCAAGTAGACGACGGTAACGCAAGTCCACATCAATGCACCTGCACACTGCTGGTCTTCCAGAGCAGACATCCCGAATGAATGGGAGGACGAAAAGAAAACTGGGTAAACCACGCGGTCGCAAAAGACTAGAAATCCAGAAAGAATGTCGCATGGCAGGGTAGCCAGGAAGAGATACAAGAGTATCGATGACTCCGGCCATCTCCAAGTGCTCGGCGACGGCTGGACAACCGGCCACCAAAATAAAAGCCCGGTTGCGAAAAAGGATGCTTGCTCAAGCCCGTGCCACCTCTGCGATCGCAACCCGAGCATAAACACCGCAGGGATATGCCATGCGACCAGTGTGCTGGCGGCTCCCATCCAGCAAATTACAGGATGGGTCAGGGCGCTCCACACCGGATGCAGTCCTGTGGATTGCGATGCCCGATGCATTACTTGCACCAGGCGATGCGGCAGCCTTTGACGCAATGTCTCGACAGGTGCGCCCAGCAAGACCAATGAGGGCACAACTGTAATGAGCAAGAGATGCTGAACCATGTGCGCCGTCAGCATCTCATGATCGAGCGCACCCAGCGGCGACGCGACCGCCGCCCAGATGAGGAAAAGGCCAAGAATAAAACTGCCGACACGCCAAGCCTGAACACCGTCGAGGTTAAGCCTGCGAAGGCGAAACCATCCACTCAGGTATATAAGGACAACGAAAATTAAGCTCGCAGAAACCCAAGCTGATTCGGCCGAGGCGTAATGAGTGTGTGGCATCGCATTGCACCTTCAAGGCTGAGTCGCCGACTTCGGTTTGCTTTCGCTAACCACAAGGGCCCGTGCTGCATCACGCGCTGGGCTTTGAGTGGCCGGATGGAGGGTTTCAAGGAACGCCACCAGCGCCGTGGTCTCAGCCGAACTCAGATTGTTTCCGTAGGCAGGCATATTGCCGCCGCCTTGGATGACCTGACGGATCAATTGATCCTGCGTGAGACGCACGGCAACACTATTCAAAGCTGGTCCCCTTTGTCCGCCAGTGTTTCCTAGTGCGTGGCAGTTGCGGCACTGCTTGACCTGAAACACGAGTGCGCCCTGCCGCTCAAGCGCTGTCGTACCATGAATGTATTGGTCGGGTACCGGATCCCCGCTCCACGCGTTCATGTGCGGACTCCAAGGCGTGAACTGGGCCATGCGAGTAAAGGTGCCCAGCGTGATCGCGATCATCAGCACGGTAACGACCGCGATTGGACGGCGCTTCCAGCTTTTTTCTCCTTCTCCCGAAAGAAAGGGCAGAAGAATTAAGCCAATGATTACTAATGGCGGGACAACGAGAAGGAACGGCGTCTCAAGCGATGGAGGAAGAAGTGAAAGTAGCGCATAGAGCCACAGGAAAAAGTAATCGGGCTTGGGCGCAGTTTGAATGATTGTGGGATCAGGCTGCCCGGTCGGCCCAAATGGGCCAAAATAGAAAGCGCATGCGGCGACTGCAAGAACGATAAACCCGGCAAAGAACATGTCCTTCCAGATCGCATACGGAACGAACGGCGCGCCGTCTTTCCTCGTCAACGCGTGGTACTCGGCCTCATAGCTCGCTCGCCTTACGATGCGTCCCGGCATCGGCCATTCGTTGATGCCTAGCTTCAGCACCATCAAGACATGGAGGCAGACGAACCCGATCAGCAGTCCGGGAATCACGAAGACGTGCAGGGCAAAAAATCGCGAGAGGGTTGCGCCGGCGATAATCGGCCCACCCAACATCAGTTTCACAACTGCCGGACCGATTATCGGAACCCGACTGGCGATCGAGGCTCCGATCCCTAATCCCCAGTAAGCGTCTTGATCGAAGCGCATGACCTGACCGGTGAACGCCATCCCAAGCGTCATCAATAATAGAAAGACTCCGATGATCCAAGTCAGCTCGCGAGGATACTTATGAGCTCCAAAGAGAAACACCTGCACCATATGAATCAGAACAATGGCAACCATGAAGTTGGAGCCCCATCCATGCATGGCGCGGATGAACCATCCAAGCGCCACCTGATGATTCAGGGCCTGCAGGCTGCTCCATGCTTCGCCGGCTGAGGGCACATAAATCAGCGCCAATAGAATTCCGGTGACCAGTTGCAGAAGAAATACAGTGAGAGCGGCGCTGCCAAAAACGTAGAACCAGCTTGCCGTGTTGCGCGGCACGGGATGCTCCGCCGCTTCGCGGATGGGTGCCGCGAGTTGCAAACGGTGATCGAACCATTCGCCAATTTTCTGGATCACGCGCATTGGGGTCTCTCCGTAGACAGACTTGCCACCGGGTCACCGGGGGTTGGCAATTGTCCGGCGTCAATCGTGAGCACTCCGTTTTCGATCTTGTACTGATATTCGAAAAGGCCACGCTCTGGCGGCCCGGACGCCCGCGAGCCGTCGCGATAGTAGGCGCCACCGTGACAGGGACACATAAAAAGACCGGATTGCGGGAACCAGCGGACGGGGCAGCCGAGATGCGCACAGTTGATCGCAAATACCTGAAATTCGCCACCCGCGATGCGGCGCACCCAGCAGGCAGTGTCTACAGTCTTTCCATCAGTTGGCATGACCAGGGGATTGCGAAAGGTAGCCATCCGCGTCTCGCCCTCAGGAAAGTTACTGACGTCTCCCAGACCCACCCACGAGAGATAGCCATTTTCGCGACCACGTGGGATGGAGGAAAAAAGAAAACGCGCAACCGGCAGAGCCAATACGATCGCAGCGAATCCGTTGAACAGGATTCCCAGCTTCATGAAAAATCCGCGTCGCGAAAAGCTAGCTTCAGCGGGCGGGGCGGTCACAGTGTTCGTTGACATCTTATTTCTCCGAGTGTTGCGCGTAGTTTGAAGCGGAATACGGCTGCCCCGGATCTTGCGCACGCCGAGATGCGAGCCACGCAACTACATCTGTAATCTCCTGATCAGCCATCGGCATTCCTGAAACATCGCCACGCCAGTCGGGTGCGCCCAACTCCGGCCTGCCGGTGATCACGATGGTGCGCAATGCCTGATCGCTGACCAATGCCAGAAATGAATCATTCGTGATGGCGCTTCCCTTGGACGTTCCCCGACCTTCCGAACCGTGGCAAGATGCGCAGTATTTTCCGAACACCGCTTGGCCGTGATCGACATTCCCGGTAGCTTTTGCCGCGTATGACGGTAAATTGGCTCCGTCAAGAAGTTCTTTGTGCCCCCAACTGGAAAACATTCCACTCGTAATCACGTCGATCTGCTGCTTGGTCAGCATTCCGCCGGCAGGCTGCGCGAAGGCGGGCATCGATGTTCCGCGGACACCCTTGGCGACAATGTTGCGCACTGTGGTTTCATCGACGATGGCCAGATACACGGGATTGGCGAGGCCAATCGCCGCCCCTCCACGGCCTTGCGCGCCATGGCAGGCAGCACAGTTCTCTGCGTAGAGAGTTCCGAAGTCCGCAACCTGGTCCGGCGGCATCACTTCGGAATTGTTTCGAGGTTGACCGTGTGGAGTACTGCAAGCCGAGAGCATGATCACGCTGAAAACCGCGAGCTCAGAGAGAGTTCTGATCCGCTTCGTCTTCATCAGTGGCTCTCCCCGTCCTCTCGCAGTGGCATCGTTCCGGGAGCCTCGATTCCTGCCCGTAAAGCAAACGAAAGATTTTCGCGGGTAGGAAAGCTCGCCTGGCGGACGACTACAAGTCCAGCGACGATTCCGAAGGCTACTTGCGAAGCAATGAACCAGAGCCAATCAATGCGACTCGCGAGCAGTGGGTTCAGCAGTCCCAGGATCGTGTACAGTAGCCCCGACCACAGCGCCGGGGCGATGAGTCCTCCAAGAACAATGGGACGGCGTGGGAACATGGGCAACATCGCGCCGTAGAGCAAACCAACAAAGATGGACACAACACCGTGCAGAACAAAGGCAATCGCGAAAGCATCAGCATGAAATGAATACAGCTGTGCAGGCCCAAGCCTTGAGGATTCTCGATAAGCTACTGCGGCCAGGAGGTTGATGGGATACCAGATGCTGCCAGCCTTCAGCACGCCGTATGCGCATGCCAATACCGCCATTGCGATGCTGCCCGCCAATCCTCCTTTCACGCCTGCTGATATCGGATAGGTGTGAACGGGTAGCCAAGCGCGCAATTGATCCGGCAGGATCGGCAGCCGCTCCACAACTCGGCGCGCAGTCGCTAAGCGAATGTCTTCGGGGAGGATCGGTACAACCTCTTCGTGCTCGCGCGGAAAGACTTGACGGAACCAGCCAATAGCGCCTGCCACCGACATCAAGGCGCCAAGACAGCTTACTGAGGGGCTCGTCACCAGGCCGGCGAACAGCAGCGCCGTCCCAAGCGCCAAGATGAACGGCCACGCTGTCGGCGCGGGCACTTCAATTTCGCGCGAAGCACAAGAACTCTCATTCATTTCGTCTGTCGCCGATCGTGTAGGCATATATACCTTAGCGCCCGAGAACGTAAACTACCGTGAAGACCACAACCCAAATGGCATCGACGAAATGCCAATACATCGAGAGCACCGCGACGCGATCTGACTGACGCACGCCCACCCGGCCGATAAGTCCGAATATCGCGACCAGCAAGAGCATGATGAGACCGGCTGTGACGTGAAAGGCGTGCAAGCCGACGAGTGAGTAATAGGTTGTCCCAAACAGGTTGGTCGAGATGGTGAGTCCGCGTTCGTAAATCAGCCGGTGCCATTCCTGGGCCGTGCCATAGAGGAATAAGCCACCCAGCGCAATGGTCAGCAACCAGAAGCCGAGGAATAATCGCGTGTAGTCCCGCTTCAGGGACTTCTCCGCAAGGTGAATGCTTAGGCTGCTCGACAACAAGCAAATCGTGTAGAAGATGGGCGTCTCAAGCACTTCTCGCGGCGTCGGTCCCGTAATGCTTTTCCCCATATAAAAGAGATAGGCAACGACGAAGATGGTGAAGATCGCGGATTCGGCAACGATGAGACCGGCCATCGCCACCTTCCCGCGAGATGGCAACCGCCACCCGGCTGATCGGTCAGGAAACGAAGTTGTTACCGCGCTCATATAATTTCGCTCTCACTCATAGCGGCTATCAGGATCTTCAGGATGCTTCAGGTCCCACAAGGGGCGGCGGCTCGCGACTGTCGGAACGGTCGCAAAGTTATATACAGGCGGCGGTGAACTGATGGACCATTCCAGCGTCCAAGCGTCCCAGGGGTCGTTACCGGCTGCGGCTCCCTTGAAATAGGAAATTACAAGGTTTGCTAGAAACACTAGAATCGCGATTGCCTGAATAAACGCGCCGATAGTAATGATGAGGTTCAAGGTGTCCCAACCGCGACCCGGCTCGTAGGTGTAGATCCGGCGCGGCATCCCGAGTATTCCCGGAATGTGCATCACGTCGAACGTCAAGTGAAAGCCAATCAAGAACAGCCAGAAATGCCATTTGCCGAGACGTTCACTCAACATGCGGCCAGTCATTTTGGGATACCAGTAATAGAACGCGGCGAAGAGTGCGAATAGAATTCCGCCTACGATCACATAGTGAAAATGCGCTACTACAAAATAGGAGAGGCTAAGCTGCCAATCGAAAGGCGAGGCGGCCATCATGATTCCGGTCAGGCCAGCAATGAGGAATTGGAATAGAAATGCGATGCTGAACAGCATCGGCGTCTTGAATTGGATCTTTCCACCCCACATCGTGCCGATCCAGTTGAAAATCTTGATTCCCGTGGGAACGCCCACGGCCATGGTAGTCAGGGTGAAAAAGCTGTTGGCGTAGGAGTTCATTCCGATCGTAAACATGTGGTGCGCCCAAACGCTCATGCTCACGAAAGCGATGCACACGGTGGCGCCCACCATCACGGGATAGCCGAAAATCGGTTTGCGTGAAAATACCGGAATGATTTCCGACATGAAGGCAAAGCAAGGAATGATCAGAATGTAGACTTCCGGATGTCCAAAGATCCAAAAGAAGTGCATCCAGAGGACAGCAGAGCCGCCGGCCTGGGTATCGAAGAAGTGGCCGCCCAGGTATCGATCGATGAGCAGCATGATCTGAGCGGCCGACAACGGAGTAATCGCAATCAGAACCATTCCTGCCATAACAAGGTTGAGCCACACGAGTAAGGGCATTCGGTTGAGCTTCATGCCGGGGCATCCCAAGCACAGTATCGTGGCAAGGATGTTGATCGCCGTTCCGATGCTTCCAAACCCGGAGACCAGCAGAGCGAGGGTCCAATAGTCGGAACTGTGACCGGGCGAGAACGCTCGTGCGCCCAAGGGCGCGTACGACCACCAACCTACGTCCGGTGCGCTTCCGGCGCCATATAAACCGCTTCCACCCAAAAAGCTGAAATAAAGGAGAAGTGCTCCCAGAAACGACAGCCAAAAGCTGAATGCATTCAGGCGTGGAAACGCCATGTCGCGCGCACCAATCATCAATGGGACCAGATAGTTCGCAAATCCAAACAGGACTGGCATGGCTACAAAGAAAATCATGGTCGTCCCATGCATGGTGAACATGCGGTTGAAGACTTCGGGTGAAACGAAGTCGTTGTGCGAACGCATGAGCTGAATTCGAATGATGATGGCCTCGACTCCGCCGATCGCGAGAAACAATAGAGCCGAGAGGATGTAGAGAATTCCCAGCCTCTTGTGATCTACAGTGGTGAGCCACTGATGTAGCTCGTCGACCCAAGGCTTGGCTTCTATTTGGCCAAGAGGAACGGTGATCGCATCAGACGCCATAATCAGTTTTCCGAGCTAGTTCAGCGTTTCCATGTAACTCACGACGGCATCCAGATCCGCGTTGCTCAGCTTCATCGCTGGCATCAGCGACCCAGGTTTGATTGCGCCGGGGTTCTGGATCCAAAGACGAAGGTTGTCATGAGTGTTTTCAGCAGCGCCTGCGGCAATCGTGGCACGGCTCATCAAATGCGTGAGGTCAGGGCCAAAGCGCCCGTCCGCGGCCGTTCCAGACACCGTATGGCAGTTCATGCAGGCATTGCGTTCAAATTCTCTCCTGCCGGCGATTGCACCAGCATCCTCGACTGCGGGTTTCTGCTGGGCCTGAACCCAGGCGGCAAAATCCTCCGGTCCATCCACTGAAACGCGGAGCAGCATCTTGGCGTGCTGCGTTCCGCAGTACTGGGCACACTGGCCAAGAAAAATGCCCGTGCGTTGCGGATCCATCCACATTCTGTTGGGATGGTTCGGAATGAGATCGGTCTTGCCTGCAAGCTGCGGCACCCAAAAGCTGTGGTCGGTATCGGCCGAAAGCAATTGCAGAAACGTTGGCGTCGGATGTTCAGGATCACTCACCGGGATGTGCAGTTCGTTCGCTGTGACGATCCCCAGTCTCGGATATCGAAACTCCCACCAGTATTGATGTCCAATCGCGATGACCTGTACAGCGCCCGCCGGTTCTGGAGCATCCTGAATCGCGTGGATGACTCGCGCAGTGGCCAGGAACAGAACAACGACGATTAGAATTGGAATGATGGTCCAAGCCAGCTCAATCTGCGTGCTTCCGTACACCTGCGCCGGCTCGCGGCCAGCATCGCTCGCCCGGCCACGGAACTTAACGACGGAATAGGCCAGTAACGCAAAGACAACGACAAAGATGATTCCGGTAATAACCAGCACAAAAACGGACAAGTCAGCAATTGACTTGGCTGGAGTTGAGGCGGGATCGAAGATATTTGTGCCGTGAGAAGACGAGTTTCTTGGCTCGCTTGCCCACACCGCGATAGCAGACCAAAAGAAAAGGAGTAGTGCCTGCGCAAGGAACCGCAGCGTCGAGGATTTTCTCAAGATCGACCTTTCTCTTCTTTAGTTCTGCACTTCCGAACTGCGCGCTATCGCCAGATTCGTGCTTTGTCCTTATTCCTGTGGCAAAGCGCGCACCGTCATTACTGCCCGGAATTCGATTGAGTGGAGAGCAAATGTGCTACCAAAGAGACCGGCACTCGCATTTCCTGCATCGCAGTCGCAATGCAGGCGCCAACACTCGCACAATTCCCATCATCTAACCTCTCGGAGCGACTAACACATGCCGGGCAGCCAGTGTCATTCCTGCGCCTCTCGCGTCAAGTGTCATCTATGGCGTCACGCAACCATGGGAACGAAAGCCCGATATAGATGAAGCGCTAGCTGGTGACCGCTAACGTCGTGGCAGCGGAATTGCATGTAGACAGTGACGTGAACACCGGAATACACAATTGCTCAAGAGTCGTAGGATAGCCATAGCGGGTGTGAACGCTGTGGGGCTAATAGCCCGGTACCGAAAACCGGGTCGACAAATAATCCAGGAGATTCCTATGTCGAAGAAAGTCGCAGACGTATTGTGGGAGATGCTGGCGAAGGCTGGAGTCAAACGCTGTTATGGAATCGTCGGAGACGCTCTGAATCCTGTGGTCGACGCGCTGCGCCGAAATGGTGGCATCGAGTTTATTACCGTTCGTCATGAGGAGTACGGAGTGTTTGCCGCAGTCGCGGAGGCTTATTTCACGGGTAACCCGGTGGCGGTTTGCGGAACCGCGGGGCCCGGAGTTGTCCATTTGTTCAACGGATTGATGGACGCGCGGAAAGAACGGGCTCCCGTTATCGCCATCGCCGGAGATGTGGAGTCGAGCATTCTCGACACATCTGCGCTGGAGGAACTGAACCCGTACAAATTCTTCGAAGCGGCTTCTCTCTATACTGCACGGCTGGTTAATCCGGAGCAGACCCGCGCGGTCATCAGCACCGCCATCCTCACTGCTGTTCTGGAAAAGGGTCCCACCGTTATTGCCATACCGGGCGATATCGCGTCCGCCAATGCCCCTGATGAGCCCACCGACTTCACCATTGCAGCCCCAGCTGTCCTGAGACCTTCCGATACAGACCTCGAAAAATTGGCCAGGATGATCGATGAAGCAAGAACGGTGGCGATCTTTGGTGGAGACGGTTGCCGAGAAGGTCGCGACGAAGTGGTTGAACTGGCACGCAAGCTGAAGGCGCCCGTCGGCTACGCCTTCCGCGGGAAGCAATGGCTGGAGCATGACAATCCTAACGCCGTTGGCATGACCGGCCTGATCGGCTATGGGGGAGCATATAACGCGATTAATGAAGCCGACCTCTTGCTCATGTTGGGCACGGATTTTCCGTTCTCCGAATTTCTGCCCGGCGCCAAGGTGAAAAAGGTTCAGATCGACAAGGATCCGAAGCACATCGGCCGCCGCACAGCGCTGGATCTTGGTCTTGTCGGCGATATCAAGTCCACGGTCAGTGCATTGCTTCCAGCCGTGAAAGAAAAAACGGATGGAACGTTTCTAGCGAAACAGCTCGCGCACACAGAATCCTTCCACGAACTGCTGCAGCACTATGTCGAGAAGGGCCCGGCGATAAAACCGATACGTCCTGAATTCCTCGCCGCGACGCTCAGTGAGCTCGCTTCGGATGATGCAATGTTTTTTGCGGACACGGGCACGGCCTGTATCTGGCTTGCGAGACATATCTACGGCGGAAAAAATCGCAGGCTCTTTGGCTCTTTCTCGTGGGCATCCATGGCCGATGCTGCACCGTACGCGTTTGGATGTGCCCTGGCATATCCCGGAAGACAATGCATTGCGTTATGCGGCGATGGAGGCTTCACGATGCTGGGATTGGGCGATCTGCTAACACAGGTGGAACGCCGAACTCCCGTGGTTCAGGTCATTCTCAACAACGAGAAGTTCGACTTCGTCCATATCGAGCAACAGGAGGCGGGCTTTATTCCGTTTGGCGTGGAGTTCAAGAATCCAAATTTTGCCAAGGTTGCTGACGCGATGGGAGCGAAAGGAATTCGGATCGAGGAACCAGGAGACGTTCGAGAAGCTCTGGCTGAAGCTCTCGCGTACAAGGATGGCCCCGTCGTTGTCGACGCAGTCGTAGATCCCTTTGCGCTTGCCATGCCGTCCCATTCACCATTCCACACCGTCAAGGGGTTCACCCTCAGTTTTGCCAAGCAAGTGCTGAGCGGCAGGCTGGATACGGTGATCAAGGAGATGGAGCGAAACGTGGGAATCGTCTGAACACGTAGAAAGAATCTGGTGGGGCATGACTAAACCCATTCTGGTGGTGACCAATCGCTATCCGAAGGAAGTTGAAAACCGTATCGACCGCGACTACAACGCCCGGAGAAACCCGAATCAACTTCCTTTCAGCCAGCAGGAGACGCTCTCAGCGGCGGAAGGAGCCGACGCCCTGTTCATCACACCGGCCGACCGCTTGGACTCTGGATTTTTCCAGAATGTTTCACCCACTGTGAAAGTCATCGCCACGTTCTCGGTGGGTTTTGAGCATATCGATCTGGAAGCCGCCGCTCGCAGGAAGATTGCAGTCGCTTACACGCCCGGTGTCAATAATGAAGCAACGGCTGACATCGCCATGCTGCTTTTGCTGGGTGCTTCGCGTCGCGCTTACGAGGCTCAGGAACTGGTTCGAACGGGAGCGTGGAAGCCACTGAGTCCTGACATGCTTTTGGGATGGCAAGTCGGTGGAAAGGTCCTCGGCATTTTGGGAATGGGGCGCGTGGGACAAGCAGTGGCACGTCGGGCGCGAGGATTCGGAATGAAGATTCACTATCACGACAGGTCGCAGTTACCTGCGGAAATCGCAGGCGATGCCATCTACCACAAAGATCCGTCGGATCTGCTCCGCGTAAGCCAGTTCTTGAGTCTGCACGCCCCGGAGACTCCTCAGACCCATCATTTCTTAAACGCAAAAGCCATAAGCCTTCTTCCCGCCGGAGCTATAGTAGTGAACACGGCTCGCGGAGGATTGGTGGTCGACGACGACCTCATCGCTGCCCTCAAGAGCGGGCAGGTCGCCGCTGCCGGACTCGACGTATTTGAAGGCGAGCCAAAACTTAACCTGGAATATATTTCGCTGACAAATACATTTCTATTGCCGCATATCGGCAGCGCCACCATCGAAACCCGTACCGCAATGGGCATGCTGGCCCTGGACAATATAGACGCGGTGCTGAACGGCAGATCCGCACCGACCCTCGTCCCTAATCGCAGTCGGGAAGTTGCCTGACCCACTGCATCGTTGCCTCATCCGATACAATCTATCCGCAATGTTAATCGGCGCTTGATTGGGCGACGAGAGAATGAAGCTCCCGACATTTTGACTGTGATTTTCCTTCTTTTTGAGGCGCCTCGTTATGAGCACGCAGGATGTGCCAACGGTATTCATTGTCGATGATGATCGAGATGTCCGTGAGTCTCTCCAGGAGCTATTGGACTCTGTCGGCTTGCATTCCAAGTCTTTCGGAACAGCACAGGAGTTCTTGTCGAGTCCGCGTAGTGACAGTCCCAGTTGCCTGATTCTTGATGTGAGACTTCCCGGCATTAGCGGCTTGGATCTTCAGCACGAACTGAAAAAAAGGAAAATAAGTATTCCAATCATCTTTCTTACAGCACATGCGGACGTTCCAATGTCGGTCAAGGCTATGAAGTCTGGCGCGATTGAGTTTCTCACCAAACCATTCCGGCAACAGGATTTGCTCGATGCGGTTCAGCGATCGCTCACTCGGGATCGCATCGTCCGCGAAAAGCAGCAAGAGACTGCTGACCTGCGACAGCGATACGACACATTAAGCGTCCGCGAACGCGAGGTGATGCGCCTCGTCGTTTCCGGAATGCTTAATAAGCAAATCGCTGCAGGACTCGGTGCCAGTGAAGCCACCGTCAAAATGCATCGGAGCCATGTGATGAAAAAGATGTTGGCTCAGTCCTTGCCTGAGCTTGTCAGAATGGCGGATAAGTTGAAGTCCATCACATAGCCGACTTCGTGCGAATCGATGTTTCCCTCTTCCGAAAATCGATAGTAAATAAATTATGTCCCAAAGTCTGGGTCAGTTAGCCCAAAGTTTGATTGCCCCCAGCGAGGCAATCTCGCTAAGCTAGCCGCATGCCTGTGGACCGTCAGTGCAAATTAATTGCGATCATTGATGACGACGAGGCCATGCAAGATTCACTGCGTGACCTAATGGAAGCGGCTGGACTGATCGCACAGTGCTTCGGATCCGCGGAAGAATTCCTCGAATCCGATTTGCATGCTCGGGCTGCGTGTTTAATTCTTGATATCCGTATGCCGAAGATGTCGGGCCTGCAGTTGCAGGCCAGGTTGAAAGAAGAGGGATGCAATATTCCAATCATCTTCATCACCGCTCATGGAGATGCCCGGATGAGAATTCGTGCGATGAGAGAGGGTGCAGTCGAGTTCTTTGCAAAACCGTTCGACCATCACTTGTTGCTCAAAAAGGTCCGGGCTGCACTTGATATGTGAGCAATGCCGACTATTGCAGTCATGTAGGGAGCCTTACGTGCAGAGGTCTCTGTGGAAGACTATGCAACGGTCATGAATCCGGTGCCGGATCCGGCCGAGCGCGCGTTCGAGCGGATCATCGGCAATAGCGCTGCCCTCGAATATGTTGTCGAACAAGTGGAGCAGGTTGCGCCCACAAACTCGACTGTCCTCATCGAGGGTGAAACCGGTACGGGAAAAGAACTCATTGCTCACGCCATTCACAAGGCCAGTCAACGTTGCGGGCGCGCGTTTATAAAACTCAATTGCGCCGCCATTCCGCTGGATCTCTTGGAAAGTGAATTGTTCGGCCATGAGAAAGGCGCTTTTACCGGGGCGATTGCGCAGAAGGTCGGGCGCTTCGAAATGGCCGATAAGGGCACGCTGTTTTTGGACGAAGTAGGCGACATCCCTCCTGCGTTGCAGCCGAAGTTGCTACGAGTGCTGCAAGAACAGGAGTTCGAGCGACTCGGCAGCGGGCGCACGCACAAAGTGAATGTCCGGCTAGTGGCCGCAACCAATCGGGATTTGATCAAGATGGTTGCTCGCGGCCAATTTCGCAGTGACCTGTACTATCGTCTGAACGTCTTCCCTATCTTGCTGCCGGCGCTCCGAGAGCGCCGAGAGGACATTCCTGCTCTTGTCAAGCATTTCGTGAATCTGTTTAGCCGCCGCATGGGGAAGCGAGTCGACTGCATTCCTGCGGAAACCATGGTTGCCTTCCAGTGGTATTTGTGGCCTGGCAACATTCGCGAGTTGCAGAACTTGGTGGAGCGCGCGGTCATCCTTTCGCGGGACGGCGTGCTCCCAAACCCACTTCACAAAAAGCAAACAGCGCTTATGATCCCCAGTCTGCATCGCACCCGATCTTTCCACCCGTCGAATTTCCACTCAGCGATGACCTTGGAAGACTCGGATCGCACTCTGATTGTGGAAACGTTGGAACAGGCCGGCTGGATCGTCGGTGGACCTCGCGGCGCAGCGGCCAAACTGGGCCTGAAACGAACCACGCTGCTTGCCAAGATGAGAAGATTGGGAATCTTGCGGCCTATCTCTGACGAAGGAACCAGCGTTCCCGGAGTCGCGTAAAAAGATGCCAAGACTTGAAGGTAGAACTGCCACCCACAAATGACATCCGGTCGAGGCCGGGTTTGGTAAAATTCCGACCCATGGTTGCCCCTCTCGATTCTAGTTGTCCCCGTGCCATGGGCACGTCGAGAGTCCGGAACTTCCATATTTCGCAGTCGTTTCTGGTTTGCGTGTTATTGCTGTGGCTTACGTTAAGCGCGGCTCATGCGTTGGATCCGAACAAGCGCCTTACTCAATACGCGCATACCGCATGGCGAATACAGGACGGATTTCTGCCGAACACTCCGTACTGGATTTCACAAACAAAAGATGGATATCTCTGGGTGGGCGACGGCAGTGGCGCGTTGCGTTTTGATGGCGTCCGTTTTGCCCCCTGGTCGGCTCCGATCCCTTCTGCACCAATGGGCCACCCTATTAGTGTGCGGGCGGGGGAATTTTGGATTGCCTCTCGAAGCGAACTCGCTCACGTCAGGGACAACGTTGTGATTTCCCGTTACGATTTTCCCGGAATTGACGCCATCTACAAAGATTCCGACGGAACTATATGGGCTCTTTCCTACTTGAATCCGGACCGAGTTCTATGTCAGGTAACGGATGCGAAAATCCGCTGCTTCGGGAAGGCAGAGGGGGTAACGATTCAAGAGGCGTCTTCATTCAGCCCCGATGGAAAAGGAGGATTTTGGATCGGCGGCGACACATCATTGCTCCATTGGAAAATCGGCGCAGCTCCTGAGATCTACAGCCCTCAGCACCTTCAATCCAACGTGGGGCAGGTCGGCATCCAGAGTCTGGTAGAGGATTCCGACGGTTTCTTATGGGTCGGAATCGAGGCGGCGGGTCCGGGACTCGGGCTGGAAAGATTCCGCAATGGAGTTCTGACGCCGGTAATTCTGCCGAACTTCGACGGAAGCAAGCTCGTTATCCACAAGCTAATGGAAGATTCTGACAAGAGCCTCTGGATTGCAACTTACGGGAACGGCATCTACCGCATTCACGGCCAAACAGTTGAGCATTTTGGACGAGCGGACGGCTTATCCAGTGACACCGTACATGATCTGTACGAAAGCGACGACGGTATAGTCTGGGCGGCCACATCCGATGGGATTGACAATTTTCGCGATCTTCCGGTCACGACCTTTTCGGCCTCCGAGGGGATCGGACGAAACGGTAACGCATCGGTCATGGCCACCAAAGACGGGACGGTCTGGGTGGCAAGTCTCGGCACTCTCGATTTCATTCGTAACGGAATCGTTTCCTCAGTTCGCGTGCCTGGACAGCAAGTAAGTTCGTTGCTCGAAGACCATCTGGGCAACATTTGGGTTGGGGTTGATGACGGGCTCTTCATCTACAAAAGTGGCCGCTTCCGGCGTATCCCCGAGCCTGATCATCGCCCATTGGGTTTGGTACTTGGTCTCACAGAGGACGGCGACGGCAATGTTTGGGCGGAATGCGAAGATGCTAAAGAAAGGAGACTCATCAGGATCCGCGATTTCAGGGTGAGCGAGCAGTTCTCCCAGCCTCAAGTTCCGAAGGCTAAGGCCATTGCGGCAGACCCGAAGGGTGGCATTTGGCTGGGCACAATCCCAGGAGGATTGACGTTTTTCCGGGAGGGTATTGCGCATACCTCACCCTTGAAGCTGAAGCGCGGATCGTGGGCCTATCAGATCGCTGTTGAGCCCGACGGGTCAGTGATCACCGCATCGGATGACGGACTGGTGATGCTTCGTGCCGCGAAAGTTCAGCGGCTAGGCAAAGAAAACGGACTTCCTTGCGACGGGGTCGCTGGCTTCGTTTTGGACGACAACAAGAACCTATGGCTCAGTACGCCCTGCGGGTTTTTAGAGGTTGCAGCCTCGGACGTCCAACGATGGTGGATTCACCCCGATACCATCGTTCACGCACGAGTATTCGGTACGCTGGACGGAGCTCGACCAGGCAGAGTGTCTTTCGATCCGGCCGCTAAGTCTCCCGACGGGCGCCTCTGGTTTATAAACGGTGTGGTTCTTCAGATGATCGACCCATCACATCTCTCGGGTGAGGGGACGGCTTCGCCGACCTACGTCGAGACCGTTGTTGCTGACCGAAAGCAATACAAACCACAAGAAGGTCTTCGACTTCCGCCTTTGACCCGTGACCTCCAGATTGGCTACACATCGCCGACTTTTCTTATTCCTCAAAAGGTGAAGTTTCGTTACAGACTTGACGGGCATGACCGTGATTGGCAGGACGCGGACACCCGTCGCGAAGCTTTTTATACGGAACTGGGTCCGGGGAAGTATCGGTTTCGTGTAATCGCGTCCAATAGCAGCGGCGTGTGGAATGAGGCGGGCGCGACACTGGAGTTCGCGATTGCTCCGGCATACTGGCAGACGAACTGGTTCCGCGCACTGTGTGTGGTGGCATTCCTGGCCTTGGTTTATGGGGCTTATCGATTTCGTGTTCGGCAACTACGGCGTCAGGAAAAGAAGCTGCGGGATGTGGTTGAGACCATTCCAACATTTGCCTGGACCGCCCTGCCCGATGGCGAAGTCGACTTCATCAATCATCACTGGGTGGAGTATACGGGGTTGTCTCAGGAGAACACGATGGGCTCAGGATGGAAAACCGCCGTTCATCCTGCAGACTTGCCGCGCTATGTAGAGAGACGTCGCGCCTCGGTGGCGTCTGGGAAGCCCTTCGAGCACGAGGTGCGTTTCCGGCGTTCACCTGACGGTGAATATCGCTGGTTCTTGACCCGAAGTGTGCCGCTGCGGGACGCAGGAGGCAAGATCGTCAAGTGGTACGGCATCTCGACCGACATTGAAGATCGCAAGCGCGCTGAGAATGAACGTGAAAGGTTGCGACAGATCGAGGCAGATCTAGCCCACGTCAATCGCGTGAGCACGTTGGGGGAAATGGCGGCGTCGCTGGCGCACGAAATCAAGCAGCCCATCGCGGCCGCGATCACCAGCGCCAACAGTTGCATCGAATGGCTGGCGCACGAACCTCCTAACCTTGATCGGGCCCGTGCGGCAGCAGCCAAGATCGATAAGTATGGAAATCGTGCGGCTGAGATCATCGACCGTATACGCTCGTTCTACAAGAAGTCCCCTCCGCAACGTGAGTTGGTCGACGTGAACGGAATTATCCACGAAATGCTCACGCTGCTAAAATGTGAGGCTGATCGATACTCGGTTGGTATGCGCGCGGACCTTACGGCCGAAATTCCTAAGATCATGGCAGACCCTATCCAGCTGCAACAGGTGTTCATGAACCTCATGCTCAACGCCATCGAAGCCATGAATGAGTCCGGCGGAGAGCTTACAGTGAAATCGCAATTGCAGGACGATCAACTCCAGTTCTCGGTCAGCGACCGGGGACCGGGATTGCCGTCCGGGAATGTCGACCAGATCTTTTCTGCGTTTTTCACCACCAAACCTCAAGGCAGCGGGATGGGATTGGCCATCAGCCGTTCCATTGTCGAGTCGCATGGCGGCCGCTTGTGGGCAAGCGCCAACAGTGGAGGGGGCGCAACGTTTCATTTCACCCTGCCGATTCAGGTCACGGAGTCATCGCCCTTGCTTGCCTAGGTTTTTTAGTTGGGCGTACTCGGCTTTGGCTTGTCGATAGATGGGAAGATCGGGGTCGGCATCCTTCCAAATGCTAAGGAACTGTACTATCGGCTGAACGTATTTCCCATTTTTGTGCCAGCGTTAAGAGAGCGCCGAGCAGACATCTTCGCTCGTGTGACACATTTCGTGAAGCAATTCAGCCACCGCATGGGAAAACAGGTCGACTCGATTCCTCCGGACCATGGCTGCGTTCCAGTGGTAATCCCGGCCCGGCAACATTCGCGAGTTGCAGAACCTGATGGAACGCGCGGTCATCCTTTCGCGGGGCGACGTGCTCCAAACCCCTTGCACTAAAGGCGGATACGACGGAAAGATGCGCATCCCTCAGCCTTTGCTAAGGAATAACTTCAGCCTCAATACTTTGTCAATTCATCCATTTCTTGGGTGCGCAGATTTTCAATCACGCACGTAAGAACTAAAGCCTCTGACAACTTCTTGAAAGAGAGCTTATTCGGGGGTGCGGCCAATCGCATTTATGAGCTCATCGTTGGCCTGCAAGAAGTCTAGCTGTGACTGTAGTAAAAGCGCCTTAGCGTCGTACTGTTGGGCGGTTGCGCTGGCAGCCTGTGAATTCAGAGCGGCCCCTTGTAACAGTCTCTGCTGCATCACGCGGTTAAACTCGTCGCGCAGATTCACGACTTCTTCGGACACCTTCAACATTTGATGCGTCCGGTCAAGCTTGTTGTACGCGGTTTCGACTGCAAGTTCGACCTCATCCGTCAGCTTAGCGAGGCTTTCTTTCGCCTGCGACAGCTGCGCTTCACGCTCACGCAACGTGGCCTTCTTGCGCCCGGAGTCGAACACGTCAAAGCCGAAGTGAACACCGAAAGTGCCAAAGTTACGCGCCAGGAAAGGGACGTCGTTCGTGTAGCTGTAGCGGGCAAACGCATCAACATCGGGAAGCCACATATCTGTCTTGGCCAAACGGACTGCAGCCTGAGCTTCCTCCATTTCGGCACGAGCCGCACCAATTTCCGGATGTGAGGCGATAGCCGCCGCAACACATTCCTTGCGCGGGCAGGTCTCGTGAAATTCGGTGACAGCAGAATCAAGGTCTAGGCGGGTGGTGAGTGGTAGACCGATCAGGTCATTGAGCTTCAGCTTGAGGTCTGACAATTGGAGGTCTGTGGTCAGCAGTTCTTGCGTGGACTGCAACATTTGCGCACGGCTGTCGATCAAGTCTTGTTCCAGAGTACTGCCGAACTTCACCTGCTCGACGCGCTCGCTCTGAAGGTCCTCGGAGGCTTTTATTCTTGCCTCAGTGGCGCTACGATGCGCCTGAGCAATCAGTATCTTGTAATAGATCTGATGAACCGCGAGCGCCACGTCGTTACCGGTAAGCTGTGCCTTCCCGCGCGAGGCTCTTACTTCGGCTTGGGCCATTTCATTCGCCTCTTTAATTTTCAGCAGCGTGGTCAAGGGCTGGGTAATTTGTGTTCCGCTGGTAGTCAGGCTGCGCCCACCCTGGTTGATGATGCTATTCACAGGAGGAATTTGGGTTCCCCCTGCTACGCCGAGGCTTCCGGCGTTAAGCTCAATCAACTGCGTGTCTGTCAAATGCATGAAGCTGCTGTCATTCCGTATCGATGGAAAATACGAACTCTTCGCGAACTGCTTCGCTTGTTGTTTCTCCTCAACTGTGTAGCCCGCAATGCGGATGTCGTGGTTGTGCTTAAGTGCCAACTGAACGACTTCCTGCAGTGTCACGTGGCGCGAAGGTGGCGTATTCCCTGTTTCCTGGGCCTCCACAAGGCAGGGCGAGAAGGCTATCGCCATTAGCAGAAAGAGTGCAGTGCCTCGTTTCATTATTTGGACTCCTTCGCGGAAACTGGTACCCGCTGTTGTGCGCTCAGGTCGCCATAGTCCAGCGGCGATCGTCGCAGCAGCGCGACAAAGATCAATGCACATGCGCAACTCCATGCGATCAGCAGGAACCCGTCGTTAATGCTCAAGGTGTAAGCCTGCAGGCGCAGTCGGGCCGCAATCAGATCGACGCCGCGCGCTCCCGCCGCGGCCATGCCGGACGATTTCGCGTAAAGACCAGCGATCATGGCATGAAGGTTTTGACTGGTAATCCAGTCGCCACCGCTGACGTGAAGTCCCAGGAGGTTCGAGTGCAGCTTTTCGCGTTGCGCAATAAAATGCCCCATGTAGATGGCGCCTGCGGTGCCGCCGAATATACGAATGGTGTGAAAGAAAGCCGAAAAGGTCAGGACCCACTCAGGTTTTGCCAAAGCCCCTGCGAAGATTGCTTGCAGGACGATGCAGCCGACAAGTCCGATGAATGCAAACGCCTGTCCGATTCCGGTGAGCAATTCGGTACGGTAGAAGTTCTCGGCTGCCCACGTGCTGCTGTATTGAGAATTCAACCAGGCAGCAAAGGCAGTACTAGCAAGGCCGATGGCAAAAAGAAGACGGGGATCAAACTTGCGCAGCAACAGAAGCGCGGCCGTGAAGGCAAGAGGAATAAGTGGGATAGCACTCCATATGATGGCAGGTCCGATCTGATCGGCTTCGAAGCCACGGATAGCCAGCGCCTGGGGAACCAGAATGATGGTCGTGCACAGGGTGAATCGGAACCAGAAGAGCAGGATTCCCAGCAGCACGGTGTTCCACTTCAGCAGATAAGGCAACGCTACCAGAGCATTGGGACCGAGTAGCCTCCGCAGCAGCGCACACAGCACTAAGAATGCCCCGCCGACGAACAACGCGTTGAATACTCCAGAACGCCACCAGTCGAGTCTTTCACCTTGCTCCAAGGCGGCCAGCAACATCGCGAGGCCCGCGCTAGCATATAAGAATCCTGCGAAGCTCGGCGCCTTCCCAGGTTTCTTCGCTGAAGTGGCCTTGGGAATCCCGTGGTAGATACAAATCATCATCACGGGCGTGATGAGCGCCGAGTTCCAAAACATCCAATTTGAAGAAAGATGGTCTCGGTACCAGCCGTAAAGCGAAGGCGCGATGTTCACCGCACCGTCCACGAAGGTTGCGTACAAAGCAAGTGTGAAAACAAGGTATCGAAGCGGAATGTTGCGTAGTGCGAACGTGAGTGTGAGTGGATAGAAGGTGCCAGAAGTCAGGCCGCCCAGAAGCACCATCGCAATCACCAGGCTGTAGCTGTGCACCAAGGGCAGAAAAATAAACAGCATGGTAAACAGCGCGGCGGCTGTGAGTAAGATGCGTCGCGGTCCCAGTAGGCCACCGAGATACACCGTGAACGGTCCGATAAACATCAGGCCGGCATCGAAGGCAGTGCCAATCCATGCGCCTTCGTCGTAGCCAAATCCGTGAACGCCCTTGAAATCGGCTAAGCCGAGGGAAATCATGCGGCTGGTAAGGGTGACAACTCCTGCGCCGGTAACTACGCCCAGAATTCCAAGCAGCGGCCTGGTCGAAACCTCCGAGGGCATCGCGGCGGCCGCAGCGCGCGCAATCTGGATCGGGGACGGACGAACTGTGATGCTCGAAGCTGCCATAGGCCTTACCTCACTGTTTCGTGCGCACGGTTGCAATCACCGAAAGTCCGGGACGCAGTGTCGTCGCGAAGGTCGAATCCTCCAGCGCGATCTTGACCGGAACACGCTGCACGACTTTTGTGAAGTTGCCAGTGGCATTGTCGGGGGGCAACAGAGCGAATTGTGATCCGCTGGCCGGTGCGATCTCGACCACTTTGCCGCGAATGACTTGCCCGGGATATTCGTCGATTCGGAGTTCGGCAGGGTCACCGACCTTTACGTTGGTCAACTGGGTTTCGCGATAGTTCGCCTGCACCCATTTCGTGAGAGCAACGAGCGAGATCACCTGCGTCCCGGGAGAGACAAGTTGTCCTGGCCGAACTTGTCGCTCTCCGACAGTGCCGTCGTCCGGGGCGGAGATTTTGGTGTACCCAATGTTCACCGACGCTACCGCAAGGTTCGCCTGCTTCGCACGAAGATCAGCCTGAAGTTGCATCTCCTGCGATTCGAGGACGGCTCTGTTGCGCCGCTCAGCTTCGGCAGCGAGTTCACTGCTGCGCAACATGGTTTGGGCCTGAGTGAGATCGGCCTCACGGCTGGCAAGTTGGGCTGAGAGATTGCCTTCCGCCGCCACAGCAGCTTCGAGGTTCTGCTGTGTCGTTGAGCGAGTCTGATAGAGCCCTTCCTGACGTTTGCGTTCTGAGCGTGCTCGAATCAACTCAGCCTGTACGGCTTCCTTGCCGGCTTCGGCAGCTGCAATCTGCGCCTTGGCCTGATCAATACCCGCCAGGGCTTTGGCGATGCGCGCATCCTGCAACTCGCGTTGCCGGAGATTTTCCTCAATGCCAGCACGCGCAGCCGCAACTGCGGCGTTGGCTAGATCAACCTGTGCCCGGTAATCATCGTCCTCCAACTCGACGAGGAGGTCGCCCTTGTGGACCTGTTGGTAGTCGGTCACATCCGCCGCGCGCACAATACCTGCCACCTTGGTACTAAGCGGAGTAAGGTCGCCGCGAACGTATGCATCGTCCGTAACCTGTTCGGCCTTGCCGCCTTCCCAAGCATTCCAGTTGCGTGTGATGGTGATCAAGACGGCCAAAGCGAGAGTCACCACGAGAATTGGCGTTACATAGCTCTGCCATTTCGTACTTCGGTGAGCAGTCTCATCTGCATTGCTTTTTGGCGGCACTGGTTGCGATATTGGCATCGCAGATCCAGAGGACACTGGCGAGGTTGACATTAGGTTTGCTCCTTGAGTGTCAAGGGATCTCGATGCGTGGAAGTTCGCATGGCTCAGTTTGAGCAACTACATTTCCAATCGCGACGGCGACGGCATCCGTCGCAAATCCACGATTGCACGCGCAATCAGAACGAATTCGGTCTTCGACGTGGAAAATTATGACACTTGACACACGTGACACTTGACACCATTTGACAGAGGACGCTTCGGAATAAAGATTTCTGGTTTTATCGTCCATCAACTGCTGTGGAGCCAGCCGCCACATCCGCAGGCATTGGAGTGAGCAGTTTCTCAATGGCCCGTTCCATCGTGCGGTTCATTTCAGTAACCACTGCTGGGACGTCGGGCTTATTTACATCTCCCAGCTCCGAAACTGCGTTCGTCCAAACAGTTAGCCCCGAAGCAAGGTTTGTCATCTGGGCGGAGATTGCGACTTCAACCTTGACGCCACCCGCGTAGTCGATTTCCTCGAGCTTCTCCAATCGTCCGCTAAGCACGTATTCGATGCCGGGGCGACCGTCGTAAAGCTTGACATGGGCAAAGTGTCCGCTGGCGCGAAGGCGCTCGATGACTGAGTTGGTGACGAAGTCACAAGGGTTAATCGCCCAACGATCGTAGGCATAGAAGCCGATTTGTTCCGGAGACGGTTTGTAGGCGATGGCTCCCTGCCTCAGGTAGGCGGACGCCCGGAATTCGCGAACTGCCACGGTGGTGTGCGCGTTTTCTGCAGCAGGCGGATCCGGCGGCGCAGGCAGGTTTAGAGTGTAGTAGCTTGGGTACCTCACCTTTCCTCCGCAACTGCTCAGGATCATGAGTGCTGCCAGAGAGAGAACAATCGTCGTTAGAGTTCTTTTCATTTTCATCCGGCAGCGCCGCACACCGTAACGGGCCAAGACGCCCTTCCTTTCATTCGATCGCATCATTTCGGCACCTTCCTATCTTCGGGCTGCCTGATCCGAATCAGGCTCCATGGACGTTGCTTTACCGAATCGGTCAAGTCGTCCAGGTTTTGCGTTGCCGTGCGCAGGTTTTCGATTGTGTCATCGATCTTGTAGTCGTTTGCGCGTACCACCACCTGCATGTCAGACAGCAATTGCTTGGCTTGCAGCAAGGTACTTTGCAAATCAGCCAGATCCCTGCGGATCGGCTCGCGTTCCTCGCTCACGGTACCATTCACGTTTTGAACGGTTGCATCGGCGTGCTGGCTCAGCACGTTCAACTGATCGGTAAGACGATCAATCTTGGGCCGTTCAGTCGCCAGCATTTCGTTGACGTTATCCAAGATGGCTCGAATCCTCTGCTGATTGGGTTTCCCGGTCACAGTATTCAGGTTGGCAAGCAGACGCCGCGCATCTCCGCTGATCCCATCCAGTTCGCCGCGCGCCTGCGTGATCAAACCGTTCGCGTTGTCCGCCACAACGGCCATCTTGCCGGCGATCTCGTCCAGGCTCAAAGATGCCGGTGATGAAATGGTTGAGCCTGGTGAGAGACGTCTGGCGTCGTTGCCGCCCGTCGTAATGGACAATGCGGCTCCACTCATGACGCTCACTAGACCCAACTTGGCTACAGACTTTTCGTTCACCGGAGTGTTTTGCTTCACATCAACAAGAATTTCAATCTTGGTTGGGTCCGATGCAGCAGGCCTCACCGCCGTCACCTTTCCCACATTGATGCCACCGAAAAGCACGGACGCCCCCGGTTCGAGCCCGCCGGCGTAGCGCAGATAGGTGCGGTAAGGAACAGTGTGTCCGCCAAACTGCGCATTGATCAGGTAGATGAGCGTGAATGCCAGGATCGAGAAGCATCCAAGGACGAAGGCTCCAACCTTTGCTTCCGTGCTCACGGGTATGTCTCCTGAGACTGCATATACTTTTCGAAGTACGCCGTTATGGCGGGCGTCTTCGCTATGTTTTCGGGTATTCGATCGAGAAACTGTCGCACTTGTGGGTTCTGGCTTGCTTTGAGTTCATCTTTCGTGCCGACCGTGCTGAATGAGCCCTGATACAACATGGCGATGCGATCGGCGATGCGGAATGCGCTCGGCAGTTCGTGCGTAACGACAATGACTGTCATTTGTAAAGCTTCCTTAAGGAGCAGAATCAATTCATCGAGTTCCGCGGCGACGACAGGATCAAGTCCGGCCGATGGTTCATCGAGCACGAGGATTTCAGGGCCGAGCGCCAACGCGCGTGCCACAGCCGCACGCTTCTTCATGCCACCTGAGAGTTCGTTCGGGAGCAACTTGCCAAACTCCGCGAGACCGACTGCGGCCAGCTTCATCCACGCCACAAGGTCAATGATTGAGGGCGCAAGCCGTGTGTGTTCACGCAGCGGCAAAGCGATGTTATCTTCGACCGTAAGCGAGTTGAACAAAGCCGCACTTTGAAAGGCCACGCCGATCGACAGGTGAACCTTCTTCAGGTCGGACTGTGAGCAACGCGTAATATCCATACTTTTTACGTGGACGCTGCCCGACTTGGGTCGCTCCAGTCCAATGATCTGACGCAACAACGTACTCTTTCCGGAGCCGCTGCCGCCCAATAGCACCATCGTCTCTCCTTGCTCGATGTCGAGATTCAGACCATTCAGGACACGGCGGCCGTCGTATTCAACCACGAGATCACGAACCGAGATGATCGGCATCACTGTTTTACCGTGAAGTAAAAGATCGTGGTGAAGACCGCATCCGCGACGATGACGAGGAATGTTGATTTCACCACCGCGCTGGTAGTGGAACGACCTACCGAATCCGGGCCGCCGCGGACACGAAATCCTTCCAGGCAACCGACGTGGGCAATGATG
>Ga0210383_10000446_pt1 | contig 38290 bp, 35 predicted proteins | sample IncBWC14OmetaG_FD_160072 | JGI IMG/M metagenome (GOLD analysis project Ga0210383, IMG submission 160072) | Forest soil microbial communities from Barre Woods Harvard Forest LTER site, Petersham, Massachusetts, United States - Inc-BW-C-14-O ...
CAACTACGATATCTACGTCATGGACCCCACTTCGCCGCAACGTATCGTCAATCTCACACCGGACTCCGGAACCCGCAACGAGCGCCCCAGCTGGGCCCCCGACGGCCGCCACATCGTCTTCGAATCCACCCGCACCGGCCCGCGCCAAATCTGGTCCATGCTGGCCGACGGCTCGCAGCCTCACCAGCTCACGTTCGACGGCCACAACGAGTCCCCCAACTGGTCGTCCAAATAAACCTTCGCCGCGCAATCGAGCTGGCAAAAATTACTCGAAACTTTCCTCTCGCACCGCGCATCTGAACTTCTGGTTGCGTTATTCCCCGGAATATGTTTTTTGTGTTGCTGTCGTCGGCTCGCAGCAGTATTTATTTGTGTACGATGAGTAATATATCGTGATACGATGTATTCCCTTAACCCAGCCCGCTAGTGATAAGATGACGCCTCTGGTGGGACGAACAAGGGATTCTTACGCTGAGGAGGATTCGAATGAATCGGGTTTCTAGCTCTATTTATCGTAGGGCCATCTTTACTGCTGTACTCGCTGTTGCTTTTGCGGCTGGCTGCGCCAAAAAACCGCCGGCTGCACAGCCTACGCCGCCACCTCCACCGCCTCCAACCCCACGCCCAACCGTCTCGCTGCAGGCCAACCCAACATCCATCGCCAGTGGCGATTCCACAACGCTGAGCTGGACGTCCACCGATGCCACGCAGCTCACCATTTCTCCAGGAGTGGGCGCCGTCACCGCGCAAGGTTCGACCAAAGTTACTCCGTCGGACTCCACGACCTACACGATCACCGCCAGCGGTCCCGGCGGCTCGGCTGACTCCAGCGTCCGCGTTACCGTGGCAGCTCCGCCTCCGCCGCCTCCTCCAGCGCAAGAAGTTATCGACTGGGACGCTCGCTTTCTCCAAGAAGTGAGGGACGCTTATTTCGACTTCAACAAGGCCGACATTCGCGCCGATGCCCGAGACGCTATCGGCAAGACTGCGGAGTTCCTGCGTAAGTATCCGCAGATCAAAGTCACCATCGAAGGCCGCTGCGACGAGCGTGGCTCCACCGAATATAACCTCGTCCTCGGCGACCGCCGCGCCACCGCCGTCAAGAACTATCTCGTCTCGCTCGGTATCTCCGCCGACCGCATCAATACGACGAGCTTGGGCAAGGAGAGGCCTCTCTGCACGGAGAGCAACGAGGCATGCTGGCAGAAGAACCGCGTCGGCCACTTCGTCCGCGTGCCGTAGCGCTTCGTACAACCTCGTAACTGTTCGATGACCGACAGAGCCGCGTGGCCGAGCATTCTCTTGCTCGCGCGCGGCTCTGCCGTTAAAGTGAATCAAGGGCCAGGTCATGGTGCGTAAATCCTTGCAGGACCGCCGCTCCGTTTTGGCTCGCAATACTTTCTTTCCAGCTCTGGGTTACATCTAAGGAGTAGAAGTATCCGAGGAGGTTTTTTTCATGAAAATCCGCACCATCGTCATTTTCGCGGCCGCTGTTTTCGCCGGCGCGCTCGGCGGCAGCCTTATCGGCCCGCGTCCCGCCGAAGCCGTCGCCCGCGAAATTATCGACCTGCAGCGCGACGTCACCTCGCTCCTCCAGGGTCAGAAGGACATGACCTCGCAAATCACGCAGGACCACACTGTCCTCAAAACTCTCGTCGAGCAAGCCAGCGACAATGTTGGCAAGCTCAACGCCACTATGGGCAGCGTCCAGAAATCCGTTCAGGACGTGCAAGCCAACTCCGGCGCGCGCCTCGACACCATGTCCACACAAGTCCAGGGGCTCTCTGACAATTTGGAAGAGATTAAATCGCGCCTCGGCAAACTCAATCAGCAGCTCGTCGACCTGCAAAGCGCCGTCCAAGGTATCGACGCCAAAGTTTCCGGCTCCGCCCCGGCAAGCACCACTCCTGGCGCAAGCCCGAGGCCAGCCAACGACGGAAACTCCGCTCCGCCCGCCGCGACCAACGCAGTTTCTCCCTCGGCTGCCGCTTCCCCCGCTCCCTCCGCCGACATGCTTTATTCCAACGGACTGCGCGACATCACCAGCGGCAAATACGATCTCGCTCGCCAGGAATTTCTGGACTACCTGAAGTACTACGGCACCACCGACCTAGCCTGCAACGCCCAATTCTATCTCGGCGAAATTGCCTACCATCAGAAGCAGTATCAGGATGCCGTCGCCGAATACGACAAGGTCCTCACTCTATACCCGAAGGGTTTCAAGCTCGAACCCGCCCGCCTGAAAAAAGGTATGGCGCTAGTCGAACTCGGCCAGAAAACTGCCGGCATCCGTGAACTCCGCGAAGTCATCCGCCGCTACCCTGGCACCGAAGAAGAGCGCGTAGCTCGCGCAAAGCTCAAGGAACTCGGCGTCTCCGCCACCGCAAGCTAATTCCAGCCTGCTGCCCAGCCCCGCGCCCAATCCCCGCAACCCGTCTCCTCGGATTCCCCCAGTCCAGCCGTCGTCCCATTCCCCCCTTCTCTGCGAAACCTCTGCGCACTCCGCGCCTCTGCGTTATCCTTTTCTTTTCTCTTCTTCGGCTTCTTTTCTCTTCTTTTCTCCTTTCTTCTTCGGCACAAAAAGAATTGTCATCCCGACAGAAAAACCTTGTCATCCCGAGCGTAGTCGAGGGATCTGCTTTTCGCTTGCCGTGAGCCGCTACGCCACTCCGAACACCAACCGATCAATCCTCTTACTCACATCCCGCAAATACGCCTCATCTCCGCCATCCAATTCCGCAATCACGCTCCCTGAATAACCAACTTCCGCAAACGCCTTCCGCACTTCAGCCCAATCCACGTCCCCATCCCCCAAATTCACCCAAGCGTATCCACTCTCTTTGCGTTTAAAATCCTTCAAGTGCACCTTGTAAATGCTCTTTCCCAGCGTCCGGATCCAATCCTGCGGATACCCATAAAGCACCACATTCCCCACATCAAACCACGCCTTGATCCAAGGACTCTCAAACTCCCCAATGTATTTCGCCATCTCCAAAGGACTCAGCAAAAACTTGTTCCAAACTTCCTCAATCGCAATCACCACCTTTAACTCCGCTGCCATCGGTATCAACTCGCGAATCTGTTTCTGCGACCGCGTCCACGCATCGCGATACGAAGTCTCCGCATTCACCACCGCCGGAACTAAAAGCACGGCATCCGATCCCCAAACCTGCGCGTTCCGCAGCGAGTTCCTCATCCCCTCCATGCTCTTCTCCACCACTGCCGCATCCCTCGACGACAGCGGATACTTCCAGTGATCCATATTCATCACCGAATCAATCTGTATCCCCGCCCCGACCGCCGCCTTCCAAATCTCCTCCGTTTCATGCATGTCCGGCGTCGTCGGCGCCTGCACCACCTCAAACCCCACATCTTTCGCCAATTTGAACCGCTCCGCATAACTCAGCCGCGCCGGCAGCATGTCCATCACAAGCCCCTTCTTCCTCCCCAGGTCCGCCCTTGGCTCTGCCCTCAAACCACTCTCCGCCCCACTCCGCGCCAAGCCTCCCATGCCCACAGCACAAGCCGCCCCAATCCCCGCCCGCACAAACTCCCGCCGCGTCCTGGTTTTCATTTCTTCTGTTCTTCTTTCTTTCTCCGGTTCTTTCTCTTCTCTGTGTCCCCTGTGTCTCCGCGTTTAGTTCTCTTTTGTCCTTCTCTTTTTTGCGAAACCTCTGCCTACCGCCGAAGCCCAAAAAACTGTCATTTCGACCGAAGCAGGCCGATGCTTTTCCCCTCACGTTCGCTTCCTGCGAACGTGTCGGCCTGCGCAGTGGAGAAACCTCTCTTAAGTCCTCATCCCAATTTATTCAAATCAATCTTCGAATCCCACTCCTCCTTCGACCTCCACTGCTCTTCCCACGTCACCTTCTTCCCCGTATAAGCCGCCGTCCGCGCCATCATGCACGACACCGCCGACTCCACTCCCTTCTCCGCCTGGTTATGAAATTTCCCGCTCGTAATACTCTCCACAAACAACTTCTTCTTCTCCTCATCCGCCTTTTCCAGATTCGACGTAAACTTCCCCGTCGCCGAAAATCCCTGCTCATCCTTCACAGGAATCAACGGCGCCTGCCAAGCCTCATCCCCCCAAATCCCCAGCGGCCCCGTATACGGCGACTGCGACGTCCCCTTCGTCCCAAAAAATCTCTCCGTGACGTCCCACCAGCCCTTGGCAAACTGCGTCGAGCTAAACGTCACATCCACGCCACCCGGATACGTAAACACCACGTTGTAATTCCCGTAGACGTCCCCATCCGAAGCAGGCCGCCCCCCGCGCCCGCCAGTCCCCGACACCTTCACCGGATGCGCCTGCAAAATCCAATTGCAAATATCAATCACATGGATGTTTTGCTCCACAATAATGTCCCCCGACAGCACGCGGTCATACACCCAGTTCCGCAGCCGCCGCTCCGTCGGCGAAGCTTTCTCCCACTTCGGCCGGTCCAGATACCCCGACAAATAATGCGCTTCCCCGCAAACAATATTTCCCAGCGCCCCGCCATGAATCCGCTTCACCATCTCCACAAACGGCGGACAATCCCGAATCTGAAATCCCACATCCAGGCTAAGCTTCCCCTCCGCCCGCTTCCCAATCTCAATCACCCGCTTCGCCCCAGGCACATCCACCGCCACCGGCTTCTCGCAGTAAACATGCTTCCCCGCCGCCACGACGGCCTCCAAATGAGCCGGGTGGTAGTAAGGCGGCGTAGCGATCACAATCGCGTCCACTTCCTTAGAATGAGCAATCGCCTCGAACGCCCGCGGCCCAACAAATAATTGTGCGGGATCGATCGCAGCAAATCCCTTCGCCGACTGCATCTTGTCAAACGCAGCCCGCGCCACATCCAACTGGTCCTGAAACATATCCGCCAACGCCACAACGCGCGCCCCGCCAGTCTCAAACATATTGGTGGCGTCCTCAGTCCCCCGCCCCCCGCAACCAAGCAACCCAACCCGCACCGCCGAATTCGCCTCCGACCCCCAAACCCGCGCCGCCGGTATAAACATCACCCCTCCCACCGCCGCCGCCGCGCCAGCCGTGCGCGCCGCCGTCCCAATAAACTCCCTCCGCCCAATCTCATTTTTCCCTGTCTCGTCGCTCGCCATCCCGTTCTTCTCGTCGCCAACCATTTAAGCCTCCTGGATTCTCACTCTCACACTAAAAGCCCGCCGAGCTGTCATCCTGAGCGTAGCGAAGGACCCCGGCTCAATCCCCCCACACCGCCGAGCCCAGCCCCACTGCCGAGCCCAACCCCACCGCACTGTCATCCTGAGCGAAGCGAAGGACCCCGGCTTGATCTCACCTCACCACCCAACAATGTGACCAACCACAACCCTTCGTCACGCCGAATTCCAAGCGATCCGACCTACCCTCGATGAAAATCCTCACTCAAATCCCGAAACCCCGGATTACCAGCCCGAATCAAAGCCAGCTTCTTCGCTCTAAGCCAACCCTTGATCTGCTTCTCCCGCGCAATCGCATTCCGCACATCTCCAAACGCCTCAAACCACACCAATCGATTCACATCATATTTCTGCGTAAACCCTCGAAACAATTTCCGCTTATGTTCCAGCATCCGCCGCTCCAAATCATTCGTCACCCCCACGTAAAGCACCCCAGTCGCCGAGCACAGTATATAAGTATGGTAAACAGCCATGGCCGTTGCATTTTCCCACACGCCCCCATCGCTGTCATCCGAATCTCCCCAAAGCTGTCATCCTGAGCGAAGCGAAGGACCCTGGCAAGATCGTGCCCACCCACCCAACGACGCGAACAACCACAACCTAAGCCGAACGGCCTCCGTCATCCCAAGCCCCACAATTGTCATCCTGAGCGCAGCGAAGGACCCCGGCACAGTCGACCGAAACGACAAACTCAAGATGACTCCACAAGCTGCTCCCCGCCACACCAGCAATCAAGCCCCGATCCTTCGCTACGCTCAGGATGACAGAACAGGCCCGCGCCACCGCAACAATCCATCCGCTCACGCCTCGCTGTATCACATCACGTGCACACACGCAACACGCCCCGGATTTTTAAAGTAGCACGAAGGAATTGGCCGACAATGGTTCTCACCGGGCGCATTCCGGTATCGCCTGCGGAGGGTCCGTGCTAACTGAAGTGCTTAACCAACATCGCGTCGATATAAGCAGCACATGATTCGACCTGTACTCTGCTTACGTTAGCCCAGTCCGCGTGCAAACTGTCATTTCTGAACTTCAGAAAACTGAGTGCGGTCCCTACCTCCCCACCCTTTAGAACGCCGGCATCCTTCAATGCCGTGATAACGTCCTGCATTGAAGGTCTACCAGCCAAGCCCGCGAGCTCAACCGCCATTCGACGCGTCAAATCCTCAAATGAGGCTGCAATCATGACCGCAGCAACATTCCTTGCCGAATCCGTCTTTTCGTTCAAGATTTCTTTCGCCAGTGAAATCAATTCGGACAAAACTTCTCCAGTGACCTGAACCCGAAGATTGGCAATGAGTCCGCCTTCTAGTTCCGCCTTGCAATTGGCTATCGTACCTAACGCGTGGCGATTCAACTCCATGGCTATATTTCCTGTGCCGGGCTTCATCTTTGAAATTGCGTCGCAACCTGCAGAGAAACGCTCGAATTGTGGACTCTTCTGACCATACAAAGCAGTCAGAATCGACGTTGCAAACTGAACCGCCTCACTCGCCCCAGCTTGACTGACCGAGTGCCCTCTCATACTGAATTCATCTGCTCGCTTAATCCAAGCTGCCGAATCAAATTTCATGGATTGCCCCTAAAGACGACTCCCATAAGCGCCTCGCTTTGACATTTAAACAGACGATAATTACGCTGAGTATACTATGGACCGTCAAGCTCCCTCGCGCACGTCGCCCGACCTGACGACTGAGCGCATCTACTGCAACTCCTGTAAGCAAATTACAAATCATGAAGAAAAGTTCCGCCAAAAGGTTGTGTTCTCGGAGGAGCAAGGTTTTCATGAATACCTACTTCACTCCCTGTTGATGTGCATGGGATGCGAAGAGTTCGTCTTGCGCAGGATCTTCTACAACGACGAGACATCCTCTGATGAAGAAGCCGAAATTCGATTCTTCCCGAAACGTTTGCATAGCGAACACACGCTCAAGCCGTATTCGAAGCTGAATTCGAAACTCTCGACGCTATACAAGGAGGCGATTACGTGCTTCAACGAGCGGGCGTTGATTCTCTGCGCTGCAGGCCTCCGGGCACTTCTTGAAGGTATTTGCCAAGACAAGAAAATCAAGGGGAGAAATCTCAAAGTGAAGATTGATGGCCTTAGGGACCATCTGCCAAACAAGAACATTGTAAAGAACCTGCATCAATTCCGATTCATGGGAAATGAAGCCGTCCACGAACTCGAAGCACCGAAGGCGGCCGAATTGGCGCTGGCGATTAGCGTCATAGAAGACCTACTGAGTTTCTTCTATGAACTAGATTACAAAGCATCCCAACTACGCGACATGCGCCGAGCGGGCAAGACAAAAATGAAGAAAACACAGAAACTGTCCGATTCGCTAACTCACTGGGCCGACGCAGTCGTGGCCATGCCTGAGTCTGTCACCACAAAACCCGAACCGGAACTACCCTGAGATGCCCGGGCCCAGGCGGGCAGCGCAGAGACTGACGGAGTGCCGCACACTCCGGTTTTGAGGGCGGGCAACCGATCCTGCTCTCTCCCTCAGAAATTCACAGCGTAGTACCGCCAGCATAGTACGAAAGTTCCATTGGCCGCTCTGCCCCAAAGGAACAAAACAATCCTGCGTTGGGGGCATCATGAGCATCACCACCGAAATTCTGAGCTTGCGCCGTGACCGGTCAAGCAGCGTGGCGGCTTTACTTAAGACCATGGAATGGGAGTGCGCCGCGGTAGACGACACGCGCACCCTTGCGAGAGGCTACGACGTGCTGAGAATGGCTGACATTGTCCTGCTGAATGTCGCCGCTCATGCAGCCGACGTTTTGGGCCAGCCGCCCGCCATCCCCAAAGCGCGCCGCGCCACGCCGCCACTCCGAAGGAAACGTCGCCGCCCAGACCCAAGCCAGCTGCACCAGCGCCGCTTATTCGCCTAGCCCCAGCTATCTACCCTAGGCACCCACACGGTCTTTTCGACCGAAGCAGGCCGGGTGCCCCAGGTTCGGTTTCGGAACCTGGGTCTTGGGGTTTGATACTAATCCCGCTCGATTATCCTCAGCCCACTTATTTGTCCAAAGTGCTGCCTGTTGAAGCTCGTCACAGCACTGCCGGGTTCCAAAGCAGTCGCTCACACGACAACTCATGCGATCAGCTATTGATGAGAACGGAGACCTCGAACATGAAGCCTAATGAACCCAGCCGCACAGCCCTGATGATCGCTCGACAACGAGCTGCTCATCAGCTGCTCGATCATGGCGCTATCCTCCATGACCCATTTGCCATGAAGATTCTGTGTGAAGACGAAAAGGAAGTGCTCCAATTTGCGAACGGACACCCCTTGGGCAGCATCGGACGTCTCGTCACCGCCGCGCGAAGCCGGATTGCGGAAGATGCTTTGGCAAGAGCAGTCGAGAGAGGGATTCGGCAGATCGTCATCCTTGGCGCCGGACTCGACACTTTCGCTCTCCGGAATCCACATAGCGCGCGAGAGATCCGTATCTACGAAGTGGACCACCCCGCGACGCAGGCATGGAAACGCCAGCGCTTGGCTGAAACTCAAATCGCACTTCCGCCATGGCTTATTTTCGTGCCAGTCGATTTCGAGCGGGACGATGTGGGAGAGAAGCTCGCCGGCACAAGCTTTCAGCAGAACTCGCCCGCGTTTTTCACTTGGCTTGGGGTTGTCCCCTATCTGACGCAGGACGCTATCAGCCGCACTCTGGACTACATGTCGTCCATCCAGAACTCGGAGGTGGTGTTCGACTATATGGAACCCGAGGCATTCTCCGGAGAGCTAAGGCAATTGGGAACGGAGCGGACCGAGCAGCTTAAGAAAATGGAGGAACGTTCGCTCAGCCGTTTAAATCCGGCTGCCATGGCAGCGATTCTTCGCTCGCACGGATTTTGTGCCATCGAAGACATCCATTTCCAGGAGATCGCGTCCAGGTTCGGCCCCGCCATTCAAGGGCTCGCGCCCGGACACCTTGGCGTTCATGTTGTCCACGCCAAGCACTTATAGCCAGCGGTCTTCTATTGCCGGGTGCCGGGTGCCCCAGGTTCGGTTTGGGAACCTGGGTCTAGGCGTTGATCTTTGCGTTCCCAAGTAGAAACGCGCCTAAACCGCGCCGCTGACGTTCAATCTGTGCTCCCTCGCTTTTTCCCCAACTCTTCTCTGTGACCTCTGTGTCTCTGTGCCCCTGTGTAAAATCTCTTTCTTCGCTTTTCCCTGCTCCCTTAAACTCTTCTGCGCAAACCACTTATAATTCTCTTGACAATACCACTGTTGTGTACTATGATCCCACATGTTGTTTGCTCGCCAGCTTGTCCTGAGCCTCGAAGGGCCCACCTTGCATTCCCGCTTCGGAACTCCTCGCACGCCTTCAGCCCTCTGTCCTCCGTCAGTCGCTAACTCCCTTAGAATCCGCACTTCCGCAAGACACACTTGTAACACCATTAGAATCCGCACTTCCAAAACACAGGACTTAAAACTCTTTAGAATGAACACTTACAAAAAAACCGGGGAGGGGGTCACGGTAGCACAGGCACTCTTGCCTGTGCTCCTTCAATTTCGCTGCCGCGGCGGCCGCACAGTGGCGCAGACTTCAGTCTGTGCTCTTCGTCCGTCGCCGCTCGCAACATCCGTAACACGCACAAATACCCGCAACCCTTTTCCGCTCATGGATTTGCTTCACAACTCGCGCACACCCCGGGGGTGGGGGTCCACCAGCAAAAAAGCCAACTGTCCTTCCGAGCGAAGCAAGGAACCTGCTGTTCTCTTTTCTTCGCGGATCACGGGACACGGACCACGGGTCACTCCCCTACGCCCCAATCACCTTCTCCAAATACTCCTTCGCCCCTCGCACATCCTCCATCTGCTTCTCACCCAAGATCTCCCGCTCAATCGTCACCGCCCCCGGATACTTCATCTCTTTCAACCGCGCCACAATCCGCGGAAAATCCACCTTCCCCTTTCCAATCGCCACTTCCTGTCCCAACTCTTTCGGATTCGTTGGCCAAAGCCCATCCTTCGCATGAATCCCCTGCACGTAGGGCGCAAGAATCTCAATCGCATCCACGGGATTCGCCTTCCCATACAAAATCAAATTCGCCAAATCAAAATTCACGCCTTGATTGTCGAGCCCCACATCGCGCATCGCGCGCACCAAAGTAATCGGCGTCTCCTCCCCCGTCTCGTAACGAAAGTTTTGCCCATTCCGCCGACAGAAACCCACCACATCAATCAACGCTCCCACCGTCTCCGTATAAATCGGATCGTTCGGATTCTCCGGAATAAATCCGCAATGCGTCTGCACCGCGGCCACGCCGCACTCTTTGGCAAAGTCCGACGCCCTCTTGATATGCGCCACTCGCGCCGCCCGCGTGTCCCGTGGCACCAACCCAATCGTCAGCGGCCCGCCATAAAAATCCCACACTTCCTTCCCCGGCCCGCCCACCACAATCGACGTCGCCTCAATCCCATATTTCCCGAGCGCCGCCGTCAACTTCCCCGCCAGCCCCGGCGCAAACTCCTCGCAATACGCCTGGCATGTCGGCAGCCCCAAGGCATGCACCTTCGCCAAAGCCGCATCCGGATCGTTCCCAATCCCAATAATCAACCCCAGCCTCAGCGGCTTTTTGCCCTCATTCCCAAACGCTTTCCAACTCGCTGCCTGTCCGCCGCTCAAATCCGCCAGGCTCGCCTCGGATTTTTCTCTCCCCATAAGCACTTCGCTCCCCGTTCCGAGTCCCGCTGCCAACGCCACGGCCGAACTGCGCAAAAAGCTCCGACGATTCTGCAATCTCATCGTTGTCTTTCCCCTTCTTCTCTGTGCCCTCTGCGTCTCTGCAACCTCTGCGTAAAAATCTTTTTTCTTTATCCCCTCCTTTCCTTTCTTCGTCCCCTCCGCCAACATTCTCCGAGTCATCTCCTCAATCGGTGCCTTGTCATCCGTAAAGATGACCGCTCCCTCGCGCGGTTCAAAGGCAACCATCTTCCCCGCCGCCTTTTGCGCCAATTCGCGCACCCAAGCAGGTCCCGCGCCTTGCTTCAAGCGCCCCACCGTCTCCGCGAGCCCCTGCTTCCCCGCAAACGCAAACAAAAGGTGGTTTCCGCCCTCCGTCGACAAAATCTCCACCGACGGAAACACCTTCCCGATCGTCGCTCCCATCGCATCCAGCAATTCGCGCGCAGCACTAGTATCGTACACATTCACCATGAGCACGCCGCGATCTGCCATCCGCGAGCGCACCAACTGAAAAAACTCCACCGTAGTCAAATAAAACGGTACGTAAGGCCCGCCCTGAAACAAATCGATCTGCACCAAATCGCTTTTCGTTTCATGCGCAGCCAGCCACGGGCGCGCATCCGCGATATGCACATGCAGCTTGGGATCATTTTGCGGCAAGCCAAAACATTCCCCGGCTACCCGCACAACTTCCGGATCGATCTCCACCGCATCCACTTCCATCTCTGGCGCCACCGCCCTTGCTACTTCGATCGACCTTCCTCCACCCATCCCCAGCACCAGCAGATTCTTCGCTGGAACGATCACTGGCCCCAGCGCAAAGTTATCCACGTAAAATCCGGAACTCGTGCTTCCCACTTTTTCGATGGTCTGGAAATATCTCGTATTGTTCAGCACCAGCAATCGAAATCCATTACTCTCGACGACCAAAATCCGGTTGTACGCCGATTCACCGCTCCAGATGATCCCTGCAGGCACGGGAACCTTGGGCAGCACAAAAAGCAACGCGACAGGCAGCAGCGCCAAGATCGCCGCCTTCCTCCTCATCATCAATCCGCCGGCCCCGATCGCAATCGACGCTCCGCAAAGTATCTCCATCGTCACGCGCGTCCCAAATCTCGGCACGAAATAAAAACTGGTTCCCAGTACTCCCGCGAAGCTCCCCGCCGTCGACAGAGCGAACACGCGGCCCACTGTAATTCCGACATGCCCCGCCCGCACGAGCAGCCGAATCACGAAAGGCGAAATCATCGCCAGCGCTGTCATGGGCGGCGCGAAAATAATCACGGTCGCCAGCGTTGGCCCCAGAAAATCCCCGGATTGCCAGAGCTTCAGCAACACGGCTCGCTGCACGAACAGAATCAAGAGCTGATAGAAACCGCTGCTCAAAACAACAAAATAAAGCACCGTGTCGGTAGGCCTTTGATCTGCAATCCACCCTCCCAGACTGTATCCAACCGCCAGAGCCAGCATCACCACCGAAATCATGCTGCCCCACACGTAAATCGAGTTCCCAAAGTACGGCGCGTACAGCCGGAACGCCGTCAACTCCATCGCCATCACAATGGCGCCTGTCAATACAGCTGTAGCTATCCACAAATATGCGGGCCCGCCGCCGGGCGCTGCGGCGTCGAAAAGTACGTTCTCTTGACTGTGATTGGGAGAGGAGGGGCTTCTCACGGCCATGTATATCCCACACAGGCCACAAGACCGTCAATAAAAAGAATGTATACATTCGACGTATCTACTACCTGAATCCGATCAAGGTCCCGAGTCTCATAACCAGACTCTGCAGTCTGCTCGGCCGCCGCTGTCGTTCCGCTGGCGTTGCGCACACGACTGTCGTACTGTAGCGGATCACACCAGAATGTTCGGAGAAAAACACGCGCTGACCGGGCGTTCCCTCACGATGCACTCCACTCGCAACATTGAGCTATACTTTTCGCGGATTGGTTGCTTCGACAGTTCCTTTGAGCCACCTGATTCTCATGTCTCTTGCAACGATCTTCCATGGGCGCTCGGGCGATATTCGGGCGCGCACTCGCATAGCGGTACCTGGAAAAGCCTTTTCCTTGCTCATTCCGTACGCGTTGCTAGTTCTCTTTTCGCTCTCAACGATGAGGCCAGGCTTCGCGAGGCAGAGCGCTTCCTCCTCAAGCTCGCTGGCCCATTTAAATGAAGAGGCCCAGGCTGCTTATCGCGCAGGCACAGCAGCCGCTGCCAACAACGACTTCACGACTGCGCAAGCCGAATTTGAAAAAGTCGTGAGACTGGTTCCCCAAATCGAAGAAGGCCACAGCGCTCTCGGCGCGGTCCTGATGCAACTCGGAAAAGTCCCGCAAGCCATCAAAGAGCTTGAAAAGGCGATAGCGCTGAAGCCGAGTGATGTCTCCGCCGAGACCAACCTTGCTTTGGCCTACCAGCAAACAGGCGACAATAAAAAAGCCGTCGTCCTCTTCAAAAATGTGGAAACCGCCGCGCAACACCCGCCGACTTCCAATTCCTCCTCTACTCTCCCCTTCTATGTTCTAGCAGCATACGCGCGAGCGCTGGCCGCAACTGGTCAGCTGCCTGCGGCCACTGCCAAGATGAAGGCCGCGATCGCCGCGTCACCGCAGAGCCCCGACCTCATGGATGCTCTGGGCTCGCTTTACGCGCAACAGCACAACTGGCCACTGGCAGTCAGCGAATTCCAAAAAGTGCTTCAACTCGATCCAAACTCCGCTGCCGCTCACCTGCATCTCGGCGTGGCGCTCCTCGCCCAGCAACAAACTTCAGCAGCGATCCAAGAGCTCACATTGGCCACCCAGTTAGCTCCCGACAACGCTCTCGCCGCCACGCAACTTGGTGAAGCTTTTGCAGCAAATAACGAAGACGCGCAGGCCATCGCAGAATTCCAACGCGCGATCACGCTCGACTCCGCGTCCACCGAAGCCAAGTATCAACTAGCTCGAGCCCTCCAACGCACCGGGCACGATGCTGAGGCTCTTCCGCTGCTCCGACAGGTCGTCCAAGCCGAACCAAAAAACGCAGACGCGGTCGCAGGCCTCGGATTGGCCCTTCTTCTCACGGGAAACGCCAAGGATGCCATCCCCTATCTACAGCGCACTCTCGAACACAAGCCCGGTGATGCCACGGCGCACGAAAACCTCGCTGCCGCGTATTTGCAAATGAACGAACTCGATGAGGCCATCCGTGTCCTTTTTTCCGGCCTCAAGATCGATCCCAACAATTACCAGCTTCACTACGACTTCGGACTCGCACTGAAATTGAAGGATGACAATGCGGGCGCCATTCCAGAGCTGGAGGCCGCGGCCAAGCTCAATCCGGAGGCGTATGAGCCGCATTACACGCTGGGCAATCTCTTCATGCAGGATGGCCGCTACGATGACGCGGCCCGCGAATTGTCACTTGCGATGAAGCTGCATCCCGACAATCCCGATGGCTGGGCCACGCTCGGCAGTCTTTATCGAAAGATGGACAAACTACCCGAAGCTGCTGACGCTCTCCGCGAAGCCATTCGTCAGCTTCCCGGCCAGCCGGACTCTCACCTCACGCTTGCAGCCGTCCTGGCGCAACAAGGGAACGCCGCCGAAGCCGCTGCCGAACGCAAAAAAGGCGCCGACCTCGAGCGCGTAGTGATGCATCGCCAGCGCGCCACAGTGTCTACAAATTCCGGCAACGCGCTGCTTCAGAAAGGCCAGGTCGACGACGCCATTGAGCGCTTTCAGGAAGCCCTCAGCGAGGACCCCAACTATCCCGAAGCACATCGCGGCTTGGCTAACGCCCTCGAACGACAAGGCAAGAAAGCTGAAGCCGCGGCAGAAAGGCAGAAGGCCGACGAGTTGGAAAAGTCGCAGCCATAGTCATGGCTTGCTCGTGAAAGCCTTGGTCAGCTTTCCGTTATTCAAGAAAAGATGATAGAAGAGTCCTTACTGCTGGCCGAATGCGATTCCAAGCAACGTTACTGCCCTGGAGTTGGCTGGTAGTTCGAGCTTGTCGTCGTCACCTGGAGTTTTTTGGCCGTTGCGCCAAGAATGGATTGCTGCACGTAATTGGTGCCATCCGGCAGGCGCGCGAACTGTGCCGCAAGTGTGACGGCGTCCTTCGGATCATCCATGTAGGTTTGCACGTTGAGCGAGCTGATTGTCTTCGTTGCTGTATTAAAAGTGATCGTCATCTGGTCGCCGGGTAGCGCATAGTCTTTGAACACAACATCCGCAGCGCCCGAGCCCGCTGCGCCACTTAATGAAGCTTTGCCCGCTTGGAAGGCCTGTTGCATCCGTGCCGGATCGGGTGGGACGTACATGCTGAGCAGATTCTTTACCTGCCCCATGTAATCCTTCATCTCTTCTTTCTTTTTCTCAACGACCCTCTGCTTCAGCCTCCCGCCGCTCGGGGGATCCGGCGGCGGACCTATCGGCATCTTCTCCACCTTTCCGTCGGGACCGTACCTGCAAAGGGATTGCGTAGGAGGCTTGGCATCATCGTTCAGAGTCATCTGCGCGGTTTCCGTCCATTGATACCGATGCAGTCTCTGCTGATTCTCAGCAGCGGATTGCTTCAGTGCCACGAGTTTCTGTTGCAGTTCACCACCCGCTTGCCCACCACTCAGGGCGCCGCCATGAACAAAGCCTGCCAGCGAGATTGCGCAGATAAACAGTACGAGTCTATTGCCTGTGCCACGCGTTCTGAGGAAAGACGCTCCCCGAGGTTCCGTGCTGTTCATGTAATTTCTCCCGTCGTTCGGTACCTGCCATCCATTTGAGGCTGATTGCATTTTCGGCATGTTCCCATTGGGGGGAAGCGAGCGGCGCGCGTCGCCTGTCAGAGTAGCCAGCTGGTAGTTTGGCTAGCGCCTGATGGAAGCGGCGAAAAAACGGATATGCTCAAATTAATTTTGTTCTCCCCAACGGCTGATGATTACTGGCCGAGATTTGCAAGGGCGGTGAGCATCGGAGCTTTGGAAACCCGAATGAGTCCCTGGTAGGGCGAATACATATTCAGGATTAGGAAGACAGCGCCAGAGACGGAAAGCGAGGACACCAAGAGAGTAGTGATCACGGTGGCGTTCGGAGGCGCGAAGACCCCAAAGCCGACGAAGATGAGGGACAGCCAAAGAACCAGAACAATTAACAGCGGCATCGATACAGAATTCAACCGTTGGTTGTACATCAACCAGCGCATTTCCGTAACGGTCATGCTTAGATTTAACGCTCCGTTCTGAAGCGCACGTTGCTTATCGTCTTTCGGCGAGAGCCTCTGGATTTTGTCGAAGAGAGCATTGGCCTCAGTAGACTGCGATACCTGGGAAAGACCAGCCAGATCCTTTGACCACATCTGATCGATAAGGCGACTGAAGACAGATCGCAAGACTCCTCGCGCGTCATCCCCCTCCGGCCCGTAGTGGGCCAAGGCACGATCCAGTACAACGATCTTGGCGGCCATTTGAGTCACTTCCGTGCTTTGGGTGTCATAGTAACTTTTTGCTGAAGAGATCAGCATGCCTAGAACAATGGCTGTCATCGTCGAGACCAATCCCATTGCAACCCTCACAGCATCTTTCGAGTCGTTGACCAGGTGATTGGGAGGTATGGCGGCGCGAAGCATCACACCGAACACGGCGCCTCCGAAAATACATCCGAATGCAACTGAGGTGATTGCGATGGAACCCATAATTACCCTTCCAAGGCTGCTCTTGGCCGTTTTCCGGCTACAGGGTTTCAGTATCCGCATCCCAAACGAAAACACGGCGACAGGCTGGATAGTCAAAGCACGCGGTAACACTAAGAACTCGCTGGTGCATTCCGAGGAACCGATATTCACGAACTAGCGAGATGCATCGAACACAACCTGGTCATACCACCAGAGCCGTTGAAAGAAGTCGCGCGCCAGGTCGATCTGTGGTTTTCGTTGCGAGGCAGGCAACTCGTTTTCCCATATGTCGCCGATACAACGCTTGCCGTCGATGGCATCCAACCAACGCTTTTCTGTCGGTCTTATAGGCATCAAGAGGTCTCTGTACGTGTGCGTCCGATTGATCAGAACTCCCGCGGCCCCAGGAGGCAGTCGCTCTTGAACACAAATGGTGTCCGGCATTCGAATAGGCACGTAGCCCAGCCAGTCGTCACCGGCAAAATTGATTAGTTGGGAGTCGCTGGGACCGTCGCTCCGGTAAACAGCCACACTGTGACGAGCCATCGTTCCTCGAAACAGTTCGACAACAGAAGATTGTTCGGCGAAAGAAAGCTGCGCCATCCGGGAAGACTGCGGGATTTGCGCCAGAACTCCGCAGTGGACCGAGTATGGTGCTTGCTTTATCCAACGGCCGAATGTTAGTCCTGCGTTTGAAATGAAATCGAATAGCTGCGGGACCGAGTACGCGCGGTCTTGGGGATGTAGAAGCGCGTCCGCAAGCGCAGCCTCTTGCCGAAACTCCGAGGCCTCGCGCAGCAGGTTTTTCAGGGGATGTCCAGGCGGCATCAGGTCGAGCGCAGCCATAAGATCCCGGATGTTCGCATCGGTAGCATGTATGCCGACCCGTCTGCAAAAGTCTTGCAACATATAGACGCCCGTTCGTCCGTAAGGCGCATATATCATGAGGTGCATCGCCCCGCCGGGTTTCAGTACATCGCGCAGCGCTCGCAGGCCCGCATCAGGGTCCTCAAGATGGTGCAGTACACCGGTGGACACAATCTGGTCGAAGCTCATCTCCAAATCGCTTACTCGCTCGATGGACAATCGATAGATTTGGAGATTGTTCAAGCTATATTTCTGCTTGAGCTCCTCTGTGCATTGCACGCTCGTCGCACTGACATCAATGCCGGTAACCTGCGCCGTGGGCCAGCGCATTGCATGCTTCGCCGCCTGCGAAGTTCCACAGCCTGCAATGAGGATGGATTGGTCTTCCCTGTAAGATCTGGCCGGCCAAAATAAATGATAATCCGCGCGACGTCTTTGCAGGTCTTGCCATTGCCGCTGATATTTTTCCAGGTTGTCAATCGGCTGGGGATAGGGGTATCGATCGTAGAAGTCGCGGACTTCTTCCGCGACATCCAACAACGCTGAGCTGTGTCCTTTTCGCTGGACCATAGGAAATCAGTCGAAATTTAAAACGCTGGAGCCAAACAGATTCCCCGGCAGAGTTCTTGTCAAGTCTGCCGGGGTTATCTGCGTTCTCAGGCCGGGGTCTTCTGGACCCCCTTTCGATGTGTCCTGAATTACCTGGCCGCGGCAGTTGCTTTGTCCGCCTTGGGGCTCGCTGCTTCCTTTTCTTTTTCCGCATACGCCTTGGCCGCGGGCCCTAATTGCGCCATCACCGTGTCAAGGTTGAAGGAAGCCGCCTTTTGACGAGGCGGGAACTTTATGTAGTTGTCGATTTGGGCCGCCACGAGTGCTTGTGCTCCGTAAAGCAGGGGGGCGTGATTGATCACCCAATCCCAATAGACGTTGGAGTTGAAGTCAGCACGTTCGAACGGGTCGCGACGCAGGCTAAACATTTTCGGGAGTCGCAGCTTTACCATGGGCTCCGCCCAAACTGCTGTTGACGTTGCGCGCTGCTCTTCAAACACCAACTTCCAGTCGCCATGCCGTAGGGCCATGACGCCTCCGTCATCGCTGACGTAGAAGAAGGATTCTCTGGGACTTACCTTTGTCTGGCCAGTGAGATAGGGCAGCAAGTTGACCCCATCGATATGCACCTTGAAGGTCTTGTCCCCGGCTTTATACCCGTTAATAAGCCTCTGGCTTACGTCCGGATCGCCCGCCGCCGCCAGCAACGTAGGCAGCATATCCTGGTGAGAGGCGATGCCGTTCAGAACCGTGCCCGCCTTGATATGCCCGGGCCAACGAAGGAAACACGGAACACGCCATGCGCCTTCCCAGTTGGTGTCCTTCTGGCTGCGGAAAGGGGTATTGGCGCCGTCGGGCCAAGTGTCGTTCTCTGGGCCGTTATCGGTGGAATACATGACGATCGTGTTGTCGGCGATTCCCAACTCATCAACTTTGTCGAGCATCTGTCCAATCTGCTCGTCGTGAGTGACCATGCGATCGCAGTAGTCGTCCTGTCCGCTTTTTCCGCGGTTCTTAGCCGCGAGGTGGGTCCTGAAGTGCATGGCTGTGGAGTTGTACCAAAGGAAGAAAGGCTTGTTCGCTTTAGCCTGCTTCTCCATCCAACCGAGAGCTGCGGAGGTGATCTCCTCATCGACAGTTTCCATACGTTTCTTGGTCAGAGGACCGGTGTCCTTGATTGTCTGTTTGCCTACCTTTCCCCACCGCGGCTCAACGGTCGAATCGTCCTTATCCGTAGCTAAGCAGTGCAGCACGCCTCGGGGTCCGAAGGCCGCCAGGAACTTCGGATCCTTAGGATAATCGGGCAGTTCCGGTTCTTCCTCGGCGTTGAGGTGATAGAGGTTGCCGAAGAATTCGTCAAATCCGTGCACCGTCGGCAAGAATTCATTCCGATCGCCTAGGTGGTTTTTGCCGAACTGACCGGTGGCGTAGCCCAGTGGCTTTAGCAGGTCGGCGATGGTTGGATCTTCAGGTTGAAGTCCGACAGGAGCGCCGGGCATTCCGACTTTTGTCAAACCGGTGCGAAGCGGGTTCTGGCCGCAGATGAAGGCTGCGCGTCCAGCGGTACAGCTCTGCTGGCCGTACCAGTCGGTGAACATCGCTCCTTCCTTGGCCACACGGTCGATGTTAGGAGTCTGGTAGCCCATCATGCCACGACTGTAATGGCTGATGTTCCACATACCGATGTCGTCGCCCCAAAGAATTAGGATGTTTGGTTGCTTTGATGCCATGGTCTATTCCCTCCGATAAGTTGGTAGATATGTTTTGCGCTGCCGTGCCCTGGCCGGAGAAAAACGCCACAAGAAACCAAATGCGCCGTCCAATTTGCACTTTGTTACGTTGGAGGGTGGATGACCCAGCTGCAAAGGCTGCACCATCGTTTGCATTTGCCGCGCTAGCGTCGGCGAAGAAAAACTCCAGCCCAAGTTGACGATTTGAATGATGGTCGGCTGGGCCGTCATCTCCAACTGTCAAGAGTTACAGACAATTGCGCCCGAGCCAAAAACGAATTGGGCCAATTTTGGTTAACCGCGGTAAGTCCACCCAGTCCGGTAAAACTGACAGTTGCCCGGGCTCAACCTCCCTCGGAAGCTAGTGCCGGGACGACATTCTATTCCGCTCGGAGATCATTTTCGAAGGCTCGGGATTCCGAGACGAGCCGTGGGCTCCTCATTCGATTCTTTGACTGTCGCCAGAAAACTACGGAACTTGGGATGGTGATCCTTTTTCGCCCGCGTCCCCCGAGTCAACCAGCGGTCCCCGACGGCCGGGCTTGGCCCCTCCTTGCCGCTCAGAGAACGTGCGGAGAATAAAAATGAATAAGAACTTCGCGAAACAACTTTTGTCAGTGATCGCATCCCTCGTGCTGGTTATTGGCACCGCGCTAGCGGAGGCTCAAGCTCAGCAGCCCGCTTCGACGGAGTATTCGGGGCAGGGCGTGCCGCTAACTGCGGATGAGCTGCAACAATTGGCCGCGCCCATTGCACTTTATCCGGACGCACTGGTGGCACAGATTCTTGGAGCTTCGACCTTTCCAGACCAGATTGCTGCCGCTGCCAGTTGGCTCGAGCAGAACAGCACCCTCAAGGGGAAGACTCTGATGGAGGCTGTCGATGCGCAGCCGTGGGATCCAAGTGTAAAAGCTCTCACGCAATTTCCCTCGGTTCTGGCCAACTTGGCGACGAACCTCAGCTGGACTTCCTCGCTGGGAGAGGCGTACCACAATCAGGCCGCTGAAGTGATGTCAGCCGTCCAATTTCTGCGCGCGAAAGCACTGGCAGCTGGCAACTTGAAGTCAGGCTCACAAATCACCGTAGTGCAAAAATCCCCGCAAGTTATCGAGATTCAGCCTGTGAATCCGCAGGTGGTATACGTTCCCGTATACAACCCCGCGGTCGTCTACGGCTATCCCTATGTGGTTCCCGCCTATGTGCCACCTCCGGCCTCCGTTGCGGCAACCGCGGTGCTTGCGTTTGGAGCTGGCATCGCAGTCGGCGCGATGATGAGCGGTGGCTGCTGCGCCTGGGGGTATAGCAGCTGGAATTGCGGCTGGTATGGCAGCAGCGCAGTCGTCTATCACGGCGGTGCGTACTACGGAAACAGCGCTTGGCATGGCGGCTACTATGGTTCCAGTGCGTCGGCTTATGGCGCCTACGGCTCCGGGCACGCCAGCAATGGTTATAACCCATCGACGGGGACTTACGCGCGCGGCGGTACAGTCTCAAACGGCTACGGCAGCGTAAGTGGCGGTCAAGCGTATAACCCAAGGACCGGGGCCTCTGCCTCGACTGTGCAAGGGTCAAATGCTTATGGCAGCTATGGGGCCTCGACGGCTTCGAAGAACGGCACGACTGTCGACAGCCAGCATCAAACGAACTCGAATGGAACCACCGCACAGGCGCACTCTTCGAACGGCGCCTCGGCTTACGGCGCGTCAGGAAAGTACGGCAACAGCGCAGCGGTTGGTCAGACCGCAAACGGCAACAAGTATGCGACGGCGGATGGCAAGGCTTACAGCAACACGGGGAGCGGCTGGAGTCAGAAGGGCGGATCTTCGACCGACAGTTCTGCGGTTTCCAAGGGTTGGGGAGGACAGGAAAAGAGCGGTGGCTCCTCGGCTTTTGACAAAAGCGGTGGCGGAGGTTGGGGAGACAGGTCAGCAAGCGGTCGCGGTTGGGCAAGCAGGGGCGGCGGTGGCGGCTGGGGTGGGCGCAGGTAAAGCAACGACTGCAGCAAACACACGAACGTGTTCTTGGAACGGCGTTGGTGGAATTTCTTACAGCCGGTGATTTGGAGGATAGGGATGTCGCGTGCAAGTCGAGGAATTTCTGTTACGACCCGGTTTCTACTTTTGGCGTTATCGATGATGCTTTCCGCTTGTGGCAAGTCACCTGCTGTCCCTGCTGTCAAAGTGTTCGCATCTCCCGACGACGCGGGACAGAGTTTGCTGGAAGCCGCAAGATCAGGAGATCAGAACGCGGTGTTAGCAATCTTCGGCCAGGAATCGAAGCAGCTCGTTTTCTCAGGCGATGCTGTCCAGGACAAGTCCACGGCCGAAGCATTTGTGTCGGCCTATGGAGTGATGCACCGCTGGCGCAAGATGCCTGATCAAGCCCAAATTCTGTTAATCGGAGCGGACAATTTTCCTTTTCCAATTCCGCTGAAAAAGAATGGCGCGGGCCAATGGTATTTCGACACGGTTGCAGGAAAAGATGAAATTCTGTCGCGTCGCATTGGCAGGAATGAGCTGGCAGTCATAGAAGTTTGTGGAGCGCTGGCCGACGCTCAGGCCGAGTATTTCTCGCAGGCTCACGATGGCGAAAAGACACAACAATTCGCGCCGAAGTTCATCAGTGACACTGGGCGCCAGAACGGTTTGTACTGGGAAGCCGCGGAAGGCCAGCCGAGAAGTCCGCTCGGGCCGCTCGCAGCCTTTGCAACCACCGAAGGATATAACGTAAAGCCCAACGCGCACACACCCTTCCATGGCTACTATTTCCATATGCTGACAGGGCAAGGCAGTCAAGCTCCGGGCGGCGCGAAGGACTACGTCGTCAACGGGAAAATGGTCCGAGGATACGCTTTCGTCGCCTATCCGGCTGAATACGGTAATTCGGGGATCATGACCTTCATCATCAGTCAGGACGGTATCCTGTTGCAGAAGGACTTGGGAAAGACCACCGCAGAAACAGCAGCCGCAATGACCAAGTTCGACCCCGATCCCAGTTGGACCGTAGCCAGGTAGCGAGTGGAATGAGGAGTCTTCCTCACATTCGCCATTTCAAATATTCAGAAAAGCCTCTCGCTGAAGTTGCCACCTTCTCATACGTTTGATCGGGACGGTGATCTGTGGCAATGGATTGACCCATTGAGGCCGCGCCACTGTTGAGGCGTTGACCGATTAGCGTCGTACGGTTGCCTGGACGCCGAGTCGGCCAGATACTGACACTAAGCCAAAACAATCAGACACGGCGACGTGTGAACGGTCACGTTCGTCTTGTTGCAGGCGCAGCCTGGTTTGGACGAAGCGTAGTGATTCTTTTGCACGGGAAGCCGAATGCGTTGGGCACAGCGCCGGCCCCCGATTCAATATGGATAGCCGCAATTTCCGGCGTTGCTTGCTCGATGCTACGCGGAACGCAGTGCCCAGTTGAGAATCGTTGACTCTCAACAAGCTTTTCGTGGTCGGCAAAAAAAAGAGAGGAAGCTATCTTGATGAAATCGCTCCGCAGCCTGACGGTCCTGTCCGCCACAGTCGTTACATTTCTTACCGGCCAACTTGTGCGGGCGCAAGACGGCGGCAGATTGAAAATTGGCTTCTCCATCGAAGCGATGAAGGGCGAGCGCTGGCAAACGGACATGGCTTCCTTCGAGGCGCGTGCCAAACAGTTAGGCGCGCAGGTAATCTCCGGTGACGCTGGCGGCGACGATGATCGTCAGTTCCAGCAAGTGCAGGACATGATCAGGGCTGGTATTAAGGTGCTGGTTTTGCTGCCGCACGACACTGCGACTGCGAAGGCCAGCAGGATCGTGGACGCTGCAAAGTCGGCTAACGTTAAGGTCATCAGCTATGATCGCCTGGTCCTGAATAGCGATGTCGACCTCTACGTAAGTTTTGACCGGCTGGAAATCGGCTGGCTGCAAGCGCAATATCTTACAAAACAGGCGCCTAAGGGGAATTATGTGCTGATCGCTGGTTCGCCAAATGACGAAGGCGCCAAGACTCTGCATGAAGCGCAAATGAAGGTTCTGCAGCCCTATATCGATCGCGGCGACATCAAAGTGATCGCTGATAGCTTTACCAAAGATTGGATGTCGTCAGAGGCCTATCTTTCCATGCTGAAGGCTATTGATTCTTCGCAAGGCAACATCGCTGCCGTTCTCGCTTCCAATGACGGGTTGGCGGGAGGCGCGATTCAGGCCCTCCGCGAACATCATCTGGACGGCAAAGTCCTGGTTTCCGGACAAGATGCGGATTTGGCGGCGATTATTTGCATCGCTCAGGGCGCACAAAGCATGACGGTTTACAAGCCGGTGGGAAATGAAGCAGTCGTCGCCGCCGAGGAAGCGGTTCGCCTGGCGAAGGGCGAAAAGACACGCGCGAACAGAACAGTAAGCAATGGCAAGGAGGATGTACCCGCGATCCTTCTGAAACCCATTGTCGTGACAAAGGACAATATCAAGACAACCGTCGTCCAGGACGGATTCCAGACCTTAAAGAGCATCAACCAGGCGCTGTCGGCAGATCAGCAGATCAAGTAGGGCTGTTCCCCGTTTATTCCTGATCGAATCGCTAAGAAAAGGCTGTCGATGAGGGGCTAGCCGTGTTTGAAATCACTGGCAGCCAAGCGACAGTCAGAGACCGGTCCACCACCGCCTGAGGGCATCCTTTTCCGGTCGCCATAACACGAACGGGATCATTTACACTTGGCTGGCGATGCGCTATACCAGTGATTGCGCCATGCTAGCGAAAGAGGTCCTGTTTGTGGGCAATGGGATGCATTCACGACAGACTCTCGCAAAGCTCCCAATGAATGTCGAGTCTGTGTGGTCCTTGCGGTTCGTTGGCAGTCTGGCGGATACAGGTAAGTGGTGATGACCTCTCGAACGGCTCGAACCCGAGGCAGTGGCGCCGGTTTCTTCGTCACCCTTTTGCTGCTCATAGCAATCGCGCCGCTCGCCACCCACGCCCAGTCCAGCGAAAACCCCGAACGCAAGAATTACGCCGACGAGATACGCAAGACGTACAATTTTCTTTTCGGCAAGGACAATCTGTCGCTTCCCGGAAACGCTGCCATCGAAGGCAATGACTTTATTCAGCCGGGCGCTTTTCCGGAAGCGGAATACTGCGCCCACTGTCACGATGAGGCCTACAGCCAGTGGCGTCAGGCGTTGCACTCCAATTCCTTTCGCACTCCCTTCTACCGCGCCAGCGTCAACATCCTCGTCCGCACCAAAGGCATCGAATTCTCGCGTCACTGCGATAGCTGCCACAATCCCATCGTCGTGCTTTCCGGCGGCCTGACCACGGACTCCCACGTCGACCGCGCCTTTGACAAGGACGGCCTGACCTGCACCACCTGTCACTCTATCCAGCGTCTGCAGTCCACCACTGGCAATGGCGGCTATGTAATGGGCGTTCCTGCTGTAATGACCGACGAAAACGGCAATCGCATCCCTGGCCAAGTTCAATTCGGCGATATCCTCGAGCATCCCGAGCGTCATTCCAAAGCGGTCATGCAGCCGTTCTATCGCACGCCGGAATTCTGCGCCGCTTGCCACAAAGCCAATCTTCCCAATCCACTGAATGAATACAAATTCATCCGCGCCTTCACCGTTTTTGACGAGTGGCAGAACTCGAAATTCTCCAAGCGCAACCCGCTCACTTTTTATTCCGCTGACTTCACAACCTGCCAGGGGTGCCACATGCGTCGCGCACCAGCCGTACTTCACGATTACGGTGCGAAAGGCGGGACCTTCGCCTCACATCGCTGGCTCGCCGGAAACACCGCGGTTCCCTACTACTACGGCTTCGACGAGCAGCTCCAGAAAACGATCGAGTTCCTGAAGGCCGGCAACTTCCTCAACGTTGACATTTTCGCCCTGAAAAAATCCGGCGACGACAACATGATTGCGCCGCTAGGCTCTACGCCCTTTCAGCTTGAGCCAAACAGTGCCGTCACGGCCTACGTGGTCATCCAAAACAAAAACATTGGCCACTCGCTCATTCCCGAAGTCCGCGACCTCTACGAAGCCTGGGTCGAAGTCACCGTTAAAGACGCCGCCGGAAACGACATCTATCACAGCGGCTTCCTCAAGCCCGATGGCATGCTCGACACCCGCGCCCACAGCTTCACCAACCGCCCCGTCAATCTCTCCGGCGAATTTGTCGACAATCACAAAGTTTGGACCATCCATTCCATGGCCTACGACAATTCCATCCAGTCCGGCCGATCCGCCCTCGTCCGCTACGAATTCAAAATTCCGCCTGACGTGAAAGGCCCGCTCAGCATCACCGCTCGCGTAAACTACCGCCACCTGCGCCAAAGCTATCTAAACAATGTCTTCGGCACCGATCATCCGCTATACCCGGTAGTCGAACTCGCTTCCCGCGCGCGCGCGTTGAACCTCGGCATGAACGATCCCACTCCCGCGGCAGCCAACGACAATCAAGACTGGATGCGCTGGAACAACGTCGGCATCGGCTATCTCGATCAGCAACAATACTCCGACTCCATTGCGGCCTTCGAACAAGTCACAAAGCTCCGCCCCGACTACGAAGACGGCTACGTAAATCTCGGCCTGACCTACATTGAGTGGGAAAAATATTCGTCCGCGCGTCCGCCGTTGGAGAAAGCTCTTCAGCTCCATCCCGATTACGCCCGCGCTCTCTACTATCTCGCCCTGGTCGAGCGCCGCGAAGGCCATCCCGAATCCGAAGTCGCTGATCTCCAAAGAGTCGTCGAACAATTTCCGCAATCGCGCGACGCCCGCCGCGAACTTGGCATCGCTTATTACCAGCAGCACCGCACCGATGACGCCGTCGCGCAGTTTCAAGCTCTGCAAGCCATCGATCCCGACGATCTCGCCGCCCACTACAATCTCGCCATCCTCTATCGCCGCAAAGGCATGAAGGCCGAAGCCGCTGCTCAAGCCGCGCTTTACGCTACGAAGCGAATTGACCCCGAAGCCCCCACGTATTCTCTCGATTTCCTGCGCAAGCATCCCGAAATATCGACAGAAAGCGTGCCCTGGCACATGCACACAGACCTTAAGCCCGCTGCCACCGTCAATGCAGGCGCCGCCGGCAACGGCCCCGGTCAGCGTTAACTAAGGAGGATTCTTGTCGGACCAGGACCGCCGAAAATTTCTTCGCTCGCTCAGCCGCACCGCCCTCGTTCTTCCCTTCGCCGATCTCATGGCCCTAGCCGCCCCTCAACAGCAGCAAGCCCCGCCAAAACAAAAAATCGCCCCAACCGAGCGCAGCTACGACGCCAAGCCAGCTCCTCCTCCGCCCGGTCCAAAATCTCCCATCGAAGGCACACCGCTCGGCGTCACGTTCGTCGATGTCGTCAAAGGCTCTGGCCTCGACGTCGAAACCACTTTCGGCGGCGTCGGCAAAAACAAATATCTTCTCGAAACCACCGGCTGCGGTCTCGCCTTCTACGACTACGACAACGATGGCTGGCTCGACGTTTTCATGGTCAATGGCTGGCGCCTAGAGGGTTTTCCTAAGGGCAAAGAACCGCATTGCCGCCTCTTCAAAAATAATCGCGACGGCACCTTCACCGATGTCACCAAAGGTTCCGGCCTCGACGTCCGCACCGGCTGGGGACAAGCCTGTTGCGTCGGCGACTACGACAACGATGGCAACGATGACCTCTTCGTCACCTACTACGGCCAAAACGTTCTCTACCACAACAACGGCAACGGCACCTTCACCGACGTCACCGAACGCACCGGCCTCCTCCAGCCCGGCCCCAAAACGCGCTGGAATACGGGCTGCACCTGGGTCGACTACGACAAAGACGGCCATCTCGATCTCTTCGTCGCCAACTATGTCGACTTCGATCTGAAAACAGCTCCGCTTCCCGAAGAAGGCCCCTGCACCTACAAAGGCATCGTCGTAGCCTGCGGTCCTCCCGGCCTCGCCGGCGCAAAAAATATTCTCTATCACAACAATGGCAACGGCACGTTCTCCGACGTCAGCCAAAAAGCGGGTATGTGGAACGCCATCGGAACCTACGGCCTCAGCGTCGCCGCCTCCGATCTCGACAACGACGGCTGGCCCGACATCTATGTCGCTAACGATTCAGCCCCCGCCACGCTCTACCTCAACCAGCACGACGGCACGTTCAAGGACGTCGCCATCGAAAACGGAGCCGCCCTCTCCGCTGAAGCCAAGCCGCAAGCAGGCATGGGCGTCTCCATTGGCGACTACAACCGCGACGGCAATCTCGATATCGTAAAAACAAATTTCGCCGGCGACACAGATTCCCTCTACACCAATCTCGGCGACGGCGTCTTTGAAGACCGCACCTATCCCAGCGGCCTCGGCGTCAACACCCGCCTCCTCGGCTGGGGCGTCGGCTTTTTCGATATGGACAACGACGGCTGGCTCGACATCCTCATGTCTAACGGCCACGTCTATCCCGAGGTCGACAAATCCAAAGCCGACCTCAAATACGCCGAACACAAATATCTCTATCGCAACCTCCGCAACGGCCGCTTCGAAGAAGTCACCAATCAAGGCGGCCCCGGCATCATGGAAAATGCCCCAGCTCGCGGCTGCGCCTTCGGCGACTACGACAACGACGGCGACCTAGATATCGCCGTCAACTGCGTTAACGCCATCCCCCAGCTTCTCCGCTGCGATTCCACCCTTGACCGCAACTGGATAAAGATAAAGCTGGTCGGCACAAAATCCAATCGCACCGGCATCGGCAGTCGCGTCCTCGTCACCGCAAAAACAATCCCCACCGCGGAAAAGCAGCTAGTCCAAATGGACGAACTACGTAGCGGCGGCAGCTACTTCTCACAAAACGACATGCGCATGCACTTCGGCCTCGAACAGGCTACAAAAGTTGACCTGGTGGAAGTTCGCTGGCTAAGCGGCCAAGTAGATCAATTGAAAGATCTCGAGGTAAACCGCCTCTACGTCATTCAAGAAGGCGGCAAAATCCTGAAGTCAGAAACGCTAAAGCCCGCGACGAAATCCTAGCGATGCGAACTACTCCCACGCTCGTGCTAACGCTGGCGTTGTTCGCGCCCGCCATCGGCCGAGCACAAACAAAGTGTCCCTGGCTCAACGACGCCACCGCACGCGGCATCCTTGGCGGCGACGTAACTCTCCTGGTCAAACTCAACGATCAAGGCGCCAGAGTCTGCAAATTCACCCGCCAGCAAGGCGCCGCCGTCCACGAACTCCGCATCTCCGTCGACCTAATGACCGACATCCCCAAACAATTCCCAACGTACCTCGCCCAATGCCCGCCCAAGAGCCCTCCCCTCCCCGCCACCGGCAATGAAGCCGTCACATGCAGCTCGCACACCAGGGAAAATCACTACGCCGAACTCGTCGTCGGCCGCGTCCGCAATCAAGCCTTCGTCGTAAGCGTAAGCTCCACTGTCCAAGATGATCCATCCCTGACGCGAGAAGAGCGCCGCGACAAGGCAAACCTCGCCGCCGAAATGGTCGCCGGAATCCTCTTCTAAAATCGCTGCTAGCTTTTGGGAATCTCGCCGCACCGCTGCATGGAGTCCCAGACGAATCCCGTCGTCGCCTACTCGCCACTCCAGCTTTCATCTCGAATCAATCTCTGAAGACGATTCTCGCCGCTCCTAGTCTGTGGAACTAGCCTTCTGATTCTTCACTTCCAACTCATTGACCACCTGTTTCACATTGGGCACGCCCGCCGCAAGACGCTCCACAGATGTTCGCCGGGTCTGCGAATTAACCTTTCCGGTCAGCGTGATCACGCCGTTTTTAACCGCATACTTAACGTCGCTATCTAGTTTGTGCTGTATCAGCACCGCGTCAAAGTTCTTCTCAATTCCCTCATCCAGGTCGGAGTCCACCTTCTTCGCCATGCTCTCGCCACCAGGAGGACGCACAGCAATCTGGTCCGCAATCACTTGATCGCCCGCAATGGACCGGCTGATCGATTCCGCTTGCGACTTATCTGCCTCCGACGTGGTCGTACCCGCCAGTGTTACTACTCCCTTGTCCCGGTCCTGGCTTACGCTGACATCCTTTAGCCCTGCCTGATCGAGCGATCTGCGAATGGAGTCCGTCACGTCCGCCGACTTCGTGGGCGCACTCGAGCATCCCGACCAACTCCCCACCGCGACAACCGCGAGCACCGCACCACACACTATGTTCGATCTCATGTTTCTCCTTTTCTTGACCTTCTGTTTGCCTTGCTTCCTGCTAATCTGTGTCCTTGTCGAAGAATCCGCTCAGACCAAATCTCCAGTCGCAAATCGCCTTTGGGCAACGGTAGGAGATTCCCATCCTCAGCCCCGCGTTACGGAGAACCCATCCGCAAACGCGCCCAGGTTGGATTATTTCTTTCCGCTGGCCTTTTGCGATTCTTGGTGCGCTTCTTGGGAGTATCTGAAGGCGTTCGTTGCATGCTCCAGCGCTTGCCTGGATAATTCGTGCCCGGTTAGATGATCCTCTTTGCCGTGATGCACGGCAGCCGACCGGTGCGCGTGTGCCGCCATTTCGTGAAGCTCCGCTGCTCTCTGATGAAAACTCTGTGGCATGCCATTTCCTTTCGAATCTCTCGACCGGCCCAGCCTCAAACCACGGACCGCGCGCTTAGTTGCTCCTCGTCTCCATCGCTTCCCGAGCCAGCCTCTGCCACGCAACCTCTTCGGGAAGAACTCTCACGGTATCCGGCGCATCGGGCACTACTTCGCAGCAAACCTCGCGGACGCGCACTCCTTCAAAGGCACTGAGCGGTGAAAGCATCAATGCTGCGCAAACTTCGTTCCAGGTTGCGAGATGATCTATTTGCTTAGTGTCTTCCATAGTTGTGTCTCCCTACTTGCCAACGACTTTCTTCACCTGCCCGACTTTCTCCTGGATTTTCCCGGCTATCTCTTCGGCCTGTCCTTCCGCCTCAAGGTCCGCGTCGTTCGTCGCTTCTCCTACCTTTTCCTTCACTTTTCCCTTCAACTTGTGCAGCACTCCTTCAACTTCGTCCTGTGTTCCCGGCTTCATTGGCTTTCCTCTAAACGCATCTCTTTGGTCTCCAAATGCATCGCGTGGCATCCACTCCGCCGACGCGGTTCTAATCTATTTTGCCCTTGCACGCTGTATGGCCACACTTGCACTCGATGTCCGGCATTTTTTCCATCGTTTCGCACTGCACGCTGCAATACTTTCCCTCCGCAGCTACGCACGAACAATTCGGATGAGCGCACTTCTTCGCATTCTCAATTGCCATTCGTCACCTCCTCGGCCAGATTTCACAGCCGCAGTACCAAGCGGTCCAGCGCTCCTCAAATAACTTCTGGCTCGGACCCCTTCGCGACGCAAACATACGAGACTTCCCCATCCGCGTCTGTTCAAAATGACGCACCCCGCCCATAGGCCCGCTTTTCGAGTTCGGATTGGCAACCGCCTTCTTGACGCTTAAAGCCTCCGGTAAACCCACGACATCTAGCGACATTTTTTTCTAATTCCAGTTTGGCGTCACTTGTCGCTTGAAAGGCGATTGCTTTGGGCGAATGCTGCCATTGTCTCGCGGGAAGTCTGCGTCCGAGATGTGATGGGTTATGGGTTTCGGACGGGAATAACTGACTGCGCGAGAAGCGCGATCTGGCAGTTGCCAGTTGGCGGAATGCCAATCGCGGGAGATCGTGGAGCGAAAGGAATACGGTCATGCAAAGCATAGAGACTTCTGTTTTTCGGGTTTCGAGTTGGTTTCGGCGAGTTGGCCATGGGTGGTTGACTTTCTCGGTGGTGCTTGGCTTGCTGTTCGCCTGTCTTGGAGTTCCCGGGCAGGCTGCCGCACAGTCGCCATGGAAAGACAGAGACAGACGAGACCTGCGAGTGATGACCTACAACGTGAATGAAGGCACGGACTTCTTACAGGTCCAAGCCGCGACGGACCTGAATTCGTTCCTTGTCGCTGTGGGGCAAACGATCACTCAGGTGCGTGGAACTAACCCTCCCGCGCGCATGCGAGCGGTAGCGAAGCAGATTATCGACGCTGACCCTACGCTAGTGAGTCTGGAAGAATTGGACGAGTGGTATACGTCATCGTTTAATCCGGCAACAGGTGCGTGCGGTTCGCCAACACTGGAATTTGCCATGCTTCAGGATCTTCAGGATGCCCTGGCCGCACAAGGAGCGCACTATGCGGTCGCCGAGGAAGCGCAGCAGTACGCGTTTCCCCTGATACCAGGTTTCATCCCTCCTAGCACGTACCTATGCGTGTCGGTCGTCAATCACGTGGCGATTCTGGCGCGTACGGATCTCGATCCGGAGAGATTTCATTGGAGCAATCCCCAATCGGCTCAATACGCCACGGTGCTACAGTTCCCTTCACCGATTGGGCTGCTGCCGTTGCCGCGAGCCTGGGTGTCAGTAGACGCAACCTTTGACCACAAGACTTTCCGATACATTGGGACGCACCTGGAGTCTGTGGTTCCAGCCATCCGCGAAGCGCAAGGAGCAGAGCTCCGCGCCGGTCCGGCAAACACGTCGCTGCCCGTGATTCTTGCGATGGACTCGAATTCACAAGCCGCGCCTCTACCGCAGGACCCGACGTATATGGATTTTATTGCAGCAGGTTATGACGATGGGTGGACTGAGAGCTTTCCGTTTGTTCCGGGGCTCACCTGTTGTCAGGACGAAGCAGATAACAATCCCGTGTCGCAGCTCTATCAACGCATCGACCTAATTCTGACCTTGGGGGACGTTAAAGTGCGAGACATTGCACTGTTCGGCGCGGATCCCAGAGAGAGGATTATTGGCGGACTGTGGCCATCGGACCACGCAGGAGTTGCCGCGCACGTGGTTATCGAACGGGAGTAGCACAACCACTGGACAGGAAGTGCTGCTATTGCGCCGGGATTCCGACTGTACGCGAGGAGTCCTGGCGCAAAGTTTAAGTGCACGCCGATCTTTGCGAGGTCCGTGGCCGCGCCTTCGGTCCTGGGTGGCCTGTCCCTTGCGGTTTTGCTTCGCGCAAGGGTGGGTCTTCTCCTCGCTGGTTCTACTCACTACTCTCTACTCACTCCCAAGAAACCTCGCCGCTCCCCAGTCGATCCCATCACTCTACCCGACGCCGTTAACCAACTCCCACATCCGCGCCAAATGATGATCATCGTGTTCCGCGACAAAATACAAATGATCCACAAGCCGCATCGGCGTCTTCAAACGCGGGTGAGGAATAGATAGAGCAAATAGCGAAGCATCCATTTCCGTCACACGCTTCAGCAATCCTCCCCTAGCGGCCCGAAACTCGGCCAAAATCTCTTCCAACGGACGCGCATTGTAGTCCGCTTCGTCCGTCTTCCGGTTCCGCAAGTCCGCCACGGTAAGCTCCCCGCTGCCCCCCACGTAATCCTCCACGCGCGCCAGCCACAGGGGCTCCAGGTCCAGCAAATGCCCGGCATGTTCCTGAGCCGACCACTTCCCGTCCGCTTTCCGGATCAGAATTTCGCGCGAACGCCCACGCAGCGTCTCTTCCAGTCTCGCCGGAGTCCCCCGCAGCCGCGCGCACACGTTCGGCCACACCTCCACCGGATAGGAAAACGCAAACTTCCGCTCAAACCAAACTGGCGCCTGGCTCATGCATTCCCCCAACAGAGATGGATTTAACGCGTCTCATCGCACCTTTAAGGGTGCTATCATTGCAATGCGAGGCCACCATGTTCGACATCAAGAAAGACATTCAAGCCATGACGACCTTCCGGCGCAATCCAGCGAAGTTCATAAGGCATCTCAAGAAAACGAAGAAGCCCCTGGTTCTTACGGTCAATGGAAAGGCGGAAGCCGTTGTGCAAGACGCCGAAGCCTATCAGCGCCTGCTCGATATCGCAGCCCAAGCCGATGCGCGCGAAGGAATCCGGCAAGGCTCGGAAGACCTGAAGAAGGGCCGCGTGCGTCCGGCGCGCAAAGCGATGGAATCGTTCCGACGCCGCCATGCAATACCTGGTTAGGCTGTCCGATCGCGCTCTACGGGATTTGGAAGCTATCTTCGGTTTCATCGAAGCCGATTCTTCCGAGAGCGCCTTCTCATGGTTCAACGACCTGGCGGAGGCAATTTACAGCCTTGAGCGACTTCCCGAACGCGGCGCGGTCACTCCAGAAGACAAGAAGCTTCGCCATTTGCTCTTCGGCAAAAAGCCGAACACATATAGAATCATCTACGCGGCGGATAAACGCAAAAACGCAGTGACCGTTCTTCATATCCGGCATAGCGCAAGGGCCCCTCTTTCGAAAGAACCAGAAGGACCTCAATAGGTTCAATTATAGTGACGGCTCGACCGTTAGCCGCAACCCAATGATCTTCGTCACCGCCACCAGCGTCGAAAGTCTCGGACTCCCTTTTTCCGACAGGGCTCGATACAAACTCTCCCTCTCAACTCCCGCCGCCTTCGCGACCTTTGCAATTCCGTAAGCCTGTGCGAGATGACGCAAAGCGATCGACAAAACGCGAGGCTCGTCCGAATCCTCCAGCGCGGCCTTCAGATACCCGGCCGCAAACTCCGGATCCTTCTTAATCCAATGGACCACTACGTCGTCATGCGAAACGCTTGTTTTCCGCTTCATGCGGTCGTTCTTAATTTTCGATTTCATCTTCCGACTTTAACTCTAATCCTTCAAGCCTCAAACCTCGAACTATTGGACCGCGACGGGTTCCGATTTCCTGCCAGCCCCCTGCGATCACACAGCAACGCCCGCAACCCTTCTCCGTTCATGCGGTTACTTCACGGTTCTCTGGATACCCCGGGCGTGGGCCCGTATGCTCCCCGATCTTTTGCCACATCACCCCGTTTCTGTTATCGTCAGCCCCGAACAGGGAGAACGCTAATGTCAGTTAATAAAATGACGATCCGACAAGGATCGTCATTCCGAAGGAGCATCGCGAAGAGGGATCTCTCTTCCCGCCGCTCATTCGCATCAGGGGGAACGTATGTCTGTTAACAAAGTTATTCTCGTGGGCCGTTTAGGCCGCGACCCAGAAACTCGCTACACAGGCGGCGGCCAAGCCGTTGCCAATTTTTCCGTCGCCACCGACGAAACCTACAAAGACCGCAACGGCGAGCGCCAAAAGCGCACCGAGTGGCACAAAATCGTCGTCTGGGGCAAACAAGCCGAAATCGCTCAGCAATATCTAAAGAAGGGCTCGCTGGTCTTCATTGAAGGCCGTATCCAGTCCCGCGAATGGCAAGACAAGGAAGGCCAAAAGCGCACCAGCTTTGAAATCGTCGCCAGCAATTTCCGCATGCTAGGCGGCCGCAGCGACGGCGCAGCCGCTGGCGCAAGCGGCGGAAGCTCTCGCTCCGGTGGGGATGACATGGAATCCCACGCCGCCCCAGCCGACGACTCCTACGGCGGCGGCCAAGCCCCCAGCGGCCCAGAAATCTCAGACGAGGACATTCCCTTCTAGGTAGCACAGCCACTCCTGGCTGTGCGGATTGCAGCACGAAGCGAGTGCCTAGATATTTGGAGAGCACCCAGTGACCACAATGAATCGCCAGCTACGATTGCAAGCTCGGCCAAAAGGCTTGCTCGCCCCTAGCGATCTGCAACTCGCCGAATCGCCAGTCCCTGAACTTCAAGACGGCCAAGCTCTAGCCAAAGTCAAATACCTCTCCATCGATCCGACCATGCGCGTCTGGATGGTCGTTGACAGCTATCTTCCAGCCGTAGCCATCGGCGAAGTAATGCGCGCCGGCGGCCTTGCCGAAGTAGTCGAATCGCGCCATGCGCATTTCAAAAAAGGCGATAAGCTATTTGGACTGACGGGCATGCAGGACTACGTCCTCATCGAAACGGATACGAAAAGTTACTTCCAGAAAATCCCTTCGATTCCCTTCGTCTCCGACACGCTCTTTCTGGGCGTCCTCGGCATGACTGGAATTACGGCCTATTTCGGGATGACCGAGATCGCCAAACCGCAAAAAGGGGAAACGCTGGTTGTCTCCGCCGCAGCCGGAGCCACCGGAAGCGTCGCCGGCCAGATCGGCAAAATTTTTGGATGCCGCGTCGTAGGCATCGCCGGAACAGACGACAAATGCGTCTGGCTCACCGACGAGCTCGGTTTCGACGCCGCCATCAACTACAAACACCCCGACTGGAAAGAAAAACTCGCTGCTGCCACACCCAATGGCATCGACATCGATTACGAGAATGTCGGCGGCGAAATCATGGAGGAAGTTCTCAACCGCATGAATCTGCACGGCCGCGTCGCTCTCTGCGGCCTCATATCCGGTTACACGAAGGAGACTTCTGGACCCGGCAACCTCGGGATCCTGATCGTGAAGCGGCTCAAGGTAGAGGGTTTTCTGGTCCTCGACTACGCGTCTCGCTTCACGGAAGCCGCCACACAGTTAGGCAAATGGAAAATGATGGGCAAACTGAAAGACCGCCAAACCGTCGTCGAAGGCCTCGAAAAAGCGCCCGACGCCATCAACATGCTCTTCACCGGTGGCAACACCGGCAAACTCATCGTAAAAGTATGAAGCTGAGCAGGCCAAAGGACAGAAAAAGGACGCATACATAGAATCAAGAGCTGTAGCAGCCGCTCGAAAGCGAGACAGTAACTGGAAATTGCGAAGCGCTTCCGTGTGAAGCCGAAGAGCTAGCGCGAAGGAGGCGGGCCCGGCGGCATTCCCGGTGGCGGAGCGTTTTTCTTACGTTCTTCATCCAGACGCTTTAGGAAGTCCTCGAACTTAGGCAATTGTTCCGGAGTCAGGATGGCGCGCATTTGGTCGCGGCTCTTGTGGCGTTCCTGATCCATGTCGGTTTCGAGTTGCTGCGCGTTTTTGGTGCGGACGGATTGGAAGTCGACGTGGGCTTGGGTGAGCAGCGAGTCCATTTGCTGCTTCTGCGAGTCGTTGAGGCTCAGCTCACGCGTCAGTTGATCGAGCCGTTTTGCGTGGCGTTCCGCATCGCTCATGGGAGGCGGAGCGGCCGCGACGGTACTGCGGTGGCCGTAGAAATAACCGAAGACGCCGCCAAGCGCTACGCCAATAACGAAAACGGCGGCGACCCAAAACGCAGCGCGGCGCTTCGCAGTGTTTTCATTCATCGGTGCTGTTTCTCCGCAAGGCTCAGCAAGAATTCGTCATCGGCATTCGATTGCGTGGCGGGATCAACAACCGGATCGCCTGTGATGTCCGTGGCTACTGACTTCGCAGTGGTGTTTGCGCTCTGCATAGTTGGGGGTTTTTGGTACAACCAAGCGCTAGCCAAAAGCAACGCTATGGAAGAAGCCCAAGTGAGGCGAGCAGCGAGCTTTGGCAGAAATGTCCAAGTGTCCGCAGCGCGGCTAAGTTCGGCTTTGCGCGCGGCGATCGCTGCCATTACGCGCGGAGCAAACCACGGTCCGGCCGTGGCGGCATACGACGGCAATTCCGCGAGGAGGGCGCGCGCGGCAAGAATATTTTCGGCGGCGGCACGGCAATTCGCGCAAGCGATGGTGTGCTCTTTCAGCGAGGACGGCGCTGCGGCCAGCAGTTCGGACAGTTCTTTCGCGTTCGGCGCGGCTCCGGCCACGTCCTCAAGCTGCGATTGAAACTGGCGACATTCCGCTCGGCGCTTATTCAGAAAATTTGCCATGTCAGACTCCTATGATGCTCTACAACTAAACCATGTCTTCGTCAAAATCAAATTGCTCAAAATCTTTCCACACATTCGATCGTTGCCATCGCCCGCTGCAATTCGTGCTCTGTCTTTGCCAGCGCTCTCTACGCTCCGTCGCTGCTATCCTTCTCCGCGCTTTCGGACTCTCGTCACAATTCTGCGCCGCGCCCGGAAGAGCCGCACCTTGACCGTGTTCGCATTCAAATCCAAAACTTGCGCAATCTCTTCGACAGCGAAGCCTTCAACTTCTTTCAAAATCAACATCAAGCGGTCGCGCTCGTCGAGCCCTTCCAAGAGATTCTCGACTCGCTGCCGCGCTTCCAGCCTGTCGCTGATGTCTGGCCCGCCGCCGCCTTTTTCTTCGGAGGCGAGCACTTGCCGGGCTTGCTCTTCGCTCAAGTCCGACTCGTAAACCAGGGGCCGAACTTTTTTCTTCCGCAACAGATCCCAGCACTCGTTGACGGTAATCTTATACAACCAAGTGCTGAAAGCCGCCCGCTGGTCGAACTTCTTCAGCGAGAAATATGCCTTAACAAAAACCTGTTGCGCAATGTCCTCCACATCCTCGCGACGCCGGAGAATACCGCCGGCGACGGCAAAAACGCGATGCTGGTGCCTGCGCAGGAGCTCTTCAAAAGCCTCCTGGTCTTCGCCCTGCGCCCGCCGGACAAGTTCCCGGTCGTCCACAGCGCCTGGCGCTTTCGCGCCAAGCGGCTTGGCGCCCGCCGTAGGGGCGGGTGGGCCGAGGGGCTCTACTTTAGGGACGCGTGGCATGTCAATCCGGTTACGTCTAATGTAGCGTGGTTTACCCTAGCTGTGTAGCCTGGTTTCCCCTGCCTGTATCAATCGTTTCAATTCGTGACTGCCAAGTTTGTACTTGCTTGGCCTTTATCTACATGGAATAATGCCGCCATGATTATAGGTGACCGTCTTCGCGCACTCCGCGAAGAAAAGAAACTCTCCCAGGGCGACATCGAGAAGCGAACAGGGTTG
>Ga0210383_10000448_pt1 | contig 38139 bp, 37 predicted proteins | sample IncBWC14OmetaG_FD_160072 | JGI IMG/M metagenome (GOLD analysis project Ga0210383, IMG submission 160072) | Forest soil microbial communities from Barre Woods Harvard Forest LTER site, Petersham, Massachusetts, United States - Inc-BW-C-14-O ...
TGCGTGGTCGAGGCATGGTTCGCGCCGAGTTCACCGAAAAGGCCGACGTCTATATCGTCAACACCTGCACGATTACCGATCGCGCGGACGCGGAGAGTCTGCGGATCGCGCGGCGCGCACGGCGGCTCAATCCGAATACGCGCGTGGTCATGACCGGATGTTTGGCGCAGGCGAGTCCCGACGTGCTGGCGAAAGCGTCGGAGGTCGATGCCGTCATTGGATTGGGCAGACTCGACGACCTCGAGCGCGCGGTGGCTTCGGGAGCCGGTGAGCGCGTGATGGTCACGAATCTGCGCAAAGAGAGGGCGCCGATCGAAATCGCCCCGGTCACGCTCGACGGACATACGCGAGCGTTTCTGAAGCTGCAGGAAGGATGCGACCAGTTTTGCACGTTCTGTATCGTGCCGTTCTCGCGCGGGACTTCGCGCAGCGTCGAACCGCGCCGCGTGATGGCTGCGCTGGACGATCTTTATGCGCGCGGTTTCAAGGAAGTCGTTCTCACTGGCGTTCATCTTGGCGGCTACGGCAAGGATCTCGAACCGGCGGTTGGACTCGCCGAACTTCTTGAGATGGTTGCTGAGCGGTGCCCGATCGAACGGGTGCGGATTAGCTCGCTCGATCCCGAAGAGTTGAGCGATCGCATCGTGGACATTATTTCGGGCAGCGAGAAATTTTGCCCGCATCTCCATCTGCCGCTGCAGTCGGGCGACGACGAGACGCTTGCGCGGATGCGGCGGCGTTACGAACGCGACTATTTTCGCGACCGTGTCGAGCGCGTGATGAGCGTATGGCCTGACGCTGCGATCGGCACCGATCTAATCGTGGGCTTTCCGGGCGAGACTCAAACGCAGTTCGAGTCGTACCTAAACTTTGTCGAATCGATGCCGCTGGCGTACTTTCACGTGTTTCCGTATTCAGTGCGGGCGGGGACGACGGCGGCGAAGTTCACGGACAGGGTGAAGCCGGCCGAGATCAAGCGGCGCGCGGCGCTGATGCGTGACCTGGGGGAACGCAAGCGGGCGGAATTCGCCGGGCGGCTGGTCGGAACAAGACTTAAAGTATTACTTGAAGAGCGCGGGCCTGGCGGCGAACTGCGCGGATACAGCCGCAACTACGTGCGGGTGTCGACGCACGGCCCCGATGAACTGACAAACCGCGAAGTCGAGGTGGAGGCGTCAACCGTTGAAGGCACCCAACTGGTTGGGGAGATTGTTCGGCCGTGGGCAGACAGAACTGCCAGCGGCGGAGCCTCCTGAAAGTCCCGGCACCAAACTTGAGCGCGTGCTCGGCTATGCCTTCGCGCGGCCGGAGTTGCTCGAGACTGCGTTGACGCATCCGAGCGCGGCGGTCGGCAGCGACGCGCATTACGAGCGGCTCGAATTTCTTGGCGACGCCGTGCTGGATCTTGCGATCGCAGATTTGCTGATGCGCAAGTTTCCGACGGCGAAGGAAGGACCGCTGTCGAAGCAGCGCGCGTCGATCGTGAACGCGCGCACGCTGGCGCTCAAGGCGCAGGCGGTTGCGTTGAACGAAATGATGAGACTGGGCAAAGGCGAAGAAAAAAGCGGCGGGCGCGAGAAGACCTCGATCCTGGCGGCAGTGTTCGAGGCTGTGATCGGAGCTATCTACACCGACGGCGGACTCGCGCCCGCTCAGGACGTGGTCGAGCGGCTGTTCACCAACGATATCGGCGGGCCGTCGGCGGAGCGCGATTACAAAACCGAACTGCAGGAAATCGCGTATCGCCATTTCCGCACGCAGCCGGTGTACGAACTCGTCGGGACGGACGGACCCGATCACGCCAAGCGTTTTACGACCAGAATTCGAATCGCGGGCCGCGACCTCGGCGTTGCCGAAGGCGGCAGCAAGAAGCAGAGCGAGCAGGCTGCGGCGCGCCTCGCGCTGGATCGGATTGAAGAGGAGCGCGGTGAGCGCAATGGGTGAGCATCGCGCAGGCTTCGTCGCAGTCGCCGGCCGCACCAACGTCGGCAAATCGACGCTGGTGAATCGGCTGGTCGGCCACAAGGTCGCGATCGTCACGCCGCGACCGCAAACGACGCGCCGGCGAATTCTCGGAATCCGCAGCGACGCCGACGCGCAGTTCCTGCTGATCGACACGCCCGGGCTGCATGAGGCGAAGAAGCAACTGAATCAGCGCATGGTGCAGACGGCGCGCCGCGCAATCGCGGAGGGTGAAGTCATTCTGGTCGTGGTGGAAGCGGGCGATCATCTGAACCCCGGAGATCGCGCCGTGCTGATCGACATTCGCGCGCTCGGCCGGCCGACGGTCGTCGCGATAAACAAGGTAGATAAGATCCCCCGCGCACAACTGCTGCCGCTGATCGAGGAAATCAACAAGGGATTTCCTGGCGCGGAGATTGTGCCGATAAGCGCGCTCACCGGCGAGAACGTCGGCGAGTTGATCGAGACATTGAAGCGGATGCTGCCGGAGAGCCCGGAGCTGATGTCTCCCGACGAATACACCGACCAGACTGAGCGAATGATCGCAGAAGAAATCGTGCGCGAGAAAATCTTTCTCAAGATGCGCCAGGAGATTCCGTTTTCGACCGCCGTCAAGGTCGAGAAATTCGAAGACGACGAGGATCGCAAGCTCAAGCGAATCGCCGCGACGGTGGTGGTCGATCGCGAGTCGCACAAGGGCATGCTGATTGGCGCGGGCGGGCGCAGCCTCAAGGAAATCGGCACGGCGGCGCGGCTCGAGCTCGAAGAGATTCTCGGCTCGAAAGTGTTTTTGGAGATCATCGTCAAGGTCGAACGCGACTGGACGCGCGACCCGCGCAAGCTCGCGGAGTTCGGACTGTGACGAGTCCGCGCAGAGATTCGGGCGCGGAAGCGCGGCGGATTGCGGCGGAGGGGCTGCCGGCGGTGGTGCTGGTGGGGCGCGCGAATGCCGGCAAATCGACGCTGTTCAATCGATTCGCAAAGGGCGGGCGCGCGATCACGAGCTCGATTCCCGGCACCACGCGCGATCTGAATTTCGCGCGCGCGAAATACGGCGACCGCGAATTCGTCGTGGTCGACAGCGGCGGGCTGGAGCTTGGCGGGCATGAGCGGATGACCGACCGGATCGTCAGCGAGGCGCTGGCCGCGGTCGGAGTCGCCGACGTCGTCGTTTTCATGCTCGATGGCAGAGGCGGCCTTAGCGAGGCTGACTCGGAAGCGCTCGCGCTGGTGCGCGAGACCGGGTGCCCGCTGATCATGGCGGTCAATAAGATCGACCGGCCGGGGCAGGAGGCCGAGGCTTCCGAGTTTTATTCGCTCGGTGCTGACGAGTTGTTTTTCATCTCGGCGGCACATGGACGCGGAGTCGACGAGCTGCTCGATCAGGTCGTCGCGCGTCTGCCGGAGCGTGAGGGTTCAGCGGCCGCCTCGCCGGATTTGAGGCTGGCGCTGGTGGGCCGACCCAACGTCGGCAAGTCGTCACTACTGAATCGGTTGTCAGGATTCGAGCGGGCGATCGTCGATGACACGCCGGGCACGACGCGCGACCCGGTCGACGTGCGGCTGACCTCGCACGGCCGCGACGTGTTGCTGATCGACACTGCGGGAATCCGCAGGCCGCCGAAGGTCGAAGGCGAGCTGGAGCATCATTCGGTCGGGCGCGCGATCGAAACGATCCGGCGCGCCAACGTCGTGCTGCTGGTGATCGATGCGAGTGAGGGAATCACCGACCAGGACGCGCGGCTGGCGCGGCTGGTGGACACCAGCGATCGCTCGATGGTGATCGTGTGCAACAAGTGGGACGTCGCGGCGAAGGCGGGGCGCAAAGTGGCGACCTTCATTCGCGATGCGCACGAGCGCTACCCGTTCCTCGAGTACGCGTCGATGGTATTCACGTCGGCGGTGACGGGCGACGGCGTCGACGGGATCATTCCGGCGGCGACGCAGGCGGGCGATTCGTGGCGCGCGGTTTTCCAGACCTCGCTGCTCAATCGAACGCTGGCCGAAGCGACGGCCGCGATGGATCCGCCGCAGGTCGATCGGCGCCGCTTGAACCTGATGTACGTGACGCAGGTCGGCAACGCGCCGCCGCGGTTGCGATTTTTCACCAATGTGGAACATGGCATCCCCGCGCACTACATCCGCTTCATCGAAACGCGATTCCGCAAATCGTTGGGACTGATCGGCACTCCGCTGCGGCTGGATTTTCGGCGCACAGGCCGCTCGTGGGTGCAGGGCGCTCCGCCACGCCCGACGCGCGGCAAGCCGCGCAACCGTCCCGCACCGCGACCGAAGCCAGCACGGGCCTAGCGTCGCTTGTGGAACTTTGAAGGCGACGGCATTTCGTATGCTGCGTCGCGTCCGGTATATTTCTAAATACAGTGATCCTGATTCTTGATTTCGGCAGCCAGTACACGCAGCTGATTGCGCGGCGCGTGCGCGAGGCGAACGTGTATTGCGAAATCCATCCGTTCAATTTTGCGCCGGAGAAAATTCGCGCGCTGAATCCGCGCGGCATAATTCTTTCGGGCGGACCGGCCAGCCTGTACGACGAAAATGCGCCGGAGATTTCCGACGAGGTGCTGAATCTCAACTGTCCTGTGCTCGGGATCTGTTACGGGCTGTACGTGATCGCGCAACACATGGGCGCGCACAGCGTCAGCTCGCGGCAACGCGAATACGGGCCGGCGACGCTCGTGATCGACGGCGAGGATGTCCTGTTCGAGGGGCTGAGCGGGCGCGAGCATCGCGTGTGGATGAGTCACGGCGATCGCGTCGAGGCGCTTCCGGGCGCGCTGTGCGCGATCGCGCATAGCGACAACTCGCCGTACGCGGCGTTCAAGACGCGCGACGGACGCATTCGCGGAATCCAGTTTCATCCCGAGGTCGTACACACGCCGTGCGGCACCCAAGTGCTGCGAAACTTCGTACTGAAGATTTGCGGCGAGCGCGGCGACTGGACGATGGCGAATTTTGTCGAGACCAAACTCGCCGAAATTCGCAAGCAGGTCGGGCCGACCGACAAGGTGCTGATGGGATTGTCCGGCGGCGTCGATTCTTCCGTGGCTGCCGCGCTGATTCATCGCGCGATCGGTTCGCGGCTGCATTGCGTGTTCGTCGATACCGGACTTGCGCGCGCGGGTGAGCGCGAGCGGATGGAAAATGTGTTCGCGGGCCAGCTTGGAATCGATCTCAAGGTGACCGACGCGTCCGAGCTTTTTCTGTCGCGGCTGGCGGGCGTGATCGACCCCGAGCGGAAGCGCCGCATCATCGGGCACACCTTCATCGACGTGTTCGAATCCGAGGACGTGGTCAAGGGCGCGAAATTTCTCGGGCAGGGGACGTTGTATCCTGACGTGATCGAATCGGTGTCGTTCAAGGGTCCTTCGGCGGTGATCAAGAGCCATCACAACGTCGGCGGATTGCCGGAGCGGATGCGGCTGGAGCTGATCGAGCCGCTGCGCGAATTGTTCAAGGACGAAGTGCGCGAAGTAGGGCGGCAGATCGGGCTCGCGCCGGAAGTCGTTGACCGCGAGCCGTTTCCGGGACCAGGGCTGGCGGTGAGAATTGTCGGCGAGGTGACGCGCGAGCGGCTCGATCTGCTGCGGCGCGCCGACGCGATCGTGATGGAAGAAACCGCGGCTGCCGGCTTCGGCCTCAAACTATGGCAGGCGTTTGCGGTGCTGCTACCGCTCAAGACGGTCGGCGTGATGGGCGACGGACGCAGCTACGAAAGCGTCATCGCGATTCGCGCGGTCGAGTCGATGGACGGGATGACGGCGGATTGGGCGCGGCTCGATCCGGCGTTTCTCGCGCGCGTGTCGAGCCGCATCACGAACGAGATCAAAGGCGTCAACCGCGTCGTGTACGACATCACGTCGAAGCCGCCGGCGACGATCGAGTGGGAATGAACGTGACGGTTCGCACGCGTTTCGCGCCGAGCCCGACCGGCTCGCTGCACATCGGCAACGTTCGATCGGGCCTGTTCGCGTACCTGTACGCGCGGCACAACAACGGCCAGTTCATCCTGCGCATCGACGACACCGATCGCGAGCGATCGACGAAGGAGTCGCTCGAGGAACAGCTTACCGACTTGAAGTGGCTCGGGATGGAATGGGACGAGGGTCCGCCGGACGAGACGTACTTCCAGACAAATCGCATCGAGCGTCATCGCGAGGCCGCGCTGAAACTCTTGCGCGAGCGCAAGGCGTACCCATGCTACTGCACGGCGGAAGAACTCGACGCCAAGCGCAAGCAGGCCGAGCGCGAGCGCCGGCGTCCGGTGTACGATCGGAAGTGTCGCGGGGTTGATTTCGCCGCCGACATGGCGCTGCCGGACAAAGCCAACGGCCGCAACTATGCGATCCGATTCGCGATGCCGCTCGACGGCGAGACGGTGGTCGATGACCTCGTGAAGGGCCGGATGGTTTTTCAGAACAGCGAGCTCGACGACTTCATTATCGTGCGGTCGGACGGCTCGCCGATTTACAACTTCGCGAGCATCCTCGACGACGTCGACCTGCGCATCACGCACATCGTGCGCGGCGACGACCACGTCCCGAACACTCCGCGCCAGATGCAGATGGCGTATGCGCTCGGCTTCACGCCGCCGGCTTTTGCTCATCTGCCGCAGGTGCTGGGGCCCGACGGCTCGCCGCTCTCGAAGCGCCACGGCGCAACCTCGGTGGTAGCTTATCGCGAGAGCGGATATTTTCCGGAAGCGATGCTGAACTACCTTGCGCGGCTTGGATGGTCGCATGGCGATCAGGAAATCTTTTCGAAGGATGAACTGATCAACTTCTTCGGCTTCGAGGCGTGCGGTAAATCGGCCGGCGTCTTCAATCCAGAGAAATTGCTCTGGCTGAATTTTCATTACCTGAAGGAACGGCCACTGCCGAAACTGGTAGCCGAGATTAAGCCGTTTATCGCTCAGCGCGGATGGCCGATTCCGGGCGATGACGCGTGGCTCGAAAAAGCCGTCGCGACGCTGCATGAGCGCGCCAAGACACTGGTCGAGCTGGTGGACTTCGCGTCGTTCTACTTGAAGGATGACATCGAGATCGAGCCAAAGGCGGCGGCGAAATTTCTGAAGCCGGAAATCGCCGAGCCGCTGCGCGCGCTGGCCGACGCGATCGAAGCGCGCGAAGGCGAGGTTTCCGAAGAATCGTCGAAGGCCGTCTTCGAATCCGTGCTGGCGAAATTCAACCTCAAGCTCGGGCAGCTTGCGCAGCCGGTCCGCGTCGCACTCACCGGCGGCACCGTCAGCCCGGGAATCTACGAAGTGATTGCGGTGCTCGGAAAACGGCGGACTGTCGATCGGATGAACGCCGCGGTCAAGCGAATCGAGTCGCCCGCTTAGATCACTTCGCACTCGCGGGCACCACGAGGATCTGTCCGTTCATTTCGGGCTGATGCACCGCGCAGTAGAAGTTGAAAATTCCGTCTTTGTGAAACGTGAAGATGTAGGACGTCTTCGTCAGCGGCATCAGCTTGAGGTGCATCAGTACGGTTCCATCGGGAGCGGCGAGCATGAAGTCGTGCTCGTCGTCGGGCTGAAGATTCCAGAACGTGAGCATGGTGGGCGTCTCGCGGCGAATCGCGATGAACGTCGGCGAGAACGCGTACACCTCCCCGAATTTCGCGACCGTCTCCTTCGGCCCCGTCTCTTTGATCGCGACGGCTTGCGTAAGCACGATCACTTCGGCTTCCGGCGTGCCTTCCTTCGACACGGAAACAATTTTCGACGCGGCAGCATCGGGCAGGTAAAAGTGCTTGTCCATCGGCGGCGCCGCCGAAGCGCTCGCGACGCACATCAACGCCGGCAAAATTCCCAGCGTAATTTTCAGCGCTCGCCGAATTTCGTGAGGCACTTCCCAGTTACTCATCCAAATAGTACCTTTGATGCATGAGCGTACTTGTACCATACGTAGTCGAGCAGACCGGCCGTGGCGAGCGTTCTTACGACATCTACTCGCGCTTGCTCAAGGACCGGATCGTATTTCTTGGCGGCACCGTCACCGACGACCTCGCCAATCTTGTCACCGCGCAGCTCCTGTTCCTCGAGTCCGAGGATCCTGAGCGCGAAATTAATATGTACATCAATTCGCCGGGTGGCTCGGTCACGGCCGGCCTCGCTATCTACGACACGATGCAATTCGTAAAGCCTCCCGTCTCGACGCTATGCGTCGGGCAGGCTGCCAGCATGGGATCACTCTTGCTGGCTGCAGGAGCCAAGGGGCGTCGATACGCGCTGCCGCACTCGCGCATACTGATTCACCAGGTCTCCGGCGGTTTCGAAGGCCAGGCGAGCGATATCGAGATTCATGCTCGCGAGGCGCTGCGTCTGCGCGAAATCCTGAATGACATTCTTGCTCATCACACCGGGCAGAACGCCAAGAAAATCGAGAAGGACACTGACCGCGACAACTTCATGTCCGCGGCACAGGCCGTCGAATACGGATTGATCGACGAAGTGATTTCCGGCCGGCCGATCAAGGCGTCGCTCTAAGCGCCAACCGCATTTCCGCGGTCGCGTTGCTACACTATTGGTTTCTGCTGCCGACCGGCGTCGCCATCGGCGCGCTCGTCATGTCGGCGGGCGTGTCGGGCGCCGCGCTATGGGTTCCCGTCTATCTGCTGTGGCTCAAGCTCGACGCGCCGGTTGCGTTCTGGCTCGGGTTGCTCACGATGCTCTTCGGCTTCGGCAGCGGCGTGATTCGCAACTTTCACGACGGCACCTACGACGGCGCGCTCGTCCGACGCTACCTGATGTTCACCGTTCCCGCTGCGTTGGTTGGCGGATGGGTCTCGGCGCTGGTCAACCAGGCTCTGATCGTCGCACTCTTCGGCGCGATTCTTATCGTCTATGCGATCGTGATCGGTGGCCGTGCGCTCGGCATGCGCCGCGACGCCGATCGGCACGACCGCGTCCCCGTTTCGATCGCCTTGCTGGGCGGCGCATTGACCGGACTCATCTCGATCGGCATCGGTATTCTCGCGATGCCGTCGGTTCTGCGTCATCGCGCGATTCGCTCGCCCGGCGCCGCGATCGGTTCTCTCGTGATGATTATTTTCTTTACCAGCCTCGCCGCGACGATCGGCCGGATGCGCCCCGCACTCATCTCGGAACTAAGTCGAGACTCGGCGCAAATTGTCGCGATCGCGATTTGGGCTGTCCCGGGAGTCGCGATCGGCGGACAGGCCGGTCCCCGCCTCGCGCAGATGCTCCCCTCCGAACGCCACGCGCGTCTGTATTTCAGCGGCGTACTGCTGATCGTCGGTGTGCTGACGCTGGCTCGTGCGGCCGCCGTGCGCTAGAGCAGGGGAGTGTCGCTCCCCAGCATCGCGCGCCTGATCAATTTGATCGGAATCGCGCCCTGCTTAAGAAACGCGTCGTGAAATTTGCCGATCTCGAATGATGCGCCCTGCCGTTTGCGGACGTCCTCGCGCAATTTCAGAATCATCAGCTTGCCGAGTTGATAACGCAGGTAGCCGGGGTCGCCGGTGCCGCGCAACGCTTCGACCATCGCGTTGTGCGGCGTTTGGTACGCGTTGTCTTCGAAGAATTTCGCGGCCTGCTCGACCGTCATCCCCTGCGTATGCATCCTGATGCCGACGAGGTAGCGGCACGCGCGCATCAACGCCATCTGCAATTGCGCCAGCCGGTATTTCGGATCGCCGTCATGCAGTCCCTCGTCGAGCATCATCTGCTCGCAGTACAAGCCCCAACCCTCGATGTCCGCGCCCGATCCGTAAATCAGCCGAACGACATCCGGGTTGTGGCGGTTGTTGAGAAATTGCACGTAGTGTCCCGGGAAGACTTCGTGCACCGATGTATCCGAAATGCTTGGGGCGGAATAGAAAGCGAGCAGTTGTTCTTTCTTCGCATCGGGCCACGATGGATCGGGAAGCGTCACGTAATAAAAAGCTTCGGGGCTCTTCTCGAAGGGACCCGGCGAGTCCATCGACGCAAACGTCGTCGCGCGCGCATACGGCGGCGTCTCGCGCACCATCGGCAGCACGTCCGACGGGATTGTCGCGATATGATGCGCGATGACGTATGCGCGAATGCTCGCGAGTCCCGCCGCCACTGTGGGCAGTACCTGGTCCGCCTCGGGATGCACGCGCGAGAGCGACTCCATCACCTCGGCCGGCGAATGTTTCGGGTCGATCAGCGCGGCGGTTTTCTGAAACTCGTCGCGCAAGCGCGCCAGCTCCTTGACGCCAATTTGTTCGAGTTGATCGAGGGGAATATCGACCATGTCGTCGTCGTTGAGCATCCGCCCGTAAGCGTCAGCACCGATCGCGTAGTCGCCCGCCGCGTTGGGCATCAGGTCGACCTTGAGCCACTGCGCGTAGTCCTGTATCGCGGCGACCAGGTTCGCGTTGGCCTTGGCGAATGCTTGCTTGTCGGGACCGTCGGCAACCTTCGCGAATGCGAGCGGTACATCGTCGTGGAAAAATCCAATCGTCGCCGGCATCTGCTGCAGCGCGATATCGACGTAGACCTTCGGCGTCTGCGCTGGCTTCAGATTGGCTCGCGCCGCGTCAAGATTTTTTAGCGCTGCAACCTCGCGCGCCGTCACTGATCGCATCCTCGCATCCGCCGGCGCGAACTCACGCTTGATCAGCCCGTTTATCGCCGATGTCGGCAGGTACATTTCAGGGTCGCGCTGGTAGCTGCGGATTTGTTCGGTCCACAGCAATTCGCCGTCCGCATGCGCCATCAGCCACTCGCGATCGGCCTCGTTCGCGGGCGAGAGAGATTTCGGGTCGTCGGCGGCGAACAGCGCGATCCATTTCTTCGCGTGACTTACGACCTCGTCGATACCGTGCGCGCTCACGTCGTCCACTCGATCGTCGAAACGATGGTCCCCCAGCCGCGTGGCGCGTTCCGGATAGAGCTGCAATTCAGATTGAACGAACTCCGTTACTTGCGCTCTGAACGCGCGATCCGGCGGAGACTCGGTTTCAGCGATCGCCGGCGCGGCGAAACATACGACGATAAGGATCGCGAGGCGGGCAGCTATCTTCATCTGCAACGCCGGCGCTACTTCAGTGTAGCGGCGAACAACGCGGTGAGCTTTTCGAACGCGCGCTCTGCCTGCGGCGGGTTGTAGATCGGCGCGTCCGGCACCGTCCATCCGTGAAACGCGCCGTCGTAAATTTCGCTTTCGTATTTTCCGCCCCAGGCGGCGAGCGCGCGATCGAACTTCTCGATCGCCTCAACCGTCATGCTCCGATCGTTGGTCGCGTGTCCGAAGTAGAGGCGTGCCTTGATTCGCGGTAACAAACGATGCGGGCTCGTGGGCTCATCACTGTACAGACCGCCACCGTGGAACGAGGCCACCGCGGCAACTTTGCTGGGCATCGCTGCCGCCGTCCGCATTGCCATCGCGCCCGTGAAGCAGTAGCCGACGACCCCGATCGGTGCCGCGCTCGCCGCACTGTGACCCGCGAGAAAGTTTACGTAGGCAGTCGCGTCGCGCTCGACGGCTTCAGGAGTCATCGGCGCCCGCAGCTCGCCGAACCGCTTCATTGTCTTCGGATCGCCAAGCCCAATCGTGACGTCGATTACGGGCGGCTTGGTTGTTCGATAAAATACGTTGGGCATCAGCACTGTGTAGCCTTTCTCGGCCAGCCGCCGCGCCATGTCGCGATGCGACGGCCGGATGCCGCCGATGTCGGTCAGATGAATTGCGCCCGGCGCTCGACCAGTGCCTTCTGCCCGATAAATGAAACCATCGGCCGTCCCATCGGCCGTGCGAATCTCGATTGCTTCTTCGATCATTAACGTCACCTCCGGTGTTTGCGGACGAGTCCGATCCATATACCACAGGGCACGAATCTTTGGCGCTATTGACCGCCGCCGCGCGATTCCTCGACGCTTTCATCGAGCCCATCGGGTTGAGACTATTGCGTTGGGTGTGCGATGCCGGGTCGGACTCATCAATTCTACGCGGTGGCTTTCGAGGAGAACTTTTCCCTTCGCCAAATCGCTCCTTCATTTCCCGAGGCGCGGACGTCGCCGCTCGAGATGTTCGTGCCGATCGAATCCGACGGCGGCCTTTACATCTTCCCGTTCGGCGCCATCGTCACCCACGACGTTCCCGCCGAGCATCGCGAGCGTATCTTCGGCCGCCTCACCGCGGTTCTGCCCAAACTCACCACCCGCATCATCCGCGAGGACTATTCGGTGCTCGAGGATCCCGCCGCGACGATCGGCATTTCCGACGGGATGCTTCGAGTCGACAAGCTCACGCCGCAACGCGCCGGCATCGTCGCGCTGACCGTCGGCCAGAGCGCTGCGATGGAATACTACGAGCGTATTGTCGACAGCCTCTTCGCGCGCACCGCGCAGTTGGTCGATCGGATGGCCACCAGGGGCACCGTCCCTTACCGGATTACCCCGCTGCATCGCTTCATTGGCGAGGCGATTTCGTCGCGCACCGAAGTTCTCGCCATCCTCCACCTTCTCGACAAACCCGACGCTGCGTGGGAAGACCCCGCGATGGATCTCATCTACGACGACCTGCGCGACGAATTCGATCTCGTCGATCGCTACGCAGCTTTGACCAGCAAGCTGCAGAGCATCCAGGATTCTCTGGTGCTGGTCCTCGACGTCGCCCGCGATCGCCGCCTTGTGCTGCTCGAAGTCGTTGTCGTACTGCTGATTCTGCTCGAAGTGATCCTCAGCATCGGCCACTTCACTTTGTAGGATTTTGCGTCAGGATCCGTTCACATTGTCGAAACACTAGTCTGGTACTTTCCTCACCGCGCGAACTTTATCCTCGCGCTGGCGCGACGGCGCGCCAGACTAATAAGGGGCATGTGATGTCTGTCGAAACTCCATCGCACGAAAAGAACCTCGACGCCGGCCTGCTGCTGCCGGGACAGTACGTCGATCTGGTCAGGAGAAATCATGTGATCGAGGGCGAGCTGAAACTTCTGCTCGCCGTTCTGGAAGACGCGATTCGATGCTACCTGCGCTACGCCAACTCCAAAGACGGCGAGCGCCGCCGCGAATTCGTCGAGGTCAGGACCTGGTTCGAGGGCAAGCGGCCCGGCGCCCGCAGCGCGGATATTTTCAGCTTCGAAAATCTATGCGCCGCGCTCAGCATCGAGCCCCGTTACCTGCTCGACCGCCTGCGCGTTCTCACGATTGGCGATCTGCCGTCGCGCCGCTACCAGATGCGGCGCCATCGACCGCTGTCGAGCCTGCGTCACGCTGACGGTATTCGTAATCGTCGGCCGGCCCGCTCCCACGGCGCGTGACGTAGTCGAGCCTCTGCCGACGCTTCAATTGACAGCGCCGTCGCAACAACCCAATGTAGCGCCATGCGAAAAATTGTTCTCGCGCTGTGTGTCGTTGCGTCCGCGTTCATTTCGTCAACAAGCCAGGCTCAAGGCGTCCCCGTGTTCGCGGTTACGACGGGCGAAAGCTCCGTCAAGTTCGACGTCGAGGCGTCGGTCGCCATCAAGGGCACCTTCGACAAATGGACCGCCGCGCTGACGTTCACGTCTCCCGACGTGACGACGGGTTCTTTGGATGTCGAGATTCAGGCTGCCACCGTGGATACCGGAAGCAGTCTGAAGAACGGGAAGCTGAAGGGGCCGGACTTTTTCGACGTCGTCCGCAATCCGTTGATCACCTTCAAATCAACGAAGCTCGTACAGACCGGACCCACCACGTTCGAAGTGGATGGCAATTTCACGATCCGTGGCGTCACCAAACCCGAGAAGTTGACACTCACCGTGTCCGGCAAGGGCACCGGCTACGGCACGATTACCGGGACGATGGCGTTCGACCGCAAGAACTACGGCATGAACAGCGGCATCCCGTTTATCAAGATCGCGGACCGCGTCGAAGTAAGCGTCGCACTCACGGCCAAACGCGTCAGCGGACCTCCGGTGGTTTTCAAGCAGTAACTGTCTAGGTTCGCGCCCGCTCGAACACCCATCGCGTCGCACTGCCCTGGAATTCTCCGGGCGTCGCGTCGACTGCGATCGCTTTGCGCGGATGCACGACGAAGATCGGCCCCATGTCGAGCACAGTCTCAGGCTTCAAGTCCCAGTTGTACTTTGGATTGTATGACTCGACGAAAACGCGGATCGTCGCCGCATCGGTAATTTTCTCGGCGACGCCTTCGAGCGAGATCGCCTGCACGCCGTCTTCCGGGCACACGACGCAATTCGGATTCGCCGCCAGGTTGCGCGCCTTGCGCGACTTCGTCCCGCTGCTGAAGTAGAAGGCGTCGTCGATCCACACGCCCCACACCGGCACGCAATGCGGCCGCCCGTCGGGACACGTCGTCGCAATCCAGTAATTGCGCGCACGCGTCAGTCGCTCGACCGCCCATTCCCACGGCAACAATCCGCGCCCGCCGCTCGCGTCGAGGATTCCATAGCCGGGCATGTAGGGCCGACTCGCTACAGGATTCGCCCGCCTGGTCGTCATGCGGGCAACGATCTCACCATGGATCGTTGCCCGCAACTGTCCGCTGTCGAAATCCGAAAACGAAAACGGACTAACCTTCGTTAGTCACGCCATCGCTGCCATTCATGATGATGCGAGCGTACCCATTCCGGATGATGCTCGTACCACCAACCGCGGTCGTGCCAGATATGGCCGTCGTCGTAGTCGCCGTCGTACACGCGCCACTCTGGATACGCTGACACCCATTCCGGATGATGCGCATAGATCCAGCCCGGGTGATTATTGTGCCACCAGTGCGCGTCGTGCCATTCGTGATGCTCGTCCCAATCACCGTAATGGTGATCGGCGTGAGCAACCATCGGTGCCGCCGCGAACAGCGCAGTCAAAGCCGCCGCGGTGAAAATTGTTCGAAGTTTCATTCCTCAAACCTCCTCGGTAGAAAGCAGAAGTGATCAGGCCTCACTGATCACTACGAAGCATCGTCGGTGCCAGTTTCGCGGCGAAGAAAGTCCGCAAAAAATCGACAATTTTCGCGATCGGACTGCCTACAATCAGCAGGGGATTCGGAAATTTCTACAGGCGGCGGAGTCCTGCACCCAGGTTCGGGGCCAGGTTGTATCAATCGGGAACTGCGAATGTCCTAGTTTCCTGTCAGCTCGTGGTCGTCGATCGTCGCGACGCATTTGGCGTTCTGTTCCTGCCAGGCTTTCACCCTCAAAGCCCGGTTGCCCGGATCGTCGCGCGCATCAACCGCGGCCATGTCGTAGCCCTGCGCCTGCAAGTCCTCAGCGGCGTTCTCGCAGTCGCTCCGCGTGTTGTAAGTTGTGGCGAAGGCGATACCGTGGGTCACGATTACGCCCTTGCCGTCCGGCTCGACCAGGTACCAACTCGCAAGCGCGAGCGCGGCGGTCGCAACGCGCAGCCAACCTCGAACAGTGTGAATCGATGGCATGGGCAGGTCCCCCCGACTCAAAATGTCTGACGACTCATTGATGAACCCTTCCACGCCACCATCCCGCAAAGTTGCCAAAATGTAGTGAGAATTTTAGCGTGAATCCCGCGTTGATCGGTGCGCAATAGCAAACTTCGAGTCCGTAAACTCGCAAGTTTCGCGCGCTAAAACAATCGGTGGAATCTTGGTGGGCAGGGAGTGAATCGAACACTCGACACAAGGATTTTCAGTCCTTTGCTCTACCGACTGAGCTACCTGCCCACCGTGCACGATGAGGCGAACCTTCATTCGTACCGATGATTGCGCCGCCTTGCAACGGCTTGCTCATCCGAACCGCCGCATCGCGAACATCTAGGCCGCGACCGGCGTGACCGCGACCGACACTGCCTGCCAGCTTCCGTCCCGCTTCGCGAACACGCGCATGAAACGCTGGTCGATCGCGATACGGCCGTCATTCAACTCTATCTGCAGCCGCCCGCGGCTCACGCCCGTGTCTCCGAAGACGCGCACATATTGCTCGCTGAATGTGACCGATTTGACCATGTCCGCCGAAGGGTTGACCATCAGCAACGCCTTTGTGATCGGTTCGCCCAAGGCCGTCAAGCCAGTGAAGTCATCCGAGAGGATGTGCGCCAGCGCCGAGCGGTCGCGACGCCGATACGCCTCGTTCCACTCGCTATCGAGGCGCAGTATCACCTCTTCGTCCTCTGCTTGCGTTGCCATCATGCGCGCCCTTCATCGCTTGAGCGTCGCCACTCGCTCCTCGACGAAATCGATCACCTTGCCTTCGAGGTTCACGCCGTCCAGCCGATCAATCTCCTGCACGCCCGTCGGACTCGTGACGTTCACCTCGGTCAGGTAGTTGCCGATAATGTCGAGCCCGACGAAGTACAGGCCGTCGCGCTCCAGCCGCGGCTTCAGCATCTTGCAGATTTCGCGATCGCGCGCCGTCACCGGCGACTTCACGCAATTTCCCCCGACGTGGATATTCCCGCGATTCTCGTCCTCGCGCGGCACCCGCAGCATGCATCCCAGCGGCTCGCCGTTGAGCACGATCAGCCGCTTGTCGCCCTTGCGCGCCTCGGGTAGGTAGCGTTGCGCCATGATGAGGCGCGATTCGAACTGCGTGACCGTCTCGAGAATCGTTCCGATGTTGCGATCCTTCGTCGTCACCAGGAACACGCCTTCGCCGCCGTGTCCGTCGAGCGGCTTGACGATCATCTCGCCGCCCTGTTCGTCGAGAAAACTCTTGAGCCGCGGAATCTCGTACGTCACCAGCGTCGGCGGAATCGCGTCGGGGAAATTGAGCGCATAGAGCTTCTCATTGGCCTCGCGCAGGCCCGCGGGATTGTTAACCACGAACGTGCGCCGCGCGTCGGCCAGGCTCAGCAGCATCGTCGCATAGAGGTACGCCGCATCCGCCGGCGGATCCTTGCGCATAAAAACCGCGTCGAAATGCTCGATCGGATGCTCAACGCCGTCGTCGAGAAACTTGTAGTGCGGATTCCCGCGCCGCGTCAGCTCGCATTGCCGCGCCCGCGCGATCACCTTGGGGCCCCGCGCGTAAAGGTCGCGCAGTCCGAGAAAATAAATCTCATGCCCGCGAAATTGCGCTTCGAGCATGAATACGAACGTCGTGTCCTTGTCGACCAGCACGCGCTCGATCGGATCCATGATGAACGCATATTTGTGCGCGCTTGTTTTCTTCTTCGCCATCTTCGCTTGACCCTTACCCGTCGTGAAGCAATCCCTGTGCGATACTGACCGCTGCCAGAGCCGCCGTCTCGCTCCTCAGCCGATTCGGCCCGAGCCCGGCAGCGACGAATCCAGCGTTCTGAAGTCTCGCGCGCTCGTCGTCGTCGAAATCGCCTTCGGGCCCGACCGCTATCAATATCGCACGCGGATGCGCGCGTCGAATCAGCTCGGCCAACGGCTCTCCAGTTTGCGCGCAGATAACAACGAGCGCCCCCTCCGGCACGCCGGCAATCATGTCGTCCACGCCGATCGGCGCGCGCACTTCCATCGCCGAGGCCGACTGGCTCTGCTTCGCTGCGGAGATCGCGAGTCGCCGCCATCGTGCGATGCGCTCCGCGCCCGGCGCCCGCACCAATCCGCGCGCACAGACCAGTGGCCACAGTTCCGACGCGCCCAGCTCGCCCGCCTTCTCAACGATAAAGTCCATCCGCGGCCCCTTGACGATAGCGGCGGCCAGGATGATGCGACTGCCGATAGTCGGCGCCGACGACGACTCAACGCGCACCACTGCGCGCTCGCGTTCGTATCGCTCGATCATCCCGCGATGCTCGCCGCCCGCTGGATCGATCAACGATACGCGCGCATCGACCGCCAGCCGCATCACCGTGCGCATGTGACGCAACTCTGTCCCCTCGACGTACGCGAGGCCGCTCGCATCCGGCGCGTGCGCAATCGAAAATCGCGGCGGCGTCGCGGGCATCAGCGTGGCGCTCGCGCCATCACGATCGTAGTCCATCCGCGATGCGTCTTTTTGCTGAGGCATCGCAGCGGCGACCGGTAATGACTCAGCACGTCGTCGGCCTCGTCGGCGAGAAACCCGCCGAGCACCAGCCGTCCGCCCGGCGCGACGATTCGCTTCAGATGTGGCGCGAGTTCGATCAGTGTACCGCTCAGGATATTCGCCACGATCAGATCGAAATGCCGATGAATCGAAGCGAGCGGCACCGACGAGAATCGAATCGACTTCTCGACGCCGTTTAAGCGCGCATTGGCCCGTGCATTCTCGAGCGCAGTCGCATCGACGTCGATCGCGACTATCTCGGCGACGCGCTTTGTGAGCAGCGCCGCCGCGATCGCGAGTATTCCCGATCCGGTGCCCGCGTCCAGCACCGACTTTGGCGCATGCGAGTCGACAATCGTTTCGATCGTCCGCAGTGCGCCCGCCGTCGTCGGATGATGCCCCGTGCCGAACGCCTGCGCCGGCTGAACTACGATAGTCGTTCGTCCGCGCTCAGTCTCGCGGCGCCACGGCGGCACAATCAGCATCCTCCGCCCAACCCGAAACGGGCCGAAGCGTTTCATCCACAGCGTCGACCATCCCGGATCGACGATTCGTCTGACGCCAGTGTCGCCGGCCCCGTCCACCAACATCCCGGCCTGCTCCAGCACGAGCCTAATCCGCGACAGCTCGCTCGCGGAAATCGCGTCGAAGTATGCTTCGAGCGCGACCGTCTTCTGCTCGCGTGCGCGCGGCAGCTTCATCCCGGCGACTGCGCATCCGATCGCGCCGCCCGCAACGAGGATTCCCGCCGCTTCATCCGCGAGATGCGCGTGAGTGCGAAAAACCGCCCGCGTGTAGCGCTGCCTGGCTGCCGCTGCGCGATGCATGGTGCTGGCTTGCCGTCGCTCAGTTCATCGTCAGATCGCGCGCGGCCGCGACGTGGTCACGATACGCGTCGAAGATGTGCCTCAACGCATCCGCCATCGAAACCGTCGGCGCCCAACCCAGGTCGGCCTTGGTGTTCTCGATCTTGGGCACGCGGTTCTGCACGTCTTGGTAGCCGCTGCCGTAGTAAGCGTCCGACGTCGCCGTTATCAGCTTCACCTTCGCCGCGTTGTCGCGGTATTCGTTGTATTCCGCCGCCAGCGCCAGCATCATCTCGGCCAGCTCGCGGATCGAAAAATTATTCACCGGGTTGCCGATATTGTAGATCTGTCGCGTGGCGCGGCCGCCGGGATTCTCGATGATGCGCATCAGCGCTGCAATCCCGTCGTCGACATAAGTGAACGCGCGCTTCTGCTTGCCGCCATCGACCAGCTTGATCGGCTCGCCGCGCACGATATGCCCGAGGAACTGCGTGATGACGCGGCTAGAACCTTCCTTCGCGTCGAAGATGCTGTCGAGCCCGGCGCCGATCCAGTTGAACGGCCGGAACAGCGTGTAGTCGAGGCCTTCACTCATCCCGTAGGCGTGGATCACGCGGTCCATCAGTTGCTTCGAGCACGCATAGATCCAGCGCGGCTTGTTGATCGGGCCGTAGACCAACTCCGATTCCTGCGCGTCGAATTCGGCATCGCCGCACATGCCGTAGACTTCGCTGGTCGAGGGGAACAGGATCCGCTTTTTATGCTTCACGCATTGCCGCACGATCGGCAGGTTGGCCTCGAAATCCAGCTCGAACACGCGCAGCGGGTCTTTCACGTACGTCGCCGGCGTCGCGATCGCCACCAGCGGCAAGATCACGTCGCACTTGCGCACGTGGTACTCGATCCATTCCTTGTTGATCGTGATATCGCCTTCGAAAAAGTGGAACCGCGGATTTTCCAGCCACTCGCTGACGCGGTCGGTGCTCATGTCCATCCCATAGACCTGCCAATCGGTCGTCTCGATAATCCGTTTGGTCAGGTGATGCCCGATGAAGCCGTTGACGCCAAGAATGAGGATTTTTTTCATAAAGAGTAACTGCTAATTACAACCGCGCGCATTGTTGACAGTCAAGGCGGTCGCGTTTGCGCCTGCGCTCAATCAGCGCGTAAACTCCATCATTATCAGACTTCAATTCTTCCAACGTGGTGGAGGCGGGCTGTGCTTAACATAGCCCATCGCGGGGCGAGCGGTACTTTTCCCGAGAACACCCTGAGCGCGTTTCGCGCCGCTATCGACGCGCGTGCGGACATGTGCGAGCTCGACGTCCAGCTCACGCGCGACGGCAGTGTCGTCGTCATTCATGACGAGACTGTCGATCGCACGACCGACGGCAACGGTGAAGTTGCCGAGATGACGCTCGAAGAGCTCAAGCGCCTCGACGCCGGCGCGAAGTTCAAGGGCGGCGCACTCAAAGGCGAACGGATTCCCACGCTCGACGAAGTGTTCGCCGTCACCAGCGGCAAATGCGGCCTCAATATCGAACTCAAGGCCGGCGGCCTCGAGCATCAGGTCGCGCAAATCATGCAGTCGCGCAACGCGCTCAATGACAGCATCGTGTCGAGCTTCGACTGGGACTATCTGAAAAAAATCCAGCAGCTCAATTTCAATATTCGCATCGCGCTGCTCGCCGACGACAAGCCGGTTGACCTGATGATGAACGCAGTCGCGATGCGCGCGCATGCGATCAACCCGCGCTGGGACATGGTCACCGCCGACCTGTGCAAGGCGGCGCACGAGCGCGGCCTCAAGGTCTACACGTGGACCGTCGATGCGGACGCGCGGATGCGCGCGCTCGCCGAATGCGGTGTCGACGGAATCATGACGAACTACCCGGAGCGTTTGCGGACGGTGGTGGGCGGCTGATGGGACGTTTCGGCGACGACAAAATCGAAGAAGTCCGAACGCGCGCCGACATCGTCGAGATCATCGGCGCGCACGTGCGGCTGCGCAGGGCAGGGCGCAACTTCGTCGGCCTCTGCCCGTTCCACAACGAAAAGACGCCGTCGTTCTCGGTCAACGCCGAGCGCGGATTCTTCCATTGCTTCGGATGCGGCGTCGGCGGCAGCGTTTTCAATTTCATCACGCGCGTCGAAGGCCTCACCTTTCCCGAAGCTGTTCGCTCGCTCGCCAAAAAATACGGCGTGACCCTGCCCGAGCACGATGTGTCCGGACCCGGCGCCGGCGAGCGCGAAGCGATGCTCAAGGCGAACGAGGTCGCCGCCGAATTCTTCGCGCACGTTCTATGGAACACAACCGACGGGGCGATGGCGCGCGACTACCTGAAGTCGCGCGAAATCAGCGTCGAGACGGCGCGCGCATTCATGCTCGGCTATGCGCCGAGCCGGCCCGCATCGCTGGCCAAGGCGCTCGAGAAGCGCGGCCTCCGCGACGCCGGAATCAAGGTCGGCCTCGTCAAGAAAGACGGCACCGAAGCGTACGACATGTTTCGCGCGCGCGTGATGTTCCCGATTCGCGACGCACAGGGCCGCCCGATCGCATTCGGCGGCCGCGTGCTCGATGCGCGCCTGCCCAAGTACATCAACTCGCCCGAATCGCCGCTCTACTCGAAAACGCGCACGCTCTACGGACTGTTCGAAGCGCGCCAGGCAATCTCGTCGAGCGCATCGTCAGGCAAAGACCGCGCGATCCTCGTCGAAGGATACTTCGATGTGATCGCACTGTGGCAGGCGGGCTTTAAGGAAGCAGTCGCCGGATGCGGCACGGCGCTAACGGTCGATCAGCTCCGAGTTCTAAGCCGCTACACGAAAAACGTAATCGCGTGCTTCGACGGCGACACCGCAGGGCGCAAAGCCTCGATGCGAGCGCTGGAAATATTTTTGCAGGCTGGGCTACTCGGCAAGGGAATTTTCATTCCCTCGGGTTTCGATCCCGACACCTTTGTCCGTGAACGCGGCGCCGCCGCGTTCACGGATCTGATCGACAAGGCGCAGCTACTTGTCGATTATTTTCTCAGCGAGCAGGCGACGGAGGCGCGCGGCTCGATCGCCGAGCGCGCGCGGGCAGCGCAGCGCGTCGCCGGGGTGCTCAAGCTTGTCGGTGATCCGTTTCAGTTCGATATGCTCGCGCGAAAAGGGGCGGACCTGCTGGGTATTGGCGAGGAAGTGTTGCGCAAAGAGGCGCGCGGACCGCTATCGCGGTCCGCGACGCCGTCGCGGTTCGCGCGCGATACGCGCGCGAACCCCTCCGCGCCGCCCGCCGCCAGCGGCGGCGGCGACGCCGGCGACAAGGCCGAGATCGGCCTTGTCGCGCTGGCGCTGCTGCATCCCGAACTGCGCAATGAAATTGCGCAGTCCGGCGCCGAGGCGAATTTCGAAGAAATTCGCCTCGGCAGCATCCTCGCCGATCTTTGCAAAACCGACGAGCCCTACACGGCGCTGGAACAATGGATCTCCGATCGCCTGACGTCTGACGAGCAGGGACGCGTCAGCGAATTCGCCGTCGGCCCGCAGACCGACGAGGTCGTGGACGAAACCGCGAAAGTGTCGAGCGATCTCGACAAGTGCCGCGCTCTCGCGAACGACTTCGTCGTCGCGCTCGAGCGCCGCCGCCGCATACGCGAGGTCGGCCGCCTGCGCCAGGGCGCAGCCGACGTCTCGACCGTGCAAGCCGTCATCGCACTTCGACGCGAGAGCCGCGACGCATGACCGTTCACATTCACCGAACTTGTCCAATGTTTCCTGAATCAGCCCTTAATGTTGCTGCGCGAACTTGCTACCATCACACCAGCCTGATGCATTTCAGAGGGCCCATAGCTCAGCCAGGTTCAGAGCTGCCGGCTCATAACCGGCTGGTCCCAGGTTCAAATCCTGGTGGGCCCATACCATTCGTGCCGCAACATGAACGCCAAAAAACTTTGCGCGCCGCGCACAACATTAGTGGAGGGACGACTTGCGTGAAGAGATAACCCGGCTGATGGACCTTCAGGTCATCGACCGGCAACTGCAAGAGTTGGAGCAATCGCTGAGCTCGATCGCGGGGCGCGTTGACCAACTTCGCGGTGAGAATGCGAGCAACCAGGTCGAACTCGATCGCCTCACCGAACAAGACAAGGAAATTTCCGCCGCCCGCAAGAAGAACGAGCGCGAGCTCGCCGAGGGCGAAGTGAGAATCCGCAACAAGCGGATGCGGTTGACGCTGGTCCGCAACGACAAGGAACTGCAGGCGCTGACCCACGAGATCGAGTCGTTGAAGGAGACCAATCAGCGCCTCGAGTCCGATCTGCTCACCTCGATGGAAGGTGCGGACGCCCGCACGGCGCGCATCAAGGAGCTGACCGAAGCGCTCGCCAAGGGCAAGGTCGATCTGACCGCCGCCGAAAAGGAAATCGCTGCGGAAGTCGAGGAGCTCAAGGGCAACATCGCGAAGACCCGCAAGGCGCGCGAAAAAATCGCCGAGAATATCGACGCCAGCCTGCTCTCGCGCTACCAGATGATCTTCAGCCGCCGCGCCGGCGTCGCCGTTGCTCTGGCCAAGGGCGGCACCTGCCAGGGATGCCGCATGCGCCTGCCGCCCCAGCTCTACAACGAAATCCAGAAGCACCTGCAGATCCACTTCTGCCCCAACTGCCAGCGCGTCCTCTACTACGAGGAGCCGTCGGCGGAGAAAGCGAGCTCGTAGGAAAGGGTAGATCGCTCATCGGATGGGGACTGACGGAATAAATTCCGTCCTACATCTTTCTGGCAGTAGGACGAAATTTATTTCGGCGATTGTCCCTCGGCCGAGACCGTCCAGTGATCCCCATCGCGAATCACCGTAAACACCGCCGGCATCGCAATCGATTCCCAAAATTCATAATCGACGCCCGGCATCACCGCATGCAGCGCGAGCGCGATCAGATTCCCATGACTCGCGACGATCACCGTGCGGCCGCGATGCGTTGACGCGATCGTCTCCATCACGCGCATCACTCGCGCCTGCGCGATACGTCCGCTCTCGCCGCCCGCAGGCGCATAGTCGAAATCCTCCCACGATCGCCGCAGATGCGCTCTCCAGTCCGCCACCTCCACCGGTGACAACAGCCGCTCGCGCAAATCCTCGATCGTCTCGATACTCAAACCGCGAGCATTCGCGATCGGCTCAATCGTCTGCCTTGCGCGAATGTACGGACTCGAGTACGCCGCATCGATCCGCGTCGCCGCGAGCGTCTCGCTCAACGCGCGCGCATCGCGCATTCCTTTCGCCGTCAGCGGCCGCGTGAATTCATCGAAGCCCGCAGTCCCCGGCGCGACCGGCTCCGCATGCCGAACAAGTAGCACCGTGAGCGTCGGATGCTTCCTCAATGCGTCAGCACCGCGCGAAACCGCACCTTTCCCGTCATCATCCGCTCGTACGCCTCGGCCGCCCGCTCGATCGGAAACGTCTCGATCATCGCGCGCACGCCGGTCTGCGCCGCGAACTTCATCGTATCCTCCGAATCCTTCGACGTCCCCGCCGGCCATCCGATAATCGCGCGCTGCGCGCCAATCAACTGGAACGATGAGACTGCGAACGGTTCCGCACTCGCCCCGACGACCACCAATCTGCCGCGCGCGCCGAGACCGTCCACCAGCGCTCCGATCGCTTTCGCGTCGGGTGCGGTGACGAGGATCACCGCGGCGCCGCCGTCCTTGTTCAACTCCGCCGCGACATCCTGCCGGCCGGTGTCGATATAGCGCCGCGCGCCCAGCTTGAGCGCGAGCGCCTGCTTGTCCTCGCCGCGCCCGATCGCGACGACGTCGTAGCCGAACTTCGCCGCAAACTGGATCCCCAAATGCCCGAGGCCGCCGATCCCCTGGACTCCGACGAGGTCGCCCGGCCCCGCCCCGCTATGCCGCAGCGCGTTGAACGTCGTGATCCCCGCGCACATCAGCGGCGCCGCCTCTTCCGGCTTGAGCGCGTCGGGAATATGCGCGAGCGCCTCGAGCGGCGCGATCACATGCGCCGCGTAGCCGCCGTCGTAACTGATTCCCGGAATCCTGAAAAATTTGCAATTGATAAAATCGCCGCGCCGGCATGGATCGCATCGAAAGCAGTTCCCGCCATGCCATCCGACGCCGACGCGCTCTCCCACTTTCCAATCCGCGACACCTTCGCCAAGCGCCTCGACCACGCCGGCAATCTCATGCCCCGGCGATCGCGGATACACGATCCCCGGCCACTCTCCTTCTTTGGTAAACACATCGCTATGACAAACCCCGCACGCCTGAACTTTGATCCGAACCTCCCCGCGCGCCGGCTCAGTGATCTTCTCGTCGATAATTTTAAACGGCCCCTTAGCCTGCTCGACTCGAACAGATTTCATGGATTCACCTCCGCAAGAAATTTGAAGCGCCGACATTCCAGAATTACGCCCGAACACAAATTATGTCACCGCCCACCTCTTAACCTCCCCTTGTCCGAGGGGAGGTCGACGCGCGCCGCAGGAGCGCGGAGGGAGAGGTGCAACGCTCGCCGGACCAACGGGGCAAAAAATCTCTTTGCAGCTTTGCACGATAGCGGCTCTCTCCTTGAGCGTAGTCCGCGCAGCGAAGGATCTCGCGCGTCAGCGCGTCTACCGGCAGACAACGAACGCAAGGCGCTCGTCGAGATTCTTCGCTGCAGCAACCTCCGCTCAGAATGACGCAAGGACGAAGAGCGGCGCGCGCAAAACATGCTATCCTGAACTTCGCCGGAGTGAGTCGGGCGATCGCTTCCCTGAAATGGGAAGAGGAAAGTCCGGGCTCCACAGGGCAGGATGGCCGTTAACGGCGGCGCGGGGCGACTCGCGGAAAGTGGCACAGAAAATACACCGCCCGAAAGGGTAAGGGTGAAATGGTGGGGTAAGAGCCCACCGGCGCGCGAGTGATCGTGCGCGCATGCCAAACCCCATCCGGAGCAAGACCAAATAGGAGGCTGAGCGGCCCGCTCTTAAGGCCTCGGGTATGGTCGCATGAGCCAGTGAGCAATCACCGGCCTAGAGGAATGATCGCCGCCCGCAAGGGCACAGAACCCGGCTTACAGACTCACTCCGGCTTCTTTCAGTTTTTTCAGTGAACGTGTTTTTCAGTGATCGGAACACACACGCTCCTGCATTGGACTCTTCCCCCCAACGAGGGAGCGAAAGCGCGTCCGCGCGATTTCGCGATTTCTCTTTTAACACTGGGTGCAGGGGTCACCCCTGCCGCCCGCCGCGCAGGCGATTAAGAGTTAGGTTCCCTCGACGCCACCACTCCCTTCGCCGCCACCTCCAACCTCCTCAATATCGCGGTTCCTGACATCACATATGCCGCGACCCGCGACAGCGCCGCCAAATCGCGCACCCCAGCCTCGATCTCCGGCGCGATCGCCAGGCTGACGCCCTTCGGCAACTCGCGCGCGAACGCCGCGACGCGATCGATCTCGCCAATCGTCCGCTCGCGATACTCTTCGAAATGCTTAACCAGCCGCCCGAGCCCATTCGCCGCGGCGCCGTCTTTCGCAATCGATTTTCTCAACTCCGAAATTTCCGCCAGATGACTCAGCGGACGCGCACCTGACTCCGCGACCGCCGTCCACGTCTTCTCATCCAGGAACCTGTTGATCACGATCGCCGACAGCTTCAGTCCCTCCGCGTCCATCTGCGCGAGCAGCTCTCGCGCCTGCCGAATGCGATCCGGCTCCGCGGTGGTCACCATGACGAACTTCATGGCCGGCGAATGCAGCAGTGCCTCGGTCTTCTGCAGCCGGTCGATAATCGCGTCCATACTCTCCGCCATCGCCGCGAAAAAATCCGTGATCGTCGAGAGCACGTTGCCGCCCGCGAAGCGCTCGATTTCGCGCACGACGAAGCGCGCCGTCTCGTTGGCGACCCTCATCGCGATCCGCCCGACCGACAGCGACGGCGTAAACAGCCATCGCGCGGTCCGCGAATCCAGCAGCCGGATCATCCGCGCCGGCGTCTGCAGGAACTCGAACGAATGCGACGCCGGCGGCGTGTCCACCACTTCGAGCTCGAACGCGCCCGTCTGATGTAATTCGTAAAGCCGCTGCAGCGCCGCGAACGCCTCGGATCCCGCAAATTCAGCGGTGAGGCTTTTGTAAAATGGATTCTCGAACACCCGCCGCCGCGTTGCCGGGTCGGCGACAAACCGCTCGACGATCGCATCCCACGCCCCCGACACATCGAGCATCATCGCCGACAACTTCAGGTTCGCATCGATTCCAGCCGCCTCGAGCTGTCGCGCATCGATCCGCGTAGGCTGTCCGCCGAGCCGCGCCAACCCGAGTGCATCGCGCAACCTCTCCGAAGGATCGACGGTGATAACTGCCGTATCGAGCCCCGCCTGCGCCCCCGCCAGCGCGAGCGCCGCCGCCACGGTAGTCTTCCCAACCCCCCCAGTCCCCAACAAAATCGTAACCGATCCTTTTGTGAGCAGTTCTTTCAAAGCCAGCCCACGATATCAGATTCCCTCGCGCCTGAAATTTGTGTCACTCAGAGCGCAGCGAAGAATCCCGGCTTCCGCTCTCCTGCCTGTTCCTTGTGTCATCCTGAGCGTAGCGAAGGATCTCGCGCGCCAGCGCGTCGGCCAGCAGACAACGAACGCCGCAGCGCTCGTCGAGATTCTTCGCCGCGACGGCTCTGAATGACACAAAGAATCTTCCCCTCTCCCTGTGAGGGAGAGGATCAAGGTGAGGGTCCAATTACAGCGCCCTGGCGCGACTCAAGATTCCGCCGCTGCCATCAAGACCCGCAGCGCAGCAGTCCTCATCTCGCTTTCAATTCCTTCTGTCCCCCTCTCCAGAAGGGAGAGGGGCGAGGGGAGAGGTCGCGCGTCACCGCGCTAGCCTCTTATTAGCTGACCGGACCCCGCGCGCGCGAAACCGTTACTTCACGCTGATCAAATCAACGTCGAAAATCAGCGTCGCGTTCGGCGGGATCACGCCGCCCGCGCCGCTCGCGCCATAACCAAGCTCCGGCGGGATGATCAGCGTGCGCGTGCCGCCGACATGCATAGTGCCGACGCCTTCGTCCCAGCCCTTGATAACCTGGCCCTGCCCGATCGTGAACGAGAACGGCTGGTTGCGGTCGAGCGAGCTGTCGAACTTCGTGCCCTTCTTGCCGTCGACGAACAGCCATCCCGTGTAATTGACCGTCACAGTCTGCCCGGCCTGCGGCACAGCCCCGGTCCCCGGCTTGACGTCGATAATACGCAGCCCGCTAGGTGTAGTGACCTCGCCCGCAGCGAAGGCGGACCCGAAAGCGAAGGGCACCGCTGGGAGCGCCAGGAGTGCTGCGGACAGTACGAGACGATAGAACGACATAGAACCTCGCGAACTGAAAGATAGGATTTCGACCGCCGGCACCCGCCGACGCGATGAGGCGAGAGAGTAGCATCATCAGCGCCACCGCGGGAGAGCCCGTTCTTGCCCTCTCCCTGTAAAGGAGAGGATCAAGGTGAGGGTCCGATTACGCGCTATTCGCGCGATTCAAGATTTTGCCTGACTTCTCGCGCCATCAGACAACGGTTGTCATCCACCCGCGCTAAACTATCCACAGTGAGATTCGACGCCACCCCAATCGAAGAATACAATCTCAACTGGATGGCGTAGGAGGTGGCTTTTGATGGAGTCGGAAACTGTGGTGATTGCATTACTCGTCCTGAGCGTCCTGACAATCGCGGCGCTCCTCTTCGTAATCGCAAAATTGCGCGCGCTCCCCGCCAGCAACTCCTTCGCCGATCTCGCCGATCGCCTCGATTCGCTCGCCCGCAACCTCGACGAGAAACTGACCAGCACGCGCACCGATCTCGCCGGCCGCCTCCAGCAGGCGCAAGGCGATCTCAATCTCAGTACCGCCGATCGCCTGTCCGACGGCTTCCTCAACCTCAACGCCGCGCTCGAACGCCACCTCTCCGCCGGCCGCCAGGAGCAGGCCAATTCGCTAAAGCTCGAAATCGCTGCGCTCACCACCCAGACCCGCGACAGCATCGAGGGCATCCGCGCCGACGTGGGCGAAAAACTCGCCGCCATCACTAACACCGTCCAGCTCAAGCTCGATCAAAACATCAAAGACGGCTTCGCCCAGTTCGAAAAAGTCCAGAACCACCTAAACGAAGCGCAGGAGCAGTTGAAAAATCTCGGCGTGATCGGCGCGTCGATCAACGACCTCAACAGCCTCCTCAAGATGCCGCATCTGCGCGGACGCTTCGGCGAGCAGGGCCTCGAGCGCCTGCTCGAAGACTTCCTCCCGCGTCACATGTACGACCTGCAAGCCTCGCCCGGCGCCGACAGCGCGGGCCGCGTCGACGCCATCATCAAATTCCCCGACCGCAATCTCCCCATCGACGCCAAGTTCCCGCGCGAGCAGGTCCTCGCGCTGTTCGACACCAACGATCCCAATGCCATCGACGCCGCGCGCGTCGAGTTCGAACGCGTGATGAAAGAGCAGGCCAAGCGCATCGCCGGCTACATCCGCCCCGAAGCCGGCACCACCGACATGGCCCTGATGTACCTGCCGAGCGAAACGCTCTACATGGAAGCCGTGCTCAACGCCGACCTGAGCAACTGGCTGAACCAGCGCCGCGTCTACCCGGTCTCGCCCAACACGCTGATCGTCACGCTGCAGTCGATCCAGATGGTCTTCAAGATGTACGAGTATGCGAAGGGCCACGAGCGCGCGACCGAGGAATTGAAAAAAGCGCAGAGCGCATTCGGCCACTTCGAAAATCAGTTCGACGCGCTCGGCAAATCACTCTCCAAAGCGCAGGACGCCTTCGAAGTCGCCAAGGGCCACCTCAACCGCTACCGCAACCGCGTGACGAATCTCACCGGCGAGCCCGCCCCCGAACTCGACTTCCCCGCGCCACCCACTAACCTCCGCGAGATCGCCTAGTTAAAAAATTGCTGGAATCCGAGGAAAGAGGAAGAAAGGGCTCAAAAAGTCCCGAAAAAACCCTTATGTTTGCTCAGGTTCTTGATCTGACGGCGGCGGCGGTTTCAACTGGCTGCGCTCCTTGCCCGCGACGATCCATCGCTCGACTTCGTGCCGCTCGCGTTTCAAAAATCCCGCAATCGCCCGCTTCAGATCCGGATTGGAAACAAAATGGATACTCCGCGTCAGCGCCGGATCGAACCCGCGCAGCCATTTATATTCGCCGCCCGCGCCCGGCTCGTACCGCTGAATGCCGTGCAGGATCGAATGCTCGATCCCCGCGTAGTAGCAAACATTGAAATGCAGAAACCGCACCTCGCGGAAGCATCCCCAGTAGCGCCCATACATCACGTTCGCCTTCGCCAGGTTGACCGCGCCCGCAATCAGCTCGCGCCCCGCGTATGCGCCGATAAAAACCATATTGCGCTTGAACGTCCTGCGGATCAGATCGAAAAAATCCGGCGTCAGATATCTCCGGCCCCAGTACAGCTTCTCGATCGTCGAGCAGTAGATTCGATACATCTCGGCGAAAGTCTTGTCGGGGATTTCCTCGCCCGCCATCACGCGGATATGCACGCCCTGGTCGTCCATCGCCGCGCGCTCGTGACGTACCGCCGTGCGCCGCTTGTGCTTGAGCCGGTTCAGGTAGTCGTCGAACCTCGCGAAGCCCGCGTTATGCCAATGGTATTGGTAGCCGAGCCGCTCCATGAATCCGATCGGCGCAAGCGCTGCCGCTTCGTCCGGCTCGCAGAAGTTCACATGCACCGACGAGAGCTTGTTGTCCTCGCATATCGACGTGAGCGCGAGCCCGAGCAGATTGATCAGTCCACCGCGATCTGCGCCCGGCGCCGTGAGAAATCGGCGTCCCGTATGCGGCGTGAACGGCACGCCCACGAGGATCTTCGGGAAGTAGCGGATACCGGCGCCCTCGGCAGCGTCGGCCCATCCGTGATCGAAGACGAACTCGCCCATGCTGTGGGTCTTCAGATAGAGCGGGCACGCGGCGACGATCTGTTTCCTCGGACCCTGCCGAACGATCAGATGATACGGCGCCCATCCAGTGTCGCGCGCCGCCGACCCCGATTGCTCCATCGCGCGCAACCAGTCCCATTCGACGAACGGCGAGTCGTCGGGCGCGAGCAGACCGTCCCACGCCTCGCGCGAAATCTTGTCGATACCCTCGACGATTGCGACATCGAGCCGCGGCGCTGAGTCATTCATTGCAGCTAAGAACGAACAAGATATCAGACCTGTGGCAACCGAGGCGATTTCTTCCGATGCTCACTAGGCATCGGCGAATTTGTTATTATATTTATCAGACGGAGCGAGGCGCTCCGAGCGACAGAGGTGCGATGGCGGATTTCGTGCGCAAAATCTCGGCGCGAATCACCGACGGCGACGGCAGCGACGACGGCCGTTCCGGCGATGGCGACATCGTAACCGAGCGCAAGACCCGCACCAAGTCGAAGACCACCAAGCCGCCTCTGTTCAAGGTGATTTTGCTTAACGACGACTACACCCCGATGGAATTCGTCGTCGAAGTTTTGAAAGCGGTGTTTCACAAACCGCATGCCGACGCCACGCGAATCATGCTGCACGTGCATCAGAACGGGATGGGCGTCGCGGGCGTGTATCCGTTCGAAGTCGCGGAGACCAAGACGCACACCGTCGAGGAACTCGCGCGCCAGGCCGAGTATCCGCTCAAGTGCGTGATGGAAAAGGAGTGACAGGCTATAGCATCGATGGCTTCACCGAATAACAACATTATGATCAGCCGCGAACTGCAGGTGACCTTGCAACTCGCGATGACCGAAGCAGTAAACCGCCGTCACGAGTTCGTGCAACTCGAGCATCTGCTGTTCGCGATGCTCCACGACGTGACGACGACCACGATTCTGAAAAGTTGCGGCGCCGATCTCGACGCGCTGCGGCGCAAGCTCGCGCATTACCTCGACGAGCAGGTCGAGCGGATGCCTAAGGGCGAGGAAGTTTCGCCGCGCTACGCGATCGGCGTGCAGCGGGCGCTCCAGCGCGCAGCGCTGCATGTGCAATCTGCAGGCCGCCAGGAAATCACCGGCGGCAACGTGCTGGTCGCGATGTTCCACGAGACCGAGTCGCCGGCAATTTTCTTTCTGCAGGAACAAAACGTCACACGCTTCGACGTGATCAACTTTATCTCCCACGGCGTATCGAAGGCAGGCGCGGAAGATGACGAAGACGGCGACGAGCCGGATGGCAAGGACTCGATAGAGCACGAAGGCCACGAGCATGAAGGCGGCGGCGACGAAGAGGGCGAGCGCAAGATGTCGCCGTCGAAGGCCCTCAACACTTACGCGATCAATCTTGCCAAGCGTGCGGCGGACGGAAAAATCGATCCGCTGGTCGGCCGCAAGAAGGAACTCGAGCGCGCTGTGCATGTGCTGCTGCGCCGGCGCAAGAACAATCCGGTGTTCGTCGGCGAGGCGGGAGTCGGCAAAACTGCGCTGGCCGAAGGACTCGCGCTCGCGATTCACAACGGCGACGTGCCCGACGCGCTGAAGGGCGTCGAGATCTATGCGCTCGACATGGGCGCGCTGCTCGCGGGCACGCGCTTTCGCGGCGACTTCGAGCAGCGGCTGAAGGCGGTTATCAAGGCGGTAGTCGGCGACTCGAAGCGGATTTTGTTCATCGACGAGATACACACGATAGTCGGCGCGGGAGCGGCATCGGGCGGCACGATGGATGCCTCCAACCTGCTCAAGCCGGCGCTCGCCTCGGGCGACCTGCGCTGTATCGGATCGACGACTTACCAGGAATACAAGCGCTCGTTCGACAAGGACAAGGCGCTCGCGCGGCGCTTCCAGCGAATCGACGTGGTCGAGCCGACGCAGGACGAAGCGGTGCAGATTCTCAACGGCATCAAGTCGTACTACGAGAAGCATCACAACGTCCGCTACACGAATTCGGCGATCAGACTGTCGGTCGAACTGTCAGCGCGCTACGTCAACGACCGCTTCCTGCCGGACAAGGCGATCGACGTGATGGACGAGGCGGGCGTCGCCGGGCATTTGCGCGGCACTGGGACGACGGAGCCGGTGACCGTCGGCACGCGCGACGTCGAGCGGACGGTCGCGCGGATGGCGAAGATTCCGGAGCGCACGGTATCGGCGACCGATCGCGGGCGCTTGCAGACGCTCGACGAAGACATGAAGCAGGCGGTCTTCGGCCAGGACGAGGCGATCAACTCGGTCGCTCGCGCGATCAAGTTGGCGCGATCGGGCCTGAGTCATCCGGACAAGCCGGTTGGCGCGTTCCTGTTTGCGGGACCGACGGGCGTCGGCAAAACCGAAGTCGCGCGCCAGCTCGCGAAGGTGATGGGCGTCGAGTTCATCCGCTTCGACATGAGCGAGTACATGGAGCGGCATACGGTGTCGCGGCTGATTGGCGCGCCGCCGGGATACGTTGGCTTCGACCAGGGTGGACTGCTGACCGACGCGATCAACAAGACGCCGCATGCGGTGCTGCTGCTCGACGAAATTGAAAAAGCGCATCCCGATTTGTTCAACATCCTGTTGCAAGTGATGGATCACGCTACGCTCACTGACAACAACGGTCGCAAGGCGGATTTCCGGAACGTGATCCTCGTGATGACGACGAACGCCGGCGCGCAGGAACTGTCGCGCGCGATGATTGGTTTCCACGGCGGACTAGGGCAGGGCGATTCGAAGAACGTGCTCGAGCGGATGTTCTCGCCTGAGTTCAGAAATCGGCTGTCGGCGACGATCCACTTCGAGCCGCTCAGCCCGGCGACGATGGAACGCGTGGTCGACAAGTTCATCGCGGAGCTGCAGGAGCGCCTCGACAAGCAGAAGGTCACGCTGACAGTGACTGCGGCCGCTAAGAAATGGCTGGCCGAACACGGTCACGATCCACGCTTCGGTGCGCGTCCGCTCGGACGCCTGATCGAAAACGAAATCGCGCGCGAGCTGGCGGACCAGGTTCTATTCGGCAAGCTGACGAAAGGCGGCAAGGCAATCGCAGATCTCGACGGCGACAAGCTAGCGTTTTCCTACGAGCCGAATCAGGCGAGACAGCCGGCACCTGTAGCGTAGCTCCGATTCCCTCCTCCCACGTGGGAGGAGGGTTAGGGTGGAGGACCAATTGCTGCGCGATTGTCTGTTGCGCAGCGATTCTGGCCGGTTCGCATACATGGCTTACGAGCCGACACTCCCACGCGATGCGGCGCGCAAGCTGCGCGGAAACGCCACAGAAGCAGAGCAGAAGTTGTGGTTCCGATTGCGCAGCGGGCAACTGAAGGGATTCCAATTCCGCAGGCAGTACTCGGTCGGCCCCTTCTTTGCCGACTTCGTTTGCCTGAAGGCGAAACTGATTGTCGAAGTTGATGGATCGCAACATGCGGAGCGGGAAGTGCAAGACGAACGCCGGAGCGCGTTTCTGCGTAGCGATGGATTTCGAGTGCTGCGATTTTGGAACTTTGAATCGCGCAGCAAATGGTCCTCCACCCTAACCCTCCTCCCACGTGGGAGGAGGGAATTAAGGCAATACCAGTCTGGCAGAGGTGAGGCGATCCTCTAGAGCTGGGAGGCGGTCGTGGCCCCAGAAAGGTTCACCCTCGAAAAGAAATAAGGGGACGCCGAAGACGTGATCGGTTGCGGCTTCGTCCTGGGCGCGTTGGTAGGCGACGGCGCCATCGGTGGAGAGAAATTTGCGGTAGTCATCCGCTGACATGCCGAGATCTGCGATCACTCTCGCGACGGCGTCGGAATCGTCAGCTTCTAGTTCGCGCTTGAAGAAGAGTTCGTAGACTTTGCGGCTGTAGTCGAGCAGGCGGCCTTGTTGATCGGCGAAGAGGCCGCCGATTAGTGCGGGCGTTGTGTCGTAGACTTTCAGCGGGCCGCGGATTGTCAGGCCGCGCTGATTGGCCCATCGGCGGGCGTCGAGGTACGAGTAGCGGGCCTTGTACTCGGAGTATTGGCTGCGCTCGCCCTTGCCTTTGATGCGTAGCTGGAAAGGGATCCATCGCAGGCGGATGCGATAGCGCTGCTCGAGCGCGAACGCGGGATCGAAGGCGAGGTAAGCGAACGGACTCTTGTAGTCCGAGTACATCTTAACTTCTTTCGCTTCTGTTGCGGCCATTGCTTCTCTTTTTCGGCTGGGAAATCGGCGCAGCCTCACAGATAATATTCCACTCGAATCGAGATCATCTACATCTGCAGGAGAGAAGGTAATGGCGACATCGTACAAGGGCGAGTGTTTCTGCGGGGCCGTTCGAATCGAAGCTACCGGCGCGCCGGAAGTGATGGGTTACTGCCACTGCAGATCATGCAGGTCGTGGTCGGGCGGTCCGGTCAACGCCTTCTCGCTATGGAAGCCCGAAGCAGTGCGAGTCACCGCAGGCGCCGACAATATCGCTACGTTCAAAAAGACCGAACTCAGCCATCGGCAGTATTGCAAGAAGTGCGGCGGGCATCTGATGACGAATCATCCGACGCTGGGCATGGTAGACGTTTTTGCGGCGACGATTCCGACGCTGAAGTTCAGCCCCGCTGTTCACGTGAACTACTCCGAGACCGTACTGCGGATTCGCGACGGTCTCCCGAAGCTGAAGGATTTTCCGAAAGAGTTTGGCGGCTCGGGGGAAGCAATGCCCGAGTGAGGTTTGCGCGTGGGAAGTTGAGCGCGCGCGGCGCGCGATTTCGGAAACCGGAACCGGGTTCGCGTCGCGCGAACCTGTCCGAGGCCCTTCCTCCCGTCGCTAACGCTCCCGTCGTCAGGGTGACAGAGATTCGTCGCTCACGTTCCGGTTCGTCAGGGTGACAGAGATCGCGCGTCGCTCCTCTTCGGGATGGCGGACGGCGCTCAGTGAGAATTCAGATCTGATCGAGCGGCTTTTGCAGGACTGTTGGGTGTACGAATTCGGGGCCGCCGGTTTCGGGATGATCGATGTTGTAGTGCAGGCCGCGGGACTCGCGGCGGCTCATCGCGGATCGCACGACCAGCTCGGCGACCTTCGCCAGGTTGCGCAACTCGATCGTGTCGGCGTCGAGTAGATGGTCCCAGTAGTAGCTGTGGATTTCGTCCTTGACCATCAGGATGCGCCGTAGCGCGCGCTCGAGGCGGCGGTCGCTGCGCACGATGCCGACGTAGTTCCACATCAGGCGGCGAATCTCGTCCCAACTCTGCGTGATCATGACGCGCTCCTCGGAGCGGATCGCGCGCCCGGGATCCCATTCGGGAAACTCGGGTGGGGCGCCGCCTCCTGACTTGACGATCTCGCGCGCTGAGGCGAACCCGCGACGGCCCATCACGGCGGCTTCGAGCAGCGAGTTCGATGCGAGGCGGTTGGCGCCATGCAAGCCGGTCATCGCGACTTCGCCCGCCGCATACAAGCGCGGAATCGAAGTGCGTCCGTCGAGGTCGGTCTGCACGCCGCCGCACATATAATGAGCGGCAGGCACGACCGGGATTGGCCCCTTGGTGAGGTCGTAGCCGAAGCTCAAGCATCGCTTGAAGATATTGGGGAAGCGCTTTTTGATGAAATCGGCCTCGCGATGGCTCAGATCGAGGTACACAAAGTCGAGGCCGTGGCGCTTCATCTCGGAATCGATCGCGCGCGCAACTACGTCGCGCGGCGCCAACTCGGCGTCGGGATGGTAGCGCTTCATGAACGCGGTGCCGTCGGGCAATTTCAGAATCGCGCCCTCGCCGCGCAGCGCCTCGGAAATCAGAAACGACTTGGCGGCGGGATGATACAGGCAGGTCGGGTGGAACTGGTAGAACTCGAGATTCGCGACCGACGCGCCCGCGCGATAGGCCATCGCGACGCCGTCGCCGGACGCGATGTCGGGATTCGTCGTGTAGAGATAGACCTTGCCGGCGCCGCCCGTCGCGAGCATCGTGGCGCGCGAAATCACTTTGCGGATTTCGTGGGTGTTGCGATCGAGAGCGTAAACGCCCCAGCATGCGCCGGGCTCGCCCGCGCTCGGAGTCTCGACCAGCAGGTTGATCGCGACGTGATTTTCGAGCGTGCGGATATTCGGGCGCGCGGCGGCGGCCTCGGTCAGCGCGCGCATGATTTCGCGGCCGGTTAGGTCCTGCGCATGCAGCACGCGGCGATGGCTATGGCCGCCTTCCTGGCCGAGATCGTATTCGATTTCGTTGTCGTCGGTTTCCGGGTTCTCGACGCGCGTGAAGCGAGTGCCGAGCCGGATCAGCTCGCGCACCGCCTCGGGACCTTCGCGCACGATAGTCTCGACGGCGGCGCGATCGCATAGGCCGGCGCCCGCGCGGAGCGTGTCCTCGACGTGCGATTCGAACGAGTCGTCGACGCTCCATACGCTGGCGATACCGCCCTGCGCGTACGCAGTGTTGGCCTCGGAGCTGCCGGCCTTGGTGAGCACGGTGACCGAGCCGACCTCGGACGCCTTGAGGGCGAAGGTCAGGCCGGCGATGCCGCCGCCGATTACCAGGAAGTCGCTGAACAGTTGCGCATTATGCCTCATCAGGTGGCCTCGTTGTGTCAATTTGACGCTACTCGGTCTGAGAGCGGCCAGTCAAGGCGATCGCGATACTGCGATTTGCCCCCTCTTGTCGATTCCAATATTCTTGATGGCGCGAATCGAAACGAAAACGCCGAAGATTCGTCTAAAGGCTGAAGGCCAATCCCGTGCCGATGACGCCGCCAAATATTGTCACACTGTTCCGCATCGCAACCGCGCCGGTTCTTATCTTTATCTTGATGCACACCTCGCCGGAGGCGTCGTGGATTGCGGCGGGCGTGTTCTTCGTCGCGACGGTCAGCGATTTTTTCGACGGCTACCTCGCGCGCAGCTACGACTATGTGACGACGCTCGGAAAATTTCTCGATCCGATGGCCGACAAGCTGGTCGTGACGACGGCGTTGATCATGCTCGCGGGGATGGCGCGCACGCCGCACGTGCCGGCGTGGATGGTGGTGGTGCTGGTGACGCGAGAAATAATGGTGACGGGATTGCGTGCGGTCGCGGCGGCCGAGGGGTTGATCGTGGGCGCCGAGGAGCTTGGTAAATACAAAATGACGCTGCAGGCGATCGCGATTCACGGCCTGCTGATTCACTATACGTACCTGCACGTGGATTTTTTCGCCGCCGGCATGTTTATCCTGTGGCTCGCGATGGGCGTGAGCGTGTGGTCGGGAGTCGACTACTACGTGCGCGTGGTCAGGGAGCTGCGGCCGAAGCCGGTGGCAGCGACGGCCGGCAAGCGCGCGGTGATTTGACAGCGGCGCTCGCGCCGGATAATCAGATGGATTCGATCTACCGGTTCGGAGAGCGGGTGTAGCTCAGTTGGTAGAGCGCGTGCTTGCCAAGCACGAGGTCGTCGGTTCGAAACCGATCACCCGCTCCATTTACGTTTCCACGCCAGAGAAAATGCCCGGGGGATCTTTTGACGACTCGAATCGCGCTCGACCACTACGTCTACGAAGACATCTATCCCGCGTTCAAGGCGACCACCGACGA
>Ga0210383_10000449_pt1 | contig 38131 bp, 32 predicted proteins | sample IncBWC14OmetaG_FD_160072 | JGI IMG/M metagenome (GOLD analysis project Ga0210383, IMG submission 160072) | Forest soil microbial communities from Barre Woods Harvard Forest LTER site, Petersham, Massachusetts, United States - Inc-BW-C-14-O ...
ATGGCGCATCAGAACGGCGCCGTGAATACGTTCCCGGGCCTTGTACACACCGCCCGTCACATCACGAAAGTGGGCTGTACTAGAAATCGCCGAGCCAACCGCAAGGAGGCAGGCGCTCAAGGTATGACTCATGATTGGGGTGAAGTCGTAACAAGGTAGCCGTAGGAGAACCTGCGGCTGGATCACCTCCTTTCTAAAAGAAAAGGGAGTACGACCTGCTTCGGTAGCAGGCACGACTCTTCATCCCGGATCTTAGGATCTCGGGAGCTCGGTCCGTTTCTTTCCTCGATTCGTCGAGTTGAGAAGCACTCAATGGGCCGGACGGGTTCTGGTAAGTCTCATCCGATATCAAAGAGTTTGCAGACAAACGCAGGCCCCGGCTCAATGAAAATTGAGCCGGGGCTTTTTGTTTTGCATCCGCCTTCTTTTTTCTGCATCTGAAAAACCGCGCCGCTTACCTATCGGCTTAATCAATGTCCAAGCATCGAATGAAATCAAAGTTACATTCCGCCAAGAATCCCGACGCGTTTCAGCACGTGCGCGAGAGCTTTGCTCGCCAAGGCCTGATGAAACATCTTGGCGCAGAATTGACGGCTCTCGGTTCCGGCGAATGTGAAATCCGCGTGCGGCATCGCGGAGAGCTCACGCAGCAGCATGGATACTTTCATGGAGGCGTCACTGCCTCCATCGCCGATAGCGCTTCAGGTTATGCCGCCTATACCATGATGCCGGCTGATTCCAGCGTGCTTGCCGTGGAATACAAAATCAATTTTGTTGCGCCGGCGGAGGGAAGTCTATTGATCGCTCGGGGCCGCGTTTTGCGGTCGGGCAGGACGCTGAAGATTTGCGCTGCAGACGTTTTTGTCGTGAACAGCAAACACGAAATTCTGTGCGCGACTTCCCTTTCCACCATAATGGCGCTACCTGGCCAGTCAGACATTTCTCGACCCGGCCGCCGTCCCGTCAAGTGATTCTCTGCAAACGCGTTTACATCGGTGCTGACCTGGGGGCTCAAATGCGAGAAACTATCCGTTTGCAAGCCACGGCTGGATTCAGGTGAGGCCAAGGATGAAGTATTTTCGACTGCTAACAGTGTTGTCTATGGCGGGATTGCTTTTGCTCGAATTTTTGCCCAGCACACAGAGCTCGGAGTCACACGCCTGCTCGTTTGCTTTGGTGCTTTCCACGCAAGATCCCACGTCGCCGCGAACATTCGCCGGCGCCGACGAGCGCTACAAAGCCGACATCCTCGTTGTAGTTGCCCATCCTGATGACGAAGCCGCGGTTACGCCATATCTGGCGCGAGCCCTCGATGAAGGCAAGAGCGTCGCAGTGGTTTACGGCACCCGCGGAGGAAGCGGGGCAAATCAAGCGGGGGCTGAGCACGCCGCAGCTCTGGCAGACATCCGGGAAATTGAAGCGCGTCGCGCGTGCGCGTCACTTGGTATTTCGAATGTCTGGTTTCTCGGGGGCAAGGATACCGCAAGTCAAAACGTGCTGCAGTCGCTGGCAAGCTGGGGACATGGAGCTGCGCTCGAAGAGATGGTGCGCTTGGTCCGTCTAACTCGGCCGGAAGTTATTCTCACGTTTTTCCCCGGCGTATTCATCGGCGAAAATCACGGCGACCATCAGGCAGCGGGCGTTGTAGCTACCGAGGCGTTCGATTTGGCCGGCGATTCTGCGGTATTTTCATCTCAGGTAGCCGGCCCCACGCGCCGCCTGGAGCCTTATCTCGAAAATCTGCGTCCCTGGCAGCCTAAGAAAATCTATTACTTTGACGGCGGCGATTCGGGGAACTTTAAAGATTCGGGGCCGTCGTACTCTGTCATAGGAATTTCGAAGTCGCGTCATCTGCCTTATTGGCGTGTTGCCCTCGAATCGTTCAAGGCGCACGAAACCCAAGAAAAAAAGTACATTGATTCGCTCGGAGTGATGAGCGAGCAAAAGCTGGAAAAGCAAGCCACCGATGGCTGGGGTTCCGAGCAATCGTTCATCCTAGGAAAATCATTGGTGGGAGGAAGCGTCACTGGAGATATCTTTGAAAACATCTCCGCTTCACCCGCTCCTATTATTGCCCCGATATTACCGTCGCGTGCTGCTCCTACGCAGGTTTCGATAGAGTTGGGCGGGCCGTGGAGCTTTTACCGCGATTTCCGCCTCGCCCACGGCTTAGAACAATTACCTAAGCTGGACGTTCCAGAAATAGCCGTCGCCGCGGGCGGAGTGCTTGAAATTCCAATATGGCTACGGAATCCAACGAATGTAGCGCGCGAAATCAAGATCACTGCGACGGTTCCGAGTGGCTGGACTGTGAAGAACGGAGCGGATACATACTCGGTAAGGTCCGGTGAGGACGGCGCGGCGGCAATTGAGATTGCGGTGCCACAACTTCCCGGGTCTGAAACCAAATCGAAAGAGATCAGCGAGGTATCGGTCAGAGCGGAGTCGAGCGGCCAGAGCATCGGCACGATAAAGCTGCGCGTCCAACTGCGCGCCCATGCACTACCGCAGTAAGAATGCGATCCTGCGATTGCCGCCTAATGAATGGAAATTGCCGGCGGCGCTTGAATACCACTGAATCTGCCCTGCTTATCGAAGATGAAGTTTAGACTTGCCGTTCCGATTTGCGCGCAGGCGTGACAGCCGTCGCGAAGAATATATTCCACCACAAATAATTGCTCTCCGGATCCAAGATCTTTCACCAACGGTTTGTTCGTGTGGTAGCGATCGCCGGGCCAAATGCTAATCTGCGGATGCTTCTTCGCGAGCGCGGCGTAAGTTGGATCCTTTGAGAAGTTACTCTGAGATACGAACTTCTCACTATCCACATCGATCACCGCCGGATCGCCGTTTACGAAAAGCACTCCGTCCAATTCGTTGGCCCGGAACGGATATTGGATGTAGGCAATATCCGCCGGACCAGCCCTGCGAAAGGCGCGCACGTAAAACAAGCCGTTCTCGGCATTTGCTTTTGCGAACGCCACCGCTTGCTGAGAAGCGCCGGCCGCGCGCATCTCCGTAAGAAAGCAATCGTTGAGGTTGCCGGGGTCGCCCTTGCCGCATTTTTCGCGAATAGCAGCTAAGATTTCCGAAGACGGGTTCCAAACAGCCTCCGTTGTCACGGCTGGAGCCGAAATCTGCGCCGAGGCAGCAGGCTTGTGCGGCAGCGGAAATAGAAGCACGGGGCACAAAAACACCGTTATGAAGATCGTGCGTCTCATAGGATTGTCAGTCGAATCGCTCTGCAGCCCGCAAGCCGATAGATCTTTTGTTAGGGTCCAGGAACGAAGACTTTATCAGCTGAAGAGATTTCTACGCTGCGTTGCTCCGTTCGGACGCGAAAGCTACGAAGTTCGCCTTTGGCTTTCTTCGAGCGCTCGGTGGCGTAACGCAGCCAATATTGATTTTTTAGGACCATATCGAGCTGTTGAAGAAACGGCGCGTACGAGACTGGAGTAGAAAATCCCTGAAAGAATCCTTCTCCTCCCGTAGCATCCGCGATCTTGGATAGGTTGCTTTGCCCCAAACTTAGGTGGAACGAGTTTCGTCCAGCGCGCCCCACTCCGGTAGCAAACAATGTGTGAATAATGACGCCGGCTTTCTGCGCATTTCCAATGGTATTGTCGACGTCCGGACTAGTCGGATAGTCGCCGCGAAAGCGGTCGATACCATCGGCAATCAGCAAAATTTCGCGGCGAGCACCACCGGTGACTGGCCATCCTTTTATGAGGCTCATCACCGAGAGATAAATGCTGGAATACGCTCCAGTGTACCCCAGCGGAATTCGGACCGATTTCGCAACTGCTTCATGGTCGGTACTGAATTGAGACGCGGCTTGAACAGTCCCGTTGCTGGCGTAAAACACTCCAATGGCGGTGCTGCCCGGTTGAGAATTGATGAAGCTTCTCAAATCGTTCCATTGGATGGCGACGTCTTGATTGGAGGCATCGTCGATAACGATCGCGAGCTGCAGCGCTGCCTTATCTCCCTGCGCGGGAGTCCAGTCAGTAACTTCTCGCTTTTGTTTTCCTTCCGACACGTTGATGTCTTGCTTGCCCAAGGCCGGCGGTGCCGTGTATTTCGGTCCGAGTACGGTGACAACGGTGGTGACTGGGACGTTAGCGGATGACGATTTATCTTGTCCATATGCTGGAAAAAGGCTCGCCGTAATAGCTGCGAAAACCAAAAGACTCAAAGAAAAGTAACGGGAATTGCGCATTTCTGCCTCCTACGAAGACACTTTTAACGGCTCATCTTGACCTAGCAGACAGTCAGCCATGCCGAAAAGTTCTAGCAATCGTAACTCTATTTTGGGAATTGTCTTCTGTCAAGTCAGGTGCTAACCGTGCCGTTAATAAACCAGTGTTAGCTGTTTGCGACGCTCGACCCATTCCTGGGTGGCGAAGATCCTGGGGGTGAGCTCGATGAGGCGCGGAAGCATATTGAACACGGCGACGGGACCCCATTCGGTTCCTTTGCGGGTGCGGAATCCTTTTTTGTTGAGTTCCTCGGCTACCTTGGTGAGCGATATATCCTGGATGATTAATTCCATCATGGACAGAAGAAATTGCATCTCGTTAGGATTCTCCTCGAGATGCTCGCAATCGCCGGAGACGCGTGTGCCGAAGGGAGATTCCTCCACACGTGGGCGCACCTCTTCGGCATCGCCTTCCATCTTTCTCTCCCATTCAATTCCCACCATTCGCCAGCCCGCTTGCTGGCGCCGCTTTAGATACTCAGGGTCGAGATTGCCTTCCAGCGCTTCCCTGATCCGTTCCAGCTTTGCCATAACGCCCTCCTATCCGGATACGACAGTGAACTCCGGCTCTTTGCAAGCATTCGAAACCCATACCTCAGGTTTCGCCGGAATGCTTCCGCAGGCAATCCCTCGCGGAATTAGCCTTGGAGTCCTGAGCAAATCCTGGGCCTCCGGCCCTGGCGCGTATCTCGATGTTAATAAAAGACTTAATAACAGGAAAGAGCCGGCAAGAGCGGGAGTTTTGCCCGGTTGTGGGATGTGCTGTAGCTGAATCGGACATTGAAGTCCGGGCCCGCTTGAACGTCGTAGCTAAACATCCGCCAGCCATCAAGGTCCGGAATCTCTCGTGAATCTGACTCACCACCGACTGCAACGATTAATCCCTTCCAGCTCAGTTGCCTGCGGCGCTGGGTTCATGCCGGTCCAGCCAGGATTGCAAAAGTGGCTGCTGGTGGGTACGAACGTCGATGCAACCGTTGATTTGTTCGAGCGTCAATTTCAATTCGCGCTCGGCTGCCGGAATCTTATGCTCGGAAAAGAATTGCTGGACTTCGTCACGCTTAGCCGTATCGCAAAAAACGCCGGAAGCCTGTACCAGGGAAGCTTCGGAATAATTGCTGAGCTTGGTTTCTATCTCGGTCCAGTGCTGCCGGATAAAGTCCCAGGTGAGTTGGCGCCCAGCGGGATTTTGCATGATTGCTCCGATCACTTGCGGCGCGTCCTGCGCGCGCATAGCGGGTGAGATTGCAAAATTCAGAGTGCGAGTAAGCAAGGCCGGATCACTGAAAAGGCAAAGGGCTTGGCCAAAAACGATGAAGTCTTCCTGAGTCTTGAGCTGAGCGAAATGACCCAGGATTCTGTTATAAAGCGTGGCATCACCGTCACGAACTGCGATGCGAACGGCGGAAGAAAGCATGGTTTGGTCAACTGATTGACCATTGAGAGCTTTGTCGAATAGATCTTTCGACATCTGAATGACCTTAGGATCGCGGCCTACTCCACCCAATATGGTCAGCAAACTTCCGCGCAGCGAACGTGTTTCGTCTGAATCACCGGGCGCGGAAACCCAACCCATTTTGTCAGCCACGGGCCCAAAGGTAGCGCGAACCCAAGCACGGTACTCTTCTCGATCTGCATCGCTCAGTAGGTACACGTCTGCGAACGTTAGTTGATTCGCTAGGTAGTTCATCACGGAGGCGGAAGAATCGTCCTTCATGTCTCGTGCCAGCTCTAGGACATCGCCCGCGGTCAAACGATTCAAACTAACCTGCGCGATCACATCGTTCAGGAGCAAATACCGTTCGCCGGCTGAAAGATCGCGCTCGGCCAACGAAGAAATCAGTTTGAGGTTCTCCGCATCATAACCGGAGCGGTAGTAGCCGCGCGCGCCTGCGTTACCAAAGATTGCAGTTCCGCATCCCGGAAGTACGATCTCTTGTTGTTTGGACCCCAACAGTTGACACTTCTCATCTTTTCCCATCTTCAAGCAAACAGGAATTTGCCACTGCTCTTTGGACCCCGCTTCGAATGTGGCGCGATCGGAAAAATAACGCTGCTGTGAAAGCGTCACCTTGGTTTTTCCTCCCTCGCATGCTGTACGCAAGGTTACGAGCGGCACGCCTGGTTGCTTCACGAAGGTTGCCATAATGCGGTCAACCGGCTGATGCGACACCTTCGTAATTTCATTCCAGAAATCTTCCGATGTGGCATTGGAATATGAATACTTCGCCAGGTAGGAATTCACCCCTTTGCGAAAAACGTCTCGGCCCACATCGCCTTCCACCATCGAGAGCACCGCGGCAGCCTTGTTGTAGGTAATGTTGTCGAACAATTCCTGAATCTGCGCCGGAGTTTCGGCATGCGCTTCGATTGCACGCGTGGAGCTGAGCGAATCAGTGTCCATCGCGCCGGTGCTTGAACTTACGGCGTCGGTCTGCAAGTTCCACTCGGGCTTCCACGCTTCTATCGGCTTGAACGCCATCCAGCTAGCGAACCCCTCGTTGAGCCAAACATCGTCCCACCATTTCATGGTCACTAAGTCGCCGAACCATTGATGCGCAATCTCGTGCGCGATGAGGTCTTGAGCGACTATTTTCCTCAGGAAATATGGAGATTGGTTTGGGTCCACAAAGATCAAATCGCGGGCAATAATGCATCCCGTATTTTCCATCGCGCCGGCGGCGAAATCCGCAACACCCAAAATATCCAGCTTGCCGTACGGATATTTAATGCCGAAGTACTGATCGTAGAACTTCAGACTGAATTCGGCGGCTTCCAGCGAAAACGCGGCATATTGTTTCTTGCCGGGAACTCCGCACACACGAATTGGAATATCGTCGGCGCTCCCTTCCAGGCATTGCCAGTCGCCCACCGCCAACGCAACCAGATAGGACGACATCTTGGCCGTAGTGGAAAACTTCAACGTATGTTTGCCGTCTCCGGGTCCGGGCGTGTCGGAGACAATTTTGCCATTCGAGATGGCGGTGTCACCTTTGTCGATGATTGCGGTGATGTCGAATGTAGCTTTGTAAGAAGGCTCATCGAATGAAGGGTACATACGGCGCGCGTCGGTGTTTTCGAGCTGCGTGATTGCATATTTCCGGTTGTTCGCCTTGCTCAAATAGAGACCACGGAGCTGGCCGTTCAATATGCCAGTATATCGAACACGGATTTCGGCTGGTCCGGAAGCGAGCGGCTCCGCTACCGTAAAAGTGGCAGTCTCATTCTTTTCATCGCTGGTTACTTGCGCGGTCTGGCTTTTGCCGCCGGACCCTATGGTTACTTCCGCGAATTTGATCTCCAGCGCGTTCAACGTAATTGATGCGGACGGTTTTAGCAATCGGATTTGGATTGTCTCGTCGCCTGCAAAATTCTCGTTAGCAAAATCCGGTGTGATGGTCAGCTGATAGTGTTCAGGAGTAGCCAGATTCGGAATCCGTTGGCCAAATGCCGGGATCGCGAACGACACCACGCTTAATACTATTAGTGCAAATCCGATTCTCTTCATACTCACCCCTTTCACAATTGCTTCCATAAAAGCGACATCCGAACCGGACCTCGATAATGCCATCAAATTCCTAATACGTATCGCCAATGATTTTGTTTCAAATTCAACATGAGGTTCTTAAAAAAGAAGCTCCGCCCGAAGTCCTCTCGAACGTGAAAGTTCAGTTTGCCGGATGAAACTAAATGTGGTCAAGCCTTCAACGATCTTTCTTGTGGCTCTTCCAAAAAGGAAATCAATTCATGGATTCCTTGACCTACAATTGACTCTGGCCTTTGTTGGGACGTTCGTTAAATATTCTCTGGATAGGAGGAATTATGAAGATCTCGCACATTCTTATAATCCTGGCCGTGTTCTCCGCCCTGGTCTCGGCAACTAGAGCGGATTCGCTCGCAATGCGCAACGGCGATCATCTGAGCGGGACCATCGTTACCTCCGACGCCAAAGATCTCACTCTCAAGACGGATTATGCGGGCGAGATAAAAATAAGTTGGGCTGCCGTGAAAGAGGCTTCTTCAGATAAATCGCTGTACGTCGTTTCCGCAGGCGAAAAAAGCGTCAACGGCACGATCACCTCGGACGGGACGAACCTGATCGTGCATACGGCCGGCTCGGGTGAGGTTCAAGTGCCTCTCGCACAAGTCGTCGTTGTCCGTTCCGCAGATCAGCAAGCGGTGTACGAAAAGAGTCTGCATCCGTCTCTCATTGAAGGGTGGAAAGGTGGAGTGACTGTGGGCTTCGCCCTTGCGCGCGGAAATAGCGATACCACCAATCTAAACACAGGATTCACTTCGGATCGCAAGACCCTTAAAGACGAGTTGACCATCTATGAGTCATCGATTTACTCGACCAATGGAGGCAAGAATAGCGGAGTCACCGCCAATGAAATCATAGGCGGAATAAAATACGATCGGAACTTCACAAAAAGGCTCTTCGGATTCGTCAGCGGAGATTTTACCCATGACGAATTGCAGGGTCTGAATCTCCGTTCGATTTATACCGGAGGACTCGGCTGGCATTGGATCAATACTCCGAACACAACTCTTGATTTGCTGGGCGGCATTAACTACACCCGTGAGACTTACAGCGGCGGATCAACCTCCACCACTCCCGGCGTCAACGTAAACCGCAATTTGCCGGGTATCACAGCCGGGGAGATTTTTATGCACAAATTCGGATCTTCGACCGTGGTCACGCAGGATTTTTATTTTTATCCGGACTTGAGCGACACAAGCCAATACCGGTTCTCTGTCGATGCCGGCTCCGTCACGAAAATCAATAAATGGCTGGGTTGGCAGCTAAGTTTTAGCGACCGCTATGTCACAGATCCGCCGATCGCCGGGACAAAAAACAACGACGTGATTTTGTCAACTGGCCTCAATGTGAGCTTCAACCATTAGATCGGGCATCGAGTAAACGACAGTACGCCGGAGTAATCCGAAGCTCGCGAAATAGTGCGAAGCCCTCGCTCCCTTCCGCTCACGGATTCTGCATTGTCACGTCTATGGAGGTACAGATTTCCGAATGGGCTTCCCACAGTTCAATTGCGTCGCCGGGAGAAAAAATGAAAATGCGGAGAGCTTGTCTTGTACTGTTGCTCATAGCGGGCGGAGTGAACCTAACCTACGCCCAGGGAAAAAAGTCCGCGTGCCAATCTCCGGAATACCGTCAGTTCGATTTCTGGCTGGGGGATTGGGACGTTCATTCGCCGGACGGGCCGTCCGTCGGCCACAATCTGGTGACCTCAGAGCAGGATGGCTGCTTGCTGATAGAACACTGGACCTCATCGACCGGAGTAGAAACCGGGACGAGCTTCAATTATTACGATGTGCGGGACAAGAAATGGCATCAGCTTTACTTGGATAACTCCGGCAACGCCGGCGACTTTCCCGCGATGGATGGCAATTTGATCGACGGGAAGATGGTGCTGGTCAGTGATGAAAAGCAATCCCCGGTATTCCGCTGGACTTGGTACGTTCTCTCTCCGGGCAAAGTCCGGCAAATGGCCGAGAAATCGGATGATGGCCAGAAAACCTGGAAAATTATTTGGGATTCGGTGTATGTGAAAGGCGGTACTGCTTCTCCCGCAAAAAAATAAAACACAGCTTGCTAAGTGATGGTTTGATTGGTGGGCCTGGGTAGACTTGAACTACCGACCTCGCCCTTATCAGGGGCGCGCTCTAGCCACCTGAGCTACAGGCCCTCCGGAATCGCTGAAGAGGAATTTCCCAACTCCTCATCTTACATGGGCTGAACCGCGTTTTCAATTGAGTACAACGAGGCCATTTGACTACAGGACGCCCTTTTGCGTGCCAAACATTCAATCTGCATCGGTACGACTGAGTCTTCGATGTCAGCCCGAACATCGCAGTACGTCGCGGAAGGATCGGATCAAGGACAAACCGAAACATCATTCTGCACTGCGACATACGTGCCGCTGCCGGGGAATCCTGACGGCGCTGCGATATAACCCGAAACCAGATACTCGAATGTATTCGAGCTCACCAAGGTCCCCACTGTCTTGCAGTTCAGATCGATTCCATCAAACGAGGTATCTTGAATTGTGTTCCCGGTAATTTGCGAAGTTTTCAGATTCACGTTCACAAATATTCCATCACCGGTAAGTTGATACATTTTGTTGGATTTCAGGAACGGTCCATCGTCTTGTAACGAAATCCCCGTTTGCGTTCCGATAATCGTGTTGCCCGAAATCACTGATCCCGTGTTTGCGTCCACGGTCATTCCAAAGTTGCCCGCGGCGTTGGGGGCGCCGATAGAGAGATTTCCGGTCACCGTAACCAAGGTGCTCGAACCGAAAAGCATGTTATGGGCCTCGGCCGTGGTGGAGGACACAAAGTTGTTCAGAACTTTCGCTGTGATTTGACCTGTTGCAATTTCGCTCGTCGCGCCGGGGTCCTCCACAACATCAGTCGGACCTAGTGGCCCTGTCACATAAATTCCCCCAAAATCGAAATCATGGACGCTGCAGTTCTCCACCGTAACCGACGGATTCGAGGTGCCGCCTTCCATATAGATTCCGAACCCGAGACCGCCCGCCTCTTGGTGCCTGGCGATCACGTGGTTCACAGTTCCTGAGGAATGTTGATAAAGAACGCCCACCAGAAAGACGTCGGTCGCCACTTGATTCTTCGTACTGTCCACGATCAGGTTCGTCAGATTCACGGCGCCTGTCGCATTCTTCACAAACACATGCACAGCAGCAGGATCCGAGCCGTTAATCGTCGCGTTTGTCGTCAATCCCGTGGCCGGTGATGTAATTTGAATTGCGGAGGAGATGCCGGACGTGACTCCCTCCAGCGTCACCGCGTTAATGATGGTCAGTTGCTCCGGATAAGTTCCCGGGCACACCTCGATCACATTTGCCGCCGGCGACTTATTCAGCGCGGCTTGAATCGTGGAGAATTGGGTGCCCGCTTTGCACGTTCCCACGATGTACGTAAGCGTAGTCGCATGCAGTTCCTGGCCTCCTAAAGCAAACACGAAAGCCGAAATCAACAGCGTGAGCATCAATTTGAACGGGATTCTCAGCATGGGCGTAAGCCTCCTAGACAATAACTGCGATCATTCTCTTCCACATCAGAGTTGCGGCCTTGCGATTCATTCCCGCAGGCTCTCGATTCCACCGTCAATCTAATTGCAGGGTTCCACTGCATCGTTAGTCACACCGATAAACGTGTTGCCCGCTAGGGGGAATCCGGACGGAGCGTTATATCCGATATTCGAGTCCACAAACGTGTTCGAATGCACCTTGTTGGGGGTGCCCGGGGAGCCGCAGAAACTAATTCCGAATCTTCCAATGTTCGTCAATGTGTTGCCCGTGACGTTGGCCTCTACAACCGCAATGTCCAGGAGGATGCCAAGCCCCGCATCGTAGATTTTGTTGGAAGTGATCGAAAATCCTTCAATTTCTGTCGCGATCCCAAATTGCCCGCCGCCCACGATCGTGTTACCCGTCACCGACCCCGTTGACCCGTTAAGCTCAATTCCTATTCGTCCATTCGTGTTGAACATATTGTTGCTGATGGTGAGAGTGGCGCCGGCCTCCACGTCGATGCAAGTGGCACAAAATGTCGCTAGGTTATTTTCGATGATTGCGGTGAGCTCGGAGCTGGTCGAGTTGCTCTGCACCCATAGGCCGGTGTCGTCGTGGTCGAAGGTGGAATTCTGAATGGTGACTTTCGGATTAGCGCTGCCCCCTGCCAAATAAATCCCAAACCCACCGGTGCCGCCCGACACGTTGAATGTAACCATGTGATTTATCGTTCCGGGCGTGTTCTCATAAAGAATGCCAACCACCGCCGCGCCTCCCACATCCGCGGCTGAGCCGTTCACCACAAGGTTCGTCAAATTCACGGCACCGGAGACGTTCTCAACTAATATCTGGACCGCAGCGGGATTTCCGTTTAGAAGGGTCGCATTATGCATCAGGCCTCCCGAGGGGGGCACCAGCGTCGCGAAGGACGAATTGAGGAACGCGACGCCTTGCAGCGTGACCGGCTTGGTAATCGTCACTTGTTCCGGATATTCTCCGGGACATACCTCCACGATAGTCGGCTCCGGAGTCGCGTTGAGTGCGTCTTGGATCTTTCCGAATCGCGTCCCAACTTTGCACTTTCCAACGATATACGTAGTGGCACGCGCGGTTCGGGCCCCGAAGCAAAAAACAAATGCCGAAATCAACAGCGCGAGCATCAGTTTGAACGTGATTCGCAGCATGAGCTTAATCCTCCTAGGCGATAATTGCGGTCATTGTCTTCCGCATCAGATTTGCGGCCTTGCGATTCACTCCTCCAGGCTCTCGAAGCGAGCGTCAATTTACGCAGGGTTCCACGTCGGCAATCACGCCGATAAACGTATTGCCCGTGACAGAAAATCCCGACGGAGCTTCGTAGCCGATATTCGTATCCACAAACGTGTTCGAATGCACTTTGCTCGGCGTGCCCGGGGAACCGCAGAAAGCAATTCCGACCCCTCCAATGTTCGTCAATGTGTTTCCCGTAACGTTGCCCGCTACAGTCGAAATGTCCAGGTTGATTCCAAACAGCGAAGCATCGTAGATTTTGTTCGACGTAATCGAAAAGCTGTCATTGCCTGACGCGATCCCAAGTTGCCCGCCGCCCACGATCGTGTTACCCGTCACCGACCCCGTTGAAGCGAATAGCGCAATTCCTATTTGTCCATTCGTGTTGATCATATTGTTGCTGATGGTGGCAGTGACCCCGGCCTGCACGCTGATGCAAGTGGCACAGAAATAGACTAGGTTGTTTTCAACGATTGCGGTGAGCTCGGAGCTGGTCGAGTTGCTCTGCACCCAAAGGGCGGTCTGGTCGTGGTCGAACGTGGAATTCTGAATGGTGACTTTCGGATTCGCGCTGCCCCCTGCCAAATAAACCCCGAACCCGCCGTCGGTGGCCGACACGTTGAATGTAACCAGGTGATTAATCGTTCCGGGCGTGTTCTTATAAAGAACGGACACCACCGCCGCGCCTCCCGCCTCGGCCCCTGATCCATTGACATAAAGGTTCGTCAAATTCACGGCACCCGCGACATTCTGAACTAATATCTGAACCGCAGCGGAATCTCCGTTTAGAAGCGTCGCATTAGGCACCATGCCCCCCGACGGAGGCACTAGCGTCACGAGCGACGAATTGCTGGACGGTACCCCTTGCAGCGTCACCGGCTTACTGATGGTCACCTGCTCGGGATATGTCCCGGGACATACCTCCACAATAGTCGGCGCCGGAGTGGAGTTCAGCGCGTCTTGGATCTTAGTGAATCGCGTGCCTACTTTGCAGGTCCCGACGATAACCGTGGTCGCGGCCCGCAATTCCGGAGCTCCCGCATTCAATACGCATGCAGAAACCACTAAGAGTATGAACTTGAGTCGTGCCATGAGCTGGGTCTCCTTTTTTGCCTAAATCAACCGCCCACAATTCTCAGCTTCACAAGGTAAAAAATTATCTCTCGCCGTGACCTGGGCCATACTTCGAGACAGAAACAACCGGGTTCTCAATCCCGCGCGCTAACAGGGAGAATCAAAGTTGTTATACATGTTGTTGAAAAGCGAGTTCACCCCTGTGAATCCCTTCGGTACGTTCTGAAACGCGGATAAGGCGAGCATGATCGTGTTACCCGAAACGGTAGCGGCGTGGCATCCCATATTGATTCCTACACCGGCGCCTGAAATCTTGTTGGACTTGATTGTTGCGCCATCCACGTCGATGATAATTCCCGTCCAATCATCTTCGACGTGAACGAGGTCTCCTGGGTCCCAGGGGTTGGTGGTCTGGATGCTATTGCCGGAAATCGTCACGTCAGTCGCAGCATTGCCGTCAACTTCTATACCCGCGTCTCCCGCGTCCGCAGGTCCACGCTCGGAAATGAAATTTGCTTCTACCGTCCCACTTACTTGGTACACGTAAATCCCGTCAAATAGGATTAGGAATGAGTCTTCCTCGGGCTGTGCCAGGGAGACCTGGTTTCCGGTGATCTTTACCGCGAGTTTTCCAGGCACCGAACTGCCGGCAACGATTCCGGCGTATGAATAGCTGTTCTCGATGGTCACGGATGTTTGAGAATTGTTTGCGTTCTCTGCCCATATTCCAACTGCAGGTGCTTGTGCTTGATCCAAAAAACCGACATGGTTTAACGTTCCCGACGCGCCGGATGCGTAATAGAATCCGACCTCTGTGGCGCAACAAGGGAGAGCAACACCAGTGCCAAGAACAGAGACGTTCTGAATATTCACGGTTCCGGCAGTAACCCAAATGATAGGAGCGATTTCAATTCTGCTGAGAAACCTGTTAGCAAATACCGGGCTGAACGTCACCTCAAACGAACTGGGAGCTTCAAGTATCGCGCCACTTCCACCTCCAGGATTACTGCCCAAAACATTGCTTATGCCATCGAGCCCTTGGAGCGTCAAATCCTTCGAGATAATCACCTGTTCCGTATAAACACCGGCACAGATTTTGATCGTCGATCCCGGAGTAACGCTTGACGAGTTTACGGCCGCACTAATTGTGGGAAAGCTGCCAGACTTGCAGGTCCCTACGTAAAACGTCTGCGCGGCTAGTGGGAAATTGCAGGCAGCCAGCGCAACCAACAACCAAATCGTCTTGGCTGAAGCTACTACAAGCTTGAATTTGAATCGTGCCATGAGCTGGGTCTCCTTTTTTGCCTCAATTCAAAATTCTGCGAAGCTACGGATTTACGACCTGCTTCAAATTTGCCGAGTTGCTGGCGTTGAAGTCGGCGTTGCCCGCATAGATTGCGGTGATATTGTGCGTTCCGGCCGCAAGCGTGGCGGTGGACACGGTTGCAATTCCGCCGCTCAGCGGGCGGGTTCCTAAACTCGTGCCGCTATCCATGAAGTTCACCGTTCCGGACGGAGTTCCAGTCGTGGAGGACTTCACGGTCGCCGTGATGGTGACGGACTTCCCGGATGAAGAGGGATTCAGCGACGATTTGAGCGTCGTCGTGGTATTTGCGCTGTTCACTATCTGGCTCAGTGCAGGCGACGTGCTGCCGGCGAAGCTGGCTGTTCCGGCATAGACCGCGGTGATTGTATGCGTCGCCACCGTGAGAGCCGCCGTCGCAAACGTCGCTTTCCCGCCGCTAAGCGCGCCAGTGCCCAACACTGTTCCGCCGTCCTTAAACGTGACCGTTCCCGTGGGAGTGCCGGTGCCGGTGTGCGTTACCGTCGCAGTGAACGTGACTGACTGCCCGAACATGGACGGGTTCTTCGAAGAAGCCACCTTGGTCGTAGTGGTGTTGGCAATTTTTTCGGCGAGTGCCGAGGAAGTGCTGGTCGTAAAGTAAGTAGCTCCGTCATAGATCACAGTGATGTTGTGGCTGCCCAACGCCAGAGCTGACGTACTGAACGTCGCTTTTCCGCCGCTCAGTGTCTTCGTACCCAAAATAGTTGTCCCGTCCTTGAACGTTACTGTTCCCGTAGGCGTGCCGGAAAGTTTCGGGGCGACAACTGCCGTAAACGTGATCGGCTTTCCAGAAGGCGCCGGGTTGAGCGATGACGACAAGCTCGTGGTGGTGGCGGAAGTGATACTGAAGCTGACCGATTCCACCTTCTCCTGGTTGCCAGCCACATCTTCGCTATAGAACAGAACTTTGTTGGCGCCAGCCGACGAGACGGTGAACGGTCCGGTATAGGTAATCACGAAGCCCGTGTTCACCTCATAGTTGGTGAACGAGATGCCGCTGCTGGGAGAAGGATCGCTGGGAGTGAGCGTGACCTTCACCGCGCTTTTGTAAGTTCCACCGCTGAGCGTGCCACTAAGAGTATCCGAGGTATGTGGTGCGAATGTGTCGTAGCACACCGGACCATACTCGTTGTCAAAAGACTCCAAGCCCGTGTCGTCCCATGCTCGCACGTTCATGAAGTGGCAGCCCTGGCCGGCAGCGGAGAGAAAGCTATGTCCTATGCTTTGCGCAATGACCTGCGGACCCAGAAAGTACGAATCGCAACAGCCTCGCTTTGTATCCTGGTAAACGTTACCGGGATCCGCATCCCACTGGCCGGTGAATCCAGCCAGTCCAATCGCGGGCGCGTTCGTCGAACTGGTGTCGGTGATCAGCCAAATTATCTCCTGGTCGGAGTTATACCATTGGTCCACCGCGGGGCCCTGGAACTGGATAGTTGGCGCACCGAAGTCAGCTGCCGCCCACCAGTTGAAAAGCCATGCGAGCTGGAGCATATTCACCGAGCCCCAGCCGGTTACAAGATCATATCCGGGACCTGCACAATAGAATTGCAAACTGAACTTCGACGTAATGTCGTTGGAGTTGCAGCCCGATGTAATGTCGTAAAACGGGTAATGCGGAGCATACGGAGCGTTGAAGCCTTCGTGATAGATAGCTTGGTTGGGTTGGCCCAGAGGCGCGCAAGGGCTATTGCCGTCGTAGCAGTGATTCCCAATCCCCGCCCCCACGTAGAGTAGATACGCATTCTCCTGCGCAAAAAAGCCCGCCATCTCAGGCGCGCCGATGCTCGTTCCGCCAACCCCTCCAAGTTTTCCGTCGACGTAAACTTCCTGTGGAGTGCTATCGCCGTCGGCATTTAGAGCGAGGTCGGGAACGCTCCGGCTCTTAGCCCCGCAAGCAGGGTCTTGCTGCTGGTATCCCGGAGCGCTAAATTTATCGCTGCATCCTCCACCACTGCCGCCATCGTTAGTTGAACAGGAGAAACCTTGCCAGCCAGTTTCGCTCGTTGGCGTTACGCCGAGATTCATGGTGGTGCCACCGACAGTCAGCATGTCGGGATCACTCCCGGGCCAAGCAACGCTCGTTGTCGAACAGCCTGTCGTCGCGCCGTTATCCCCAGATATCTCTACCAGCGTCCAGCCCTGGCCCAACATGGCGTTGAAGATTCCGTGCCACGTGTCCATGGTGCCTTGATCAAAGTCGTTCTCATTGTAGTAATGGCTGTTCGTCATAACACGGGCGAGCCCATCACTCAGCATCTGATTGAAAATCTTTGTATATGTTCCACTGGTACTGTCAGCGCCTTCATACATGTAAATCATCGCGGTGTCAGCCGACGAACCGAAGCTGTTAGACATGGCGGTGGCCCACTCAAAATCCAGTGTTCCTTCTCCGTCCTCCATCGTAGGAGTTCCGTTGATGAAGTAGATCTGATAGTGCTCGGCCAGATAGGGATAGGTGGTGTGCCAGCCTTCGAAATCGCTTGCAAGGGTGTAGCCGTTCGCGGCGATAGCGATCGAACTTTCGGGCGGCGTGACCTTCGGGTTGCCGAGCGGGTTGCAGCAATGGTTCAGGCCACTTAGCGCCGCTGTGTTGTAAGCAAACGGAGTGTAAAGATCTGCGGGCTCGTACGGTTCAAGGTCGAGTGGAGCGACTTGATTGTTCCTCGGTTGCCGCAAACTCGCAGGTAACTTGCTGCGATCACCGTCCGCGTGGCCCGCCGGACCCTCCGCCTTGGCTAGGCCCTTCGAATACATGGGAAATTCCTGCTCGTGCCCAAAATTATTGCCTGATTTTAGGACCTGGTAGCTGTTGAGCCCGCCAATGGAATGGAGAATCCCGCCCAGCGATGCCGGAATCGACGGATCCCGATCGTTGGAGAAAAAACTCTTCGCGCCCAATTGATAGCGGTTGATGCTCAAGTCTAAAGCTTTTTCAATAGTCGCCACCGATCCTTCCACGTCAACCAGAAGTCGGTTCGCGTAGCGCTGGGTGATAGTCAATCCCTGGCTGTTTGCCCAATCTACAACCGCCTGCTCGTCGGATTCGGAAGGAGAGAAACGGGCGTTCCATTGTTCGGCTGTCAAAAAATGGTGGAAATCAGCAGATTGCCTATCCTGCAAATCGCTTACAAACTTCTCCTCGCCGTCGGGGTTGGGGTGCTGCAAGCCAAGGATCAGCCTCAACTTTTGCTCGGGGTCCACGTGGTTGAGCAGTTGCGCTGTTTTCTTCGCTACTGGGTCGGGAGCCTTGCCGCCGACGGCGTAAACAGGAGGTCCTGTCGATTGGGCCATAAGGCGGTCCGCGGTGGCGTTTAGGATTAGCAGTAGGAAAACGGTCAACGGCCATACCTGCTTGGTCATAAAGCCTTGCAGGTTCCTACAATATAAGTGAGGGTAGCCGCGTGCAGTTCCGGAGCCGCGAGCACGAACAGAATGGCCGAAAAAAGCGACACCAGCATGAACTTATAACTAGTTCGCAGCATGAGCCGGGTCTCCTTTCGAGTGAACGCGAGGATCAAATCTCTTGTAAGGAGCAATCAAGAATCTTTCACGACGCTCCACAAAATTGCATTTTCCGTTTCAAACCCGCCGAAAAGCTGCGATTGTTTTAACGGCGCGGAATCCTAGCAAAATACGTGATATACACAAGTATCCTAATAGGACCATATATCTCTCATAAGCGCGCGTGAGGACCTGCCTTGGCCCTGCGATTTCGCTCGATGCAACCGAAAGATGTTCGCGAATGCGCCGAAATCATCAAGGCGCATCCGGTGATCGGCCCGCGCTACGGCCGCACAATCGGCGAATTGCACCGCGCATGGACGCTACTAATCGGAAGGGAAGCCATGACCACCGCCGTGTACGAGGAAGTCGATGGCGCGGCGGTCAGAAAATGCGGAGTTGCCGTCGGTCTTTTTGTTTACGAGGACTTTATTCGCGAGGTGAAAACCTCGCCATTGTTCTGGTTCGGCGCAGAGCTGGTGAAACGGATCACCGCCGGGCGTTCGCCCGTCCTCTCCGACAAAGAGGTCCGCGAAGCGAATTCTTCCAAAGGACTCAACCTGATCGTTTGGGAAGCCCTGCCGTGTCTCGACTTCGCCACGCGGGCGGACCTTTTTCATCTGATGATCGAGGCCTTTCGTGAGGTGCACCGAGGCTTTCGATTGAAGGAGATGATTACTTCGCAGGCGGAAAGCGTGGACCGATTAAAGTGGGCCGTGGACGCAGGGGGTTTAATCTGGGATCCAGCAAAAGCGCGTTACGTGAACTCTCCGAATAAAAACGCCGAGGAGTTTGTTCGCAAACCGCACGTCGTGGGTATTACGCGTGAGCTCGAGTTCGCCCGGCTTGGATCATGGGTGGGCACCCTGTTCGACTATCTGCCGCCACGGTTCGGCTTCAGCCCAAGCGAACAACGCATGCTGCTGGCGGCTCTCGCCGGGCAGAGCGGAACCGACGAGGAATTGAGCGAGGCCCTCGACGTTTCGCTTCCCACCATCAAGAAGATGTGGCTCTCAGTTTACCGTCGCATGGCTGATGGCCAGTCGAAAACGATTCGTGATTCCGCGCGCTCCGGGACGTCCGAACGAGGGAAGGAAAAAAGGCGCCGTCTCCTGGCTTATCTCCGCGATCATCCCGAAGAGTTGCGCCCTGTATCGCAAAAGCATTTGCAACTGCAGCCTCCTGTCACGAAGCGGATTCATCGCGTCAACCAAGCGTAATTTTTCGACCCGATACTCAAGAGAGTTGACTTTTGCTGGTTCCGATCCAGCGATATCCCACGATTTTCGTTCCCGGCGGATGCTGCCCTACTCGAAGCCCACGCACACGATCCTAAGCAACGGCGAATCAACAACAATACAGGTCTAAGGCAGGCATTTCGTTCGCTTCGGATTTCATAATTCTAACTCCCAAGCAAACAGCCGTAAGCTGACGTGCCCTCAAATTTTGTTCATTCGAGAAGAGGTTCGCGCTGTCGCGGCTAAAGTTTGTTCAGGCCGTCTAATGCGGCTACTTTGTAAGCTTCGGCGAGCGTGGGATAGTTGAAAACCGTGTCGCGGAAATAATCCACCTTGCCTCCGTAATACAAAACGGCCTGTCCGATGTGGATGATTTCTGTGGCGCGTTGGCCGATCACATGCACGCCAAGAAGCTTCAGCGTGTTGCGATCGAAAAGAACCTTGAGCATTCCGGTTTCGTCACCCAGCATCATGCTCTTTGCCAGTTCCGCATACTTGGCAATCCCCACTTCGTACGGAACTTTCGCCGCCGTAAGCTGTTCCTCGTTCTGACCCACCATCGAAATTTCCGGGATGGTGTAAATACCGTAGGGAAACAAATCGGTTATATGTTCCGAAGCAGCGCCAAACATGTGGCAGCTTGCGAGCCGGCCTTGTTCCATGGATGTGCTAGCCAAGGCGGGAAAACCGATGATATCGCCTGCAGCGTAAATATGCGGAACATCCGTCTGATAGTGCTCATTCACTTTGACCTTGCCGCGCGAATCGGCTTCCAATCCGCTGGCTGCAAGATTTATCCGATCGCCATTGGCTTGGCGGCCAACTGCATAAATGAGTGCGTCGCCCTGTACTTTCTTTCCGCTTTCGAGCTCCGCGAAGACTCGGTCGCGCTGGGGATCGATTCCAACTCGCGTCACTTTTTCGCCCAGACGAAACGTCGTTCCCATTTGCCTCAGGTGGTAGGCCAGAGCCTCGATGATTTCACGATCGACGAAGTCCAAAAGAGTTGGACGCTGGTCTATTAATGTTACTTCAGTTCCCAAAGCTGCAAGAAAGGACGCATATTCAAGGCCTACGACGCCTGCACCGACTACAATAATTTCCCGGGGTAGCCCTTCCATCGATGAAATACTGTCCGTATCGAGAATTCGTTTGTCGTCAAATGGAATCTGCGAATTTCGGGCCGGGCGCGTTCCGCAGGCGACCAGGATATGATCCCCGCTCACTTGAATTTTTTCTTTTTCACCTTCGATTTCAACGGTATGCGGGTCAACAAACTGAGCGGTGCCTTGAAAAACCGTGACGCCGTTACGTTTTAGCTGTGCGCGAATTACTTCCGTCTCGCGCGCCACAATGGCTTTCACGCGGAAAGAAAGATCCTGAACCGTAATATCGTTCTTCCCACGATAGCTCTCGCCGTAAAACGCCCTTACTGCATTTCCAGTCAATTGAAAGATGGCTTCGCGAACGCTTTTGCTTGGAATCGTGCCGGTGTGCACGCAGACACCACCGACCATCAGCGTACGATCGATCACCGCGGCACGCTTGCGCATTTTCGCGGCGCAAATGGCGCCTTTTTGTCCCGCGGGACCACTGCCGATTACCACCAAGTCAAACTGCTGATTAGCCATGGAGCCGCCTGATCGGTTTATATTCAACGGCGCGGAAGCGCGCCATTGGGTCCAAACAAATTAAGAGAGTCGCCGTAAGTCTAACGCAAGTTTTTTTCCGGAATGTGAACGTCCCTAGGATACTGAAAAAAGGGACGGCATGCCATTTGCCCGCAAATAGAGAGCGAATGTATCAACTGACTTCTTCAATGTCGCGCTAAATGCAATAGGTTGCCGTCCCTGAACTGGTTACGCCAGTGCAATCACATCCATTTCCACCAGGAAGTCACGAGGAAGTCTGGCCACTTCAACAGTTGTACGCGCCGGTGGATCTGCGGGGAAGTAACGGGCGTACACTTCGTTCATTACTGCGAAATCGTTCATGTCTTTCAGAAACACTCCGACCTTGACGACGCGATCGAGAGAAGATCCCGCCGCTTGCAGGATAGCTTTCACATTTTCAAGCGTACGCTCCGTTTGTTTCGCGGTGTTGGCTTCAACCGAACTACCGCTAGCAGGATCGAATGCGGTCTGCCCGGAAATAAAGATGAATCCGTTTGCATTGATGGCCTGCGAATATGGCCCTATCGCCTTCGGACCTTTATCAGTGGAAATCACCTCACGCATCTTCCCTCCAGAGATGGCATCTTTCACCCTAATCATTTCCCGCCTTCGGCCCCTCGTATCTTCGCCGGAATTCGTCGGGAACACCCGTCTTGTAAATCCAGACTCGGAACATGGGCGTGAGATCTTTATTCGTCGCATTCTCAAGCGCTGCGCGAATGTCTGGATATCCGACGTTCTGTCCGCGCAGAAGAGTGACAACTTCGGCGAGACCTCGACGAACGGGCTCCTCTCCGTAGGCATCCTCAAGCGCGATAAAAAACAGCGGCGTCTTTGCCAAAGCGATTCGCCGTTGCTCGACCGAATCTTGCATGGTGGTCGAAATGAGCGGCTTTTCGACCGCTTCTTTGCATGCGTCGTCGTACTCCAGAAGAAATCTCAGAACGCGCTCGCGCCTCGCGGAGTCGCCGTGACGCGATTCATCGATCACGATAACGGCATAATCGGACAGGCCTTCGGTCATGCCGACGGCTGAATCCGGCGAATATATTTGGACGCCAAACCAATTGCCCGCCAGCGCACGGGTGACCAAGTCCAGGAAATCCCCACTATAAACGCCGAGCGATATCGCTTGCGAGTTAACGAGAACGCCGCCGGAAAAAGCGGCAGCGGCAGGCACATCATAGTCAATGCGGCGCATCCCTGGAGATTCCACTATGTGTGGAACAAGATTGCTTTTCTGAAGAGGCCCGAAATTCTTCTGGAGAATATCCCAGGCCGATGCGATTTGCTCTTCGGCCGGCGCAAGATCCCTCTTGATCGGTTCGAGAGTCCAAAATGCGGCAGCACACAACCGCCGGTCCGAGCATGAATCCACATATCGTCCTGCGACGATGAAAGGCGCGGGATCGTTCCTGCGCAGTTCGAATCGATACTTGACTTCTGCGCCATTCTTCGTCCGGCCAGCCGCCTTCCCGGGAGCCAACAGAAGAAAATCCGATGGAACTTGGACTGTATAGTTTACGCGTTCCGGGCCACCGGGAGATGGCGACAGTACATGGGCCGGCGGCTGAAGGGAAGGAAACCAGTCGCGAGAGACAACATGAAAGGATGTTGACCTTAAATTGATGTTCGTACCCAAATCTTCCGGCGAGCTGAAGGTATATTCGATGACCAGATCACGCCGTTGTTTCTGATTCCAGGCGGGATCGAGTGGAATGCGAAACTCGGTCGCTTCTTCTGCTTCGGACTCGGCGGAAAGCTCCGCCGGGCTAACTTCACGGCCATTTATTTTGATAAGCAGAGCCTTTAGGCCGTAGGCCTTCTCATTCGGAAGAATCACATCGATGGAAGCCAAATCGCTGTTACCGTAATTTTCGAGAGTGTAACCAGCTCGCACGCGCAGCTCAGGAGCCTGGCCAGAGACGAATTGCACTTCGCACGATTCCTTGAGAATCCGATAGGCGGGCGCCGGCGACACCACACAACTCGATGAGCATAAAGCGAGGCAAAGCACGAACGCAACATTCAGCCACGTACGCGAAGTCGAATGGCGCGTGAAGAAAATCTGCCGATTCAAGATGAAAAGATTCTACCGGGCAATCCAGGGCGGGAAAAGGTAGAAATAAAAGGGCTGTACCGAATCCCCGTCAAATTGCTCCGATGGCTTAAGTAGCGGGATATCTGCGAAGAACGTCAACGTCTCGCGCACCGCGGCGATGCGCCGCAATGATCGTCGCGACCTCCGAATCCGGAACCCCACGGCGCAAAAGTTCCAGCAGCATGGATTCGTGCATGCCCGCATTTTTCATAGTCGAAAGCGAAGCCCCCGACAACACCGGTTTCCCCGCTGCCTCCTGGCGAGCTACCTCCACTACCACCGCATCCGAAAACCCAGCCAGGCGTATCAATTGCAGTTCGCCGGCGTTTATGCCGAGCTGATTTAGCCTCGCCAATTCGAGAATCGTCTCTCCGCTAAGCCGCGCTCGAAGCAGACCGGCAACAGTATCGCCCGCGTTAAACGGGAGCTGACGCCCATGGTATAGCTGTACCATCTCGATACATTTGTCGTCGGAAAGTCCTGCAGTGCGAGCCTTTGCAATCTCATTGAGTTCCACGGCCGTGATGTCAAGAGCTTGCAACTGTTTGATCGCCGCGTAACTCATTCCCGCGCTGTCGAGAGGTTTCGTATCCAGCGGCACCATCCGCTGACATCCCGTGGCTACCAGGACGAGCAATAGGGAAAATATCGCGCAAACGCGCCCAACTCCGCCCCACGAGCGGCCCGCAACTTGCCCGATGAATTGACCTGCTTCAGAGGTCCCCATCACTCTAATTCTACAGACGGACCGTCCGCACGCCACGCAAGCCACAAAACGTTGTCGCGGACTGATTAACGTTCCCCGGGGATGATCCTAGGCCCCGCAGAAGTTGTTGGTTAACCTGGCTAAGTTGGACTAAATTGTCTAGGTCAGGAAGGTGTATTTAAACGTTGTAAACGCGCTCGATGTCAAAAACTCCGGGGATCCGTTTCACGCCGCTGAGAATTCGTTCAAGCTGTTTTCGATCGTGGACATCCAAGGCTACTTCGATCCGCGCACGAAGATCCTGCCCACCGCTCTCGAATGTACGAATATTCGCGCCTGTATCGCTGATCACGGCGGTAATTCCCGCGAGTATCCCTGGCCGGTCTTCCGAGAAAATGCGCAACCTCACTGGGAAAGTTGCCTTAGTTTCGCCAGCCCATTCCACGGGAATCCGCCGTTCCGCTTCATAAAGCAGATTCTGAACATTTGGACAAATTTTACTGTGCACGGCGATACCACGTCCTCGCGTGACGTAGCCCACAATGTCGTCGCCGGGAATCGGATTGCAGCACTTTGAACGAAAGACCATCAGCCCGTCATTTCCGCGCACAAGGATGGCCGAGTCATCCATCCCGAGCATGCGCTTCACCGTCGATACGATCTTCGGCTGCTTTTCTTCACCGGGTTCAGCCAGCGGCTGACCGGTAGCTTTGGCCAGCACCTGCCTTGCCGACCATTTCCCGTATCCCAACTCCGCATAAAGATCCTCAATACGCCCGCAGCCGTAGTCAGACGCTACCCGCGCCCAGTCCTCATCCGATATTTTCTTCAGAGCAATTCCAGCCTGGCGTGCTTCTTTTTCCAGCAAGCGGCGGCCCACGTCAGTGGCTTCTTCGCGCTCGTGAAGGTTAATCCACTGCCGGATCTTGCTGCGCGCGCGCGAAGTTTGAATCGAAGACAGCCAATCGCGCGACGGCTCGTGACCCTTCTGCGTGACAATCTCGACAACGTCGCCATTGGCCAGCGCATGGCGCAGCGGAACAATGGCGCCATTGACCCTGGCTCCGACACACTGATGTCCCACTTCCGTATGGATGGCGTAAGCAAAATCAATCGGAGTCGCTCCGCGCGGAAGCACCACAACGCGCCCCTTCGGCGAAAATGCGTAAACCTCCTCCGGATAAAGATCCACTCGCAGTGTTGACAGAAACTCACTGGGCTCCTGCATCTCCTGCACCCATTCGATCAGCTGCCGCATCCACACGATCCGCTGGTCGTCGGGCTGCGATACCTCACGGCCGTCTTTATATTTCCAGTGAGCCGCCACGCCTTGCTCGGCGATGCGATGCATATCCTGCGTTCGCAGCTGAACTTCAAAAGGCTGGCCGCCATATATCACCGTGGTATGTAACGATTGATAAAGGTTCGGCCGCGGCATGGCGATGTAATCTTTGAAGCGCCCCGGAACGGGCGGCCATATTTGATGAATCACGCCAAGAGCCGCGTAACAGTTCTTCACCGTGTCGGTAATCACTCGCACAGCCAACAGATCGAAAACCTGGTCTAAGGTGCGCTGCTGCTTTTGTACTTTGAGATGGAGCGAGTAAAACCGCTTCACGCGGGCCTGCACTTCGGCGGGAATTCCGTTTTCGACGAGTTTGTCGCGAATCGAACTCTGAACATCATGCAGGAATTTATCGAAGACTTTCTGCTTCGACGCCAACTTCTTCTGCAACTCGAAATAAGCTTCCGGCTCCAAATAGCGAAACGACAAGTCTTCGAGCTCGCCTCGAATCAAGCCCATACCCAGCCGGTTGGCGACCGGAGCGTAAATGTCTAGAGTTTCGCGAGCTATGCGCTGCTGTCTTTCCGTGTCCAGGTATTCCAGCGTGCGCATATTGTGCAAGCGGTCGGCCAGCTTTATCACCACCACTCGCACGTCATTCACCATGGCCAGAAGCATCTTGCGAACGTTTTCAGCCTGGCGAGCTTCCGGCGCGAGCAAGTCGAGCCGGCTGATCTTCGTGGCGCCCTCCACCAGCTGCGCCACGTCGGGTCCAAAATGGCTGGATATCTGATCCAGCGGAATTTTAGTGTCTTCCACCACGTCGTGAAGAAGAGCGGCGCACAGAGACGTCACATCAAGTTTCATTCCCGCCAGAATGTGCGCTACCTCTACGGGGTGCGAGAGAAACGGCTCTCCCGAAAGGCGCGTCTGTGTCTTGTGCTGTTCAGCCGCAAAATCATAGGCCCGGCGCAGAAGTTCGAGGTCATCGCCGGGACGGTTACGGCGCAACTTATCCATCAATTCCACAAAGCGCAGGTCCACAGCGCGTCTTGCGGCTTGGGTGATGGCGGGTTTTCCGGCTGGTGGCATGTAAGCGGCTATTCTAGCTCGTAGGTGGCCCTAACGCGAGTGTCCGGCTGGTGCTGTTGACATTGGTTTAACACCCCTCGTTGGGACTGATTGCGAGAGGTTTCTAGAGGCTGGCTTTTTGGTGGTAACTCCGCTCGGACCGAAGAGCCGCAAGAAAAAACGGCGAGCCTTGATCGGCTCGCCGGCGTAAGAAACATGGACGATCTAAGAGGAGGGCTGAGGATTCTCCATCTTCCGCTGTTTGATGGCTTTGACCTTGTCCACCAAGTCATCTGCTTGCTTGATGTCAGCGTCGCGTGCGTCCGGAGTGGCCTCCATATCGGCCTTTTGACGGAGAAGGAGATTCAGGTACGCCATGGCGTCGTCGTAATCAGGACGCAGTTCCATGGCCTTTTGAAGGTCCGCAATGCCCTCATCTACCAGTGATCCATATTTCTGCTTGAACTGGGCAGCAAGCGCCGGCGGCATTGGAGCGGTGTCGCTGATGGTCTTCTTCGCGGTCTTGTTAAATTCCTCGCGCATGTCTTTGTTTCCGCGGAAGGCGATCGACCAATCGATTACACCGATCCAGTAATATGGTTCGGGATCCGTGGGCTTAATCTGAATATGTTTCTCGTGGTAGCCCTTCGATTCCTCCATCTTTTTGGGATCGAACGGCGTGCTGGCCATGTTGTAAAGAATCGAGCCGATGCCATCGATGGCGTTCAAATTGTTCGGATCTCTGTTCAGAACCTCCTGCCATTCCTGCATGGCCTGTTTGCCCATGCGGACATTATCGTCGGATGGCGCGCCCGGAATGTATTGGCTCGCATAGGCTGTTGCCAGATAGAGCTGCGCATTCGTCAGCGAAGGATCGAATTGTTTGGCTTGCTTGAAATCCTCAATGGCAAGATCAGTCTGGTTCGCTTTGTAGGCTTGTACGCCTTTGTTGAGCTTGTCGCGCGCACGAAGCTTATCGCATCCGGTTCCAGCTCCGGCCGACACGAGCACGATCGCCAATATAAAAAACGTGTGGGGCTTCCGCTGCATCCCGTACTCTCCTTGATGAAGGCCGCCCTGGCCATTCCCCGTCGCCCAAGAAGGCGAGGCTGGTACACATTTCCCGATGCGTTAGTTACTGGCCTGCTTCGACTTTTGCAGTAATTAATCCGACGCTATCGATGCCTGCGCCCCGCATGATGTCAATCGCCCGAGCGACTTGCCCGAAGTCAACAGCATCGTCGCCTTTCACGAAAGCCACCTTCTCAGCGCGCAACTTGAAAACTTCGTCTAAACGAGGCCCTAAATCGTCCCAGCTGGTTTCATCCTGGTTGATCATCACTTTCCCGTTTGCCAACACCTGAACGACGATGGTCTTCGCTAAGACATCCTTGTTCTCAGGTGCGTTAGGAGGGGAGGGTTGAGGAACCAGTGTGTCCAACCCTTGCGGTACGGTCGGCGTGATGACCATAAAAATAATGATGAGGACCAGCAGCACATCAATCAGCGGAACGATGTTTGGTTCCGACATCGAACCCTTATTTCCTCCAACTGCCATTCCCATGGAAGGACTCCTTTAATTCTTAATGATAACCAGCCGACGCTACCCGGCCCCTCAGGCGGGCGGGGCTGGAGCCGCCGGAGCGCCGTTCTTCCCGCGGTTCTTCTCGGTCAGCAAGCCGATTTTGTCAACACCCGCGGATCTCACTTCGTCCACCGCCTTCACTACATCGCCGTACTTCGCGCGTTGATCGGAACGCACGAAAACGGTCTTATCTATGCGATTAGCCAATTGATCTTTTACCTTGGTGGTGACCTCGCTCAGTCCGATCTGCGTGCTTCCCAAGAAAAGATGTCCATCTCGCGTGACTGCCACGATGATGGCGTCATCCTTGTCCGCATCCTGCATGTCTTGGGCGTTATTCACCTTGGCCATATCCACCGACACACCCTTCTGCAACATCGGCGTCACAACCATGAAAATAATCAACAAGACTAGCATGATGTCGGCCATGGGAATTACGTTTGGCGCGGCCATCACCGGCGGTGCTTTAGGTTTATATCCCATGTGTTACTTCTTTCCGCCGCGGCGGGTGATGAAGTAATTGATCAACTCCATCGAGGAGTTATCCATTTCCACGTCGAAGGCTTCCACTTTATTTGTGAAATAGTTGAAGGTCCACACGGCCGGCACTGCTACCAATAGACCGAGCGCGGTGGTGACCAAGGCTTCCGCGATACCGCCAGCGACCGCCGAGAGTCCGGTTGCTTTGGAGGCCGAAATACCTTTGAACGCGTTAATAATACCCATGACCGTTCCGAACAGCCCTACGAACGGAGCTGTTGAGCCGATCGTAGCGAGCCCGGACAGGCCGCGCTTCATTTCCGCGTGAACGATAGCCACCGAGCGCTCCAGTCCGCGCTTGGCTGCTTCGATCACTTCCTCGTCGCCCACTTGAGCCGAGGCCGCTTGAAATTCCGAGAGTCCAGTCGCCACTACCTTGGCGATGTGGCTCTTCTTATTCCGCTCGGCGATTGAAATCGCCTCGTCGAGTTTATTGTCCTTCAGCGCGCCGGCCACCTGCTGTACGAATACGCGGGATTGCTTCCGCGCTGCGCTATACATCAGCGCCCGGTCGATCATGATGCCCACGGACCATGCGGACATAACGAAAAGAATGAACACGACCGTTTTCGCCGGGTAGCCCATGTTGTGCCACATCGTGAGCAAATCCCAGCCGACCTCCTGCTGCTGCAACATCACTACACTCGCCAAGAGTAAATTCGAAAGCATAGAGTTTGCTCCTCCGTTCGTGCCAAACGATCACGGCAGCAGTATTCTGCCGGTCGGAATTAATTTTAAACCAGCCCAGACCCCCAAAAGGACGCCCGAACCGCCCTTCTTAACCGCCCAAAGTAAACACAACAGAAATTGTGGTATCTACGTCAACCGGCTCGCCGTTGAGCAACGTTGGTTTATACCGCCATTGGCGCACTGCGTCCATGGCGTTCTTCATCAGCAACGGCGGACCGGAAATATATTGAAGGTCCTGGACTGTGCCGTCTTTTCCGATAATCGCATGAAGCAATACGGTTCCGGAAATGTGCGCGGTCTTTGCGATCGGCGGATAAACGGGCGTCACTTGGCGAATAAGATTCGCCTGGGCCACGTTGCCGCCTACGCGGATCGATTTCGGAGTTGCCTTCGGAGGAGGCGGTAGTCCAGCTCCCGTGCCGCCAATGATTCCACCCAGAACTCCGCCAGCCTGCCCACCCGGCACTCCGCCCGGAACGCCGCCGGCGACGCCCACTGCGCCGACATCAGGCGGCATTTCCTCTTCCTTGATCATCGATACTTTCTTCGGAATCACGGTTGGAGCCGTCATCTGCCCATTATGGATAATGCGTGCAATGGGCTTTACCACTCGCTGAATTGCAGCAGCGGGAGGCGGCGGAGGCGGCGGAGGCGGCGGCGCAACAAGGAACGTAGTTAGCATTTGTTTGGGCAGCGCTTCTGTGTAGATCAGTGGGATCAGAATCATCACGAACACGATCGCGAACTGAATCAGAAACGACAGCGCCACCGTCCAAGGCTTATGTGTCTTTTGCGGGTTCGCGCTTGAAACCACCAGATCGTCGAACATAGCTACCTCCTTGCACCTGCCGCCACGCGCTTGTCGGCTGCGGATCCGGCGCGAACGGCAGTTCCTTGTCCTCGATACTTGGTCCACAGCACCACGATAGGCGCTGCAATTCCAAAACTGGAGTACGTACCTACCACAACTCCTACTACCATGGCAAAAGAGAACGCTCGAAGAACCTCGCCACCCATCAGAAACAAAACCAGAACAGTTAGGAACGTCAGCCCGCTGGTCAAGATCGTCCGCGACAGCGTCTGATTGATGGCTTTGTTCACCACGTCTGGAAACGGTTCGCGCCGCATCAATCTAAGATCTTCTCGGACACGATCGAATATCACGATCGTATCGTTCATCGAGTAGCCGACCAGAGTCAAAAGCGCTGCAATGACCGTCAGCGAAATCTCGAAATGGAAAATCGAGAAGAAGCCCAAAGTGATAAGCACGTCATGAAAAACGGCTATCACCGCCGCCGCCCCATACACCCACTCGAACCGGAAGGCAATATATAACAACATGCCCGCTAGAGCATAGAGGGTAGCTAGGATGGCCTGGCGCCTCAATTGAGCACCGACTTTGGGTCCCACGATCTCCACGTTCCGAATCGTAAAATTGCCTAGTGAAAAGCCGCTATTCAGAGAAGTCAACACTGCTGGCGTTGCGCCATCCACGTTCTTCAAATCATCGAAATTCGTGACGATGCCGCTGTGCTCTTTATCCCGAGCGTCGGTTATACGCTGCGCGAGCTGGTTATAACGGTCTCCTGCATTCGTGCCGAGCGCGAGCGGATCCTTCTGGGTCAGGTACGCCGCCAGACCGGATGCTGTGATTGAATTAAAATCTTGTTTGCCGGCCGTGTTCGCCGTCCCGAAGGTTTTATGCAGCACATCCAAAATCGCTTGCTTGCCGGCATCCAGCGCTTCGTCCCCCTGCCCGGTCTTCTCGATGCCGATTACCACGTCATTCTGCGCGCCGCCATTCAGGACATTGTCGCTGATTGTCTGAATTGAACTGTTCGCCAGACCCGCGTCTTGCAGGCCTTTGCGAATCTGGTTCACCGGAGCGGGTCCCGCGAATCTTACGTAGACAAGAGTGCCGCCGCGGAAGTCAATTCCGTACCGCAAGCCGCCGTTGTGAAGAATAGAAATCCAGCCCACTGCCAGTAGAATCAGCGAAAGTGAGACGAAGTACTTCGCCTTTCCCATCCAATCGACGTTTACGTTGTGAAAGAATTCCATCGAGTCCTATCCGCCAATATTTGACACCGCGGCATACCGTTTTGTTCCCTGTCTAGATACTCAGTTCAGCTTGACGCTCCATGCGTGAAAGATGCCAGTCGAAGATTGCTCGTGACACATAAATCGATGTAAAGACATTAGCAAGCAAACCAATCACCAAGGTTACAGCGAATCCCCGCACCGGCCCGGTGCCGAACAAGAACAGGAAAACCGCTGAAACGATGGTAGTTACGTGGGTATCAATAATCGTCAAAAAAGCCCGGTCGAAGCCGACAGATACAGCCGAAGCCGGAGCTTTTCCACTTCGCAGCTCTTCCCGGATACGCTCGAATACTAGTACGTTAGAGTCCACACCCATGCCAATTGTCAGGATCACGCCCGCAATTCCCGGCAGCGTCAGCACCGCCCCTGCATAGGCCATGAAGGCCACCAGAATGATCAGGTTGAACGCGAGGGCCACAACTGCATTGACACCACTTAGCCGGTAATAAATCACCAGGAAAATCATCACCACGATGATGCTGCCGATCGACGCGCGCACGCCTTCACGAATAGAATCTGCTCCCAACGACGGCCCAACCGTCCGCTCTTCTAAATACTTGATGGATGCCGGCAATGCCCCTGCTCGCAATACCAGGGAAAGATCCTGGGCCGACTCCTGGCTGAAGTTTCCTTCAATAATTCCGGAGTCCTCAATCTTGCCGTTGATTACCGGCGCCGTGTACACTTTATGGTCGAGCACAATGGCCATCTTATGGCCAATATTTGACTCCGTAAAAGGCCCAAACCTCGCAGCTGCCGCCGTGGAAAGTTGAAAGCGCACCTCATATTGCCCTGGGTAATTCGCACTAGGCGCCGGGGTTGCGCCGCGCAGGTCTTGCCCGGTTATGATGGGCGCGCGCTGCAACACGTAAAAAACTTGCTGCTGCCCCTGCGAATTGGGTCCGTTTTCGGCCTTACCGGGAACAATTTCTGTGCCTGCCGGCAACACGCCCCCGTGGCTACCCAGCGCCGCGATTTCGGAGGGGTAGGGTTGTTCGTCGGCGACTAAGTTCAGTTCGAGTTGGCCGCCGGCTTGGATTACCGATTTCGCGCGAGTGGGATCGCCTTCGCCAGGAAGCTGAACGAGAATTTCATTATCGCCGCGGCCGGTGAAAGCAATCGTTGGTTCGGTCAACCCGAGCGCGTTGATACGTCGCGTGATTGTCTCAAGCGACTGATCCATCGTGTCGCGGCGGAGATCAGCTACGATGGACGGCTTCATTGTCAGCAAATAACCGTTCTGTTCGCCGGCGGCCGGAGCGACAGCCCAATCGGCGAACTGGCCGCTTACGAGATCGCGAAAAGTACCGGAGGCGTTAGGGTCAACATTGCGAACTAAGATGTGAGTGTCGTCCACGCGGCGAATTTCACCAACCGCAATGTTTTTCTCGTGAACCTGCTTGGTTATCTGATCCACAGCTTGGTCGCAGCGCTGGCCGATGGCTTCGTCCACTTGGACTTGCAAAACCAAGTGGCTGCCTCCCTTTAAATCCAAACCAAGCTTAATGCGGTCGGAGAGATTCTGCTTAACCTGAGTCCACGACGTTGGGAACGTCGGCACGCCTATCAGGCCATAAATACAAAGAAGTATGACCACCGCGATAAAGATAAATTTCCACCTGAGCTGGGAGTTCATGCCGGCTTTCTAACTCTCCTTAGGAGGTTCTGCCTGAAGCCCCGCGATAGCGCTGCGGGCGACTTTCATCTTTACCTGTTCGGCGACGCGCAGCTGCACAGCTTCATCTTCCAAACCGACGATGGTCCCGTAAATCCCGCCGTTGGTGATTACCTTATCGCCGGTTTTCAAAGCCTTCAGCATTTCGCTGACTTTCTTCTGGCGCCGCTGCGCGGGCAGGATCATCAAAAAATAAAAGATGACCATGATCAGGATCAGCGGAAGAAAAAGCGCGATCCCGCTCGGCTGCGCCTGAATCAGGGCTGCCGAGATCATGGACGGGACACTTATAGCCAACATCACGATAATTTCGCCTTTCGCTCTTAAGCGGACACTGGAATCGAGGGCAAACTAAGAGCTCGTTCGCCGAAGATTCCCCTCCGCCCTTTTACGGCGCCCAACACCTGCTTAGGTTTGCCTATTTGAGGCGGGCCTGAAGGTCAGAGCGGAACTTTTCGAGCTTCCCAAAACGAATAGCCTCGCGAATTTCACGCATGATGTCAAGGTAAAAGTAGATGTTGTGGTGGGTGTTTAGGATGGCTGCGAGAGTCTCTCCTGCAAGATAAAGGTGCCGGAGGTATGAGCGAGAATAGCGCCGGCAAACCGCGCAGCCGCATTTCTCGTCGATGGGCCGCGAATCCCTGGAATATTGCGCGTTCTTGATGAGCAGGCGCCCTTCCGACGTAAAAAGGCATCCGTGACGAGCGCTGCGAGTGGGCAAGACGCAATCCATCATATCCACACCAAGCGCGACGTAATCCGGCAATTGTTGAGGATAGCCAACTCCCATCAGATAACGAGGGCGGCTGGTGGGAAGACGCGAAGCTGCGACTTGGGCCACTTCGCAGGTGAGGTTATGAGATTCTCCTACCGCAAGTCCTCCGATGGCATAGCCCGGGAAGTCCAGCTCCACCAGCGCATCGGCGTTTTCGCGCCTCACTTCTGGAGATGTTCCGCCTTGGACAATTCCGAAAAGCATCTGCTTCGCAGAATCGCCATACCGCTGAAAATAATTTTGCGAGCGGCGCGCCCAATCGAGGGTGCGCGCGGCAGCTTCCCGCGCGCGCTGTTCGGTGGACGGCGTTTCGATGCATTCATCGAGCACCATGATGATGTCCGCACCCAGCGCGATTTCGATTTCCAGAGCCTTTTCAGGCGACAACATGTGCGCGGAACCATCGAGGTGAGAACGGAAGGTAATGCCTTCGTCCGTCACTTTGCGTAGCTCACTCAGACTGAAGACCTGGTAGCCGCCCGAATCGGTGAGAATTGCACGAGGCCAGGACATGAAGCTATGGAGCCCGCCCATATCTCGGATGAGTTCGTGGCCCGGGCGAAGGAACAAATGGTACGTGTTGGAAAGAAGAATCTGGACGCCGAGCGATTCGAGGTCTGCTTGGGTTTGGGCTTTGACTGTCGCCGCCGTTCCCACGGGCATGAACGCCGGCGTATCTATGACGCCATGCGGCGTCGTCAACCGGCCCAACCGCGCGCCGGTTGGATCGGTCGCAGTTACTTCAAACTGAAATTTCATCCAAGCGAGTCTATCAGGAGAACGCGGCCGAGAACCCCACCTTCACAATCACGTAGAGCAGCCATACACCAACAATCGTACCAAAAGCCTTGCCGAATGAAATCTTCTTCGGATTGGTTGCGCTGTAGCCAATCGACATCAGTAGCATGGACCAAAAAGTGAAAAGATCGAACGAACTCAACAGAGACTCCTGCCATTTGGGAGCATCGTCGGAAAGAAACGCGCCAGCATTGGTAGCCACAAGATGCTGGATATCAATTGTGGATGGATCTTTGAGAAATAGGACGAGGATTCCCAGCAGCCCTCCAATGAGCGCAGGCACCCAGGAGTGCGCGACGATACCGAGGGACGTCATAAAGCGAATCCCTCCCCCCACCATCATGTTAAGCACAACCATAAGAACGGCGGCCACGATCACAGCCACGACGAAAATCCCGACTACCGCACCTACATACCCGAAGATCGGCGCAATCTTGGTCTGCTGATCAAGCATCTTGTCGCGCTGCTCGGGAGTCATCTGGTCCATCTGCTTTTGGAGTCGCGAGTTTTGTTGATCCTGGCGGATCATAAAACCGCGCCAGCCGACCCTCTGTCCGAAGATAAAAACAGTCAGAATTGACAGCACGCTGATCAGTAGCAGCGGCAAAATCCAAGTAGGCCGCTGGACGATCGATTCAAAGGTAGGTTTGGGGCTGAAAATTGCGCCTAAAATTCGGCCTACTGCACTTACCTGCGGTGCGGGCTCCGGCGTTATTGCTGGCGTGGCCATGTTTTCCCCTCCGACCATCGAATAGAGTAGAAGCTCTGTTTCCTAGTTCGATTACGTTCAAACGTAGTGAGAAGTTACAGCGGCAGAGTGTACCGCGATTTAAGAGAATTTCGGAGCGTCTCCGTGCGAGCGAGCAAAGCGGAGCCGGTCACGAGACCGGGCTAAAATGCAGCGCTAACTTATACAGGGATCTGTGGCACCGCGGCGATCAGGGCTTTGGTATAAGAATTTTCCGGAGCGCCGAGTACTTGCTTGGCTGGGCCAATTTCCACGATTTGTCCGCTACGCATCACCGCAATTCGGGTGGCGAGTTGCGCGACCACTGGAAGACTATGCGAGATAAGAATTAGTGTAAGCGAAAATTCGCGCTGAAGGTGGGCCAGCAGCTCCAGAATTTGCGCACCGACGGAAACATCCAACGCTGAAACCGGCTCGTCACCGATCACAAGCTCCGGTTTTAGAATTAAGGCCCGAGCGATTCCAATGCGCTGGCGCTGGCCTCCTGAAAACTCATGTGGATATCGATCCAGCGACTCAGCGCCCAGACCGATCAATTCCAGTATTTCTGCCGTACGTTCGCGGCGCTTCCTGCGCGAAACATCGGGTTCGTGGACGACGAGCGGCTCGCCAACGATTGTTCCGACTTTCATCCGTGGATTCAGCGACGCGACCGGATCTTGAAAAATCATTTGCATTCGGCGGCGCAGCGAACGGAGTTCCGCGCCACGCGCGCCGAGCCAATCTTGATCACGAAAGCGGATCTCGCCAGAGTCCGGCTCGATGAGCCGCAACAACATTCGCGCGAGGGTAGTTTTCCCACAACCCGATTCGCCTACGATCCCTAGCGTCTCGCCGCGCTCCAAAGCGAAACTTACTTTGTCCACCGCAATGGTTCGGCGTTTGGAGGTACTGAATGCACCGGTAGAAACGGAGTAAGACTTCATGAGATTGCGAACATCTAGAAATTTTTCGGGTTCCACGCTAGATCTTCTCGGCGGCGATATAGATTCCGGTGTTGACCATGTAGATGTCCGGTTCTTCACCAGGCTGTACCACGTCGGCGGGCTCGAACCGCGGATGAAAATCGGCGCCGTCGTCAGCCATGGATGATTCTATCAGTTGGCGCGCCTCGACGTATTCGCGGTCGGCACGTTTCCATCCAGCAACGTGCATCCAGTGATCGAATGTGCGCGGATGCCCACGTACTTCGGCGGCAATGATATGGAGGCCGGCGGCGGCGAAAACCCGATCGTAGTCACTTCGCGCCAGGGAACGAGCGTGCGATTCATCACGTATTTTTTCGATGCGATGATTCAATTCGCGAATTTTGGGATCTTCCGGCACGAGAATATCCAGCACCCCCACGCGGCCCCGGGGCCTTACAACGCGGGACATCTCGCGCAAGACTTTCGCGGGGTCTGAAATATGGTGCAGGCTAAAACTGGTTACGGCAATGTCGACAGAGCCATCCCCAAATGGCAAAGCTTGCGCGTCGCCCAAAATGCAAAAAAGATTTGCAAGACCCTGCTTGATCGCATTCGAGTGAGCGAGTGCGAGAATCGCGGGAGTAAAATCCAGACCGCAAACCCATTTCACATGCCGCGCAAACCGCAGCGCCAACGTTCCGGGCCCGCAAGCCAAATCAACGGCCCGATCATTGGGGCCAGCGCAGACCAGGCGCGCAAGATGCTCAGCCTCAGTGGTTCGGTGAGCAACCGCATAGTCGCCGAAGACTTCCGCGGTGCGCGTGAATCGTTCGCGTACAGAAGCCTTCAATTCACTATCGTTGGCTGCGCGCATGGAACAAGAATACACCTCGCACTATGATTTGGACCGGCCGAACGAAGTTCCGGCACCTGGGCATCACAATCCTTCACGTGATAAAGACACCGCGGAGCGAAAGCGCATCCGGGCGGAAGAGCGGTCAATGCCGGGACCGTGCCGGGAATGGGAACCAATTTGCCACGCTCGAGGCGCGGGGCTGCTCGCAATAAGCCTTCGGTATAGGGATGGCGCGGATGGCGCAGAACGTCCATGGTGGGACCGTCTTCAACAATGCGGCCCGCGTACATTACGATGATTCGATCCGCGATTTGAGCCACTACTCCGAGATCATGCGTGATAAAGAGCAGCGAGAGCCCAAGCTCGTTACGCAGCGTGGCTAATAATTCGAGAATTTGCTTTTGGACGGTGACGTCGAGCGCAGTTGATGGCTCGTCGGCAATCAGAACTCCAGGGCCGGCGGCCAGAGCCATCGCAATCATCACACGTTGGCGCAGACCGCCCGAAAGTTGATGGGGATATTGACGCGCGCGCAGCTCGGGTTCGGGTAAAGCGGCTCGTTCGAGCGATCGCATAGCGCGGCTGTGGATTTCGTTTTGTCTCGCGCTATCTTCGTGAACGCGGATGGCCTCTTCGATCTGCGCGCCGATGCGCATCACGGGGTTCAGCGCCGTCATCGGTTCCTGAAAAATCATGGCGATTTCACGGCCGCGCAGCGCACGCATTTCATCGGGCGACGCGGCGAGTACGTTTATTCCTCGTAAATCCGCGGCGCTATCCCGCTGGTGCAGCCATGCTTCGCCTTTTCGCCGGGCTCCCGGTGGTACGAGTCCCATCAATGCAAGGGACAGCATGGTTTTTCCGGAGCCGG
>Ga0210383_10000450_pt1 | contig 38125 bp, 34 predicted proteins | sample IncBWC14OmetaG_FD_160072 | JGI IMG/M metagenome (GOLD analysis project Ga0210383, IMG submission 160072) | Forest soil microbial communities from Barre Woods Harvard Forest LTER site, Petersham, Massachusetts, United States - Inc-BW-C-14-O ...
AGAACTGGATCAAGTACGTCGGCTTCGAACCAGCGCTGCGCGAAGCCGATTTTGTCAGCGTGCACGTGCCCCTGCTGCGTCCCGGCGAAAGCGCCACCCCCACCTATCATCTGTTCAACGAAAGAACCCTCCGGCTGATGAAGCCGACCGCGTTCCTGGTAAACGACTCCCGCGGCCCGGTCATCGATGAACTTGCTCTCGCAAGAGCGCTGCGCGAGAACTGGATCGCGGGAGCCGCACTCGATGTCTATGAAAAGGAGCCGCTGCCCGCCGACTCGCCGCTCCGCGATCCCACGATTGCCGACCGCTGCCGTCTGATGCCGCACTTCGCCAGCGCCGCGCGCATTACGCGCCTCTCGACCGATCCCGACAAAGGCATGGCGGGCCGCTGCATCCAGGGATTGATCGACGTACTCCAAGCCAACTATGGCGGCGACATCACGAAAATGCCTTATGTAGTAAACAAGGAAGCATTCGGAAAATAGCTGCCGGCTGCCATTAGAATAGAGTCTTGTTCGGCTTGCCAAGGATACGAATGAAAAAACGATTCCTTCTTCCCGTCGTTCTGCTGCTTCTGGTGCCGGCAGCGTTTGCCCAAGCTCCTGCCACGGAGACTCAGCTCAACAACACCCAACCGAACCGGATTCAACCGAGCCCCGATCAACTCAAGTTGATTCCCGCGCCCAAGGAAGTGCGCCTTCAGCAAGGCGGTTTCCGCGTGAAGCCAACCACCAGAATCCTCGTGGAGTTCGGCCATCAGGAAGAAGACCGCATCGCCGCCGAAACGCTGGCGGAAGAAATCCAGGATCAATCTGGATTGAAAGTAAGCATCACCGGCTCCAGAGAGAAAGCAAGAGAAGTACGAAGTGCCATCGTGCTGGCCCGGCTGCAAGACCGCAGCGTCAGAGATTTTCTCGCATCGAAGGGCCTCACGGCAGATTCAATCGGTGACCAGGGGTACCTCCTCTTTTCCGACAAGACCCACCTGATCGTCGCCGCCAACACCGGACAAGGATTGTTCTATGGCGTGCAGACCCTGCGGCAACTGCTTCGCCAGGACGATGGAAAACTAATCTGTCCCGCGGTTTCCATTCGCGACTGGCCCAGCATGGAGTGGCGCGGCGTGCAGGATGACATCAGCCGCGGTCCCATTCCCACCGAAGACTACATGAAGCGCCAGATCCGCACTCTGGCGGCCTACAAGGTGAATCTGTTCGGGCTTTATATGGAGCACGTGTTCGATTTCGCCAGCCAGCCGTTGCTCGCCCCCACCGGCGCCGCGCTCACTCCGAAGGAAGTCAACGCTCTCGTCGACTACGCCAGAAAGCTCTACGTCACCATTCTTCCCGAACAGCAAACCTTCGGACATCTCCACCATATGTTGAAGTACGAAATTTATTCCGAAGTCGCTGAACGCCCGCACGGCCACGTGCTCACCCCGACCAACCAGCAGTCCTACGAAATCATCAAGGGCATGTATGCCGATCTGGTGCCGCTTTTCCCCGGCCCATTTCTGCATGTCGGCGGCGACGAAACTTTCGAACTGGGGCAGGGACAAACCGCAACGCGCGTCGCACAAGTCGGCCTGGGCCGGGTTTATCTCGATCACATGCAAAAGGTGTTCAGCATTCTCGAGCCCTATCACAAGCAACTCATGTTCTGGGGTGATATCGCGTTGAAATATCCGCAACTGCTCGGCATCCTGCCCAAGGACATGATCGCCGTCCCCTGGGATTACGATCCGAAACCAAGCTATGACAGCATCATCAAACCCTACCGCGATGCTGGCCTGCGGGTGGTCGTCGCACCAGGCGCGCAAACCTGGAATCAACTCTGGCCGGACTTGGATGCGGGTTACGTCAACATTCGCAACTTTGTTCGCGACGGCCAACATCTAGGGGCGATGGGCATGCTCAACACCACGTGGAATGACGACGGTGAGGCCATCTACGGCATGGCGTGGCCGACGCTGGTCTATGGAGCAGCCGCGGGATGGCAGTCGGGCGAGTCGAGCATCGATCAATTCAAGAACGCGTACGACTGGGCGTTCTACCGCAACGGAAACGACGCCACTTTCCGCGACGCGCTCGAGAATCTCGATCACGGCCATCAGGCGCTAGCCAAAGCAAAGATCGAAAACGAGACTGACGACTTGTTCTGGATCGATCCCTTCACCCCAGAAGGAGCCAAGATCATGCAGAAGCTGACCGCGGCGGCCCCCGAGATGCGGCTGGGCGCAGAGCACGCGCTGGAATCGCTCCACCGCAATCGCGCCAAAGCTCACGCCAATCAGGACACTCTGGCCGATATGACCCTGGCCGCCTGGCGCTGGGACGCTCTCGGCATGAAGGCCGAGTTCACGCAAGAGATCAACAAATTTTACTGGGACGCATTTCTGAACCCGGCCGATGAAGAACGCGTAGGCGGCGATCTGGAAGAAATCACATCCATCAACGCGCGCCTCGAGGACTTGCGCGATGCGACCACGCGCCTCAGCGAGATGTACCGCGAAGCCTACCTGCGGGAATATGGCCCTTACTGGCTCGACAACGTCTTGGTCCGCTACGACGATCTCGCTCGCGAATTCCAGAAAAAAATAATAGCCGTTCGCCAGGCGCGCCGCCAATACGATGCAACGAAAACTCTGACCCAGCCGCAAGAGTTGGGATTCTACCTGCAGCCGTGAAAGCAGGGATCAGTGATCCGTGGCCAGTGATCAGTGGCCAGTGATCAGTGACCGAAACGTCACGGGTGAGTTCGCCGGTTCTACTGACCCCTGGCCCCTGACCCCTGAATTTAGAATGTTCTCCGACCGCACCAACTGGAAGCTCACGCAAAATCGCCTGACCGAAGCGCTCGAACAGGTGCGATCGAGCGGCGCGCCTGTGCTCGATCTCACTATCTCAAATCCAACGCGCGTGGGCCTGCGCTACGACGAGCCCCAAATTCTTCAATCGTTAGCCTCGCCGCTGGCGATGGATTACGATCCTCAGCCCAAAGGCTTGCTCAGCGCCCGCGCAGCGGTGGCCGATTATTACCGAGCCGAGCACGGAGTCAACCTGGACTCCGATCGCCTGCTTCTCACCACCAGCACCAGCGAAGGTTATTCCTTCGTGCTCCGCCTGCTCTGCAATCCCGGAGACGAGCTGCTCGTTCCCAAGCCAAGCTATCCGTTATTCGAATTTCTCGCCGACCTGCAGGATGTCAAGCTCGTACCCTATCCCCTGATCTACGATCACGGCTGGCAAATGGATTTCCCCTCGCTGCATAGTGCAGTGACCAAGCGCACGCGAGGCGTAGTCGTCGTCCATCCCAATAACCCGACTGGTTCGTACGTGCACCCGGAGGAACAGAAATCTCTAAATCGCTTTTGCCGCGAACATCGACTAGCGCTGATCGCCGACGAAGTTTTTCTCGACTACGCCCACGACGGAGAAAAGCGCCAAAGCTTCGCTGTGAATCAGGAAGTGCTCACCTTCACGCTGAGCGGAGTTTCAAAGATCTCGGCGTTGCCCCAAATGAAAGTAGCGTGGATTGCCGGCAGCGGTCCCGCGGCTGATCTGAAAGTAGCGCAAGCTCGTCTCGAAGTAATCGCCGACACGTATCTTTCGATGAACGCGCCCATCCAGTGGGCGACTCCAGCACTGCTCGATCAACGCAAAATCGCTCAGCCACAATTACTCGACCGCGTGCGCGGCAACTTGGCAGAACTCGACCGCCAACTCGCAGCTCAGAAGAATTGTCAGCGCTTAAACGTCGACGGCGGATGGTACGCCGTACTCCGCGTCCCGGTGACACAGACCGACGAAGAGCTCGCAATCGACCTGCTGCGCCGCAATTCGGTACTGGTGCACCCCGGCCACTTCTATGATTTCGCGAGCGATGGATATCTGGTCTTGAGCCTGATCACGCCAAGGCCTGAATTCGCCGAAGGTATGAAGAGGTTGTTAGAGCTCGTGACCACCTGAAGGGCGAACGCCTTGTATCAGGGCATGGCTTTAGCCGTGCCGGCAAATCCCGGAAAAAGAATGGCTCGGAGGAATGCGTCGGCGTCAAGAAGCCGCGTTTCCGAGAAACCTTTTTGCCAGATCGGAGCCGTGAACCCGAGTTCCCGCCCCACGCGGAAAGCGAAACCTCCCTTGATGAGTTGCACGGGGCGCTCGATCGTCATATCGGATTCGACTGTGAGCAGAGTATGAAAATCGTCGAGCATGACCACGAATTCATGCAGGCGGAACCTTCTTAGGTCGCGGTAGTGGCAGAGTACGCCGACGAATAATGCGGCAGATCGGTCTGATTGAAGAAGATATCGCTTGCCGCAGATCGACGATGTGACGAAGAATGTGCGAGCACCGGCAATGACGTGACCCGGATCGGCACGACGAGATAGGATCGCCATAGAGCAGCGGCAAAAGCCGGCTCCTCCTTACCTTTGCTGTGGCACGGCTGAAGCCGTGCCCTGATACGAATCTCTATGTCAAGAGAAGGGGAACGTGATGTGACGGATATCACAACAAAGGAATGGGTAGTTCACCTGTGTGCCAAACTCGGAACAGAATCGAACTCCGGATGATCCGCTTCACGGACCAGCTTCGCAGGGCGCGATGCCTCACCGCTTCACCAGAAACGGATTGCTCTTCCGCTCTTCGCCAATAGTAGTCGACGGCCCATGCCCCGGCACAACCACGGTCTCGTCGGGTAAAGCCATCACAGTGCCACGCAGCGACTGCATAATCTTCTGCATCGATCCGCCGGGCAAATCAGTGCGACCAATCGACCCGGCAAACAAAGTATCACCTGCGATCAGAAGTTTCTCAGCAGGGAAGTAAAGGCAGACGCTGCCTTCCGTGTGCCCCGGCGTATGCAGAATATTGGCCGCGTGCGCCCCGGCCTTCACCGTATCGCCCGTGCTCACGCTCTGGTCAATCTTGACCTCGCCGGGCGCGGCCACGCCGATCCATGTGGCCTGCACGTCGAGCATCTTGAGCAGGGTATAGTCGTTCTGGTTAAGCAGGATCGGCGCCCCCGTGGCCGCGCGCAGCTTCATCGCGCCTCCCACGTGATCAATGTGAGCGTGCGTGACCACGATTTGCTTAACCTGCAGCTTATGCTTGCGAATGAGCGCGAGCACATCCTCAATATCGTCGCCAGGGTCGATGACCATCGCTTCGCGAGTGGTCTCGTCGCCAATGATTGAGCAGTTGCATCGCAGCGGCCCGACGGGAAAGATTTCATGAATCATGCTCCTATTGTAACGAGTCTCGATGTGGGGACAGCCGCCCTCGGCTGTCCAGTCGAGCGAAGCTCGACTTCTTCCTCCATCGGCGCGTCAACCGCACCACTACCGAACTAAGTTCACACTTGTCTTGAAGCGCCGCAGGCGAGACAATACGCCGACGTGCTCGGAGGTTCCGTGGCCAAATATCGTCAGCATGGATATCAGGACCGCGACCGCGAAGACAAGCTGCGTCCGGAGTTCCAGGAAAAGCCGAGGGAAAAGCCCGGCCCCGTCCCGCCCGCCAGACGCGACTACAGCATGGGGCCCAAGCCCGTGAACATGCCCGGCACCCGCGCGGTTTCCCGCTGCGCCCAGTGCGGCACCGTGTTGCAGGCAATTCCGCCAACCGGACTCTGCCCCAAGTGCGGCTTCGAATTGCACTCGTGCAAGCAGTGCATGTATTTCGATCCCGGCAGCCGCTTCGAGTGCATGCAGCCCATCAAAGAGCGCATCGCCAAAAAAGATGCCCGCAACGATTGCACCTTCTTCGAAATCCGCGTGACCCGCGAAAAAGAGACCTCCACGCCCGCCAGCCTGCGCCCCAACGATGCCCGCCAGGCGTTCGAAAACCTATTCAAAAAGTAACCCCCAACCGATCATGTGGGGACAGCCGCCTCGGCTCAAGGTTTCCGCGTAGGTCTCATCAAAATCTCACTCACAAACGACTGCGGACTCTGCGTCACCAGCATCGCCACAGCATGCGCCACATCTTCCGGTTGCAGCATCTTCGCCGAATCCTTGCCCGCATGCGGGCTAAGCTCAGTGTTAGTCGATCCCGGACAAATCACGGCCACCCGGATGTTGTAGCCGCGTAGTTCCTCCGCCACGGAATAGCTGAGTCCATTCAAACCCCATTTCGAAGCCGCATAAGCCGCACCGTTCGGCAGCGCATTCTTTCCCGCGAGCGAAGAAATGTTGATGATGTGCCCGGATCGCGCACGAATCATCAGCGGCGCAAACGCTCTCACCGCGTAGTAAACGCCACGCAGGTTCGTGTTCAAAATCTGCTCCCAGGCGTCTGGGGCAAGTTGGTGCAGCGGCCCACCAAACCCGCCGATGCCTGCGTTGTTCACCAGAATGTCGACGCGTCCAAACAAGCGTTCGACGCGTCCGGCGGCAGCCTCAACCGACTGCAGACTGGTCACATCACAAGGCACGACTTCGGCCGTCCCACCCGCCCGCGTGATGGCTTGCGCCGCCGATTCGAGGCCAGCCTTCGTGCGCCCGCACAGCACGGCAGTTGCGCCCAGGCTCGACAACTCCTTTGCAATGGCCAGGCCAATACCCCGGCCCGCCCCGGTAACCACGGCTACCTGCGCAGCCAGCGGGTGCGCTGCATCCGTTCGAGCATCCTGGTTTCGAGCCGTATCCATGGAAAGAGCCTTCCTGCCTGGTTTCGCCCGCGCAGCATAATCGGAGCCTATGCGCGAGCCTCGATTTCTGCATCTTATACAATAGCTTCCGGCGGCAAACTAGGAAGTTGCTTGCCTTCGGAAGAAGACGTACTTATAATCCGGCGAAACCCGAATGATGGGTCGGTCGCCATACGTCTCACGCAGATACAAAATTGTCGATCCCGTAAATTCCAAGGAGCCACACTGATGAAAAAGATTCTGGTCACGGTTGTGCTTGGCGCTGCCGCGCTGGCGGCCGCCCAAACCGCCACTCAGCCGGCACAATCGCAACCGTCCGCGGCGCCCGCGCCGGCCGCCGCCCAGCCCGCGCAGACGCAGCCCTCCGCGGCGCCCGCAGCCGCGCCCACCGCAGCGCCCGTTATTAAAGACCCAGCCGAGTACAACGCCTACGTCGGCGCAATCGGCCAGAAGGACGCCGCACAGATCAGCGGCCTCGAAGCATTTCTCACCCAGTATCCGAACAGCATCATGAAGACTGCCGCCCTGCAGACTCTCATGCAGGACTACCAGCAGGCGGGCAATCAGGCGAAAACCCTCGACGCCGCCACCAGACTCCTGGCCGCCGATCCCACCAACGAGCGCGCCATGTTTTTGCTGGCTTATTTCGATCGCCTGAAGGCGCAAAGTGGCGATCCCAATGCCGCGCAGGATCTCGCGGACGCGAAAAAGTTCGGACAGATGGGGCTCGATGGCTTGCCAAAATTCACTAAGCCCGATGGCATGTCAGACGCCGACTTCCAGAAAATGAAAGATCAGATGACCGGGGTTTTCAACGCCGCCCTCGGACTGGCTGCCCTCACCGACAAGGACTATGACACCGCGAGAAAGGACTTACGCGCCGCCGTTGACAGCAGCCCTGATTTCCAAAAGGATTTCAGCGTGGTCTATCCCCTGGCGCTCGCCTACGCCGGACCCACTCCTCCTGACCCGAAACTTACTCCCGATCCTATCAATGCGATCTGGTTTGCCGGGCGCGCTTCCGTAGTCGCACCCAACCCGCAGTATCAGCAGCAGATCGAGAAGTACGCCAAAGGTCTGTACAAGAAATACCACGCCGGAGACGACGGCTGGGACGATGTGCTCGCCCAAATCAAAGCCAACCCGGTGCAGCCCTCCGGTTTCACCATCAAACCCGCTCCCACTCCCGCAGAACAGGCTCACAACATGGTCGCAGCGACCCCGCCCGACAAAATGGACTTTGCCACCTGGGAGTTCGTGCTCTCCAACGGCAGCCAGGAAGATCAGGACGCCGTCTGGAATACCATCAAAGGCAAGCCGGTGTACATGAACGGCACCGTCATCAGCGCTACGGCAACAGAGTTCGATATCGCTGCCAGCTCCGATGACATCGACGCCAAGAAAGCCGACATCACGCTGACCTTTGAAGAGAAAGTTCCTCTGCGACTTATTCCTAAAGCAGGCGCCAGCCTGGACTTTCAGGGCAACCCCGCCTCCTACACTCCGAACCCATTCATGATGACCATGGAAAAGGGCCTGCTGCCGAAACCGAAGGTTGCGGCTCCGGTGCATCACAAGCCGGCTTCGAACTAATGCTCGTCCACTGAATCATTCAATTCGGAGGCAGCCCGCAAGGGCTGCCTTCGATCGTTTAGCAGAACCTCTGCGAGCGAACCTCTGCCTCCATCGCCGCTCCGCAACATCCCCGCTTCCAGCAGGCAGAACTTCTCAAGTCCCTGGCGCCAGGTGAAGGATTTTGCATCTTGACAGCCCTTTGCCCCGGGAGGAGAATCGCGCTGCCCGGCCCCAGCCGCATCGTCTCCCCGCCTAGCGGCTCGCAGGCGCGCGCGATCTCTCGAAATTGCGGCGCGATTCCCTGATCTCGCACGACGGAGGATTCCGATGACGAAACTACCGATAGCGAAGATGGGCTGCCTCCTTTTTGTGTTTTGCGTCTCAGCAGCGATTGCTGCGCCCGCGCAGGCTGTGTCCATAGGAGCCTGCGCGTATGGACAGATGAAGGAGAGTGTTTTCCCCCCTTTCACAAGTTGCACCCTCAGCGCCAACCCAGGCGACGTCATCGACGTTACCATGGCCAGCGCGGACCCAAATTTCGTCGCGTACGTCGGTATTGCTGACTTCAATGGAAACGAAATAGCCGCGGGATGCGGGCCCGAGTTGGATGGCATCGTGATACCGGACACGCCCTTGACAGCGGTTTTTAGCTCCTGCGGAGGTGCCGGGGCGGATTACTTCTGGATTTACATACAGTCGACGAACCACCCGTCAGGTGCCGTGAGCCTGCCCTTCGGCCAGACGCAGAGCGGAACGATCAGTCTCCCCGCCCAGAGCAACACCTACACCATTAGCACAAACGCCAAGGACGAAGTCGTCAACTTTACCATGACGGCTACAAGCGGCGCTCTCAGCCCGAGAATACGGGTGTACAACTCGGCTGGCGGGCTGCTCGTTGAGGCCGCCAACCGTAGTGCAGAGAGTGGAAACTGCACAGGTGGCTCTGTCCTTCAGCTGAACTCTGTCGCGCTTCCGTCGGCTGGCACCTACACAGTGCTCGTCGGCGACTGCTACAGTGATGGCGGCGGTGCGGGGGGAGACGACAGCGGCGATTTAAACACCGGCAACTACAACATTTACATGCAGCGAACGGAGACCCTAACCCCGCTGTTGAGTTTCGACGGGAGCGATGGCTCTAACCCTCAATGGGGCGCACTTGTCCAAGGCGTCGACGGCAATTTCTACGGGACCACGACCGGAGGCGGTGCTAACAGCGGCGGCTGCTCTAGAAGCCCCGGGTGTGGCACGGTCTTCAAAATCACCCCAGGTGGCGCGCTGACCACCCTGCACAACTTCAACGATGACGCCAACGGGTGGGGCCCTATGCCAGGGCTGGCTCTAGCCACCAACGGCGACTTCTACGGAGTCAACTCCAATGGAGGAAACTTTGGCGTTTGCTTCGGTTTGGGTTGCGGAGTGGCCTTCAAAATCTCTCCAGGGGGCACGCTGAACACACTGCTCGAGTTCAATCGCGGGGCTGAAGGGGGCAACCCTAACTCTGTGCTCGTTCAAGCCACGAACGGAAACTTCTACGGGACAACCGTCAACGGGGGGACCAACGGCGACGGCGCGATCTTCGAAATGACCCCGGCGGGCGCGCTGACCACGCTGCACGACTTCGACTTCACGGACGGATGGGATCCTCAAAACGCACTGATGGTTCAAGGCGCTGACGGAGATCTCTACGGGGAAACTGCTGGCGGAGGAAGCTTCAGCTGCCCCTCCCCCGCCGTTGGCTGCGGCACGGTATTCAGGATCACTCCAGGCGGCGGGTTCACTTCACTGCACAGCTTCAAGGGGAGTGATGGGTCCGTCCCTTTCGGAGGGCTGGTTCAGGGCAGCGACGGAAACTTTTATGGGACAACCTACGCCGGCGGGACCAACGGCGACGGAACAGTCTTCAAGATCACTCCAGGTGGCCGAGTGACAACACTGCACAGCTTCGACGGGACTGACGGTTCCAACCCTGACGGCGGGTTGGTTCAAGCCAACGATGGGAACTTCTATGGGACAACATTTGCAGGCGGGGCAAACGGCGATGGCACGATTTTCGAAATCACTGCGGGGGGCGCGCTAACCACGTTGCACAACTTCAACGGCGCTGACGGAGCCAACCCTAATGCAGCTCTGCTTCAGGGCACCGGCGGGACGTTCTACGGCACAACCTACGCGGGCGGCACCAGTGGCGACGGCACAGTCTTTAGCTTGTCTACGGGCCTCGGCGCGTTCGTAAGTTTCGTGCCTGCGGCTCGTCCCGTCGGAGGCGTGGTGGGGATTTTCGGACAAGGCTTCACGGACACCACCGCCGTTTATTTCGGAGCTGCCGCATCCTTCCACGTCGAATCCGATACCTATCTGACCGCAACCGTTCCCGCCGGAGCGGACACGGGCCCCATCATTGTGGTCGAGGGGCCCGCCGTCGGAGCAGTTATCCTCACAAGCAACAAAATCTTCCGCGTAACGCCGCAAATCTCAAGCTTCTCACCCCCGAGCGGTTCAGCCGGCGCCACCGTGGTCATCACCGGCGACAGTCTCGCGGGAGCTACCGAGGTTGTCTTCGAATGCGGGAAACAAGCGACCTTCACCGTGGACTCCGACACCCAGATCACGGCCACAGTACCAGCAGGCGCGATGACCGGATCGATCAACGTCGTGACCCCGGGCGGGCACGTCAGCAGTCCCACCGTCTTCACCGTGACACCCTGATATTTTGGGAAGCACTCGAAGCAGGAATAACAAAGCCGCCCCCAAACGGCGGCTTTTTATCTTGCGGCAGAGCCCGGGAAAACACAAATAGGCAGTAGCCGGCCAGGTACTCTAGCGCACCGCCTTCTTTTCCCGGTCCAAAGACGCCGGCCGCGCGCTGCGTGGTGGCCGCTTCGCCCCATCCCGAAGCTGGCGCACGTCGATCTTCAACTCATCGATCGTCCGGCTCAGAGTGTTGCGGTGCATCCCCAACTCGCGTGCCGCGCGGCATTGGTTGCCCTTGTTTTCCTGGAGAACAGTGAGGATAAATCGTTTTTTGAATTCGCGCACACCCTCCGAATACAGGATGTTGCTCTTATACATTTGCAGAATGAGTGCTTCCAGTTGATCTTTCACGGAGGTCTCTCTCTTTTTCTGAATGTCTTTTTTTAACTTTCTACTCGCCCCGCACTTATTTCGGCTTCACAGCCGGAGCCCCGGTCAAATCCTGCGGCGCCCGATGCAGAAACTCCAACCCATCATTGAACCGCGCCCGCAACTCCGCCGGCGCCACCCACATCGCAGCCCGGCCCACCACCAGGAAATACGGTGCCAACACCGACCTCTTCAGCATGGTTGAGGTAGGCGTGAACGCGGTTATACCCATCAGCACCACGGTCACAACCAAAACCCCCTTCACCACGCCTAGTAACGCTCCCATAAAACGGTCAAATCCGCTCAGCCCGGCTGCCTTCATCAACTTCCGCGCGACCCTGGCCGCCACGTTGAACACCAGCAGGATCACAAAAAAGATGATGAGAAAACTAAAAATATCCGCCAGCCAAGCGTTCTTCAAAAACGTCATGAACCAATCCGACAACCCCGGATACTTCCACGCCGCAACAATGTAACCCACCACCAGCCCAGCCATGCTCAGGGCTTCAGCAAAGAAGCCCTGCACCGCAGCCGAAAAAATGCTCAGCAGGATAACCGCGACAATCAGCCAGTCCGCCGCGGTCATGCTGTTCTCCTGTCTGCCGCTTTCCCCCGGGACCCACTCCTATACATCCAGCTTGTGTCCCGTAATCTGGAAATAGGCATCGAGATACTTTTCGCTGGTCCGGCGCGCCACCTCATCCGGCAATGCCGGCGCAGGAGGCTGCTTGTTCCAGTGAATTTCTTCCAGGTAATCGCGAACGTACTGTTTGTCGTACGATTCCTGCCCGCGGCCAGGCGCGTACTTGTCGGCCGGCCAGAAGCGTGATGAGTCCGGCGTGAGCACCTCATCGGCCAGCGTAATGCCCTTCGCCGTTCGTCCAAACTCAAACTTTGTGTCGGCGATGATGATACCCCTCTGCCGGGCATACGCGGCAGCTTTCTTGTAGACCCGCAACGTCAGGTCGCGCAGCGTGCTGGAAGTCTCTGATCCCAAAATTTCGCACATCCGGGCAAATGAAATGTTTTCGTCATGCCCGCTCACTTCCTTCGTCGCCGGAGTAAAGATCGGCTCCGGAAACGCCTCCGACTCGCGCAACCCCGCCGGCAGCTCGATCCCGCACACCTTGCCGCTAGCCTTATATTCCTTCCACGCCGATCCTGAAATGTATCCCCGCACCACACACTCCACTGGAAACATCTCAGCCCGCTGCACAATCATCGACCGCCCGCGTAGCACCTCGGCATACTTCTGCAACGCCTCCGGATACTGCCCAACGTCCGCGGTAATTAAATGGTTCGGAACGATGTCAGAAAGAAAGTCAAACCAGAACAAAGAAATCTGAGTCAGCACCCGCCCTTTTTGAGGGATGCCGGTCGCCAGCACGTAGTCGAATGCCGAGATGCGGTCGGTAGCAACGAACAGCAGGCGCTCATTATCCAACTGATAGACATCGCGCACCTTGCCGCTGGCGTGAAGTTTAAGGTCCGGGAAACCGGTCTGCAGCACTACGGGATCAAGAAGTTTAGGAGTCATGTTTTAAATTTAACAGGGCAGCGAGCGAGGCGTATTTTAGCCCCTCAGAAATTTTTGTCAACGGCAGAGATCGCATCGAGGAAGGAAGTCTCTATCCTATTGAGTAGGGAAGCGTTCCACGCCGGCCATGTTAGATGTTTCTACAGCAACAGTTGTGGAAAAGCTGAGGATGAAAGTGGATAACGCACCCGCACCGCGGCCGCCCCCCGTCCTCGTCCCTAGGTACTGGCTCAGCTCGAGATTATTCCACGGCGTCATCCCGAAACGCGGCGCACTTCAGCCGCGTGAGGGATCTCCCCCTAGAAAACGGCCGGCGGGAGGCCCTTCGCTCCGCCTGAAAAACGTGCACCCAGGACGAGCCGAAGCACAGGCCAAAAATTAAGAAGCCCCTATTTAATATGCCTTGACAAGTATATGCTCCGTGGAGTATATCAGAGGAATGGAATCTATCTTCGAAGTCATTGCGGAGCCCAACCGCCGCGCGATCCTAAGCCTACTGGTCTTGTCCCAACAGTCGGTGGGAGAGATCGAGCGCCAACTTCGCATGTCGCAGCCGACCGTGTCCAAGCACCTCCGAGTGCTGCGCGACGCTGGTTTTGTAGAATCCACAGTGGACGCACAGCGCCGTCTCTACCGGCTCAATCCCGAACCACTTCAGCAGGTGGATGCCTGGCTGGCTCAGTTCCGTCGGTTCTGGTCCGCTCACGTAGATGCTCTCGAGCGTCACCTCGATAGAATGAGTCACGATCGCATGGGGCAAACTAAACCGCCGCAAACTAAAGCGAGGCAACCCAGACCGGATCAATCAACACCAACGAAAAGGAAGACTAAGGAAAAAACCACGCTCTCCAAACCCCGAACCTGATTAAGGAGAAACGAAATGAAAATCAAAGTGACTAGCGTATACGTGGACGAACAGGACAAGGCCCTGCGCTTCTACACCGAAGTCCTGGGTTTTGCCAAGAAGACTGATTTCAGCCAGGGGCCATATCGCTGGCTCACGGTGGCCTCGCCCGAGGAACCCGACGGCACTGAGCTGCAGCTCGCACTGAACAACAATCCTGCCGCCAAAACCTATCAGCAGGCGATCTTTCAACAGCGCCAGCCCGCGGCCAATTTTTTTACCGACGATGTCAAGGGCGACTACGAGCGCATCAAGGCCCGCGGCGCCGAGTTCACCATGCCGCCCACCGATGTGACTGGCTCGACTATTGCCATGTTGAACGACACTTGCGGCAACCTCATCCAGCTCACCCAGCTCGCACGCTGGTCCCACTAAGGGGAACGTTAAGGAGAACAAGATGCTCGATCCCACACACTACACACCGGGTCCAGCCAGCGGAGCACGGATACAAAAGCACCAGGGACCAAGCGGTAACAATGAAGAGAAGTGGATGCTCATCCTCGTCCGCGAACTCCGCCACTCGCCGGAAAAAGTCTGGCAGGCCCTCACCGACCCGAAGCAGCTGCGCGAGTGGGCTCCCTTCGACGCTGATGGCAGCCTGGGCACGGTCGGAAACACGGTGAAGCTCACCACGGTCGCGGCACCCAGGCTGAACATCTCTGAAGCCAGAGTCACGCGAGCCGATGCTCCCAACGTCCTCGAGTACAACTGGGGCGACCACGATATGCGATGGGAACTCGAATCCTCTGGTAACGGCACCCGCCTGACGCTCTGGACCAACATCGGTCACCGCTTCATCGCCATGGGCGCTGCGGGATGGCACATTTGTTTCGACGTTCTCGATCACCTGCTCAGCGGAACTCCACTCGGCCGCATCGTCGGCCCAGAGGCCATGAAGTTCGGCTGGCAGCGTCTGCACGCAGAGTACGCCAAGCAGTTCGGGATCGAACCACCCAACTGGCCACCTAAGGCGGCCCAAAACTCATGAATCGAAATGGCGGTTATCGCCGAGAAATGGAGGACAAATAATCATGAAAGAAGCCACCAAACGTTCGATTTTTCGCTGGATTCACATCCTTTTTGGCATTCCGATCGTCGGATATATCTATGATTCACCCACCAACACCCCACACTACGCCCCCACGATTCGCTATGTCTTTCTTCCCGTGCTTGTCCTTTCAGGATTGTGGATGTGGAAAGGCCACGTCGTTCGACGACTGATAAGCTCACCCAATAAAACCTCTCGCACCAACACTCGACACGAATTGGAGGCATAAAGATCCAATGAATCCATCAGAACGTATCGACCAACTGATCGCAGGACTCACAGACTGGCGCAGCAAAACGCTCGCCACCGTCCGCAAGAGCATCCTCGACGCCGACCCGGAGATCATCGAAGAATGGAAGTGGATGGGAAGCCCCGTATGGTCTCGCGATGGAATGATCGCCGTCGGCAACGCCCACAAAGATAAGGTGAAGCTCACCTTCTCCCACGGCGCGAACCTCCCCGATCCCGACAAGCTCTTCAACGCGGGCCTGGGAGGCAACGCCTGGCGAGCCATCGATCTTTTCGAGGGCGACAAGATTAATCAGCGCGCTCTAAAAAATCTTGTCCGTGCGGCCATTCTTTACAATCAAGTCAAATTGAAGAGCAAAGCGCCTGCGCGTCGACCAAAAGTAAGGTGAACATAAATGTGGGGACAGCCGCCACCGGCCGTCCACCGGGCAAAGCCAGTCCGGCTCTGCTTCGAGATCAATATTGACAACACCCACTCGCGGGATTAGCTTGTTTACGGGCTCGGCTTACGGGTCCGGGCTTACCGGTCTGGGTTTTACTGTCAGGATGTAGCGACGCGATGCGACTTCGTTTGACATTAGTTCTGTTCCTGTTGGCGGCTGCAGTCTGCGTATCCGTCATACCCCGGCCTGACTTGCCCGAGACTGCCTTCAATGAAGCCGACACTCCCGTAAATCTGGCTCCTCCCGTACGTCCCCGTATCCAGGTGATTTCTCCGGCGGTCAATCCCATCGCGGTTTTGCCTGCCCCGTCAAACCACTGCTCAGGATGTTTCGTCAGCGGCGTGGTGCTCCAACCCGCAGTTACGCTGAGACAGCGCCATCCCCGCTCTTTCCAGGACCTCCTCTGTACGTTTCTGATCTGAAGTCACTCCTCGATCCGACTGAATAGCGCGCTGTGCCCGCGGAACTGGCGCCGTCTGCCGTCGCGTGTACGCAGCAGCGGACGATTTCCCGGAACTCTGAATTCCGCGCAATCGCCCGGAAGTCCCGAGCGCAATTCCGTCCCAGCCGAACCCCGTCAGCTAGCCCGACCAGGGCAACCGTCGGCGCTCGGCCACAGTTGAAGACTGAAATTTCAATCACCGAAGCAGAGGAGAATTTCCATGAAAAAGATTATTTCCGCCGGTGTTCAGCGACCGCGATCGCTGGATGCCACCGTCGTCAGCGCGGAATTTTTCGATAGCATTCCGCGCTCGCCCTCAAAGTCCCGTTCCAGTGCATCCTCCCCAGCCAACCGCTCCGCCCCGGAACCGGCCGACCCTCAACCCAAACCGTTCTTTCACCGCTGGCTCGATACCTGGAGAGCGAAAAACGGAGGCGACCATGGACAAAGCAGGTAAGCCATTTTTCCCGTCCTACACCGAACGGATTCGCCTGCGCACCGCCGTCGGCAACGCCTATTCCGATTCGTCCCTCTATCTCAAGGATAAGAGAGTGGCTCAGTTGCTACTGCTACTGCGACTGCTCCAGCAGGACGTTGGAGGATTTGCCGCACTGCCCGAACCCGAACTCAGCGAAATCATCTCCAGCGCCGTCGGAGTGTGTGGTTTTCGGAACCCCGCCGAGGCCCAGGATGTGATCGACGTTGTTCTGGAGGTGATCCAAACCGAACTTCCAATCCAGGAGAGTCCGTGATTCCTACAGGGCTTGTCTGAAGCAATGGACAAGCCTAGGTCTTGCGCGTCAAGTTTGCTCTCGCCACATTCGTGAACTCGATTCGTGGCGCAGGGCGCGGCTAAGTGTCCGACTGCGGTTGATTGAACTGGTCTTTGGGGGAACGGTGCCTTCAACCCAGTCGGACGCAAGCTGCCCGTCCCGTAGAAATAAGCTCTGTCATCCTGAGCGAAGCATGACCCCCACGAAGTGGACGTCATGCGCCGTCGAAGGATCCCTAACCCCGCACACCACTGTCAGCCTGACAAGGCATTTCCACTACCGGCTCGTGTAGGACGGACACTCCCGTGCGTTGATTTTGATGTTGATCTTGCCCTTGACCTTGAACTGAGAAGACCTCCACAGCCGCAAGCACAACCGTGGAAGAGCGGCGCTTAAGCGCCGCGTAAAGCGTCAGGGTGGCGCTGTGCTTCAGCGCCGCGATAAGAAGCAAAATGAATGAGGGCTTCAGCCCCGAGGTACCTAAGTCCGTTTGGGGCGAGCCCGAACAACCGCAAAGAAAAAAGGGCAGGCGTAAGGGTCAAATGCAGCCAACGGCCAGCGCTAACCCATGCCTGCCCCGAAAGAAGCCGTCCCCCTCACTGGAGCCTAGCCTCTTCGAAGTAGCCCGATAATACCCTTCGCGAAACGGCAAAGCTGTCCCAAATTGCTCACAGCTCCAAAAAAGAGACAGGGGAAGGGCACGACTTCCAGTCGTGTCGCAAAGCTCAGCAGAAGGGAACCTCACGTCGACCCTCTTCCCGAGCCGAATAGTCCATGTCCTCCTGAGCGAAGCATGACGCCCACGAAGTGGACGTCACGCGCAGTCGAAGGATCCCATACCAGCCGGCACCGTCAAGGCACCAGCAAGGAATTTCAACACCGACCGTGTGGGAAGGACAGTCCTGTCCGCCGCCTTCGACTTCGATTTGTCATCCTGAAGAAGCGGAGTCGCGCGCGAAGCGAGCGACTCCCGACGAAGGACCTATGCATTTTTTCTCAGGCATCATTTGTTCGAAAACCAAGGTTAAAGCCGGCTCTTCAACGCCACGATGACGATTAATTCAGGATCGTCACAAAGTAAACAACGGAGAAGGGAAAGCGCTGCACGACGAGCCGGCGCGTTCCGTGCATGTATACCGGCCATCGTTGCGGCGCTTGCAAGATAGTTTCGATCCCCGCCAACAAATTGCTGAGAAACTCCACCCCGACATCGTAGCTGTGGGACAAATACCAACCATCGGCTTCCTCCACTTCCCGCCATGCCAGCGGATGAAGCCGGTAATCTTTAACCCCGGCCATTCCGCAGCCGAGCCTTCAGGCGCTCCCTCACCTGCTCGCCGGGGATGATCTCGACCCGACCAGACCGAATGTCACCCATCCGGCGCTCGACCTCTTTGGCCCAGGCCTCTTCCACGCCTTCGTCGGCGGGCTCGTCATCAAGGATTTCGATCAAGCGATCGATTAGAAGCCCGCGTTCCTGAGCCGAAAGGGCGAGCGCCTTCTCCAGCAACTCCGGGACCTGCGGTGTCATCTGCGCCATAAGCACCCCGCTATCGATTCATCTTACCCTCGCCCCACAAGAGGCGAACCCAGAAAGCCCCGTTTCCTTTCAACAACTTACCCCCGCCCAATCCCCCAATCAACCGCTAAACCCCATTTTTCCCCCATTCGTTGGGATAAAGATGCGTAACCCCTTCCCCTCCACTAGCATCCCAACAGACCAATACCCAGGGAAAAGTGTAAGAACCAGGTTCAACTCCAGGGGAGAACCATAAGCAGTAGGGTTTGTGGTCAAGGTTTTGTGGTAAGGATCGAAGGCGAAGCTGAGGCAAGTGTCCGCCCGGGTTTTTTCCTAAGACCGAACGCCCAAGACCTGAACACCAGAAAAGCTAGGAGCCGCTAACGCATGCGCAAGCCGATCAAATACGTAGAGAAAGCAGTAACCGTCGCCGCCAAAGGCGCTTGGGTAGTCTTCGACCGGATGAATCGCATCAAGCCCAACCCATCGCCCACGCCCAAGTGGTCCGACAAGCCTCTGCTCAAGTCCTACGAGAAGTCGAAGCCGCCCCTCGGCTGGCCCCGCTCCACCGATTCTCTTTGCCCGAAGTGTGTCCCGGAAATCCGCCAGCAGATTCTCGACGGCAAACTGCCGCACGAAGTTCTGATGAACGAAAAAGTCGGCGAGATCAAAGCCACCATCATCGAACGCGACGGCAAGATTTTGATGGTGAAAGATTGCCCGAAACACGGCCACTTCGAAGACGTGATGTCCATCGACACCGAATTCTCTAAGCACCTCGAAGATGTTTTCCCCGGCCGCGACATCGCCGCGCACAACGACGAAAAGCTCCACCATCACGGATCTTCAACCGTGAAATACGGACGCGGCTCGGTTCTGACAATTGATCTGACCAACCGCTGCAACATGATGTGCGATCCCTGCTTCATGGACGCCAACCAGGTAGGCTTCGTCCACGAACTCACGTGGGAAGAAATCAAGACCATGCTCGACAACGCCATCACCATCAAACCTCGCCGGCAGATGAGCGTGCAGTTCTCCGGCGGCGAGCCAACGTTGAGCCCGTACTTCCTCGACGCAGTTCGCTACGCCAGAAAAGTCGGATACAACTCCGTGCAGGCGGCAACCAACGGAATCGAATTCGCAAAAAGTTTTGAATTCTGTCAGCAGGCGGTAGAAGCAGGCATGCGCTACGCGTACCTGCAATTCGACGGAATCGGAAACGCCGCCAACGCCCACCGCATGGTAGGCAACCTATTCGACGTAAAACTGAAGGCGATCGAAAACCTCCACAAGGCCGGAGTAGAAATCGTCCCGGTAGTAACCATCGTAAACGGCATCAACAACGAACAGGTAGGAAGAATCATCAAGTTCGCATTGGACAATCCAAAAACAATCAGCTTCCTGAGCTTCCAACCAGTAAGCTTCACCGGCCGCGACGAAGCCGTAACCGACGACCGCCGCCAAGCCCAGCGCTACACCCTCTCTCACTTGGCCCACGACGTAAAAAATCAAACCGGTCTAGGCGAACCATCCCGCGACTGGTTCCCAATAAGTTTCATGGGAACATTCTCAGACTGGGCCGACCTGATGCACGCCAACGACGTGAAAAACGACTGGGGCCAACTAAGTTGTGGCTGTCACCCTAATTGCGGGACTGGGATGGCGGTGATGATTGATAAGGAGACTAAGGAGGCTGTTCCGGTTACTGCTTTTCTGGCGGGGGATCAGCTGGCTAAGGATATTGCCAAGGTTAATGATGCGGCGCGGGGGAAGTTTCTTACTGCGTTTGGCATGGGGTTGTGTTTGATGAAGAATTACGATCCGTATCAGGCGCCTACGCATTTCAAGATGATGGATCTGTTGAGGAAGTTTGACAAGAATTACAACGTCACGGGGAAGAACTACGGCAAGGTCGGTCCGGACCGGACGGTTGACGACGTGATGAAACGGCGGACGAACGACCGCTGGAACTTCCTGTTCATCGCGGGGATGTGGTTCCAGGATCTGTTCAACTACGACTTCCGGCGCACGGAGCAGTGCATTATTCCTTACGCCACGCAGGAAGGGGAGATCTCGTTCTGCGCTTACAACACGGGCGTGGGATGGCGGAACATCATCGAGAAGATGCACATGACGGCCACGCTCACCAAGTGGTATGAAGAGCATGGGCGGCACGAGATTTTCGCCGGCGGCAAAAAAGTGAAGATGGAAGACGAGCACGCCGACTATCTCAAGCTGCGCGAAGAGATCGTTACCACGGAACTGCAGCACGATCTGGACAACCTCGGGATCGCGAAGAACGCGCGCGAGGAGAAGAAGCGGGCGCGAGATGCGAAGGCGGCTTTGGCTGTCGACCATTCGGAGACTCCGGTTGCGGGGCATCGTGGGCCGCAGAAGAATGATGAGGCCTACAACGCGCGCATGGCTTCGCTGTATCGGGAAGTTGTGTTGAAAGAGAAGCCCGCGGTGGCGGAGAATGGATTCATTCCGCTGGGCGCGCTGGGCAAGGCGAACGGGAGTGAAGCGCCTGCGGCGAAGCCGGAAGTGGCCGAGCCTGTGGCTGGGGACTAGCTCTCAGCTGTCAGTCAAAACAAACGGGCTGCCTTCGGGCGGCCCGTTTTGTTTTTGATTTGATGTGGGGAACGAAAGCCGGAGCGTGCCGGTCAAAATCACGACGCCTCTTGCGGCGCCGTATCCCACCCTCGCAGGGAACGCGAGGATGGGGCACCCATTTTCGTGGTGCTGCATGGATGGGCCAGCCCTCCGAAGCTCTTTTTCGACGCGCTGGTTCTAGATTGATTGTCGTTGTCAAATATTTCACTTTACGAAGACACCGCAACCGGCGTAGTTCGCCGCTCATCCTAACCTCAAGTTGTCTTGTGTTTGAGGTCGGTTACGGCCATTCGCTTGGTAGACTAAGCCTTGCGCACCGCTGACCTCGCAACAATAATGCAGTGAGGGCAAACACAGAAAGGGGAATACGATGCAATTTCAGAGTGACTACTTCAATGCTTATCACAACCTAAAGCTGACACGAGATGACAAAGGCGTGCTGGTTGCCGAAGTCCACACCAACGGCGGGCCGTGCATTATGACCGCGCAATCTCACACGGAATTTGTCGATGGGTTCTACCGGATTTCGCAAGACCGCGCGAACAAGATCGTAATCCTAACGGGCGCGGGTGGGCAGTTCATTACGGATGTCGATTGGTCCTCCTTCGGCAACGCCGCCGATCCCGGCGTCTGGAGCCAGGTTCACGATGAGGGTGTTCAGGTTTTGGAGAACATTGCCAACATACGTGTCCCGGTCATCGCGGCAATCGAGGGGCGTGCTCACGTGCATTCAGATTACGCGCTACTTGCCAGTGTAATTGTGGCGGCAGAGGGCGCGACTTTCGAGGATGTGGCCCATTTCTCCCAGGGCGTTGCGCCCGGCGACGGAATTTTCACCACCTGGAGTTATCGCGCGGGAGCGGGACGAGCGGAGGCATTCCTGCTGAATCCACAGCCGCTAACGGCGCGTACCGCATATGAATGGGGAGTGGTTGCAGAAGTTGTGCCGAATGGCAAGGCGCTGAGCCGGGCACGGGAATTGGCGCAATTGTATTTGAAGGCTCCTGAAGTGACGCGCCGCAATACGCGCATACATTTCATCCAACCGTTAAAAGAGCGCATTGTACGAGAAGTCGGGTATGGATTGTCACTCGAGGGGGCGTCAGCGGCTGACCTGGTGAAGTCAATGAGAGCACAGAATGAACCTGTCGCTCAGAAAGAAAAAGTCGCATGAAGACCGTCGAAAGCAATCGGAGTGTGGATTTCTAGGGGAGCATGTTGCCGATGCGGCGGATTTGGGCGCCTACGGCTTTTAGTTTTTCTTCTATTTTTTCGTAGCCGCGGTCGATGTGGTAGACGCGGTCGATTATGGTTTCGCCGTCGGCTACTAAGGCGGCCAGGACTAGACTCGCGCTGGCGCGGAGGTCGGAGGCCAGGACTGCGGCGGCGCTTAGCGGAGTTTTGCCTCGGACTACGGCGCGGTGGCCTTCGATTTTTATGTTGGCGCCCATGCGAACTAATTCCTGGGCGTGCATGAAGCGGTTCTCGAAAATGTTTTCGGTGATGATGCTGGTGCCTTCGGCTTGCGTGGCCAGGGCCATGAATTGGGCCTGCATGTCGGTGGGGAAGCCCGGATACTCTTCGGTGTTGAGGTCGGAGGCGGTGAAGGGGTTGTCTCCCATTACGCGGACGGAGTCTTTGGTGGATTTGGTTTTGACTCCCGACTCTTTTAGTTTGCTGAGGATTGCGTCGAGGTGAGCGGGATCACAGGAGGAGATGTTTAGATCGCCGCCGGTTAGGGCTCCGGCGATCAAGAAGGTGCCAGCTTCGATGCGGTCGGGGATGATGCGATGGCGGGCGCCTTTTAGTTTGGTCACTCCTTTTATTTTTATGGTGGGTGTGCCTGCACCGTGAATCTTGGCTCCCATTTTGTTTAGGAGCGCGGCGAGGTCGGCCACTTCGGGTTCGCGGGCGGCGTTTTGCAGAATGGTTTCGCCTTCGGCTAGCGTTGCGGCCATTAGAAGGTCTTCGGTTCCCGTGACGGTGATTTTGTCGAAAACAATTTCGGTGCCGCGGAGGCGGTCGGCTGTCGCTTCTACGTAGCCGTGCTCTTGTTTTATTTTTGCGCCTAAGAGTTCGAGGCCTTTGATGTGAAGGTCGATGGGGCGCTGGCCTATGGCGCAGCCGCCGGGGAGGGATACGCGGGCGCGGCCGCAGCGTGCTACGAGCGGGCCTAGAACCAGCGTGGAGGCGCGCATGGTTTTGACTAGCTCGTAAGAGGCTTCGGGGCTGGCCAGATTTTTGCAGTGGATGGTGGTGCGGTGCTGGGCGCGTCCATAGCCTAGTTCGACTTCGGCTCCCATGGCGGCCAAGAGGTTGCGCGTGGTTTGGATGTCGCGGACTTGGGGGATGTTTTCCAGGATTACCGGCTCATCGGTCAGGAGAGCTGCGGCCATGCAGGGGAGGGCGGCGTTTTTTGCTCCGCTTACGCGGACGGTGCCTAGGAGTGGGGAGCCGCCGCGGATTACTAGTTTATCCATTGGGTTAAGGGTACGGGGTAACGGGTTATTTTAGCGGGGAATTGCGGTGGGGATGGTAATCGAGAGGGCACGGGGCTGGTTGGGTGCATCCCAAGTTTGACCGGTGTAAAACAAAACGGCATACCAACGGTCCTCAAGACGACTTACACGAAGGACCTTGCCGGATATCCCGTCGAACTTGCCGGGCTCGTGCTTCTTAGCCGCCGCCGCGAGCGAATCGGTGGGATCGAAAACAAGGTATACGTAAGTGTTTCCCGCTCCTGGGAACCCCCAGCCGTCCCACTCGACGCGCTTTAATTCTCCGTTCGGCGGCGCGGATTGGGCCAGGACCTCGGCTTTATAGCGCCGCGACCCCAAGAGCCATCTCATATTGTTGCGAATCGCGTAATGATTGGTGAAAAGAGCGAACGAAAAAATCCAGAACACCGCCAGCATGGACAGTATCGCTAAGCAAAGGCTGGATTTCCTTCCGATCGCCGCAAACAGCAAGAAAAGGAGCAAGAAGAGGCTGACGAGGACAACTGGGAGGAGGTAGAGCAAGCTGTCGGATTTCCCGAATGTATCGAGAAGACCAAGGGCAATCGCGGCTAACGCGGTATAAACCGGCAGCCGCCAGTTGAAGCGTTCTCTTGCGCTTTAGTCCTTCACGATCCGACGTTTCCTGTCGCGCGAGGTGTTCTGAGTCTAACATCCTTACGCGGTCTGCGACCCCTATCCCAAAAGCACAAACTCCTCAGCGGCTAAAGCCGGGTCTGTTTTTGATGTTTTACGGCACGATTGAAGTCGTGCCCTTCCCGTGCTTGTGCGACCACGACTTTGATCGCGAGCGATTAGCCGGGCCCTCCGCCAGCAACATCGTGGAAACGCCTTGAGTCGGCGCTGGTTGCGCTGGCGTTACCGGGGTCCTTCGACTGCGCTGCCGTCCGTTTCGCGGACGGCAACTTCGCTCAGGATGACAGGTTGGATGGAGGCCCAAGAACCCCACTTCTCGCGCAAAGGACGCGTGAGAAATGGGGCGCCCGGCTTCGTCGTGAGGACGCCTTGACGCGCCTCTGGTTATGCGAGCATTGCAGGGGTCCTTCGACTGCGTTGCCCTCCGCTTCGCGCAGGGCAACTTCGCTCAGGATGACACGCAAAAAAGGATCTGAAAATCGGTTAGCTAGCTGCGGCACATAGGCTCTATTTTGCTAGCGCTATGGCCTCGCGGACGTGGCCTTTTGCTTTCTTCAGAGCGGCTTGGGCTAGGGGGCGGGTTGCTCCGGCGGCTAGCATTACGAGGGCTACTGGCGTCTTGTTGCCGGAGGCTTTCAGGGCTTGGGTTGCGGATTCGCGAGTGGCTCCGGTGGCGCATTCGAGGATTCTTATGGCGCGATCGAGCAGCTTGGAATTTTTGGGGGCTACGTTGACCATGAGGTTGCCGTAGACGTAGCCGAGGCGCGTCATGGCTGCGGTGGAGATGATGTTGAGAACCATTTTGTGGGCGGTGCCGGCCTTCATGCGGGAAGAGCCGGCGAGGACTTCGGGACCAACTTGGGTGACGATGGCGAAATGGGCGGCGCGTTCTAGCGGGGAATTCGGATTGCAGGTCAGGGCGATGGTGTGGGCGCCGCGCCGGCGGGCTTCGGTGATGGCAGCTACGGTGAAGGGAGTGCGTCCGCTGGAGGCGATGCCCAGGACTGCGTCTTTCTTGGTGGGCTTGCGGCGGGACATTTCTTGGCGGCCAGCTGCGGAGTCGTCCTCGCTGGTCTCGGATTCGGAGGCTAGAGCTTTGTTGCCGCCGGCGAGGATGAACTGGACGGAGCGGGGGTCGGTGTTGAATGTGGGTGGGCACTCGACGGCGTCGAGGGCGGCGATGCGGCCGCTGGTTCCGGCGCCTACGTAGATGAGGCGTCCGCCTTGGCGGAGGGCGGCGGCTACTTGATCGATGGCACGGGCAATTTGCGGGAGAGCGCGGTTTACGGCCAGGGCGACGGTGGCGTCTTCGGCGTTGATGAGGCGGGCAATCTCGAGGGAGGATTTGCGGTCGAGGTCGCTCGCGGACTGGTTCGGTTGCTCGGTGCTTAGGCGGCGGAGAGTGGATGGCTTGCGATTCAAGTTAGCCTTTCGGGATCGGAGCGTGTTCATTCTAACCGCTTTTCATGGAACTGCCCGGCTTAGTTGAGGAAAGCGGGAGCAAGAGCAAGAACAAGAACAAGAGCAACATCAAAAGCAGCGGGCAGGGGTGCCCGCTCCACGCGAAGAGAGCCTCACTCCTTCAGGGCTTCGATTATGGCGTCGTGGAATTTGGGGCGGATTTGTTTGATGGCCTGGTTGGAGGAGTCGGGCCAGGTGCGGTTGGTCAGCAGAGTTATTGAAAGCTGGCGGGCGGGATCGATCCAGAGAGAGGTTCCGGTGTAGCCGAGGTGGCCGAAAGATTGTGGAGAGAAATATTTTCCGGATTGTGATGGGGCAGAGGGAGTGTCCCAGCCGAGGGCTCGAGACGTGCCTGGGGGCGTGGATTCGCGGCGGGTGAAGAGCGCTACGGTTTCTGGGCGGAGGATGGGGCTTCCGTGGTTCAGCATGGCTTGGGCGAATTTTGCGAGGTCTTCGGCGGTGGAGAAAAGTCCGGCGTGGGGAGCGACGCCGCCGAGGACGCTGGCGTTTTCGTCCTGGACTTCGCCTTGGATGATTCTTCTTCTGAAAGTTTGATCGTCGGCGGTGGGAGGAATCTTTGCGCGGATTTCGAGCGGCGGATTGAAAGTGGTGTGGGTCATGGCAAGCGGGGCGAAGATTTCGCGCTGCGAGAAGCGGTCGAGGGATTCGTCGGCCAGGCGTTCCAGAGCGGTGCCGAGGATGATGAATCCGATGTCGCTGTATTCGGTACGGGTGGCAGGGTCGACGGCTAGTGGTGTGGTGAAGGCGGCTTCGAGGAGTTCGGCGCGGGTGCGGGCTTTCAGGAAAAACTTTTCGTGGGCGGGCAGGCCGGAGGAGTGGGTTAGCAACATGCGGAGGGTTACTTCCTGGCGGCGGGGATCTCTTGCGGCGTCGGTTGTGAATTCGGGGACTATCGCTGAGACTGGGGCTTCGAGATCGAGCAGGCCACGCTCGTAGAGGAGCATGGCTATCGTTGTGGTGGCTACTGCTTTGGTTAGGGAGGCTAGGTCGAAGAGTGTGGTGGGGTGGAGTGCGTCTTGCCCACCCTCTCGCAAAGAACGCGAGGAGGATGGGGCACCCGCTTCAGATGTGAAACTTCCGAGGGCTTTGAGGGCTACTAGACTTCCGCTGTGAGTTACGGCTACGGAGGCTGCCGGGAAAGCTTTCTGGTTGATTGCTTCATGCAGAATGGCGAAGGCCGGGGCGAAGATTTTGTCTTGATGCTTGAAGGCTTCGAGCAGAGTGGATGAGGGGTGCGGTGCGGGCATCGAGAGATCCGTGTTATGGCAGATCATGATACGGCAGATCATGATATGGCATAAGTGGCACTCCCTTACTTGAGTTTCTTGAGTCATACCGCCTGAGTTGTGTAGAGTCAGGACATCCTTCCTTTCGAATCAAACTCGCGAAATAAAGCGCGCGGAGTGGTGTTTGCTCTGAGCGTGTTGCTGGCTTGCGTTCTCAGCGCTACTGGGCAGGGCGCGGCCGGTGCCGGTGGCGAGAAGTCCGGGCTTCGCCCGGACGGGCAGCCGAAGGCGGCTGTCCCCACACGTGCGGTTGCGCTGCCGGCTGTGGATGCTGCTATTGAGCAGGCTGTTGGCGAGGCGCAGATTCCGGGAGCGGTGCTGATTGTCGGTCATCACGGGCAGGTCATCTACCGGAAGGCTTATGGGTCGCGGGCTTTGGAGCCGCGGCGCGAGGCGATGACTCTGGATACGGTGTTTGATCTGGCTTCGCTGACCAAGGTGATTGCTACTACTACGGCCGTGATGCAACTAGTGGAGCAGGGGAGGGTGCGGCTGAATGATCCGGTGGCGAAGTATTTGCCGGAGTTTGCGCAGAATGGGAAGGACGACATTACGGTGCGGCAGTTGCTGATCCACTTCTCTGGCCTAGAGCCGGATCTGGATTTAAAGGCTACGTGGGAAGGGAAGCAGACGGCCTATGGGATGGCGTTTGCGGATGCGCCGCAGGAGGCTCCGGGGTCGAGGTTCACCTATAGCGATGTTAATTTTATTGTGCTGGGGGCGCTGGTCGAGCGCGTGTCGGGAGAGACGCTGGATGAATATGTGCAGCGGCATATTTTTGTGCCGCTGAAGATGACGCGGACGCGGTATGCGCCTCCGGCGGCGTGGCTACCTAAGATTGCGCCGACGCAGTATGACGAGAATGAGCACATGCTGTGGGGCGTGGTGCATGATCCTACGGCGCGGCGGATGGGTGGCGTGGCGGGGCATGCCGGGCTGTTTTCTACTGGAGATGATCTGGCGAAGTTTGCGCAGACTTTGCTGGATGGGGGCGACGGGATTTTGTCAGAGCTGACGGTGGAGAAGATGACGCGGCCGGAGCAGCCGCCCGCGGCTCCGGTGCTGCGGGGGTTTGGGTGGGACATTGATTCTCCGCTTTCGTCGAACCGGGGGGATTTGCTGCCGGTGGGTAGTTATGGGCATACGGGATGGACTGGAACATCGATCTGGGTCGATCCAACGACCGAGACTTACATTATTCTGCTGACGAATGCGGTGCATCCGCGAGGCGGGAATGCGATTGCTTTGCGGACCAAGGTGGCGACAGCGGTGACGGCGGCCTTGCATTTGACTACGAGCGAGAAAGAGGCGCTGCGCTGGCAGAGCATTACCGGGTACAACGAGGCGCTGAGCGCGGCGCGGCATGTGAGCACGCGCAACGGCAGCGTGAAGAATGGGATTGATGTGCTGGAGGAGCATGGGTTCGATGTGCTCCAGGTTGCCGGAGGCAAGAAAAAGATTGGAGTAGTGACCAACCAGACAGGCGTGGATTTGGAGGGGCGGCGGACGATTGATGTGCTGGCTGCGGCTTCGGGGGTGACGCTCGGGGCGATTTTCAGTCCGGAGCATGGGGTGACGGGATCGCTGGATACTACTGATGTGAGTAATTCCAAGGATGCGGCTACCGGGGTTACGGTTTACAGCGTTTATGGAGCTAAAGATGCGGATCGGCGGCCGGCGCCCGAAGTGATGAAGTCGCTCGATGCGGTGGTGATCGATATTCAGGATGCGGGGGTGCCGTTTTATACCTACGAGACGACGATGGGATATTTTCTGGAGGCGGCGGCTGCGGTTGGGATTGAAGTGATTGTGCTGGACCGGCCGAATCCGGTTACCGGGTCGTATGTGCAGGGTCCGGTGGCGGATGCGGGGCATGAGAGGTTTGTGGGTTACTGGACGGTGCCGGTGCGGCATGGCATGACCATGGGCGAACTGGCCAAGATGTTTAATGCGGAACGGAATATCAATGCCAAGCTTACTGTGGTGCCGATGGAAGGATGGCAGCGCGGGGACTGGTTTGATTCCACGGGGCTGGGGTGGGTGAATCCTTCGCCGAATTTGCGGAGCTTGACCGAGGCAATGCTTTATCCGGGCGTGGCTTTGATTGAATACACGAATGTTTCCGTGGGGCGGGGGACGGATACTCCGTTTGAAGTTGTGGGCGCACCGTGGGTGAAGGGCCGGGAACTGGCGGCTTATTTGAATGCTCGCGGGATTGCGGGAGTGCGTTTTGTGCCGGTTACGTTTACGCCTGCGGCTGCGGTTTATAGCGGACAGAAGTGTGAGGGTGTGAATCTGGTTCTTACCGAGCGGAATGCGCTGGATGCGCCGGAGTTGGGAATTGAGCTGGCGGCGGCTTTGCAGAAATTGTATCCGGCGAATTTCAAGATCGGGCGGGTCGCGGAATTGCTGGGGAATCAGGCGGCGTTCGATGGTCTGATGGCGGGAGAGGATCCGCGGCGGATTGCGCAGGATTGGCAGGAGGAACTGCAAAAGTTTGAAGTGATGCGACAGAAATATTTGATCTATAAATAATCTGCGTGGAAATGTGAGGAGCAGCTGCAAGAATGAAGCTCAAAATCAGGATGCGCGTCGCTCTACTGGTGACATGGGTTGTGGTCTCGCCAGGATTCGCCAGCTTGCTACAAGGAGCCTCGAGTAGGGCCGGACAGCCAGCCAAACAAGAGGCTGCGGGGCCCACAACCGATGCAGTCGAATACACGAACGCAAAGTATGGGTTTCGTTTTTCACTGCCGAGTGCATGGAAGGGTTACACCGTTGTAACGGAGCAGTGGGAAGCTTCCGATGCGCAAAAGGGTTCGGTTGAGCGGGGGCCGATGGTTTACATCCGACCTCCCGATTGGACCAAGGAGGATCCGCGGCAGGACATTCCGATTATGGTCTTCACCTTGACGCAATGGGACTCGGTGGAGCATGGCGATTATTTTGTTGGTGGAGCGGCAATTGTTCCAGGCGAACTGGGACGCAACCGCAAATACGCGTTTGCCGTGTCTCGCCGCGTCGAAGACTCCGAGCTGGCAGGGGCGAAAGAAGTTAATGAAATTCTGCAGCACCATCCTCTGCACCCGATCTGGTCGAAGTGAAGTGTTGATGGCCGGAGCCCAGCGAGACTGCTACTGGCGACGCACAAGGTATCCCTTCGGCTTCGCTCGGGGCAGGCTCTTAGACTCCGCGGCTGGCTCGCTTCGCGCACCAACCACTCCGCTCAGGATGACATAGTCGGGGATGTGGGCAGCCCGCTTGATGGGAGGGCGCATCCTAGCGGGTGAGCGTGGTATTCTCGGGCGAATTGGCGATTCTGGAGGTCTGTTATGCGCGCTGTTTGGGCTTTGCTACTGTTGTCAGGGATGGCGTTGGGGCAGACGGCGGATGCTCCAAAGCCGGATGCGAACGTGAGTTCTGCACCTGCCACGCCAGCGGCGGCGCCGACTGCCGATCCAAATGCGCTCAGCATTCCGGCGGGGACGAAGATTCCCTTGTTGCTGAAGCAGGCGATCTCGACCAAGAATGCACGCGAGGGGGATGCGGTTTACGCGGAGACAGCGTTTCCGTTTGTGGCGAACGAGCGGGTGATTGTGCCGGCGGGAACCTATATTCAGGGAAAGATTTCGCATGTGGAGCGCGCGGGACATGGGCACGGGCGGGCGGAGATTCTGATCCACTTTACTTCGATGATTTATCCGAGTGGATACACGGTGATGCTGCCAGGGTCGGTGGAGAACACGCCGGGGGCGGGAAACAATTCGGTGAAGGATCAGGAAGGAACGATTCAGCAGGACAGCGAGACGGGAAAGAAAGTGGAAGATGCCGCCAAGAACGGAGCATACGGAACCGTGGGCGGGGCGACGGCCGGAGGGTTGGCCGGAGGACTTAATGGGGCGCGGATCGGAGCGGGCGCGGGAGCAGCGGCGGGCATTGGGTGGGCGCTGCTGAAGCGCGGGAATGATGTGAGGCTGGATGTGGGAAGCTCGATCGAGATGGAGATCCAGCGGGAGATTGCGGTGGATGGGACGAGGATTGCGGTGGCGAAGGCAGGGCAGTAGTGGAGCATTGAGCGCAGAAATTTCAAGACGGGATCAAGAACCAAAAGCAAGAGCAAAGTCAAAAGCAGCGGGCAGGAATGCCCGCTCCACACGAGCGCCTCGCTTCGCTCGCTGACAGCCGAGGCGGCTGTCTCCACATGAACAATTTCACTTCAAAATGAATAGCGCGTTCACGTGAGCGGTCACGGTTACGGTTTGCGGGGTGAATTCTTCGGTGGGGGTTGGGGCTGGCTCGGTCTTGGCGGCCAGGGCGCGGGCCATGCGCGGGACCGGCAGGTGCTGATTTTCGAAAGTGTCGATCGAGGCATAGGAGAGTTCTCCGACAGTGCGGCCGCTGGCGTGGGCCAGGGCGTCGGCGGAGTTGCGGGCGCGGTGGTAGGCGTCTTCAACAGCCTTGTTCTTGGCCTCGTCAATGTTTTCGAGAGTGTAGGTGAGAGTTTGGGTTTCGCTGACGTTGGCATCGGCCAGTTGTTGGGTGATGGGGCCGATCTTGGAAAAATCTCTAAGTTTCAGGGAGACGTTGGTGGTGACGCGATAGCCGGTGAGTTTCTGTTTGCTGTTGGTCCACTCGTAGGCTGGTTGCACGGAGAAGAATCCGATGGTGGCGGCCTTGGGCTCGATGCCGTTGTCGCGCAGGGCCTGGCGAACCTGTTCGGCTTGCTTCGAGGCCTGCTCATAGGCTTTCTGAGAGGTGGTTTCCTGCACGGAGATGTTGAACTGAATTACGGCGGTGTCGGGAGCGGATTCAAATTTGCCGTCGGCGCCAACGTAGATGGAATTGGGAAGCGCGGTGACGGCGGGGTGGTCTTGGGCGGGTGAAGCGGTAGTGAGGATGCAGAGCGCCAGGAGATAGGGTGCGGATTTCATGAGAGTGCCTCCTGCGTAAGTATGGTCGTTTCAAATTGTAAGTCCGGTCGCCAGTAAGAACGCAGGGAGGGTTGAGTCTTGCAAGAGCGGTTGTGAGCTTCGAGGGCAGGGGTCGCGCAAGCGAATACATGGGTCCTTCGCTTCGCTCAGGATGACAGAAATCAGGAATTGCGCAGCCAAATCAGACGCGCGTTAGTTGCCTTTGGCGCTGGCGGAGTAGCTGAAGGGGTAGGTCTGGGCGTTGATTTCGCGGCGCAGGTCTTCGAAGACGTTGTCGGATATCCGCATGAAGACGTCGACGACTTCGGGATCGAACTGGCGGCCTTTCCAGGCCAGGATTTCCTGCCGAGCTTCGGCGAGCGAGCGGGCCGGGCGATAGGGCCGGTCGGAAATGATCGCATCCAGGGTATCAGCGACCGAGAAAATCCGGGCGCCTAGCGGAATTTCGCTGCCTTTCAAATTGCGGGGATAGCCGGAACCGTCAAAGTGTTCCTGATGGGAGTAAACGATCTCGCAAGCTTCGGCGAGGAACGGGATCTTCTTGAGCATCTGGTAGCCGTGATAGCAATGCTCTTTCATGATCTCTCGCTCCTGGTCGTCCAGCTTTCCAGGTTTGCGAAGGATGCTATCGGGGATGGCCATTTTGCCGAAATCGTGGAGGAAAGCGCCGCGCGCGATGATAAGGATTTGTTCACGGGGCACGCCCATCTCCCGTGCAATGGCGATAGTAAAAGCGGTAACGCGCCGGGTGTGATTCTGAGTTTCCGCGTCTTTCAGGTCGAGAGCGTCTCCGAGAGCCTGCAGGGTGATGTCGTAGGAGCGCTCGAGATCTCGCAGAGCCTCCTGCAACTGATCGGTGCGGGCCTTGACCAGCGACTCCAGATTGATTTGATAGTTGCGGTTTTCCACCTTGAGGCGGCGATTCTCGAGAGCGCGGCCCGCGGCGTTCAGCAACTGTTCGCGCTCGAAAGGTTTGAGCAGGTAGTCGAAGGCGCCGTTGCGCACGGCGGCCAAAGCGACGGAAATGTCGTGGACGGCGGTGACCATCACCACCGGCATATCGGGAAACTTTTCCTTGGTGCGTTCGAGCAGGCCGATGCCGTCGAGGTCGGCCATCATCAGATCGGACAGCATGAGTTCGAATTCTTCGCCGGAATTGAGCAGGGCGAGTGCCTCCATGCCGGAACTGGCCTGCTTCCAGTGATAGCCGGCGGCAGCGAGGATGGCGCAGACAATCTCGCGGATTGCCTCTTCGTCGTCAACTACGAGAATGCGGTCTGGCATAAGCCTCAGTCAGTATACTCTCGGCAATTTGGGCTCCGCCGCTAGGTGCCGAAAGTAACCATACAGGGCTTGAAAACGCATGGATAAAGGGCCGGACCATGATATTCAAAAGCAGGGCACTGTTACGTCTGGGGTGTGCGCCTGAAGAAATCAAGATGAACGTTTCCCTCTGGTCGATCTGGAACACTACCGCGCAGCCGGCGCTGGCCGGGCTGAAGGCCGGGGAGTGGGCGCTGCTGCTGATGCTGGCTGCGTCGGTGGTGGTGCTGTGCGCGCTGCGGCAACGCTACCTCTTAATCTGGACGGCGGGCTGGGTGCTGCTGGTGACTTCGCGGCTGGCGGGCGTGCACGGGGCCGCGATGGGGATTCCGGAGCAATATGTTCCGGCGGTGGTGCAGGCGGCGTTCGTGGTGGCGATTGGACTGTTCGCAGGTGCGATCCTGGTTTACATCCGGGGACGGGATCTGCTGGTGCCGCTAGTTGTGATCACAGTAAGTGTGGCGGGGTTTGCGGTGGCGCGCGTGGTGTTGTGGCCGGACTCTCTACCTTTGCGCTTCGCTCTCGAAGTCTCTTATCAAATCATTTTGGTGACTGCGGCGATTTCCTTGTTGCGTGCCCGCAAAGGGCGCTGGGAGCTGGCGACGTGGCTGCTGGCGAGTTGCCTGCTGGTGCAGCACCTGGATTGGCCGCCATTCACGAATCAGATTCCGGCGGGACTTGGCGCGATTGCCGATGTGCTGCTGGGGCTGAGCATGCTGCTGATTTTGTTTGGAGAAACCCGGGCGCGGGACCAGCGCCTTAAAGTGCTGCAGGCGTTGACCGAGAACATTGTGCTGGCGCAGCAGCAGGGCGGCATGATGGAAGAGTCGCTGGGAGAATTGCAGCGGCTGACCAAGAGCAAGGCGGCATGGTTCCGCTTGATCGAGGGCGGACATTTGGTCGCGACGCATGCGGTAGGAGTTTCGGCTGACTTTCTGCGGGAAGCGGGTTTTGCGGAGTTGACGGAAACCGTTTCCCAGATGATGGAGCGGGGCCGGCCGGTGGTGGCCGCGGCGAGTGAAGCGATCCCGGAGGATGTGGACCTGCTTGCGTCCGAAAAGCTGCGCTATGTGGTGATGGTGCCGGTGGTCGGGAAGAAGTCGTCGATTGGCTTGATGGTTCTGGGCAGCGCCCGGGCGAGAAAACTGACGGCCGATGAACTGGATTTTCTGGAGACTTGCGGACGGCAGCTGGGGATTGCGATCGAGAATTTCCGGTTACTCGAGCAGGCGCTGCGCTCGCAGCGGCAGTGGCGCAACACGTTTGACTCGGTGCATGACATTATCTTGGCGCACGACGCGGAATTCCGCATCATCAAGGCCAATCAGATTCTGCTGGAGCAGGTGCAACTGGCGTCGGCGGACGTGATCGGCAGCACTTGTGAATCGGTATTGCCGCATGGACTGGGCGAGTGGACGGGATGTCCCTATTGCGCGCGCGGGGGCGAAGAAATCAGCGAAGGAGCCGACCCGTGCTTCGGCGGATTCTCCATGGTCTCCACTTCTTCGTATGCGGAGCAGGGGAGCAAGCAGAAGGGCACGATCCACATCGTACGCGACATCACGGAGCGCAGGTCGGCCGAAGAGAAATACCGCCTGCTGTTCGAGCAGGTGCAGGAAGGCGTGTATGTGGCGACGCCGAGCGGACGTTTGCTCGATTGCAACGATGCGTTTGTCCGCATGCTGGGGTATGAATCCCGGGAAGAGGTGCTGCCGCTGAACCTGGACGAAGATATTCGGGTGGATGCGGGCCAGCGGGACGCATTTCACCGGGACATCGATCTGCAGAATTACGTGCGGAATTTTGAAGTGACGATGCGGCGTAAGAATGGAACACTGCTGCTGGCCTCGGAAAGCAGTTTCGCCACGCGGGACACATCGGGCAAGGTGGAACGCTATCAGGGATTTGTGCTGGATGTGACGGAGAAGCGGCGCGCCGAAGATGAGATGCGGCGTCGCAACCGCGAACTGAATGCCCTGAATGCGATGGCGGTGGTGGCAACGCAGTCTTTCGATCTGGATGAAATTCTGAACCTGACGCTGCGGCAGGTGGTTTCGTTGTTTGGGGCGGAAAGCGGAGCAGTGTACCTTTCTGATTCGGATGCTCCGACCTACCGACGGCGAGCAGCGTGGGGACCGAGCAGCCGGGACAAGTCGCGGCCGGCGGAAATCAGTTTTGCGGAGGGTTTCGGCGATCTCGTAATGCGGTCGCGGGCCGAAGTGATTACGGCTGAGTACCTGCCGCATCTCACCGGGACCGTGGCGGGGTTCATACGATCGGACAGCGACGGTGCCTGGATCTGGGTGCTGTTCTGGGGCAAGGACAGCCCGATCGGGATGATGGGATTGCGCAGCCACGCGGAGTATCAATATTCCAGCGGGGAAGAGAATCTAATGGTGGCGATCAGCCGGCAATTGGCCACCACTATTGAGAAAGTCCGACTCTACGAAGAAACCTGCAAGGCGTACGAAGATTTGCGGCGCACCCAGGAACAGCTTTTGCAGAGCGAGAAAATGTCGGCTGTAGGGCAGTTGATTGCGGGCGTGGCGCACGAGCTGAATAATCCGCTAACCGCGATTCTGGGTTATGCGCAGTTGCTTGAGAGCGAAGGATTGAGCGAGCGCGCGCAGGATTACGTGGGCAAAATGTTCAAGCAGGCGCAGCGCACGCACCGGGTGGTGCAGAACCTGCTTTCGTTCGCGCGGCAGAGGAAGCCGGAGCGGTCGGAAGTGGACATCCGGAGGGTGTTGGAAGAGACGCTGACGTTGCGCGATTACGATTTGAAGGTCAACAACATCGAAGTGCAAAAAGATCTGGGGCCGGATGCGGCGATGGTGGTAGCTGATCCGCATCAGATCGAACAGGTATTTCTGAACATCATCAACAACGCGGTGGATGCGGTGCTCGAGACCGGGCGTGCCGGGAAGTTGAAGATCCGAGTTTATTGCGAGAAAGGCGATGTGTGCGCGCAGTTTGCCGACGATGGGCCGGGGATCAAAGATCCGAAGAGAATTTTCGATCCCTTCTATACGACGAAAAACGTTGGGAAGGGAACGGGGCTGGGGTTGAGCATCTGCTACGGGATTGTGAAGGAGCACGGCGGCGACATCACAGCACACAATGCGGCTGAGGGCGGAGCGGTGATCGAAGTGCGGCTGCCGATGGCGGCAACAGCCGGGGCGGTGGTGGAAGCCCCTGTGGTTATTCCACCGAAGCGCGAGGGAGCCATTCAGGGCCGGGTGCTGCTGGTGGAGGAAGAAGAGGCGGTGCTCGAGTTCGAGCGCGACGTGCTCACCGGCGCCGGGGCCAATGTGGTTACGGCCAGCAGGAGCGACGACGTGAAGACGCGGTTGCTCTCCGAGCCGTTCGATGCGGTCATCATGAGCGGCAAGATGCCGTCAGACTGGAACGCGAAGGAAGCTTTCCTGTGGCTCAGGAAGAATTGTGCAGACATGGAAAAACATGTGCTGTTCACGTTCTCGAATGGCGTGGAGCAGGGCGATGAGCGGGCGTTTCTGCAGGAGAACAACCTACCCTACCTGGTAAAACCCTTCGAAGTGGCGGAACTGATTTCACAAGCGCGACGGCTGCTGCAGAAGTCCAAAGGCACGGCTTCTGGCGCTAACTAGAACCTCCAAGAGCAATGCTTGATCGTCCTCGCTTCGCTCGGGATGACAATTCCTTAAAATCAGAGTTGAGTGCGCAGGCTCTTCACCAATCGGCGAAGGGCTTTTTCGTTACGGCGGTACCAGCGCCACTGGCCCTGCTTGACTACCTCCACGAGCCCGGACTTGGTGAGAATCGCCATGTGATGGGAGATGGTGGGCTGGGAGAGGCGCACGCGCTCTTCAATATCGCCGGCGCAAAGGCCAGCGTGCTTTGCGACCGCGGGAATGGTCGTGGCAGCCGGGCCACGTTGTTTGAGAGCCCCCAGGATGCGGCGGCGCGTAGGGTCAGCAATGGCGTGCAACGTGTGGTCGAGCGATGTGGGCGAGGTCATGGGGACTAGGAATAGCTGTTAAATTGACGGTTGTCAATATTTGAGATGGACGACAATCAGGGGCGCTGTCTGGGAGCTCGCAGCCACTCGATGCGGGTGAACTCGAGGAAACGCACGTCATTATTCTGGGAACAATTCGATTGGTCGAGTTGAGGTGCCAGAGTGCCGCCGCGGATCCAATACCCGGTGGCCTCCTGCTTCAGAATGGTTGAGTCGAGTGGGTCCATGCCGTGGAGCTTGAAGATGACACGGCGGTTCAACAGCGGATCAGGCTTCATAGGATTTCGATCTTTACTTCTTATTGCTGATTGCTTCAGGTTTTCACTTCTTGACGATCGGGTTGTATCCGTCGTTGATGAGCCGGGAACGCGTTGCTTCCGCGTCCTTGGCGTCGGGGAAGGGGCCAACCTGAACGCGAAACAATTTTTCGTTGGCAGAGTTGGTGGCTACGAAGGCGGGATACTGCTTGTTTTTGAGGGCATCGACCAGAGACTCGGCGTCCTCCTGCTTGGTGACGGCGGCGACCTGCACGAAGTAAGGGGTGCTGGGGATCGCCGCCATGGGATCGGGCGGGTTGCCGGTCTGCGAAGGCTGAGCTTGGGTTCCCGAGGCAGGCGTTCCAGAAGACGACGCTGCTGGAGAAGACGCGCTGGGTGAAGATGTCGGCTGACCTGTCGCCGGGGGATTGGCGGAATTCGCATCGGCGGAGGCGGGCGTCAGTTGCGCGTTGGCGTCCTTCTGCTCGACCGCTTTGTAAAAAGTCATTGGGGGAGCGGATTGCGGAGACGCCGAGCCCCCAGGCTTGAGGCCGTTCGGCGCGGGTTGCAGAGGAGTTGCGGCGCTGGGGGCCGTGGGGCCGATGTCTGACTTGCGGCCGAGAGTGTAGCCGAGTGCGAAAAAAACCGCGCAGACCACAACCAGGCCGAAGAATAGGGTCAGGAGTTTCGCGGTGCCTAACGTGATTTCAGTGTCTTGTTCGGGATCCATCGCAAATATGTACCTCAGCGGTTAAAGCCTGCTTATCGCACATCCCTTTCCGCAGCGCCGAAGCGCGAACTATCCAAAATCGTTATG
>Ga0210383_10000451_pt1 | contig 38045 bp, 32 predicted proteins | sample IncBWC14OmetaG_FD_160072 | JGI IMG/M metagenome (GOLD analysis project Ga0210383, IMG submission 160072) | Forest soil microbial communities from Barre Woods Harvard Forest LTER site, Petersham, Massachusetts, United States - Inc-BW-C-14-O ...
CCGCTTCCTTTGCGTACAATGCCAAATCCCCGGCCGGGCCAACACACGAAGGACACCCGTCATCGCACGGGCACTCGCGAATCAACTCCCGCGTCTTCCCAATCAGCAACTCGTGCACGCGAAACAACGGCTCTGAAAATCCAATCCCGCCTGGGTACGCGTCGAACAAATAAAGATTGGGCTCAAAAAACTCCTTCGCCTGCGCGCCGGCTGCCTCTTCCATGCGCATGGGGGTGAACTCATCGCTCTCCACCGCGCATCCTGGCGCGGGCGGCCGTTCGCCAATTGCCGTTCCCAAATCGCGGCCATCACACATGAGCAGCAGTGTCGCCACGGATTCCAGCGCATGCAACAACCCAAACATCCCCGATTGCCGTTCGCTGATCGAAAAGGGCAACGATTCCAGTAGCGTGCGCTCCAGGGTGATCCAGTAGGAAGTGGTGTGCATCTCGTTTTCCGGCAACTCCAGCTTTCCCGCGCCCACATTCTCGTTGCTGAAGAATTTTATCTTCTTGAATCCCACCATCTGCGATCGCACCAACACCTCCCCATGTGACCACGAGTTTCCTGTGTGTAGGGGCGCAGCACTGCTGCGCCCCATCTCGGCAAGATCACCAATACTCGTTTCTGCGCTTTTCGATTCGGTCGCTGCAATCTCCAGCACGCGCACCTGCGTGTACTTGATGGCGTCCGTGTAATAATCCACGTCCACCCGCTTCACGTACGCTTTGCGCTCCTTGAAATCCAGATGTTCCACGTGATATTGCTGCCCGCCATGAATATAAATAGCCTTTTCGTGTACAAATGTCAGCGCGCTCGGAAAATCCACTTCGCCGATCACCAGCGGCCGCCCGGTAATATCAATAATCACGAAGTTATCGCTGGTCACCGACCGCAAACTCACCGTGTCCGCCGGATACGCTTCCTGCGTCCAATGAAAATTCTCTCCCGCGCGATGCAGATATCCAGCCTCGGCAAGCCGCGCGCACAAATCCTGCACATCCACTTCGCCAAACTTTTCCTCCGGCCCAATCGGCAACTCAAATGCCGCACACTTCAAATGGTTCACCAGAATCTCCAGATTGTCCGGCTGAATGAACGCGTGCTCGGGCGTGTTCCCGAAGAAATAGTCCGGATGCCGCACGATAAATTGATCCAGCGGCGCCGACGAAGCCACCAATACTGCACAGGAGCTTCCACTGCGGCGTCCGGCGCGTCCCGCTCGCTGCCACGTCGCCGCAATGGTTCCGGGATATCCCGCCATCACCACCGTATCCAGCGAGCCCACATCAATCCCCAGTTCCAGCGCCGAAGTCGTCACCACGCCGCGAATCCGCCCGTCGCGCAATCCGCGCTCAATTTCCCGCCGCTCGTTCGGCAAATACCCGCCGCGATACCCGCGAATCGTTTCCGGTGTCCCGGGCATCCGCGGATTGGCCTGCTGCAGATAGGTCAAAATCAGTTCCGTATGCAGCCGCGAATTGGCGAACACCATGGTCTGTAAATCATTCTTCAGAAATTCCTGCGAAACGCGGGAAGCCTCGTTGATGTAGCTTCTCCGTATGCCCAGCGCACGATTCACCACCGGTGGGTTGTAGAATACGAATGTTTTCTCCGCGGCAGGTGCGCCATTTGCTGCCTGTACCTCCACTTCCTCCTCGATCAATCGCGAAGCCAGTTCTCCCGGATTCGCAATCGTTGCCGAGCAGCAAATGAATTGCGGCGCACAGCCATAAAATTTTGCGATTCGCCGCAGCCGCCGCAGCACGTTGCACAAATGGCTTCCAAACACGCCCCGGTAGGTATGCAATTCATCAATCACGATGTAGCGCAAATTCTCAAACAATCGCGTCCAGCGCGTATGGTGCGGCAAAATCCCGGTGTGCAGCATGTCCGGATTGGTCAGTACAATGTGGCTCTTCTCGCGAATCGCCTTCCGCGCATCGCTAGGCGTATCCCCGTCGTAAGTGAACACGCCAAACCGGCTAGCCGCCTCCCTGTGATCGGCTCTGTCCCGCTCGTGTAGCGGCGGCGTTACGCCGCCATCTTGGGTCTCTCTTTCATCATGTAGCGGCCGCCTTTCGCTTGTCTTGACAGAGGAAGGGAGGCGGGCGCCTTTGTTCTCCTGCTGTGGGCGCTGGGCTTCAGCCCGGCTCTTTTGGGTTATCCCTCCAGATTGTCCGTCTGCCAACGCATCCAATCTCTGGTTCAAATCATAAAGTTCCGCCAATTGATCCTGCGCCAGCGCCTTGGTCGGAAATAAATAAAGCGCCCGCGCATCCGCATCCTTCAGAATCGCGTCCAGCACCGGCAAGTTGTAGCAAAGCGTTTTGCCCGAAGCCGTGGGCGTAACAATCATCACATTCTTCCCGGCATGCACAGCCTCGGCCGCGGCAGACTGGTGCGTATACAATTTCCTTATCCCCTTGGCCCGGTAAGTGGCCTTCAAATCTTCATGCATCCATTCCGGAAATTCCGCCCATTGCGCCTCTCGCGCTGGGTAATGGCGTACAGCGGTAAGCATCTCGCCGTTGTGATCGCGCTCAGCAAAGGCATCCAGCACCCGCGACACGCGCCCCAGCGGCCCACCTTCCCCCGCCCGCGCCAGTGAGTACGCTCGACCACTCATAACGACTCCTTAGGGAGTGCGGCGACTAGCCGCGGTCTCCGCCTAACCACTCAAATTTCCGCGCACACGCGCATGGCGACCCACCCCTAGCCTGCCCGTCTATCGGCAAAGCTTCTAAGCGAATCCTGGACCGGATTCGCCTTTTGTTCGCTCAGGCTATCATGCAGTTTTCCGGCGCGCAAGTGCCTCTCGACATTAAAGTTACTGCGGCACCGCGGGCGCCCGACCCTCTGCAGCGATGAAAAAGGCCTGGCTGACCGCCATAGTTGCTCTTGGTGGTCATCTTGAGCTGCCCGCTCCTTTTTCCGGCCCCAAGGATCTCAACGTAAAGAGTGGCCAACCTTGGCACGTCAATATTCTATGTTGCTATCGCAGCATAAGTATGTTGTACTAGCAACATGGAGGAAGCCATGTCACATCTTTTGCATGCTATCACGCACCGCAGAGCTGTCCGCGTCTTCGATCCCGTGCAAATTCCCGCCACCACGCGCGCGCGGATTCTCGAAGCCGCGCGTCTGGCGCCTTCCAGCTTCAATTCGCAGCCCTACCGCTTCTACTGGATCGAATCGCTGGAAATGCGTAAAGCTGCGGCACGGTTGTGTTTCACTCAATCCGCTGCGTCCACCGCTTCCGCGCTGGTCGTGGCTGTTGCGGATATCGGTTGCTGGAGAGAGACCGTGGCCGCCGAACTGAAATGGATCCGTACCGCCGGCTTCACTCCCCAAGAAGTTCGCAAACAGGAGCGAAGAGCCAAACTCGCAAAGTGGTTTTACATCCAGGGAATATTCAACAGTATTGGCTTTCTGAAATGGATGATTCTGCGCTTCGTCAATCTCTGGTGGGTCTGCGGAATGGCGCCGGTCTCGAGGCAGGGCCTCTTCAAGTGGGCAACGAAAAACGCATCGCTGGCCGCACAGAACCTGATGATCGCCGCCGAGGCTCTGGGTCTGAACACCTGCCCGATGGAGGGTTTCGATGGCCGCAGGCTATCCCAATTACTTGGACTCTCCTCTCGCTATCATGAAATCATCATGGTCATCGCTGTCGGAAAGAAATCGCAGCAGCACATTGACCATCCGCAATGGCGGCGGCCGCTGGAAAATACAGTGAGCGTCCTGTGACCATCATCGAAAAAAAACTCATCCCTCCCGAAATTCTAAAAGACTCGGTTCTCCCCCATCTTGCGGCGGCTTATTTTTCCATCAGCAAACGCATGGAACAAAAGACGCGCTGCTCGGAAACCCGCGGTTTCATCCTTTCCACGCTGCGGGGTGACGCGAGTCTCAACCAGAATCAAATCGCAAAAGTGCTGGGTTTTGACCGTACCGTGGTGCACCGCACCGTAAGGTCGCTGATTAAGGAAGGGTTGGTTTCCGAAAAAAAGGCCAAGACCGGGCGCGCGTTGCTTCTCCAGCTCACTGCGAAAGGCAAGCGCTACCGCGAATTTCTGATTGAACAACGCCGTGCCGCGGACGAAAAGCTTCGCGCCACGTTAACGCCCGACGAAAGGGCCACGCTAATCCGCCTGCTAACCGCGGTCGCAGACTTAGAGCTTTAGCGGTGCGACACTTCTGTAGGGGCGCAGCAACGCTGCGCCCCATGTCCGCACGATCAACAATGCCCGCAAGGTTTTCTGCAAGGTTCTCGCCAACTCTTGCGACGAACGCCCTACTCCGCTGCCTTCGCGGCCAGTACTTCAATAACCGCTATGTTCGGCAGCAGCTCGGCGGAAAGGTTGTGCCGCTTCCGCAAATAATCCGGCGCGTTATAAGAAATCCAGACTCTGCCAGCCGCGTCTTCCGCCACCAGGATCTTCAACGGCAAATCCAGCGCTACCGTCGGTGAAGTCAGCATCAACGGTGTTCCCGCCTTGGGATTCCCGAAGATCAGCAGTTTGGTGTTCGGCATTTTCATTCCGGCTTTTTCCGCTTCACCGCTGTGGTCCACAACCAGGAATAGCTTCACGTTCTTCGCGGCCAGAATCGTTTCTATCTTCGCCACCGTCTGTTCCACCGAGTTCTTACTTGGAATTTGTACTATGCCATTGTCTGCAGTCGTCGCCACGGGAGCCTCCACATCTCGAGATTGAACTTGTTCCTGTTTTGTTGGCCCTGGCTTGGTCCAGATCAAATAGATTGCCATCGCCACTCCCAGCACGGCCAGCAAAATCGCGGCGCTGATCGCCAGTCTCGATGGCCGGCTGATTGTGTCCTTGCCTTCCCTCAAATCCTGGATCTGTCGCAGGTACCGCCATAGAGAAATCAAAGACAGACTGACGCCCAGGAGTATCAGGCCGGTGCCGAACACCTGCGACAACCCGAAGGATTTCATCGCCGCGTCGGGGCGCATCAGCGTGAACTCTTGCAGGAAAATTCCGAAACGCGCCAGCACGAATCCAAGCCCCATCAGCGCCAACCCGGTCCGTATCCACGCCAGGAACGTGCGTTCCACCGCCAGGTAATCTCGCGGGGTGGCCTGCGTTTCGACGCTCATCGAATTCTCCTACGGTGATACTTTCACCATCACCACACCGTGCGAGGTCACCGTGCTCGAAAAGCTGCCTGTAAACTTTCCCAAATCCTTGTGGGTCCACAGATCGCGTACGTTTGCCGTCACGTGGTTCGGATAAGCGAGTTGCGTCCACGAAACGGTAATCTCCGTCGTTACCGCTCCACGATTGAATAGAATCACCGCGCGGCTTCCATCGCTCAGCGGTCGCGACCAAATTTCCTGATCAGCATTCTTGCTGACCCGCCGCGCCTGGTGTCCAAGCGCATCCTGATTTACCGCGATTACTTCTTTGTTTGTAAGAATGTTTCTTATTTCTGGTGTCATCGCACGCACATCATTTCCCGCGATCAAAGGAGCCGCCAACATGGCCCAGAAACTGAAATGCGAGCGATACTCCTCCGTCGTCATTCCACCGTTGCCCACTTCCAACATGTCCGGATCGTTCCAATGTCCCGGCCCCGAAAATGCCCACAAATCTGCTTGCAGATCGACAATCTCCACCATGCCGAGTTGGCAGCAACTTCCGTCGCCCCACTTTTTCTGCATACTCCAGTGATCGGAGATATCACCCGTGGTGCGCCACAAGTTTCCAATGCCTTTTGCCCACAGCCACGCCTTGTTCTTCCCCCATTCGCAAATGCTCAGCACGATGGGTCGCCCGGTCGCCAGCAGGGCATTGCTCATGGTGGCGTACGCCTCTTCGGCATTGCGTGTTCCGGTGTTGCACCAGTCATACTTCAGATAATCGGCTCCCCAGCGCGCGTATTGCAGCGCATCCTGGTATTCATGGCCTTGGCTGCCGGGACGCCCCGCGCACGTTTTTGTTCCGGCGTCCGAATAAAGCCCGAATTTCAGCCCTTTGCTGTGCACATAATCCGCCAGCGCCTTAATGCCGGAAGGGAATCGCTGCGGATCGGCCACAATGTTTCCATTTTCGTCGCGGCTGACCTGCCAGCAATCGTCAATCACAACGTACTGATAGCCCGCGTCCTTCATACCGTTCGTGGCGATAGCATCCGCCACGGACTTGATCAAGTCCTCGCTCACGTTGCAGGCGAACTTGTTCCAGCTGTTCCAACCCATCGGCGGTGTCGGCGCGAACGAGTCTCGTTGCAATTGCGCGTTCGCATTCGGAATCATCACGAAAAGAATCAGCGCCAAAATCAACCCTATTCGCGTTGCTCTGCCGGCCAGTGCAGGGGCGGCTTTAGGCCGCCCTCTTGGATCCCTCTTGCCGTTATAGCGGCCGCCTTCGACTCGCCCTGACGAAGGAAGGGAGGCGGGCCCACTTTCCTCATAACCATGCGCCAAACTCAATCCCGCAAGAGAAACGTCCATATCGCTCCTCATTCTCTTACCGATTTTTCCAGCAAATATAATGCCAGCGCCTGATTGGCCTGCGTCCACGCCAGCGGTGTATGCGCATTGGGAGTGTACTTCCCATTTTTCAAGTAATACAGCTCTGGACATTCGCCTTTCGGCGTCATCTGCCGCAGCGAACGGTTGAAATAATAAATCTGCTTATCGAGACTCCTGTTATCCGTGCGATCCGCTAAATAGCGCTCTCCATAAATAATGGAAAGCAAAGGATCGAAAATGCACCACTGTGCTTCGCAACCCGGTTGCGCAAACGCATTTCGGAATGCCAGTGCATCGCTGAAATCCACGCACATCTGGTCGGGCGCGAACCACTCGTCATAATCCTGGCAAAAGTAGGAATCGTCTGCATAGCGCTTGATGCCTACCTCGCCGCGCAAGCGGGCCTGCACCAGATTCAGAATCGCGTCCTGCAAATGCCGTGAGGTCACCGTCCCAAGGGGATGAATCAGCAACAACAGCGCCGAATCCGCCAAACGCTCCGGCGGAGATTCAAACGGAAGCGTCAAATTCAAACGCTGCCTTCCTTTGCTGATCAAATCCTCCAGTTTTTGCTTATCGATCGCCGCCAAACTCTTCGCGCCCAATTCTTTCTTGGCTACCGCGGAGTAAATGTAGCGCTGCAACTCTTCCAGCCCGGCCACCACTGCGCCGACGCTCGAATTGTTGACCTTGAGCCCTTCTTCCCACGCTCCGCTGTCTTCGTCATTCCAATATGCAATGGCCTCGAAATAAGCGGGAAACAGCTGATAGATTTTCCAGTCCTCGTGGGTGACAGGTAGAATCCGTTCATTTGCCAACACGAAACGAAACCACAGCGCCTCTCCGAGCGCATCGTTCTGCGCATGCGCCCATTTCTCCGGCAGTTCATCCAGCGTCGCGGCCATGAAGCGGATATGCGGCCGCCGGTTTACGTTAGCCTTTAACATCCGCTTCTCGTCGCTGATGATTTCCTCGAAACGCACCCGCTGCCGCTCAAAAAAGCGCGTCAACCCCTGTATGCAAGCAATTGCCGGCGGCAGAATTCCGCGCAGCCGGAAGGAATTCGCCACGATGATGTTGTCGCGCACCCAAACGTTCTGATATCCCGTCAGGGAATTGTCCGCCTGGCTCGGACTCGCGGCGAACAGCCCATGTGCCACCGGCGTAATTTCGTGTGTCTTATGCGCGTCCAATACTTGCTTGATTGCCGCCAGATCCTGCCGCGTATATTTCTCCCGAATCAGATGGTGCAAGAGTCCGCCCTCAGGCATTTTTGGAAATTCCCCCCAGGCCCATGAAGTACCGCGATTTTCTAAGCGCACCGATTCTAGCGCAACCTCAGCCGTGGCCGCGTCCACAGGCCTGCAACCGGTAGTTAGCAGCCGGTATCCCCGTTTGTGTCCAAATGCCAATTGGCGGGAACAAAACATACCCTCCGGGTGTCGAACTTTCGTGGCGGTTCCCATCGTATCTTCAGGCTATAGGCACGCTGCAAGGGTTCGACATTTGCGCGCCATCCCTCTGTTGGCGGAGCGCCTGGTTCACATGCATATTGGGGACACGGAATCGCAACGCAGCGAACGCCGCAGGGCTCCACGTTATCGTTACCAGACTCCGTTGGAGATCGAGTGGGGCTCCGCGACACTCAAAGCTCGCACGCGGGATATCAGCATCGGCGGAATGTTCATCGAAGCCGAGGATTTGCTTTGGGTCGGCGCGGATTTCCGCGCGCGGCTCGGCGTGGAGCGCCCGCTGTGGGTGAACTGCTCGGTGAAACGCGTGGAGCCGGGACTTGGCATGGGCGTCACCATTGCCCTGCCCGAGGATCAGAACCAACAACATTTCCACGACCTATTGGCCAGCCTGGCGGCAACTTCCTAAGACACGTTTTATACTGTTTGCCATGACCCGATGCCTGGATTGCGGTGCCGAGCGCACCAGCGACCAATGCCCGGAGTGTGGTTTGAGCTCCGCGGCGGCGGAATTTATCTTTCGCAAGCGGCTGGTGAAACAAACCCTCATTTTTCTCGGCGGCTCGCTGGCCTTTCCATATATCAGCTCCATTTATCCGCCGTTAGATCTAGACGCCATGCTGGTGTTTTACGGCGTGGTGTTTTTCATCGGGTTCTCGCTGGCCGTGTTTTTGGACCGCAGAGCGCGTGCACGCAAAGAAATCGAGGCGCTGAAGCATCTATTCACCGGGCTGATTCCTATTCCGTTTATTCTGTCCACCGCGCTTTTTCTGAATGGAAGGCTGGATTCCCCGAAGGACGTCCGCTACCACAACTCGGTGGTGGTTAGCCGCTACCAGATGAAAGGAATCGTGCGCGGCACGCGGCGGTTGAACGTGCCGTCGTGGAGGTCAGGCCGGCGTTACGAGCGTCTGGCGGTGGACTTGGACGACTACGACCGCTTCCAGCCGGGCGACAAAGTCGTGGTGGGCGTCGAACCCGGTGCCCTGGGCATTCCCTGGTTCTACGGTGTCTATCGGCAATAACGTGTACGCACAAGCCCCAACATCGTCGCGCCCATGTTGCGGCGGGGCTTGCCCGCCCTCTTGGGCCTTCCTTGGCTACGTTAGGCATCCTCAATAAATCGGTTTTCCCGTAGGACCCAGTGGCATCTGCAACTCCAACACATGCCCATCCTTGCCGAGCCGAAAGCGAATCCGCTGTAACGTGCCGATGCTGCGTGCCTTGAATTCCGGCGTGTCAATTGGTTTGTCCGGCACATCCCCGAACGAAAATTCCACGTTGTCGCCCTTGACCACCACCTTGCGCGGGTCGATGTCGTAGACCTCTTCGTCGTTCAAATCCACAAACAGGTAGCGCTTCCAGACGCGCACCAGCAGCAGCCCTTTTCGGTCCGTGTGATACATGTTCCAGGACTTGGGTGCGTCGTCGTTAAATTTGACGATCGCAAATTGCACCGGCGACCACACAGACTTCGGCGCGCTCTCTGCTGCCTGTCGGGCGCGGGGGAACGTCGCGTAAGGAAACGTCACCGATAAGAGCACCAGAGCGGTGCGGCGAAAGATGGAAAACGACCAGTTCATTTTTTCGCACCCCGACGCGACCCAGCGCTGGAATTCGCAGGATCCGAACTGGCGTCAGGGCCAGTGCAGGATTGGCGCCACAGCGTGCCCCATTCCCACAGACCGAAGCCTGCCTTTGGCGGCACCGGATGACCAACCTGTCGTGCAAGCATCGAGATTTGTCCGCGGTGGTGTGAATCATGAGAGACCAGATACCCCACGAAGGCAACCACGTCGGGCTTGAAGTTCGGCACACGCCCGGCGGGATCAGAGAGCCCTTTCTGGATGAGCGCGTGAATAGCCGCGGCGCTAGCCTTGAGCCCGGTCTGAATGTCTTCGCGAGAGGCTTTGTCGCTGCCCAGCTTGGCTGGAATTTTTGCGGATTTATCGGCTGCTGCCAGCCACATCAGCCGCACGTTGTGGATATGTGCGGCAATATCAGCGATCGATCGCCCCCTGCCGTAAGGCGGCGGAGCTTCCCAGGCGTCCTGGGCGATATTGTCCAGAAGCAGTTGATTAGCCCTCTCATTGATAGCAAAGGTATTCAGGAGGGATTGCTTGAAATCCAAGCCAGACGATTTGGCTCCCGAAGCAGGCGCGGATGGCATAAGAGTCACCTACAGGAATTGGATGCCAGCTAGTGTACGACGGAGAAGAACAAGTGGCGAGCAGCGCCCCCCGACAAAGCCATTTGCAGGCGCCGCCTAATGGATACATCCTGTTCGGCGCGCCCATGCATCTTTGCCGCGGCGCTGCTACACACTTAGCCCTATAGACCAGCCGGGGCTTGAGGGTTAAGTTCCACACGTCGAACGCTTGTAGCCAATACTCGGAGTCAACAATGGATCAGTGTTTGATGGACGGACGCTACTACCAATTCGTAGGCAGAATCCGCGAATGGATTGGTACCCTCGCGCATAACGAACTGGAAGTCGAATTGGGCAGGCACGATCAACTCGTCGGCAGGATTACGGAACACTGCCGCATACCCCTGGCAGAAGCGGAACTCCGAGCCAGCGGAGTTATCTCGAACTAAGGAGATATCCGGAAAGGAAAAATTCGATGCTCATACTCATTCTAGTTCTTCTGTTGCTGTTTGGCGGCGGAGGTGGCTACTACGGGTACTCCAGATGGGGCGCAGGCGGGGGACTGGGTATCGTGGGCACGGTGGTGCTCGTTGCCGTAATTTTGTACTTTCTCGGCTTCCTACGCTGACCTCTTGTGTTCGTCCCTTGTGTTCGCCTGTTACAACGCTACCCGCCGAGGGTAACGTCCAGTTCGTACTGCGAGGATTTCGAAATTCCATGTGGAGAAATCGTAACGCGGTGCAGCCTCGGTGTTTCCAGCAACACGTTCGCGATTTTATTGATGGTGATGGAATCCACAATGTACCGCGCGGTCACCGCGTTGGGAATAGGATTGCTTTCGGCGGTGATGGCAAAGGGCACCAGCCCGTATTTGTTCTTCAGCCCAACGAACAGGCCGACGAGGTCAGCAAGATTTTCCGGATCGATCCCACTGTATTTGAGATGTTCCAGCATCTGGTGATCGATAGAGGCTGTGTATTGCCGGACTGAGGTGGCCATGCGGATCGTTCCTTTCTGAACCAACGCAAAGATTTTGCGCCTTTGAACTACGGCAAGGGGTTCAAAAGCCAGAGCCGGGGCAAGGGGGAATGCTCGCCGCCTGCTCAAGAGGTAGGAACCAGAAACTACGCTTCGGCGTTGGGCGTGTCAAGGTGAGAATGAAAGCTGGGCGTGGATTATACGCTTCCGTGAATCCGAACTACGGAATGTTTCCAAACAGAAGCGCAGCGAAGAATTTGGTTCAACCCTGAACGATCAACCACTTCGTTTGCTCAAGTTTGCTTCTGGTTATGGAGCGCCTCCAGGATCCACTGTTTCAAAGTAACCAGGAAATGAGGCTTTATTTCCCGAAACGCCAGCCCCATGCCTTGCGGCTGGGAATAAATCACCGTTGCTTTCGCCTCGAAATATTCTGCACCGTTGAAAATTTTCACGTGAAGAAGAGTCTGTTCCGCAAACGGCGCGGGAGTCGCGATATAGCAGCCGTACAGGCTGAGTTCCGCTACCTGCGCGGAGACGCCAGCGGCGGGTGAGGTTTCTGGAGCGATTTCAGCGGGAGCGGTGAAAGGGACTCTTAGTCTACGGTGTTGTCGGTCCACTAGTTGGAATCCAATCGATCGGTGCGGCTAGTTCGTTTCTGTAGAGCTAAGCCCATGTCGAAGGACCTGCACCATCGTAATACCTCATAAAATATCCGGCCATACATGAAATCCACTACTGTTTTCCTGGCCAATGGTCGGCATGGCAACCAATCGCGGCATGGTCAGTAATTGAAGCAATGCAAGAAAGCTTAAAACGCAAAACTTAAAACTTGAAACTTAAAACTTAAAAACTCACTTCGCTCCTCCACACTCACAAATTACCAAAATCCCCGCTCCGAGAATACACGAATCAACTTATTGGCATCAGCGAACGCCAGACCTACGATGGCCAAGCCCCGAACCTGAATGTGAAGGAGTCTTTCTATGTCGCGCAGAAGGCGTAAGTCTGTTGACAAATCATTGCTGCTGGGAGCTTTTGCTTTCGCGGCTTTTGTGGTTTTGGTAATTGGCGGGCGCCTGGTTTCCGCTTCTGCATCGAAGCCCGTTCCCGAAGCTGATTCCAACTTTGCCATGAAAGCCGCCGCGGGTGGGCTGGCGGAAGTGAAGATGGGACAGCTCGCACAGGAAAAAGGCACCGACGATGCAGTGAATGCCTTCGGCCAGCGCATGGTTGATGATCATTCCAAAGCCGGCGACAAACTCAAAGATGTCGCCTCGCAAGAGGGCATGACCTTGCCCGGCGGTGTTTCCAAGGCTGACCAACGCGAATACGACCGACTATCCAAACTATCCGGCAAAGACTTTGACCAGGCATATGCCCAGGCCATGGTAAAGGACCACATGAACGACATTTCCGAGTTCAAGAAGGAAGTGACTTCCGGCACGGATCCGAACCTGAAGCAATTTGCCAGCGATACGCTTCCGACTCTGCAAGATCACTTGAAGCAAGCGCGTGAAATGGCCCGGATTGTGGGCACCCCGGCCCAGATGTAACCGACCGTTAACACGGACGAAGTACATTCGAGATTCGCATCCGAAGCTAAAATCGCTACGGTAGAGGGGGCGAGCTTACAAAGCCGCCCCTTCGTCAATTTTTCAGGAACGCCGCGGCGACGCCTCGTCTTTGGCAATCTCATCAGTGGTGGAGAACTCCGTGGCTGCCGACGACAAGCTGAAACGAAGAGAGTTTCTGAGCCGCATCGGAAGCGCGTCTTTACTCTCCGCAACCAACATAGCGGCGAAGCCACTGGAACGTGTATTAGGCTCTGAACTTCAACAAGCGCCTCGACAAGCGCCTCAAGAAGCGAAGGACGACATGGTAGACACAAAAACCCCAAATCCCGATATGCCTTACCGCACGTTAGGGAAAACGGGTGTTAAGGTCTCCTGCATTGGCTTGGGTGGGTATCATCTTGGCATGTCCAGGCTCGAAGAAGCGGACATGCTGAAGCTTTTCCACGCGGCCATCGATCGCGGCATCAACTTCTCTGACAATTCGTGGGACTACAACCAGGGCGAGAGCGAGCGCCGCGTGGGTAAAGCGCTTAAAGGCGGGTATCGCGAAAAAGTTTTTATAATGACCAAGTTCGACGGTCGCACCAAGGGTTCCGCGCTCAAACAGCTCGATGAATCGCTGCAACGCTTGCAACTCGACCACGTGGATCTGTGGCAGTTTCACGAGAATATTCGCTTGGAGGATCCCGACCGGTTTTTCGCGGAAGGTGGCGCGGTAGAAGCGGTACTAGAGGCCAAAAAAGCCGGAAAAACCAAGTACATAGGTTTCACGGGACACAAAGACCCGAGTGTTCATTTGCGCATGCTGGAAATAGCCGACAAACACAACTTTTCGTTCGATACCGTGCAGATGCCGCTCAATGTCATGGATGCGCATTTTCGCAGCTTCGGCAAAGAAGTGCTGCCCGTGCTGGTCCGGAAGCAGATTGCCGTCCTGGGCATGAAGTCGATGGGTGACTCGCATATCCTGCGGAGCAATACCGTCACTGCATTAGAATGTTTGCAATATGCGCTGAGTCTGCCGACCTCCGTCGTAATCACTGGCATCGACAGCATGCCAATTCTCGATCAGGCGTTTGAAGCCGCAAAAACTTACACCTCGCTCAGCAAGTCCGACATTTCCAATATTCTGGCGAAAACCGCAACTCTCGCCGCCACCGGCACGTATGAACCGTTCAAAACCACCCCGCAGTTTGACTCCACCGCCGCGCATCCAGAATGGCTTGGATACAACCCAGGCGCATAGCAGCAGATGGAGTCTGGTTTTCTAGTGCTTGGCCATGCGTTCCTTCACCCGTTGTGACAATTCCTGGACTTGCTCCTTGGTGATGCGAATCTGGCCCTCCAGCACCACCATGAGCCGACCGGAGCCTGCATCCTTGAATGCGGAGTTCTCGATGGTGGCGTAGCCCTGCACCGCAGGCGGGAGCGTAGCGCTGAGATTCGTTCCTTTTTGCATCGCGGAGAGGATGGCCGTCCGTATTTTATCCTTGATCATCTCCCCCACAGCACCGGAACGCAGCAGTTCCCCCAGCGAGCCGTCCGCTTCGATTGTCCCGACCTCCGGCGCCAACCGAAGTTGCGTCTTGTTTTCGTCGATGCCCGGTGTGAGCTTCAACGGAATCATCGCGTTACCGGCCACCAGCCGCTTAGCCTGTTGTTTTCCAAAAGCCTTCACACAACCCCAGCGCTCATAGTGCAGATGCACCGTGGCCAGACTGACGGGCGCGGCAGGGATGAGCGTAGCGTCTTGAATGGCTATGCGGTCGCCGCAATGGTCATCCTTATCCAATTGCGAACTGAGCAGCTCCGTTATGTGTTGTTGCAACTCGGAAAGGTCCGCGTTCAATTGCAGGTGGAATATGTTGATGTCGCGATCTTTGGAAACCATGGAAATCAACGCGCTTGCGGTGATCGTGATGGCTTGATCCTTGATCGTAAGCGGAATCTTGACGGGTGGGATTTTGAACGAAACATTCTGCGCGCAGGCGGAAGTTGCCATCCCCGCCGCAACAATAATCACAGTCAATACAGCACAACGGAGCGCGCAGAATTTCCGCTTGGGTAAATGGCTCGCGCGCAACCCGGAGTCGCCGGTGGATCGAAAAATTGCCGCTGATTTTCCTTGGAAAGAGAAACGTCCCAAAAGGTCCCTTCGCTTCGGCTCACGAGCTCCCCAAAGCTCTTCGCACTCGATGTTTTGATCTCTTTCGTTGATGATGCCGTTGGCGGTTCGGTTGCCTAAGCTCAGCCGTGCTTCAGGTCCCGCGGAATGCATAGGTCCCGGTGGGTGTGCGACTATAGTGCCTGTCCATGAATAACGGCAAAGGTTTGCTCGGCAGAATTTTTGGCACGTTCGCGCGCGTGTTTCCGCGCTGCAGCATGATCTCCCAGGCCATTGCGTTCAACGTATTCCTGGCCTTTTTTCCAACCATTCTTCTAACCGTCGCGTTCGCTTCCACCTGGTTGGGAAGCAAGACCGCCACGTTGGACGCGGTGCGTGATTTCACCGAGTTTCTGCCGCCGGGAAGCCGCGGAATCGTCTCCGACTTTTTACAAAGGAATGGCTTCGATTTGTGGAAGCTGACGCTGATTGGCTGGGCAGGAACGCTGTTTGGCGGCACCCAGGTAATGAAGCTGCTGATGGAAGGAATCCATCTTATCTACGGAGACGACGAGAGAATCGGATTCATTCACCGCCAACTGAGAGGATTGCTTCTCCTGTTGATCACCATGGTTCCCATCGTGGCCGCCGGAATCCTTGGAGTCTTCGGCCGACCGCTGCGGCACTGGGCCACGCTTCAGTTCGGCACGCTTATGCCGGTTCATGGAATGTGGCTGGTGTTTTTTCCGTTGGTGGCCATGGTGGTGGCTATGCTGGCGCTCACCGTCATCTATTGGGTAGCGCGCCCAAAGGAAGAGAGCTTGCGACGGGTTTTGCCCGGGGCAACACTGGCTACCTTGTTATGGTGGCTGGTGAACGTTATTTTTGGCTTTTATGTCCGGCGAGTGCCGTACAACGTGGTGTACGGAGGCTTAGCGGCCGTGATCGGCCTGCTCATCTGGATGCATATTTCGGCTGTAGTGGTATTTCTAGGGGCAGCCTGGAACGCCGAAGCCGAGTCGGTTAGAACCTGATATGGAGGTCGGCAGCTCGGCTGCCGCTTTTCCCAAGTCGCCACACCCAGCCTTGCCATTGCGTCGAGACCCCCTTGCAGCGTATCGTCGTGTTGACCCCACCTGCGTATGCAACTCTACGCAGTGGTGTGAGCGCACCAGCAAGGTTGTGAATGGGACTAGCCAAGGGATGATGTTCCGATGACATTCGGGAGCCATTGCGGCCGCGGTATTTTGTGGTTCTCGCTGGCCGCGTGGATTAGCACAACCGCTCTTTGGGGACAGACGCAGGACCCTTCCGCAAAAACCGACACGCAAACTACACCCGCTACTAACGCAACCGATAAAACGCCGACGAGTTCTTTGCCGCCGCAAAACACCGACAAAAAGAGCGAAAACAAGCAAGAAGTCTCCATGCAAGACACCGGAGCAACGTTCAAAGTACGCGTCAACTTGGTGCAGGTGCGCGTAGTGGTGCGGGATTCCAGCGATAAGACCGTGGAGAATCTGAAGCGCGAAGACTTTCTGGTTTATGACCAGGGGAAATTGCAAACCGTCAGCAGCTTTGGCGTAGAGACGGCAAGCAGCCGGCGAGCCAAAGCTGAAGCAGCCGCGAAAACGCAGGAAAATGCCGACGAGAAGGGCGGCGATGCGAAATTGTCGTTGCCGGAGCGCTTCGTAGCTGTGGTGTACGACGACACCCACCTGACCATGCAAGACGCGGTTTACGTTCGTTCGTCCGCTGGAAAATTTCTGGACACCATTTCACCCAGCGATCGTGTAGGGATCTATACCACGTCGGGCGAGGTAAAGCAGGAATTCACCAGTGACTTAGCGGTTTTGAAGAAGACCTTGATGGGTATTTCGCCACGATCCTTGCTGCCCTCGGGGGCGACCGAATGCCCCTACGTCGATTACTACATGGCGGATCTGATCGAAAACAAGAGCGACAGCCAGGCGTTCAATGTGGTGGTAGCCGACACCATCCAGTGCGCGTTCAACGGCGATAACTCAAAAGTCCAGCAAGCGCAGGCCATTGCCCACTCGGCGATTTTTCGGGAGTTGAACGCAGGGGACACCGAAAATTCCTTCACCTACCGGCACCTCGAAGACATTTTGCGGCGGCTGGCGGGAATGCCCGGCGAACGCGTGATGCTGCTGGTGTCTCCAGGGTTCCAACAGGCCGAGCAGTATCTCGACCAAATGGGGATCATCGAACGCGCGAATCGCGCCAACGTGGTGATCAATACGCTGGATGCGCGCGGATTGTACACGCCAGACATGGGCGACATTTCGCGCAATTCCAATGGTTCTGCCTTGACGGCGGGTTATGACAGTTCGTACCGATTGGCGGCGCAGATGCAAGCGGCGAACGTCCTGAGGGATTTTGCCTCCGGCACGGGCGGAACATATTTTGGAAACTCCAACGACATCACCGGAGGCATGAAGCTGTTGGCGAGTGCGCCCGAAACCTCCTACGTGCTTTCCTTTTCGCCGCAAAACCAGAAAATGGACGGCCGCTATCACACCATCAAGGTAACGCTCGCCGGCAAACAGAAGTATTCCGTTCAGGCCCGCCGCGGATACTATGCGCCCAAAAAGGTAAACGATCCCCAGGAACTGGCCAAGGCGGAGATTCAGGAAGCGGTATTTTCGCAAGAGGAGATGGAGGACCTCCCGCTCGATCTCCAAACACAGTATTTCAAGACGGAAACGGCGGTGAAACTCAGCGTAGTCTCCCACGTGGGCGTAAAAAGCATTCATTTCCGCAAGGCGGACGGGCGGAACGTAGACAACCTGACGCTGGCCACCGTCATATTCGATGAGAACGGCAACTACGTGACCGGCGGCGAAAAAATTCTGGAAATGAAACTGTTGGATACCACCTACGAAAAAATGAGTCGCACGGGACTCACCGTGAAGTCGAGTTTTGACGTGAAGCCCGGACGCTACCTGGTGCGCCAGGTGGTGCGTGATTCGGAGGGCGCGCAAATGGCAGCCCGCAATGGCGCGGTAGAAATTCCTTAGTGCGAGGCAGCCGCCAGCGCAGGCAGCGGACCGAATTGTTGACGCGAACGTAACGACGTCGTATCGTCAACCGTCCCGTCAAATGAGAGTTTTTGTGGTGGTTTGAGCGCAATATGGCTGGTCTCAAGTGAGGCCGGCCGGAGGAAGATGCTCGAATGAAGCTAGAGAGCCAACGCCTGCGGCGTGTTCTGTGGTTCTCCCTCGCTACTTTGCTTGCCCTGCCGGTTCTTCGCGCGCGCGCGCAGGAGGCCTCGCCGGCGCAAGACACCGGCAAAAAGAATGAAAATCAAAAAGAAGTTTCCATGCAAGACGTCGGCGACACATTTAAAGTACGCGTGAACCTTGTGCAGGTACATGTGATCGTGCGGGACCTCCATGACCAGACCGTAGACGATTTGAAGCGCGAGGATTTCCTGCTCTACGACCAGGGGAAGTTGCAAGCCGTCAGCAGCTTTGGCGTGGAAACGGCGAGCAGTCGGCGCGCGAAGGCGGAGGCCGCCGCGAAAACGCAAGCGGACGCGGGAGAAAAACCGGCGAACGCGAAGATTTCGTTGCCGGAACGCTTCGTGGCCATGGTCTTCGATGACTCGCACCTCACCACGAACGATTCGGGTCCATCGAAGACTGCGGCGCTGAAATTTATCGGCGAGATTTCTCCCAACGACCGTGTGGGAGTGTACACAACGTCGGGGCAGATGAACCAGGAGTTTACCGCCGATAAGGAGGCATTGAGCAAAGCGATAAAGGGGATCATCCCGAAGGCCAGCGTGGACTCCGGACGAGCGAGCTGCCCGAACGTGACTTACTACGTGGCGGACCAGATCCAGAACAAGAACGATAGTCAGGCGCTGGATATCGTCACGCGAGACGCGCAGCAGTGCATACACTCGGCCGACCTGACTCGGGCGCAGGCGGCCACGCAGGCGGCGGTTCGCCAAAAATTGATCGAAGGTGACACGGAAAATGAGTTCATGTACCGGCACCTGGAGCAGGTCCTGCAGCGACTCGCCGGAATGCCGGGCGAACGCGTGATGTTGATGGTATCGCCGGGATTTCAACTTGCCAGCCAATATTCGAACGAAACGGGCATCATCGAGCGGGCAAACCACGCCAATATCGTTATCAATACTTTGGATACGCGCGGACTATACACCCCCGAAACTGGAGCCGACATCTCGCGCTCATCCGGTACTTCAATCCAGACCATGGGCTACGACACTTCGTATCGCCTTGCGGCGCTATCCCAGGCCGCAAATCCGTTACGAGATTTTGCCTCCGGTACGGGCGGAACGTATTTCGGAAACTCCAACGATCTTGCGGGCGGAATGAAGTTGCTGGGCGCAGTGCCAGAGACCTCCTATGTGCTTTCCTTTTCGCCCCAAAATCAGAAAATGGACGGGCGGTATCACGCGATAAAAGTAACCTTGGCAAATAACCAGAACTATTCGATACAGGCACGGAACGGCTATTACGCGGCGAAGAAACTAAGCAATCCCGAGGACGCGGCCAATCAGGAGATTGAAGAAGCGGCTCTTTCTCAGGAGGAAATCGGGGATTTGCCGCTGGAATTGCATACACAATATTTCAAGACCGACCAGGCGGCCATGCTGAGCGTCGTTTCCCATCTCGGTGTAAATGGAATGCACTTTCGCAAGGCCGACGGCAGGCATCAAGACAACGTCACCCTGGCCACGGTCATATTCGATGAGAACGGAAATTACGTCACTGGCGGAGAGAAGATTGTAGCTTTGAATTTGCTGGACGCGACCTACGAGAAAATGAGCCGTCTGGGGCTGACTGTAAAATCGAGCTTCCAGGTCAAGCCGGGACGTTACCTGGTCCGACAGGTGGTGCGGGATTCGGAAGGCGCGCAGATGGCGGCGCGCAATGGGGCGGTAGAAATTCCGTAATGGGGGAAATCATGCCGGAGATAAACGGATCAGCAATGCGCGTCGCTGTTGTGGGTGTAATTCTAGCGCTTGCGCTTAGCTTTACAGACGCCGCCTTAGCCCAGACACAAGAACCGGTAAAACCTGCGTCAGTCAACGACCAGGCAGCAGCCACCGTGCCGGCCATCAAGACGGAATCACGCCTTGTCCTGGTCGACGCAGTGGTTACCGACAAGAAGGGCAAATACCTGCGCGACCTCAAGAAGGAGGACTTCAAAGTAATGGAGGACGGCAAGGAGCAAGCCATCACTAGCTTTACCTTCGGCAGCGATCCCACCATTCAGGCAAACGGCCAGAAGCACTACATGATTCTGTTCTTCGACAATTCCTCGATGGAAACTCCGGACCAGATTCAAGCGCGCAGCGCAGCCGCAAAATTCATCGAAAGCAGCGAAGACGCGAACCGCCTGGTGGCGGTGGTCGATTTTAGCGGCAGCCTGGTGATCAAGCAGAACTTCACAGCCAACGCGGAGCTTCTGAAAGCGGCGGTCAGCGGGTTGCGCGCGCCGAACATTGAGTCGAACGCGCCGACCAGCGCGCAGCCAGTGACGATGGCGTCGAGTAGTTTTTCCTCTATCTCCAACGCCGAGGCAGACTATGGAGCCAGGACAATGCTGCTCGCCGTGCGCAGCCTGGCGAAAAACCTGAGAGCAGTGCCAGGCCGCAAAATGCTGATTCTGTTTTCGGCGGGATTTCCACTAACCACCGAGCGTACTTCCGAATTGGAAGCAACGATTGACGCCTGCAACAAGGCGAACGTCGCGATCTATCCGCTGGACGTGCGAGGGCTGAAGGCACCCATGGCGATGACGACTCCGGAGTCACGGCTGCAGCGCAGCCATGCGCGTCCGACAAATGCCACACCACGGACAGTAGCTGAAACGCCAAGGCCGCACAAAACGGAGTCTCGACTGGTTCTAGCGAGCTACAGCGCAAGTGTGGGCGGACCTCAGAAACCAGGGGGCGGCGGACCGGGTGGCGGACCTGGCGCAGGAGGCGGCGCAGGCGGGGGTGCGGGAGGCGGCGCAGGCGGTGGAGCAGGGGGAAGCAAAGGTGGCGGAACAGGCGGCACCGGCGGAACCGGCACTGGAGCCGGCGGTTCCAAGGGCGGCACCGGAACTGGGACCGGAGGTACGACAGCTGGCGGTGGAAAAGGTACAACCGGAACGACTGGCGGCGGTGGGATGCCTGCGGGCACCACCAGCGGTTACGGCAACTACTACAACAACCCGAACAGTCAGCCGCGCACGATCCTGCCGCACATACCCGATTCGACCGCGACGAATCAACAGATTTTGCAATCGCTGGCGGATGGCACAGGCGGTTTCGCCATTTACAACACCAATGACTTGCTGGGCGGATTGCAGAAAATTGCTCAGGAACAGAACGAATTCTACTTGCTAGGGTATGTGCCGCAATCGACCCCGGAGGGAAGCTGCCACTCTTTGAAGGTGAAAATGTACCACGCCGGCGTGGAGGTCAGGACTCGCATCGGCTATTGCAACGTGCGGCCGGTCAATCCGTTGGATGGAAAGCCCATTGAAAAGCAGATGGAGCTACAGGCGGCGGGAAGTCAGGCGGGATCAATTCACGGAACCATGCAGGCGCCCTACTTCTACTCCGGGCCGAATATCGCCAGAGTGAATCTGAGCATGGAAGTCCCTAGCGATTCGCTGGCTTTTAATAAGGATAAAGGGAAGTACCACGCGAACGTGAATGTGCTCGGCATTGCTTACCGGCAGGATGGAACCGTAGGCGCGCGCTTCAACGATACGTTGGCCTTGGACATGGAAAAAGACGAGATGAAGGCATTCACCAAGCAGCCCTATGTATACCAAAACCAGTTCGACGCAGGCCCGGGTAACTATAAATTGACGGTGGTCTTCAGCGCGGGCGGAGAGAATTTTGGAAAGTTCGAAACGCCGCTGACCATCGATGCCTACGATGGGAAAAAGATAGCTCTGGGCGGCGTTGTACTTTCGAATAATCTGCAGCCGGTAGACGAAATTCCCACGGAAGTGGATTCCGTTCTGATGGAAGATCGGACGCCGCTGATCGTGAAAGGATTGAAGGTAAATCCCTCGGCCACTTACAAGTTCAAGAAGTCGGACACCGTAATCCTATACTCGGAGTTGTACGAGCCGTTGCTGAAGTCCGAGCAGCCTCCGGTCGTAGCCGCGGGCTTCCGGTTATTCGACACCACCACAAACAAGGAAGTCTTTTTCAGCAACGCCGTCTCGCTGGCGGAATTCGTGCAGAAGGGAAATCCCGTGGTCCCCTTTGGCATGAAAGTGCCCGTAAAAGACCTGCCTCCAGGTACCTACCGCCTGGCTCTACTAGCCATCGACGGCGCGAAAAACCAGGCCGCGCCTCGAACCATCGAGTTCGCGGTAAGCAACTAACTGCCTCTCGTGGCACAGCCAACCCTTGTCAATCCAGCGTTCTTTGCGGGATGATTCCTGACTGTGCTCTTGGGTGTTCCCGCCTATGAATGGCTACCCAAACCTGGCCTAATCCCAGGCTAATTCGCACGAAAACTGCCTTTTCATAAGGCAACTTTCGCCCAAAACTAGGGTTAAGCTGAACAGTATGTGGCGATCCTACCTACCGATCTCACAAGGCCCAAGAGCCGCGTTTTCAGGGACGACGAGAATCCTTGCCGCATCCATCTCTCTCACCCCAAAAGCGCTCCTCTCGATGTGGCTGGCAGCAACCTTCTTTTCTACTTTTGTGGTCGATTTACCCTCTTTGGCGGCCACCCGAGCGGCTGCTGCGGACAAAAAGCCAAAACAAGATCCGATTCTAAAAGGCCTGCCTATAACCGACCTCAGCGTGGACGAGGCAATCGAACATGCATTGAACCGCCTGGCCTATGGTGCGCGTCCAGGAGACCCTGACAAGATCAAGCAGATGGGTCTGGCCAAGTGGATCGACCAACAGCTGAATCCTAAGGCCCTTGACGATAGCGCCATGCAAGCCCGCTTAGTCGAATATCCAACTCTAAGCATGTCCACCACGCAATTGATCGCCGAATATCCGAATCCGAAACAAGTCGCGAAACAGGATGCCAAAGCAACGCCATCGACCGCGCCCGGCGATGCCGCGGCTTCCGTAATTCGGCGCGATATGCAAAAGGGACAGCCGCAGGCGCAGACCATGGATCCGCAGCAGGCTGCGCAGAAAGACGCCGACGCTGGGATCACGGCCATGGCGCAAGAAATGGATAGCAACTCCAGCGCGACGCAAAATACCGACGGAAATCCGAAAGTAGCTGCCGCGTCCCTGGATACCCCATCGCCGATGAAGCTCAATCCGGCTACGCGTGGCGGCGGGAAAAAAGATGTGCTGGGCATGGATCCGAACGCGGTGCCAAGGGTGATTTCGGACGATAGTAAGAGACCGCAGCGCGTGGTGGAAGAACTCGCCATGGCCAAGATGACCCGCGCGATTTACAGCGAGCGCCAGCTGCAGCAGGTAATGGACGATTTTTGGTTTAACCATTTCAATGTGTTTGCGGGTAAGGGCGAAGTGAAGTGGTACTTGACTTCCTACGAGCGCGACGTCCTTCAGCCCAACTCCATGGGGAAATTCAAGGACTTGGTGACCGCCACGGCAAAAAGCCCTGCGATGTTGTTTTATCTCGACAACTTCCTGAGTGCGGATCCCAATGCGGCAGCGCGATTGGCTGCGGAGCGTGCGCAGCGGCAACAAATGCGGCGCGCTCCATACAACTATCCGCCTCGCGCTCAGCAGCCGCAGAACAAGAAGAAACAGGACCGCGGCCTGAACGAGAATTACGGCCGCGAACTGATGGAGTTGCACACCCTCGGTGTCGACGGCGGCTACACGCAGAAAGACGTCACCGAAGTGGCGCGGTGCTTTACCGGATGGACCATCGAAAAGCCGCGCGAGAATCCACAATTCAAGTTTGATGAAAAAGTGCACGACCCGAACCCGAAGATCGTTCTGGGAAAAAAGATTCATGCGGGTGGAATGAAGGACGGCGAGCAGGTGATCGATCTGCTGGCGAAAAATCCGAGCACCGCGAAATTCATTTCCACGAAACTCGCGCGGCGTTTCGTTTCGGATACTCCCCCCGATGCGCTGGTGCAGCGCATGGCGAAGTCGTTCCAGAAAAGCGACGGAGACATTCGGGAAGTGATGCGCACCATGATCTATTCTCCGGAATTCTGGTCGCGTGAATCGTACCGGGCAAAGGTCAAGACACCGTTCGAACTGGTGGCGAGTTCGGTCCGCGCATTAGGCACCGACGTGGATACGCCCATGCCGCTGGTGCAATGGGTCAACCGGATTGGCGAGCCCCTCTATCAATGTCAGCCGCCGACAGGCTATTCGGACAAAGCGGAAACCTGGGTGAATACTGGCGCGCTGCTCAACCGCCTGAATTTTTCTTTGGCGCTTGCGGGAAACAAAGTGCGCGGATCGCGCAGCGATGTAACCGCGCTGCTGGGAGGCGACTCCGGCGGCGATGCAAAAGCTGCGCTGGATCGCGCAGTGCAAGTATTTCTTGGCGGACAAGCGGCAGCCGGCACCGTGGAAATATTACAGAAGCAATTGGAGAATCCCCAGGTTTTGCAGGCGAAGCTGGATGATCCGATCAGGCAAGTGGATTTGGGCGTGGTCACAGGATTGGTTCTAGGCGCCCCGGAATTTCAACGACGATGAATGGCTGCAGGGAAGAGGAATTGCAATGAACGACAAATGTTGCGAAGGCATGAGGACGGCGATATTCTCGCGGCGCTACTTCATGAAGCAAGGCGGCATTGCGCTGGTTGGCATGAGCACGGTTCCAGTCTTTCTTCAGCGCGCGATCGCAGCCACCCCTGCGGCTGGGAAGAAGCAATTGGTGGTGCTATTCCAACGCGGCGCTGCGGATGGACTGAACATTGTGGTTCCATTTGCAGAGCCGAACTATTACCGGTTGCGCCCAACGATTGCGATTCCACAGCCGAAGCGCGGCAATCCCGGCGAAGCCGCGATTGACTTGGATGGATATTTTGGACTGCACCCGGGCTTGGCCCCGCTCGCGCCGCTGTTTCACGACAACCGGCTGGCCATCGTCCACGCCGCGGGTTCGCCGGATCCGACGCGCTCACATTTTGATGCCCAGGATTACATGGAATCCGGCACGCCGGGCGTAAAGGCCACCGCAGATGGCTGGTTGGATCGCGCCATCGGTACGATTCCGGAGGAAAATGCTTCGCCATTCCGGGCCGTAGCCATGGGTCCAAATCTACCGCGTATGCTGCAGGGCAGCACCGGCGCGATTGCGTTGCCGGATCTGCGCCAGTTTAAGGTGCAACCGCAATCGGCGGCGATGGCCAGCATGGCGCAGGGTGGATTCGAAGCGATGTACGCGCAGAGCGTGGACCACGCATTGCATGGAACCGGTGCGGAGACGTTTGAAGCCATCGATTTACTCAAGAAAATCGACATGGCGAAATTTCCACCCGAAAACGGCGCGGACTATCCGAAGAGCCCGCTCGGCCAGCGTTTGCAACAGATTGGTGTGATGCTGAAAGCCGACATTGGAGCGGAAGTTTTGTTCGTCGATTGCGGCGGCTGGGACAATCACGTCAACGAAGGAGGCGCGCAAGGGCAGCTTGCGAATTTGCTGCGTGATCTGTCGCAATCGCTCGCGGCGTTCTACCAGGATATGGGCGACCGCATGGGCAACGTGGTCGTGGTGACCATGAGCGAGTTTGGCCGCACCGCCAAGGAGAACGGCAATCGTGGCACCGACCACGGTCACGCCAATTGCATGTTCGTCATGGGCGGCGACGTGAAGGGCGGCCATGTCTACGGAAAATGGCCTGGCCTCGAAGAGCATCAGCTCAACGATGGGCGAGACCTTGCGCTCACCACGGACTTTCGCTCCGTGGTAGGCGAAATCCTGGTCAAACATCTGGGCGTGAAAGATCTAGCCCCAGTGTTCCCCGGCTTCGGCGGCGACAACCGCAAATTCCCAGGCCTAGTCCGCGCCTAAATCAAATCGTCCACAAAACGAAAAAGCGGGAGCCTCTGGCTCCCGCTTTTTGTCTTGCACTTTGTAGCAGCCGCCTTCCGAGGCGGGCGCCTTTCCGCTCCGCTCGAGGGATCGCGGCAATCACGTAGCCGTCCTAGCTAGCTGCCCCACGAATGCGCATGCTGTAAAACGACCGGTACACAAACGTAAACGAAACCAAGAAGAAAACAGCCGCGAGTATATGTGTAAGCCCGCTACCCTGGGTCGCGGTAAGCTGCACAGCCAGTTCCACCGCCAGCAGCCCGAATAGCGTCGTGAACTTGATGACCGGGTTAAGCGCCACGGACGAAGTGTCCTTAAACGGATCGCCAACCGTATCGCCAACCACCGTCGCGTCATGCAACGGAGTGCCCTTCTGCTTCATCTCCACTTCCACGATTTTCTTCGCGTTGTCCCAAGCTCCGCCGGCATTAGCCATGAAGATCGCCTGGTAAAGCCCAAAAATTGCGATGGAGAAGAGATAGCCGATGAAGAAGAACGGTTCTAGGAACGCGAACGCAAGGGTCGCGAAAAACACCGCGATAAAAATATTCAACATGCCCTTTTGCGCATACTTGGTGCAAATCTCAACGACCTTCTTGCTGTCCGCCACGCTAGCCTTCACCACACCTTCCAGCTTGATGTTGGCCTTAATAAACTCCACAGCACGGTAAGCACCGGTGGTAACCGCCTGCGTGGAAGCCCCGGTGAACCAGTAAATCATCGCTCCACCGGTAATGAGCCCAAGCACGAACGGCGCGTGCAGCAACGAGAGCTTATTCACATTCTCGGTGAGACCGCTGGTCAAGGCCATAATGATGGAGAAAATCATCGTGGTGGCTCCGACAACGGCCGTGCCGATCAGCACAGGCTTTGCAGTAGCTTTAAACGTGTTGCCCGCTCCGTCATTGGCTTCAAGCATTTCCTTGGCGCGCTCGAAGTTCACCGTAATGTTGTAGTCCTTCTTCAATTCCTGCTCGATCCCAGGAACTTGTTCGATCAACGACAGTTCGTAAACGGATTGCGCGTTGTCCGTTACCGGGCCGTAGGAATCGACGGCGATCGTCACCGGACCCATGCCCAGGAAGCCGAACGCCACCAATCCGAACGCAAAAACCGCCGGCGCCAGCATCACCGTGCCAAGCCCCAGATTGCTGATCAGGTAGCCCGCCGACATCAGCAGCACCATAGCCAGTCCGATGTAATAGGCCGAGAAGTTTCCCGCCACGAAGCCGGAAAGAATCCCCAGCGATGCTCCGCCTTCTTCCGCGGACGTAACCACTTCCTTCACGTGGCGCGATTCCGTCGAGGTAAAGGCTTTCACCAGCTCAGGAATGACCGCGCCCGCTAACGTGCCGCAAGAAATAATGGTCCCGAGCTTCCACCATTGCGATGAATCCGTGCCAATGGTCGGAATAATCAGCTTTGAAATAACATAAGTGAAGGCAATGGACACAAAAGAAGTGAGCCAGACCAGCGAAGTCAGCGGAGCCTCGAAATTCATCTTATCGACGTTGCCGTACTTGGCTTTGGCGAAAGCGCCGTTGATAAAGTAAGCGAGCGCGCTGGCAATTAGCATCACCAGGCGCATCACGAAGATCCATACCAGAAGTTGAACCTGGATCGTCGGGCTCTTCACCGCCAGCAGAATAAAAGTGATCAGCGCCACGCCCGTGACCCCATACGTTTCGAAGCCGTCCGCGCTGGGGCCAACCGAATCGCCTGCGTTGTCGCCCGTGCAGTCGGCGATCACGCCCGGGTTGCGCGCATCGTCTTCCTTAATCTTGAACACAATCTTCATCAGGTCGGAGCCGATGTCCGCAATCTTCGTGAAGATGCCGCCCGCAATGCGCAGCGCCGCAGCGCCCAACGATTCACCGATAGCGAACCCGATGAAGCACGGTCCCGCGTAGTCGCCGGGAATGAAGAGAAGAATGAAGAGCATCAAGAGAAGCTCGACGCTGATCAACATCATGCCGATGCTCATGCCCGCTTCCAGAGGAATCTTGTAAATCGGGTAAGGCTTGCCCCGCAGTCCGGCAAACGCGGTGCGCGAGTTCGCGAAAGTGTTGACGCGGATGCCGAACCACGCCACGCCGTAGCTTCCCGCGATGCCCACCAGCGAGAACAGAATGATGATGGCTACCCGCATAAACTCCATCTTCAGCAGCACGCCGAAATAGAGGACGATCACTACCGCGATGAAAATCTCCAGCAGCAACAGGAACTTGCCTTGCGTAAGCAAGTAAGTTTTGCAGGTTTCGTAGATCAACTCGGAAATCTCGCGCATGGAGCGGTGGACTTCCATGTTCTTCAACCGCGTGAAAATAGTCAGCCCGAAAAGCAGCCCGAAAACGCAGATGATGATCCCGTACAGCAGCAGCTTGTGCCCGTCAATGCCGAGGAAGGAGACTTGCGATAAATCTGGCAGCTTTAAATTGGCTTCGCCGCCGGCGGCTTCTTCCGCGGCTTTGGCGAACAGCGCTGGAGCGCTGAGAAGCAGCAGCGCCACAAGGGCTGAAATTTTTCGGGTGAAGTTGCTGCCAAGCGAGCGGGCAGCGTCGAGCGAAATGCGCATGTAACGATCCTCCAAGAGTGAAGCCTAATGTCGCGGTTCGAAAAACGCCCCGTTTACTCTTCAGGGCATAGAAATCACACACACGTCCGACCCAAAGCGAAGCAAGGTGACGCGGAAATTAATGGCGTCTACCGGCGTCATCAACGGGCCGACCCTTCGATGAGATTAAGCCGCGAAAGGTATCCCGCAATTGAACAGGTCAGGAGTCTTACGCTCAGGTGCGGCACCCCTCAGACCCTGGGCAGGTCAGCGCCACCCCGGCACAACCTTGTGTCCGCGCTTGAGCGAAAGGGAACACAGGTTTATATCATTTCAATAATGGTGGGTCAAACCGTTTGATATGGCAAAACAACCCAAAACGGCCGGGTTTGCGCCACGCAACGAGCGTTCGGAGTGTCGAATGGATTGCGATTTGATAATATTGCTACAAAATTGTCGGGAGCGCATTGGATGGTGAAGAGGAAACTCAAGACGCCGTTTGAGCTTCAGACTTATCTGGAAACAGCCGGGGTTAAGCGAAGGATCGTAAATTTTCGCAAGAACCAGATTATTTTCACCCAGGGGGACGAGTCTCGCTCGGTGCTGTATCTGCAATCCGGCTCGGTGAAGATTACCGTGAATTCCTCCGCCGGCAAGGAAGCGGTGATCGCCCTGCTGCAGCCCGGCGATTTTTTCGGCGAAGGCTCCATAGCTGGCCAGCCCCTACGCGTTTCCACTGCCACCGCGATGGGCCCCACATCCGCCCTGGAAATTGAGAAGCGCGAAATGATCCGCGTCATCCACGACGAGTCTGAATTCTCCGACCGCTTTGTCGCCCACATGCTGAAACGCAACGTTCGCGTGGAAGAGGACCTCGTCGATCAACTTTTCAATTCCAGCGAAAAGCGCCTGGCGCGCGCTCTTTTGCTGATCGCCAGGTACGGGAAAGAAAAGAAACAGGAGAAAATCGTGGTCCGCGTCTCGCAGGAAACCCTGGCGGAAATGATCGGCACGACGCGCGGCAGGGTAAGCTTCTTCATGAATAAGTTTCGCAAGATGGGATTCATCAAGTACAACGGGGGTCTGCAAGTTAACGATTCGCTTCTGCGAGTCATCCTTCACGATTGACCCGGAGTCAACGCCGTCGCAGCCGATCCCAAAACACACTCATAATCTATTCCACACATCGACAGGACTGTTCAATAGTGAACAGCATCGCGGGCGGGTCTTGTTACATTCTGCGCTAAAGGGAATGAAGCGAATCGCTTGCACTCCGCGTCCCTCATCCCTGTCGTCTCTCCGCTGCCTTTGCGGAGAAGTGCTAAGCCGCTCCTCTGTGGTCCGTGTTCAGCACCACGCTCGTCCGGGGATTCTGTTACAGAAAGCCCCGGAGTGTGGCTGCTCGCGTTACTCAATGATTTAAGGAGCGGTTCTTCTAAGGAGAAGAACCGATGCGGATATTGTTGTACAACCCCGATAACGGGGTTACCCGTAATTTCATGCCGCACCTCTGGATGTTCCTGCTGCAAGCATTGACTCCAGCCGGTCACGAAGTGCTCCTGATTGATGGCAACGCACAACCGATGGATGAGGCGGGCGTCGCTCGCTACGTCCAGGAAAATAATATCGGCTTGGTCGGAATCGGGGCTATGACCCGCATGATCGCCAAGGCCTACCGCGTCGCGGATGCGGTGCGCGCCACGGGCGTCCCAGTAGTTATGGGTGGTCCGCACGTCACGGAAATGGCGGACGAGGCGCTGGGCCGAAACGGCGGTCCCCGGCATGCCGACTCCGTCGCACTCGGCGAAGCCGATGAAACCTGGCCCACAATTGTGCAAGACGCCGCTGCCGGAAAGCTGAAGGACCTCTACGCGCCAGTCGATGCTTTCGGCCAGGAGCGCAAGCCCACTCTTCAGCCATATCCCACCATTCCGTGGGACACCATAAACCTCGCTCAATTCAATTTGATTCCAAAGATTGCCAAGAAAACCCTCGGCCGCGTTGGCGCGGGTTGGGGAACGTTTCGTATTGTTCCCGTCGAATCCGGCCGCGGCTGCCCGTACGGCTGCGAGTTTTGCACCGTAACCGGGTTCTTCGGCGACTCCATCCGGTTTCGCTCCAACAAAAGCGTGGTGGATGAATTGCTCCTTCTGAAAGCTCGCGCCACAAGCGAGGGCGGCCAGATTGCCGTCTTTTTCATCGACGACAATTTCGCCATCAACCCGAAACGAACGAAGTCGCTGCTACGCGACATTATCGCCGCCGGAGCCCAGTTGAACTGGGTCGCACAAATCAGCGCCAATCTCTTGCGTGATGAAGAACTCGTCGATCTGATCGCCGCCTCTGGTGGCAAGTGGGTGTTCATCGGCATGGAATCCATTGATCCCACAAATCTTGCCGACGTAAAGAAAGGTTTTAACAAACCCGGAGAGTATGCAGCAGTGCTGCAGAGGCTGGCGCAGCGCAACGTCTACGCAATCACTTCATTCATTTTCGGCATGGACAATGACACGCCAGGCGTCGCCGAACGCACCCTGAAGGAGATTCGCACCTGGCCGCCCGGATTGCCCATTTTTGGTCTGTTGACGCCGTTGCCCGCGACGCCCCTTTACAAAAGGCTCGAAGCCGCCGGCCGGCTGACCCGCCCCAAGCACTGGCAGGAGTTCATTCCCTTTGAAATGGCCCACACGCCGCTGCGGATGACCATCGCCGAAGCCCACGCCGAAGTGAAATTCGGCTGGGCCAGCGCGTACAGCGCCGAAGCCATCGGAAAAGCCGTCGGCTCGCTGGAAGATAAGCCACTCGGCTATCGCATCAACATCTTTCTGGCCCGGATCTGCTTCCGTGGAATCTATTTCCCGCAAATGGGCGTGTTGGCCTGGCTGAAACTCATCTCCGATAACCGCCGCACGATCTTTAGTCTGGTAAGAGAAGGATTCGCCACCTGGCGCGGCCATCCTGTCTCAGCGGAGGTGGCCGCAGGTTCGCCGGTTTCACGACCAACCAATTGAAGTTCCGCTCTCGTGTCGCAAAGTTTCTCTTGGCCGCGGGCTCCCGGTTAGATCGGGAGAGCCAAATTGTCGTGAGCCTTTACCGCTTGGGATGCATTGCCCTGATCTACAAGCCTCTCAATGGTTGCTATCAGCTCTTTGGTCTGAATGGGTTTGGAAACGTAACCGTCCATGCCTGCCGAAAGGCATCGCTCCTCGTCGCCCCTCATGGCATTGGCGGTCATGGCGATGATCGGAATGTGCGTCCCGGCCGACTTTTCCTTTTCCCGAATCGCGGCGGTAGCTTCAAAACCATCCATCTCTGGCATTTGCATATCCATCAGCACAACATCGAAACTTTCCTTTTCCAACGCTTCCAAGGCTTCCCGGCCATTGCCCGCAACGGAGACCTTGTGGCCGCAAATAAAGCGATAGCCGACGCGAGAATCGCAGCCCGCAGCGAGAGCAACACCGCAGGCCAATCGTATTGGACGGGAATCGGCAGTCTGAATGCCAGCATTCCTACGTAGTGCATGGACCAAATCCCGATGCCCATGGCCATAGCTCCGCCGCCCAACCACGCGGCACGAACCCGGCCTCTCGCCGATGTAACTCTTCGCGCGAGGTCCAGCGCCGCGTAGGAAGCCATCACCGCAATCAGAACGGACAGCGCCACAAGCCGCATGTCGTACGAGCCCCGCAACAAATGCTCAGGCGAAATCATTCCGGCGCCTTTCTTTCACCAACGGAGCCCGGCAACTCGATTTGAGTTCCAGGGCTGAGGAGACAAACTCTGCTGATCGTCTAAAGCCGGGAACAGACAGTCCTCGATCAGGAGAGAAATATGGAAGGGACTCTAGTCTGACTCACGGAATAGCGAAGTCAAGCCCGAAGGGCCACGAACAGCGCACTGGTTAACCTAATAGGAAGTGCGAGACCTCGTTTTACCCTGAGCTGGGAGGGGCTGCCGGTTTACCCGAAACGCCCTCTCATTTCGTCCTATACGATCTCAACTGCACCAAACTGCGCCCTAAACAATTCCCAATCTACGACACCACAATCTTCCGAGAAATGGCCTGTGAGGGAAGAGCAATGGTAATATGAGGGACCAAAATCGGTGCGAACGAATTGGCGTTTGCAGTCAGGTCAATCGGGTCAATGATGCGTGAATCAAACAACGGTTTGGCGAGGCAAAATGTTGTCGAGAACGGTTTGCGGCACGATTGGAATAAGGAAGAAATAGCCTTAATTTATCGCACGGCGCTGCCGGAATTGGTGTTCCGGGCGCAAAGCGTACATCGGGAGTTCCACGACCCGGAGCGCGTGCAAACCTGCCAATTAATCTCAATCAAAACCGGCGGCTGTCCGGAAGACTGCGCATATTGCCCACAAAGCGCACATTACGATGCGAACGTGGAACGCCAGGGACTCCTGGACCCACAACACGTAATCGGTGTGGCCAAAGATGCCGCGGCGCGGGGCGTGACCCGCTTCTGCATGGGCGCAGCATGGCGTGAAGCTCCCCGCGGTCAGGAGTTCGACAAGGTTCTGGAGATGGTACGTGGCGTCTCCGGCTTGGGCCTGGAAGTTTGCTGCACGCTTGGAATGCTGACGGAGCAACAGGCCGTGCGCCTGAGGGAAGCAGGTCTGGCGGCGTACAACCACAACCTGGACACCTCTCCAGAATTCTACAGCTCCATTATCACCACCAGAATTTACGACGAACGGTTGAAGACCCTTGCAGCGGTACGCAAGGCTGGAATTACCGTATGCTGTGGCGGAATTCTTGGCATGGGTGAAACGGAAGCCGACCGCATCGGGTTACTGCATCAATTAGCTTCGTTGCAACCGCATCCAGAGAGCGTGCCGATAAATATGTTGGTGCGCGTGGAAGGAACTCCACTGGCTTCGGCGCCGGAATTTGATCCGCTCGAGATCGTGCGGGCCATTGCCACCGCGCGTATCCTGATGCCCAAATCGCGCGTGCGCCTGGCGGCGGGTCGCAAGCAGCTTTCGCCGGAAGCCGTAACGCTGTGCTTCCTGGCCGGGGCCAACTCGATTTTCGTGGGCGAAAAATTATTGACTACGCCGAATCCTGCGGCCGATGAAGATGAACACCTTCTGCAAACGCTGGGAATGAAGCCCTTGGAGCCGTATGCCGTCTGAAGTCCTGGCTTCCTGGAAATCCAATTTGAAGAGTGGTCTCCGGGAACTCGAAATCCGGAGCCAGCGGCGCAACCTGGAAGAAATGCGCGGCGTCAACCTCTGCTCGAACGACTATTTAGGGCTCGCGGACCATCCGCTGTTGCGCGAAGCAGTCGTTGAAGCAGTTCAGCGGGCGAAGCGTGTCGGCGGAACCGGTTCCCGCCTGCTCTCCGGACAGACCGAGGATTGGAATTTGCTGGAAGAGGAATTCGCGAAGTTTGCCGGAACCGAGGCTGCGTTGTATTTCGGAAGTGGCTACGCGGCGAACCTTGGACTGCTGACCGCGCTGGTGGGGAAGGGCGATGTTGTTTTTTCGGACGCACTGAATCACGCCAGCCTGATTGACGGCGTGCGACTCGCAGGCTCGAGAAAAGTAATTTATCCGCATCTGGACTTGAATGCGCTGGAGTCTGCGCTGCGCCGCGATTTGGGTGCGCCAGGACGCAAGCTCATTGTCACGGAGAGCGTGTTCAGCATGGACGGGGACATCGCGCCGCTACGCGAAATGACCGAACTGGCGGAAAAATATGGCGCGGTCCTGATTGTCGACGAAGCGCACGCCACCGCGGTGCACGGGCCGAACGGCAGCGGAATCGCCGCGCAGGCGGAATTGCAGCCGAAGCTCATGGCCGTCCTACACACCTGCGGAAAAGCGCTGGCCAGCACCGGCGCGTTCGTTTGTGGCAGCGCCGTGTTGAAGGATCATCTGATCAATCGCGCGCGCACATTTATTTTTAGTACCGCACCGCCTCCGTATATTGCGGGGCAGATTCGCGCGGCGATGAACCTTGCCGCGGGAATGGACCGTGAACGCGGGGAATTGCAACGGCGAGCGGCGTGGCTTGTGCGGGAATTTCGATTTGCGGCATTCGACACCGGCGGCAGCGCAAGTCAGATTGTTCCCGCGATTCTGGGTAAGAATGAAGACACCCTGGAGGCGGCGGAGTTTCTGCAACGCGAAGGCTTTGCGGTTCGAGGCATCCGGCCACCCACTGTGCCGGAAGGGAAGTCGCGGTTGCGATTTTCCCTGACCAGCAGGATTTCGTCGACGGAGATTTCGCGATTGAAAGACACACTTGTGGAGTGGCGCGCGCGGCAACCGGTCGCGGAAGCGGTTAGAAACGCATGAGGCGGCAATTCTTCATTACGGGGACAGATACGGGTGTGGGCAAAACCACCCTGGCGGCGCTGTTGTGCGCGGCGCTGGATGCCGTTTACTGGAAACCGATTCAGACCGGCACGCTGGAAGGTTCCGATCGCGTCACGGTGATGCGGCTGGCGGGAATCGGAACGGATCGAACGCTCGAAGAAGTTTATAAATTTGTACCGCCGGTGTCGCCGGACCTGGCCGCGCGCTGGGCGGGCGTGGAAATCGAGCTCGGCAAAATTTCGCTGCCCAGCAGTTTGATGAATGACTGGCTGGTTGTCGAAGGCGCGGGCGGCGTGCTGGTGCCCATCAATGGCAAGCAATTCATGTTGGACATGATGGTGAAATTCAAACTGCCGGTGATCTTGGCGGCGCGAAGCAGCCTGGGCACCATCAATCACACGCTGCTGACCTTGGCGGCGTTGCACGCGGCGGAATTGCCGGTGCACGGCGTGGTGCTGATCGGCGATCAAAATCGCGAGAACCGCGAAACCATTGAGAAATTCGGGCATGTACGGGTGATCGGAGAGATCCCCAAACTGCCGAATCTGCATCGCACCGCTCTGATGCAGGTTTTTCTGAATCACTTCGACCGCTCCGCTTTTGCACAATGAGCGCGCCTCTGCGCATCTGGCATCCCTTCACAAATACAAAGTTGGATCCTCCGCCAATACCCGTGGAGAAGGCCGAAGGTGTGTATCTGCACATTGCCGACGGGCGAAAAATTATTGACGCGATTTCGTCGTGGTGGGTGAATCTGCACGGGCATGCGAATTCGCGCATCGCCACTGCGATTGCGGAGCAGAGCCGCAAACTCGAACATGTGATCCTCGCCGGATTTACGCATGACGCTGCCGAAGAATTGGCGGAGCGGCTGCGCAAATGGGTGCCGAGCGGATTGACGCACATGTTTTTTTCGGATGATGGCTCGACCGCGGTGGAAGTGGCGCTCAAAATGGCGGTGCAATACTTTCAAAATATTGGACGCGCGGAGAAAACGGAAATTGTCGCCTTGGCGCATGGCTATCACGGAGATACTGCGGGAGCGATGTCCGTCAGCGACGAATCCCCGTTTACCGAGCCATTTCGTTCGATGCGTTATCTTGTGCATCGCGTGCATTCAGCGTATTGCTATCGCTGCCCGGTCGGCCTGAAGCGCGAAAGCTGCCATATCGAATGCGCGCAGCAATTAGAAAATCTGCTGGCGAAGCGCGGCGACCGCATCGCGGTGGTGATTGTGGAGCCGCTGTTGCAGGGCGCCGGAGGAATGATTGTACATCCCGTGGAATTTCTGCAAAAAGTGCGCGCGGCGTGCAGCAAGCACGATGTATTGCTGATTGCCGACGAAGTGCTCACTGGATTCGGAAGAACCGGGAAAATGTTTGCATGCTCACTGGCAAATGTTGAGCCGGATTTGATGTGCGTATCGAAGGGCATCACCGGTGGATTCATGACTATGGGTTTGACGCTGTGCACCGATCGCGTGGAATCGGCGTTTCGCAGCGAAAATCGATTGCACACGTTTTATCACGGGCACTCGTACACTGGGAACGCGCTGGCCTGCGCGGCCGCCAATGAGAATTTGCGGATCTTCGATGACGAGCCGGTGTTCGACCGCATCCACACCATCGCGCGCATTCACGGCGAGCGTCTTGCACGATTGCGGACGCGGCACCAGGTTGGCGATGCTCGGCAAATCGGTACCATGGGAGCGCTGGAATTGCGCGTGGACGATCCCGGTTATCTTTCTTCGTTGCGACCGAAGCTGTACGGATTTTTCCTCGAACGCGGCGTGCTGCTGCGCCCTCTGGGCAATGTCGTGTACGTGCTTCCGCCGTACGTGATCGAGCCGCAGGAGTTGCATCGAGTCTACGACGCGATTGAAGAAGCCATCGAGACGTTGTTGTAATGTGATTTGTAATTTGATGCGCCGAGCACTCCGAACAGAGTGCCGCTGGAACTACTCACGCAAGGAAGAGTCGTGGAATTGCCGCTGAAAACGTGGAAAGCAAAGATAATCGCATTCGCCGGAACGCTGGGCGCGCCGGGATTATTTCTTATTTCCTTTCTGGATTCTTCGATACTGAGTTTTCCCATCATCAATGATCTGTTGTTGATTCAACTTTCCATGAACAACAATTTGCGCATGCCGTTATACGCAGCGATGGCCATGGTCGGTTCCGTGCTCGGCTGCGTGCTGCTCTACTACTTGGCGAAAAAAGGGGGCGAAGCTTTTTTCCACAAAAGAGCAGGGCAGCGAGGAAAAGCGATTCGTCACTGGGTGGAGCAGAATGGTTTCGGCGGCATGCTTCTCGCCGCACTGCTGCCACCGCCAACGCCATTCAAGGTTTTTGTTTTTGCCGCGGGGGTGTTTGAGGTGCCCGTGTGGAGCTTCACGTCCGCCATCACTTTGGCTCGAGCGCTGCGCTATTTCGGCATCGGTTACCTGGCGATTCGGTATGGAAATGATGCTCTTCCATTTTTGTTCCGGCACAAATGGCAAGTAACGATTGGGGCAGTCCTATTTGCCGGTTTAAGCTATCTGGCGTCTCGGCTGCTTCTGCGCGAGAAAAAAGACGCCGTTCCCGCGGAATAAGTTCCTCAGCGGACACGCAGATAACGAGCCCACAAAAGTTCTTCATCCAGCACGTGAGCATTGGCGTCCAGAACAATCTGCGCGCCGACGCTGTGATCGTTCAAACCCGCCGCCGGATCGGCGAGCGAGCGAATCGTGATCTCAAACTCGTCGACATTTTGCCGTGGCGTATTTTTCTGTACTGCAGCGCGGGGAAATCGAATGGCTTGCAGTAGCCTGCGCGCGGTCGGCGTTGCTACCGCCGCGGCTAGTTCCGGCGACGGCTCCGGTTTATGCAAACAGGTTAGAGCTTCCGGATCGAAGTTCTTTTGCGTTCCGATGGGAATTTCAATCTGACAAATGGCGGAAGTAGCATCCACAAGACCGTGCCAACGGAAGAGCGAGAGCGTATCCGGGAAGGCAGCGGAATGGCGCGAGGACTCTCCGTGGTAGGTGTGCGCTTCCAAGGTGGACATGGCGCGCTGATGAAATAGGGCGTGCACACCAATGTAGACGATGAGCGCAGCGAGCACGGCGATGGCACCGTTGCGGCCACGCGGGGCGTTTTTTTTCGCGCCAATTTCCGTGCTGACCAGGCGAAAAAGTTCCGGGAGCAGGATGCCCGCCAGCAACAAGCCGAGTAGCCAGAAATCGGAAGAGGAAATAAAGTCACCTGCAATACGAGTGGAACGAAACGGCCAGAGCAACGTGATCCCGTCGGATTGGCAGAGATCCAGGAACAGATGCGCGATTGCAGCCACGGAAGCAGCGAGAAAA